>Ga0172364_10000001_pt1 | contig 200388 bp, 206 predicted proteins | sample LakKivSesite10cm_FD_114545 | JGI IMG/M metagenome (GOLD analysis project Ga0172364, IMG submission 114545) | Sediment microbial communities from Lake Kivu, Rwanda - Sediment site 10cm | ecosystem: Environmental > Aquatic > Freshwater > Lake > Sediment | place: Rwanda: Western Province, Lake...
AACACAGGCAGGGGGGACTTTCAATCCCATTTTTTCCAGAAATCGGGAATGAGAAGGACGAGAACCGTAAAGATTTCAAGCCGTCCCAGGAGCATGCAGAAGGAGAGGAGCCACTTGCCCGCCTGGGGGACCTCGAAGAAGTTCGACATGGGGTTGACCAGGCCGAGACCCGGCCCCACGTTTCCCAGGGTGGCCGCCACGGCCGAGAAGGAGCTCACCAGGTCGAGCCCCATGAAGGCCAGGCAGAGGGTAGCCACGGTGGCCGTCGATATGTAGAGGAAAAAGAAGCTTCGGATACTCGCCATGATGTCGGCGGGGACCGTTTGCTTCCCCAGCTTCACCGCCACTACCGCGTGCGGGTGGATGAGGCGGTAGAACTCCAGGTAGCTGTGCTTGATGATGAGGAAGAACCGCAGGCACTTGATCGCGCCGCCCGTGGAGCCGGCGCAGCCCCCGATGAACATGAGAAGGAGGAGGATGATCCTGGAGGACAGGGGCCAATGGTCGAAGTTGTCCGTAACGAACCCCGTGGTGGTCATGATGGAGACAACCTGGAACAGGGACGCGCGGAGCGCCTTCTCGAGCGTATAAAACAGGTTAAAGTGAAGATCAATCGTCACGATGACGGTAGCGATGAGAATGATCAAAAAGTAAAAGCGAAGTTCGCCGTTGCCAAAGAAGCTTTTGAAATCCCCCATTACGAGGAGACGGTAGTGGAGCGCGAAATTGATCCCCGCCAGGGCCATGAATAAGATGATGACCCCTTCGATGTAGAGACTCTGGAAATGGGCAATGCTGGCATCGTAGTTGCCGAAACCGCCCGTGGCCATGGTCGCGAAGGTGTGGCAGGCGGCATCGAAGGCGCTCATCCCCCCGAGCATCAGGAGGAGAAACTCGGCCATGGAGATGGCGACGTAGATACCCCACAGGAATTTGGCCGTGTCGATAACTCTCGGCGTGATTTTATCCTTGACGGGACTGGGCAGCTCGGCCTTGTAGAGCTGCATCCCGCCCACGCCGAGGACGGGGAGGATGGCAATGACGAGCACGATGATGCCCATACCGCCCAGCCACTGGGTGAAGGCCCGCCAGAACAGGAGGCCCCGCGGGAGGTGCTCCAGGCCGGAAATGACGGAAGCACCTGTCGTTGTGAAGCCGGACATGGTCTCGAAGAAGGAATCGGTGAAGGTGGGCGTGACGCCGTGGATCAGGAAAGGCAACCCCCCGAAGGCCGCGGCGAGAGCCCAGGCCAGGGTGACAACGAGAAAACCCTCCCGGCGGGTGAGGGAGATTTTCTCTTCACTCTTTTCGAAGAGGAGAGCGAGAATAAAGCCCGTGCCGCTGGTGGCGAGGAATGATGCGATCAGGGCCTGGAGGTCCCCGCCCTCCGAATAGAAGGCGATGACCATGGCGGGAATCATGGTGAGGCCGAGGAAGAAGAGAAAGAGGCCCAGGATGTGGAGGACGTTGTTGAAGTTCATTCGAAATAGTCCAGCTTGACGGTCAGCATTTTTTCCAGTTTCGGAATGGTTGACCTGAAGGTAAAGATGATCACGTGGTCGCCGGGACGGATGACGGACTCCCCGTCGGGGATCATGATATCATCGTTTCGTATAATCGCCCCGACGATGGTCCCTGGCGGGAACTTGATGTCCTTGATGGGCCGGTCGGTGATATCCGCTGTTTCGAGCGCAATGACTTCGTAGGCCTCGACGCGCTCGTCGTGGAGGGGGGTGGCCGAGACGATCTTTCCCTTCCGGATGTAGTTCAGGACCTTGCTGATGGCCGCGTGCCTCGGGTTGATGACGCCGTCGATACCGACGGTGGAAACCAGCGGCATGTATTCCACGCGGTTGATCAGGGCGATGGATTTCTTCGCCCCGAGCCTTTTGGCAAGGAGGGCCCCGAGAATATTGGCCTCCTCGTCGTCGGTGACGGCGAAGAAGCAGTCCGCCTCCTGGATGTTCTCCTCCTTCAGAAGTTCCTGGCTGGTTCCGTCGCCATGCAGGACGGTCACCTTCTCCAGCACACAGGCGAGATCCTCGCATCTCCAGTGGTTCTTTTCGATGACCTTCGTCAAGAGGCCGCGCGCTTGGAGCGCCTCCGCCAGCATGAAGCCCGTGTTTCCCCCGCCCATGATGAAGATCCGCTTCAGAGGCGCGCTGCTCTTGCCGTAGGTCCGCAGCATCTCGCGCAGTTCGCTCGACGCGGCAACGGCGAAAATGTAGTCGCCCGCGAGAAGCTGTGTGCTTCCCGTCGGCTCCAGTAGCTTTTCTTTCCGGATGATGGAGGTGACGAGGACCTTGGTCCGGGGGTAAAGGATCCTCAACTCCCGCAGGGTCTTATCGATGACCTGGCTTTCCGGACCGATGCTGAAGCCGATGAGCTTGATGCGTCCGTCGACGAAATCGATGATTTCCGTGGCGCCGGGAAACTCGATGAGATTCAGGGCATTTTTCACCGCCTCGCGCTCGGGGTTGATGCAGAGGTCGATATTGAGGTGATCTTTGTCGAAGATGACGGATTTTCCGTCCAGTTCGGCATTGCGGATCCGGGCCACCTTGTAAGCGACGTTCGACTGGCTGGAGGCGAGAAGGCAGGCCACCATGTTCGTGTCATCGCTGTTCGTGACGGCGATGATCATGTCGGTTGAGTCGAGACCTGCTTTCCTCAGGACCTGGGGGCTGCTCCCGCTTCCATGGACGGTGAGAACGTCGAGTTTTTCGGCGACCTCCTGGAGCCTCGATTCATCCTGATCGATGAGGGTGACATCCTGCCCCTCCTTTGAAAGGACGTCTGCGATATTGAAACCGACCTCTCCCGCACCAACGATGATGATTTTCATGGAGGAAACCTCTCCGTGCAAGCCTGCGACGGTTTTTTTAAATCAACGAAGGGTGGTTGTTTCGCTTAATGAGGATGTCCACGGGGACCCTGTCCCGCATGCTCAGCTTGTATCTGTGGAGGCCGAGGAGGGCCTTCTGAAAGTAGGATTCCTCCGCCAGTATACAGGGGCATAGCTTCTTTTCAGCATCGGGCGTCACCGGAAGCAGCGCGTCGAAGAAGCCTCGAATCAGGGCTTCCGTCATCTGAGTGATATCCAGCTCCGTCCGTGGTGCCGCCGGGATATCGAAGGCGAAATCCCCGCAGTAGATGCCGATGGCCGTTCTGGCGAGATGGATCCCGGCCTGATGCAGCCTTTCGTAGGAGAGTTTATGGAACGGGCCGAGGCCATGGAGGATCACCCTGGGCGGCGGGATTCTCCCCCCCGTTTCGATCAGGACGTTTTCGTGGAGCGCACCGCTGATCCTGCCTGCAGCCAGGAGATTTGAGATGAGACCGTTGAGACGCCAGTCCGCGAAACCGCAGGGTCCCCTGGGGGGCCTTTCGTCGGAGAAGAAACCGAGCACCAGGCATTCAGGATTCAGGATGTCCAGGGGCTCCGTTGATATCTTGATCTGCATGTGGGCCGCGTATCTTTGCGTACAACGCGTCAAGAATGCCGTTGATGAATGAACCCGAGTTTTCCGAGCCGTAATCCTTCCCGAGATCAATCGCTTCGTTAAGGGTCACTTTCGGCGGAACGTTTCGGCAGTATAGAAGTTCGTAGACGGCCAGCCGAAGGATGTTCCGGTCGACACGGGCCATCCGCTCGAGCGACCAGTTCTCAGAGCAACCGCAGATGAGCCGGTCGATTTCCTCCCGGTGTCTGCAGGTCCCCTCGACGAGTTCGGTGGAGTATTTTCTGGCCTCTTCGGGGCCGCTGAAGTTGCTCCAGAAAAGATCCACAGCTTCCCCGGCGTCAATGTTGAGAACATCGATCTGATAAAGAACCTGTAAGGCAATCTCCCTTGCCTTTCGTCTTCGACGCATTGTGTTATCCGACGCGATCCCCGTGTGTCCTCCCGGGGGACCCTCCGAGGACCTGTGAATTGCTCATGACAGGGGAAACACTTTCTGCCGGAACCCTTCTTCTTATTTCATCTTCCTGAAGAGGTCCACCATCTCGACGGCCGACAGGGCCGCATCGAAGCCCTTGTTCCCGGACTTCGTGCCGGCCCGCTCGATGGCCTGTTCGATGGTGTCGGTGGTGATGACGCCGAAGACAACGGGCACTTCCGTCTCGAGGGCCACGGTGGCGATCCCCTTGGACACTTCCGCGCTGATGTACTCGAAGTGAGGCGTGGCACCCCTGATCACGGCCCCCAGGCAGATGACGGCGTCTACCTTGCCACTCCGGGCCATCCGCTTTGCCGCCAGCGGGATCTCGAAGGCACCCGGCACCTTCGCGATCGCAATGTCCTTTTCATCTGCGCCGGCCCTTGTCAGGGCGTCCAGGGCCCCCTCGATCAGTTTTGCCGAGATGAAATCGTTGAAGCGGCTGGCCACGATCCCGAACCGCATGCCCTTGGCAATAATTTTCCCCTCTATGATTTTGCCCATAATCTTTTCTCCCTGCCTTAGATTTTTAACAGGTGCCCCATTTTTTCCTTTTTCGTCTTCAAATAGCGGACGTTGATCTTGTTCGGCTGCATCTCGATGGGAACCCTCTCCACGATGGTCATCCCGTAGCCTTCGAGACCGACGACCTTTTTGGGGTTATTGGTGAGCAGGCGGATCTTTTTCACACCCAGATCCACGAGGATCTGGGCCCCGATACCGTAATCCCTCAGGTCTTCCTTGAAGCCGAGCTCGAGGTTGGCCTCCACCGTGTCCTTGCCGAGTTCCTGCAATTCATAAGCCTTGACTTTGTTGACGAGACCGATGCCCCGCCCTTCCTGGTGCATGTACACGATGACGCCCTTGCCCTCCTTGGCGACCATCTCCATGGCCGTCTGGAGCTGCTCCCCGCAGTCGCATCGCATGGAGCCAAAGACATCCCCCGTCAGACATTCAGAATGAACCCTCACGAGCACCTCGTCGCCGAGCTGGATGTCTCCCTTGACGAGGGCGAGGTGCTTCATCTCGTCGACGTCGTTCTCATAGACGATGAGCTTGAATTCGCCGCCGTAAGCGGTCGGCAGCTTCGCCGTGGCGGCCCTCCGCACCAGGGATTCGTTCTTCATCCGGTAGGTGATCAGGTCGGCGATGGTGGCAATTTTCAGGTCGTGTTTTTTTGCGAAGATTTCGAGGTCGGGCATCCGGGCCATGGAACCGTCGTCGTTCATGATCTCGCAGATGACCCCTGTGGATTTCAATCCCGCCAGTCTCGCAAGGTCGACGGACCCCTCCGTCTGCCCCGTCCTGACAAGCACTCCCCCCTTTCTGGCCAGGATCGGGAAAATGTGGCCGGGGCTCACGATGTCCTCGGGTTTCGCGTCATCGGCAATGGCCGCACGGACCGTCGTGGCGCGATCGGCGGCAGAGATGCCGGTGGTGACGCCGCGCTTGGCCTCGATCGAGACCGTGAAGGCCGTCTTGAATCGGGACTGGTTGTCTGAGACCATCATGGGAATCTTAAGCCGTTCCATGAATTCTTCACTGAGGGTGAGGCAGATCAACCCGCGTCCGTACCTGGCCATGAAGTTGATGGCCTCGGGTGTGACAAACTCCGAGGCCATGCAGAGATCCCCTTCATTTTCCCGGTCTTCGTCATCGACCAGTATGATCATTTTGCCGTTTCGGATATCTTGGATTGCGTCTGCGATTGAGCTCGTTGCCATATGATTCACCTGTGAATGGCTGACGGCTGAGGGCTAAGGGCTAAGGGCGAAAGGCAAGAGAGGACAGATCAATAAATTTTTCTGTGCCATCCGCCATGTGCCTTGTGCCATATGCCAATTATTTAAACCCATGTTCCCGGAGAAAATCCATGCCGATCCGCCCACCGGGCTGGAGGAGCTTCTCCACGTATTTCCCGAGGATGTCCGTCTCGATGTTGACGGGATCCCCCGCCTTCTTGAACGACAGGGTGGTGTTCTCTATCGTGTGCGGAATGATATTAACATAAAATCGGTCTTTAGCATATCGGTTGACCGTCAGGCTGATCCCGTCAACGGCGATGGAGCCTTTTTCCACGATGTAACGGCTCAGACCCTCCTCCACGGTCACGCCCAGGACGATGGATCCCGATTTCGGGGTCCTCTCGACGATCTTTCCAGGACCATCGATGTGACCGAGGACGAGGTGCCCGCCCAGGAAATCCGTCAGCCGGAGGGCTTTTTCCAGATTGACCCGTTCCCCCGCTTTCAGGAACTGCAGATTGGTCCTCGCGAGCGTCTCGGCCGACACATCGGCACTGAAGACCTGGCCGGAGAGCGTCGTTATCGTGAGGCACACGCCGTTGACGGCGATACTGTCCCCCCGCTTCAGATCATGCAGGGGAAGCACCGTTTCCACCCCGATGAGGGCGTCCTGACCCTGACGGGTCATCTTCCTGACCGTACCCAGTCCCTGGATAATGCCGGTAAACATGGTCTTAACCCGAGCTTCGGCGGGAATCCTTTTCTTCTGCTGGCTTTTCGGCGCGTGCCTTGTTTTCGCCCTTGTCCTCTTTGAGGTTCAGAATACCCTTCAGTTCCTCGAGGAACTCGGTAGCGTCACGAAACTGCCGGTAGACCGACGCAAACCGGACGTAAGCCACCTTGTCGAGGTGGTGAAGTTCCGCCATGACCCGCTCTCCGATAAAGGAGGAAGGTATTTCCTTTACCTGGGATTCCTGGCAGGCCTGTTCGATGCGATCCACGGCGCCCTCGATAGCATCCATGCTGATTGGCCGCTTTTCACAGGCCTTCTTGATCCCCGATAAAATCTTGGACCGGTCGAAGGACTCGCGCCTGCCGTCCTTCTTGACGACCACGGGGAGGACCTCCTCGACATATTCATAGGTGGTGAACCGTTTGCTGCAGCCGAGGCACTCCCTCCGGCGCCGGATGGCGTTGCCTTCCTTGCTGATGCGGGAGTCGATCACCTTGTTCGCCGGATTGGCGCAGAAAGGGCATTTCATAACTTCTTTGCCTCGATACCGGTTTCCTCGAGCATCTGCTCGGCCAGCTTGTCGCTGTAGCCTTCCCGGTACACGATGTTTGTGATCCCGGCGTTGATAATCATCTTCAGGCAGATCGCACAGGGGTGGCTGGTACAATAGAGCGTCGCCCCCTTGATGCTCACGCCGTGGACGGCGGCCTGGATGATCGCGTTCTGCTCTGCGTGGAGGCCCCGGCAGAGCTCGTGACGCTCCCCCGAAGAAATCTTCAGTTCCTCCCTCAGGCAGCCCGTCTCGAGGCAGTGGCGAAGTCCGCTGGGCGCGCCGTTATAACCCGTCGTGAGGAGTCGCTTATCCTTGACGATGACGGCCCCGACCCCGCGCCTCAGGCACGTGGATCGCCTGGCGACGAGCGCGACGATGTCCAGGAAGTATTCGTCCCAGCTGGGGCGGGTCCTCGGCATCGCGAGTTTGGTGACCGTCTTGGACTTGGCGTTCGGTTTTTGAGCCATTTTTTCTACTTGCGGAGGATCCGGTCCCTGTAGAGGGGAAACTTTTCGCAAAGGGTCCGGACCTTCTCCCGCACTTCCTTCTGACGGTTCTCGTCCTTGGTGTCCTTCAGGATATAGGCGATGAGCCGGCCGATGGTCTTCATCTCCTCTTCTTTCATCCCCCGGGTGGTGATCGCCGGTGTCCCCATCCGAACGCCGCTTGTCACCTGGGGGCCTTTCGTGTCGAAGGGGATCATGTTCTTGTTGGCGGTGATCCCCGCCTTGTCCAGGGCCGCACCCCCTTCCAGACCCGTAATCCCCTTGTCGGTGAGGTCGATCAGCATGAGGTGGTTGTCCGTGCCCCCGGAGACAAGGCGGAAGCCCTCGGCGATAAGAGTTTCGGCCAGCGTTCTGGCATTCTTGACCAGTTGGTGCTGGTACTGTTTGAACTCTTCCGTCAGCGCTTCCTTCAATGCAACGGCCTTCGCGGCGATGATGTGCATCAGCGGGCCGCCCTGGCTTCCGGGGAAGACACGGCTGTCCAGGACCTTGGCATGGTCGTGCCGGCACATGATGAGACCGCCTCTCGGTCCCCGGAGCGTCTTATGCGTTGTCGTCGTCACGAATTCGCAGAGGGGGACCGGGGTGGGGTGAATGCCCACGGCCACCATGCCCGCGACGTGAGCGATATCGGCCATGACCACGGCTCCTACCTGGTCGGCAATAGCCCTGAAAGGCTCAAAGGGGATCGTCCGGGGGTAGGCGCTTGCGCCCACGACGATGATCTTGGGGCGGTATTTCTTGGCCTGGGACTCCACCTCGTTGAAGTCGATGGTCTCGGTTTTGCGGTCCACGCCGTACTGGACGACATTGTAGAGCCTGCCCGAGAAATTCGCCGGGCTTCCGTGGGAGAGATGACCGCCATGGGCGAGGTTCATGCCGAGGATGGTGTCTCCCGGCTGCAGGGTGGCGAAATAGACGGCCATGTTGGCCTGCGTTCCAGAGTGAGGCTGGACGTTGACGTGGTCACAGCCGAAGAGCTTTTTGCACCGCTCGATAGCCAGTGCCTCGACGACATCGACATATTCGCAGCCGTAATAATATCTCTTGCCCGGGTAGCCCTCGGCGTACTTGTTGGTCATGATGCATCCCTGGGCCTCCAGCACGGCCTCATCGACAAAATTCTCCGAGGGGATGAGCTCCAGTTTTTCCGCCTGCCTTTTGGTTTCCTGCCAGATGGCCTCTGCGACTTCGGGGTCGATTTTCTTTAACATGGACATGTTGTGATGATCCCTCCTTGTTCGTCTAATACTTCCCGCTGAGACGCCTCTCGATGTCCCGGATCTTGTCCAGGCGGGCTTTATGGCGGCCGCCCTCGAAGTCCGTCTCCAGCCATATCTTTAAAATTCCCTGAGCGGTCTCCGTGTCTGTTCTCCGCTCCGCGAAGGCGATGATGTTGGTGTCGTTGTGGCACCGGCTGATGCGGGCCGTTTCTTCATCGAGGCAGACCACGGCCCGGACATTGGGGAATTTGTTGGCCACGATGGCCATGCCGGCGCCGGAGCCGCAGACGAGGATCCCTCTCTGGAACTGCCCCATGGAGACCGCCTCGGCCACCTTGACGGCATAATCGGGGTAATCCGAAGCCTGGTCGCTGTGGGTCCCCACGTCGTAGACGCGCAAACCCATGGTGCCCAGGAATTCTTTGAGTTCCTCTTTGAGGGAAAGCCCCGCGTGGTCCGATCCTATCACGATTTTCATGGCCCGACCTCTACCCCGCAAATTTTTTGAAGAGCAGGACGGCATTCACACCGCCAAACCCGAAGGTGTTGGAGAGAGCCGCCCGCACGTCCCGCTTTCTCGACTGATGAGGGACGTAATCCAGATCACATGCCGCGTCCGGGTGGTCCAGGTTGATCGTCGGGGGAACCACCCCTTCGTGTATGGCCTTAACACACACAATGGCCTCCAGCCCCCCGGCCCCGCCCAGGAGATGTCCCGTCATGGACTTCGTGGAACTCACCAGAAGATTCCAGCTGTGAGCTCCGAAGACCGCCTTGATCGCCTGCGTTTCGTAGAGATCATTGAGCGGCGTCGAGGTCCCGTGGGCGTTGATGTAACCGATCTCTTCGGGCGCCACGCCTGCATCCTGCAGGGCGCCCCGCATGGATCTTGCAGCCCCTTCGTGGCCCGGCGGCGGCGCCGCCATGTGAAAGGCGTCGCTGGTCAGCCCGAAACCCGCAAGCTCCGCGTAAATCCGCGCGCCCCTCTTCAGAGCATGGCTCCGTTCTTCCAGAATGAGGATCCCGCAGCCTTCCCCGATGACAAATCCGTCCCGGTCCCGGTCGAAGGGTCTGCTGGCAGCCTCGGGCCGGTCGTTTCTCACCGAAAGCGCCCGCATGGCGTTAAAGCCGGCCACCGTCAGCGGGCAGATGGCGGCTTCGGTGCCGCCGGCAATCATCGCATCGGCATATCCCAGGGCAACCGTTCGAAAGGCATCGCCCAGGGCGTTGGTCCCTGCCGCACAGGCCGTCACGGTGCAGCTGATGGGGCCTTTGGCCCCGAACCGGATCGAGACGTGACCGGCGGCGAGATTCGCGAGGGCCGACGGAACGGCAAAAGGCGAGAGCTTCCCCGGTCCCTGCTGCTGCATCGTTTCCTTCAATTTCTCAATCGTCGTGATTCCACCGATGCCCGATCCGATGATGACGCCCGTTCTCTCGGCGTTTCCGTTTCCAATGGCAAGCCCTGCGTCGGCCAGGGCCATCTCGGCGCCGGCCAGGGCGTAGATGATGAAGTTGTCGTAGCGCCGGAGCTCTTTCTTGTTGACGAACTGAAGGGGATCGAAGTTTTTCAGTTCGCCGGCGATTCGGGTATGAAAGTCCGCAGCGTCAAACTTGGTGATAGGACCGATACCGGATCGACCGGCGCACAGGGCTCCCCAGGAATCACTGACATTATTGCCCAGCGGGTTTACCGTGCCGAGCCCCGTTATGACCACCCTGCGCTTCAATCCCTTTCTCCGGTCATTCTCAGGTCAGTAACCCCTTCTTTTTCTTGATGAAGTTGATCGAATCCTGGATCGTGCGGATCTTTCGCAACTCCTCGTCGGAGATCTCGATGCCGAAATTTTCTTCCAGGGCCATGATCAATTCGACGATATCCAGGGAATCCGCGCCCAGATCATCGATGAATGAAGCCTCAAGGACACACTCTTCCTTCGTGACATCCAGCTGCTCTATGATAATTTCCACGACCTTTTCTTCGATTGACATGAACGCATCCTCCTTCTGTAAATCAGTATGTCCTTCCGCTCTAAAGTCCCTGGGGATCAGAGAATTCGGGGTCCCGTGATCGCTTCGTCCGTTCGGCAAACAGCCTCCGGGATTCCCGGGGTGGGTTCGGTCCTACATGTAAAGCCCCCCGTTGACGTGGATGACCTGGCCCGTGATGTAAGCGGCTTCCTCCGTCGCCAGAAAGGCGACGATACCGGCCACGTCTTCCGGTGTACCCGGTTTCGCGAGGGGGATTTGTTCCTTTATCTGTTCCCTGACCTCTTCCGGCAGGGATTTCGTCATGTCCGTCACGATGAATCCCGGGGCCACGGCATTGACGCAGATATTCCGGGGGCCGAGTTCCCGGGCCAGTGATTTTGTCAGCCCGATGATTCCCGCCTTTGACGCACTGTAGTTGACCTGGCCGGCATTTCCGGACTCCGCGACGACGGAGGTGATGTTGATGATCCGCCCCCATCGACGCTTCATCATGGAATAAGCAACGGCGCGGCAGCAGTTGTAGGTCCCCGTCAGGTTCGTCCGGATCACGGATTCCCAGTCCCGGTCTTTCATCCGGACCAGAAGCCCGTCGGCCGACGTGCCGGCGTTATTGACCAGGACATCGATTCTCCCTTTTCGGGAGATCGTGTCTGCGATCAGCTTTCGGGTCTCTTCCGCGTCGGCGACGTCAAACGGGACGACCTCCCCGTTACCACCCTGCTTTCGGATCAGGGTAAGCGTCTCCTCGGCCGCTGCGAGGTTCTTTGCGTAATTGACGATAGCGTAAGCCCCCATGGCTGACAGTTTCAGGGCGATCGCCCTGCCGATGCCTCTTGAGCCTCCCGTGATGAGGGCCACTCTGTCCTGGAGTGAGGGGTTATTTTTCATGTGCTGATAAACTCCAGAGCTTTCTTCAGTGAATCCCTGTCCTCCACGTTGAGCATCCGGATCCGGTCATCAATCCTCTTGGATAGGGCCGACAAAATTTTGCGGGGGCCCACTTCAACGATCGTGTCTATACCCATGAGGACCATCTGCTCGATCGTTTCCTGCCATCTTACGGGAGCGCTGATGTGATGGACCAGCAGATCCTTTGTATTGTCCGGCGCGTGAACCACCGCGGGATCGACGTTTGAAAGAACGGGAATATCGCCCTGGTGGATCTCGATGCTTTCCAGGTCCTTTTTAAACCGCCCGGCGGCTTCGACCAGTAAACCGCAGTGAAAGGGTACACTTAAAGGAAGCCGGATCGCCCGCTTGGCTCCCTTTTCCCTGGCCCGGCTCGCGACCGAATCCACAGCGGCGGCCAGGCCCGAGACGACGGTCTGGTCGGGCGAATTGAAGATCGCCGGGGTAACTGCGCCGTTCATCCGGGAAACCTCCCGGCAGAGACTCTCCACCACCGGCCTCTCCAGGCCGATAATGGCCGCCATGGAGCCCACACCCACGGGGACGGCCTCCTGCTGATACCGGCTGCGGGCGTGAACGAGCCTCAGGGTGTTCCCGAAGGAAATGGCGCCGGAGGCGCAGAGGGCGCTGTATTCACCCAGGCTGTGTCCCGCCATGACCGCGGGGCGAAGCGGTGTCCGTTGCGCAAAGACCCTGTAGGCTGCCACGTCCAGGGTCAGGATCGTCATCTGCGTGTTGATGGTAAGATCCAATTCCTCCTGGGGACCTTCAAAGCAGAGGGCTGCCACATCGAAACCCAGAACCTCCCGGGCCTCCGAGAAGGCGGATCGGACGATCTCGAAGCCGTTATGGAGGTCCTGCCCCATCCCGACGTACTGTGCGCCCTGTCCGGGAAAGACAATGCCCAGCCTGTGCATGCGCTCCCCCTGAAGTCGGTCAATGAGGATTAAGACTCTTTTTCAACGTTGATCACTTCCCTGCCTTTATAGGACCCACAACTCGGGCAGGCGTGATGCGGCATTTTGGGTTCGTTGCACTGTGGACAGACGGAGATCGCCGGGAATTTGAGAAAATCATGAGAGCGCCTCTTGTCCCTTCTCGATTTTGAATGTCGTTTGACTGGATTCGGCATAAAGATAAACCTACTTTCTTTGGTCTTATTTTGTGACTTTCAAGTTCTTCAATGCTGCAAAAGGGCTGCCCGCCTGTTCCTCCCGGCAATTGCAGGAGGATAAGTTCATATTCGTCCCGCAGTGGGGACAAAGCCCTCGGCAATTCTCCCGGCAAAGGGGCTTCAAGGGAATCTGGAGAAGAATCTGCTCGTAAACCAGGGATTCAGGATCGATCAGGTCTTCCCTGTAAAACCCAAAAGCCTCATCTTCACCTGCCCACTCTCCTTCGCCTTTCACATCCTCCCGGGAGGGGATCAAGGTATAGTCTGCTTCACCCTTCACGGGCAGGGTAAAGGATTCAAGGCAACGGCAACAGTCAAAATCGATCTCAGTTTCCAGATGGAGACCGAGACTGACCGTTTCCTGGACCTTGGATATATCGCAGGACACGTCAATCGTGTGGGGATGGAAATCCATTCCCCGGTCCACCTTCACGATATCCTTTAATTTTTCCCCATCCAGCCTGAAATGGAGCTTGAGTCCCTCTTCGGGGATATTCGAAACCTTAATGGTCGCCATGTGTGAAGAGTAAAATAAACATATCCCCTTAAAGAAGCAACTTCTTTTATATGGTGTTAAATTGCACTTGTAGATTATAAATTGGCCCTTCTGTCAAGAAAATTATTTCATTTTCAGCCATGTAGAGCCGCTGGAGCACCTGTGGTATGCCCGTCCTGTGAGGGGGAAGAGCGTCTGCGGGAGGGGAAATGCGGCTTGACAAAGGCAGGGGGGTGTATATATGAAAGGCAACAAAAAAGCGGCGGTTTTCTTCATGAAAAGTTCTAAAAAAGGCGAAATTCGAACCCGTTTCGCCCCCTCGCCAACGGGTTTTCTCCACATCGGGGGAGCCCGGACGGCGCTCTTCAACTGGCTCTTTGCTAGGCACCACCAGGGGGCCTTCATCCTGAGAATCGAAGACACGGACCAGCTCCGCTCTACCGAGGAATCGACGCGGGCCATCCTGGATGCCATGACCTGGCTCGGGCTCACCTGGGAAGAAGGTCCCTATTTTCAGGCCCAGCGCGTACACCTCCACAAGGAGGCCGTGGAAAGGCTCATCGGGGAGGGAAAGGCCTATTACTGTGTCTGCCCGCAGGAACTGCTGGAGGAAAAACGAAAAAAGGCGCTCGCCACAGGGCAGAAGCCCAAGTACGACGGCACCTGCCGGGACCGAAACCTTCCGAAATCACCCGACTCCGTCGTCCGCTTCCGGTGCCCTCACACCGGGGTGACCATTGTCAGGGACCTTATCAAGGGGACGGTGCAGTTTTCAAACGAGGAGCTCGATGATCTCGTGATCGAGCGAAGTGACGGATATCCCACCTACAATTTTGCCGTGGTCGTGGACGACGCCCTCATGGGCATCACCCACGTCATCCGGGGCGATGATCACCTGAACAACACTCCGCGGCAGATCCTCATTTATGAAGCCCTCGCTTATCCGATCCCCGAGTTCGGCCATGTGCCCATGATTCTCGGCTCTGACAAGACGAGACTCAGCAAGAGGCACGGGGCCACCTCGGTCATGGCCTACAAGGACATGGGATACCTGCCCGAAGCACTCGTGAACTATCTGGTGAGGCTGGGCTGGTCCTACGGCGACCAGGAGATCTTCACCGCGAAAGAGCTCATTGAGTATTTTTCACTGGATTCGGTCGGGAAGTCGGCTGCCGTCTTCAACCCCGAAAAGCTCCTGTGGCTCAACCAGCACTATATCCGGCAGAGCGAGGCAGGCCGGCTCGCCCTGGAGATCGTCCCCTTTCTGGAAAACATGGGCATCCGGGTGCCGAACGGTGATTTCGTCAAGAGCGTTGTCCTCGACCTCCAGTCCCGCTCGAAAACCCTGATCGAGATGGCCGAGTCGGCAGCCTTCTATTTCAGCGACGATATCACCTGCGACGAGAAGCTCCGCAAAGAATACCTGAATCCGGAAGGCCTGGGTTATCTGGAGGCCGTGATGCAGAGACTCCCGGCCCTGGAGCGTTTCACGAAGGAAGGGATCGAGAATCTCCTGCGAACCATCGCCGAGGAGCGCGGGGCGAAGCTAAAGGCTGTCGCGCAGCCTCTGCGCGTGGCGCTCACGGGTAAGACGGTCAGCCCCGGGATCGATCAGGTCATGATGACACTCGGAAAGGAAAGGGTTCTCCAGCGGATTCAGAAAGTGCTCAAAAGCGGGAAACCTTAGGAAATTTCGTGTTGACATTGAGTGGCGAATTGTCTAAATTCGCGCCTTCTCAATTCAGACGCCACTGGGGGATCGTCTAGCGGTAGGACTCAGGACTCTGGATCCTGCTACCTAGGTTCGAATCCTAGTCCCCCAGCCATGGTCCCATCGTCTAGCGGTTAGGACGCTGGCCTCTCACGCCGGAAACAAGGGTTCGATTCCCTTTGGGACCACCAGATATTCAAAAACCCCCTTGAGCGAGTCAACGCGGTCAAGGGGGTTTTTGCTACAGCCGCATGAAGTCTTCCTGCGATAAGAGGTTGAAACCCTTTCTCACGAGAAGGGTCCCCGCAAAATCAGGGTTGTCGACCCGAAGAATCACAACAGCCTCACCCCCCAACTTGTCCAGAAACGTGTAAAGGTAATCCACATTCAAATCCTCGTCGGCCATCGTACGCAACGCCTTTCCGAGTCCCCCGGGTTCGTCGGCCACCCGCACGGCGAGCACCTCCACTTTCTGGATGTTATAACCCTTCTTGCCGAGCAGCTCTGCAACATGAGACGGGTCCGGGACGATCATCCGGATAACGCCGAAATCCCTCGACTCGGCAACGCTGAGGGCGCGGATGTTAATGCCCTTTGCACCGAGATACTCCGTCAGCTCCGCAAGCACCCCTGCGCGGTTATCCAGAAAGACGGACAGTTGCGTGATCTTCATGCCCCGTTCTCACCATGTAAATGCATCATGCCGGCTTTCTCCCCGACGAGCAAAGCAGAACCCCCAGGGCGATGGAGGCCAGTCTGGCCGCGGGCGGATCGGATCGCGAGCTGATCAGGATGGGAACCTTCGCGCCGACGATGACATGAGCGAGGTTCTTCCCCCCGTAGTAGACCAGCGCCTTCCCGAAGATATTGCCCGCTTCCAGGTCCGGCATGATGAGAATGTCGGCGGAACCGGCCACCGGCGATTCCACTTTTTTGATCTGTGCGGCCTCCAGGGAAATGGCATTGTCCAGCGCAAAAGGGCCGTCCACAATGCAGTCGGTCATCTCCCCGTAGGAGCATATCTTGGCCAGGGCGAGGGCATCCACCGTGGACTGCACTTCCGGTTGAACCTTTTCCACACCCGAAAGAATGGCCACCTTCGGGACCTTGATCCCGAGGGCGTGCGCCACCGTCACGGCGTTTTGGATGATGCCGATCTTCGCCTTCAGATCCGGAGCGACATTGACGCCGCCATCGGAGGCCAGGGTGATGGATCGCCGGTCTTCCCGGCTGTCCTCAAAGATAAAAACATCGCTCAGGAGGTTCCCTGCCCTCAGGTTCCGGGAACCGCGCAGGGCCGCACCCAGGAGTTTGTTGGTCGAAATGTTCCCCTTCAGGAGGATGTCAGCGGCATCTGACGCGGCCAGTTGAACCCCGTATTCGGCCGCGCGATCCGCATCTTTTTCATTGTGGATCTCGAAACGCTTGAGGGGGATCTTCAGATCCTTGAGCAGGGTCTCTATCAGGCTCGACTGCCCGATGAGAACGCCTTCGGCCAGACCCTCGCTCTGCGCGTCGTTGACCGCTTCGATCGATGCCTTCTCGTGAGGCAGGATGACGGCAACCTTCCGGGGTCCCCGGGAAGCGGCCTCCCTGATCAGCATTTTGAAATCTGTGATCATGTGCTTTGTTCCTCACCGGGCGACCCGGAAGGACGCGCCCTTGTCGATGGGCCATCTTATACACATCCGGGGGATTCGTCAATAAAGCGAAAAGAAACTCTCACACCGGGGGCGCGAGGAGGGGGCGAATCAAAAATTTATCTTTGCAATCGGCGGTGCGTTTGTATATGAAATGGATATACTTTTTTTGGTATTTTGACTTTTCCCTTCATGAAGGGCTATTCAAACAACTGCGAGGGAGGTTCTATGATGCTTCGGAAGATCGTCGTCCCCCTGCTCATTGTTTTATTCCTCTTTCCCACCCTTTCTGCGGCTACCGATGCCGCTCGAGACACATCCACCAATCTCGCTGTAGCGCAGGATCGAACCCGCAGTGTTGAAGATCGGTCTCAGGCCATCATGACCCTCGGGAGATCGGGCGACACGAAGACCTCGGAGCCTCTTCTTCTGATCCTGAAAAATCCCGCCGAGCCGCGGAGGGTGCGGGCGAGCGCGGTCATGGCCCTGGGCCGGATCGGTCAGCCGCGCCCCGAGATCCTCTCCGCCTACGAAGCCGTTTATAGAAACCGCAAAACGGGGGAGAATCTCCGTTACACCATCCTTTTAGCCATTGGAAGTATGAAGGCCGCGGAATCCCTGCCGCTGCTCTCGGAGGCCCTCTCGAGCGGGGACGACCGGATCCGCTTCAAGGCCGCCCAGGCCCTGGGCATGATCGGGGGCGATGATGCGGTGAACTTCCTGGCGGCCCGCCTCGAGACTGAACGGGACCGCATGGTCCGGGCGGAAATCGTCCGGGCCCTTGCCCAGAACGAGAGTGCCTCTGTGGAGGGTATCCTTGTCCGGGTGCTCAAAACGGATCCGGCGCCGCTGGTCCGTTACAACGCGTCCCTCGGTCTCAGCAAGTTCAAAACTCTCAGTGCGGAGGGGCAGGAGGCCCTGAGGGCTGCGGGCGGCGACGCTTCGCCGATGGTGCGAAAGGCTGTTGGGGGGCCGGCCGATGAAAAAGACCATCTTCATCCTCATTCTCCTGTCTTTCGTTTTTGCTTCCGCCGAGGCCCCGGCCCTCCAGAGGGGTGCCATCCTCTACCACACGAGCAAGGGCGACACGATCTACGGGCGGACTGACGAACTCGAGCTTACATGCTCGGTATTGAATCTGGCCCTACGGGACATGAAATCCGGCCACGTGGGCCTCTACATCGGCGACAACCGCATTATCCACGCCGTGGCGCCGACGGTGGAGGAAACAGCCTCCGAGAATTTCATCCCCCAGAGCGACCTCGACGAGGGGTGCCGCTATCTCGGGGCAAAGGTGCCCGTCGGTTTTGATGCATGGCTCGAGGAGGATGTGGATCGGCTGATCTTCCTGGCCCGTGAGCAGGTTGGAAAATACTACGATATCCAGTTCCGTCATCAGAAGGGGCAGGAAGATACATTCACCTGTGTCGGCCTCGTGGAGTACCTCTATGAACAGGTGGGCTACGACATCACCCCCTACGCGTACTACCCCGAAACCGGTACGGGCAAGACCTACACACAGACCTACAACTGCGAAGCCACACTTTGGGCGGACTGGCCGGGGGAAAACACCTTTGCTGAGCTTGTGGAGTTCTCAAGCTTCGAGCACCCCCTTGCGGAAGCGCTGAGTGTCGGCATGATCCACGAGGGTCGCCGGTACATGTTTTTCCCCTATACCCAGTACATACAGGCGACGACCGTCGCCGTGGAAACAGACGTCCCCGTCTCGGGTGGGGGCGATTCCGACGATGACGGGGGCAAGTGTTTCATTGCCACCGCCGCTTATGGCTCCACCCTGCACCCGTATCTCGACATTCTGCGGGCGGTCCGCGATCGTCATATGAAGACGAACGCGGTCGGCCGCCTCTTTCTTTCCGTCTATGAGCGATACGCGCCGTCTCTTGCCGGCCTCATCGAGCGCCACGAGTTCCTCAAATCCCTGACCCGCATTGCGCTTCTGCCGGTCCTGGGCCTGTGCCTCATCCTTCTTTACGCCGGGCCCGCAGCCCTTCTTGTTTTCCTTGCGGTCCTTTTTATCCTGCCATTCCGCCTGGCCCGACGGTGAAAATGAAAAACCCCCGAGTCTCCAGTGAGATTCGGGGGGGGTTCTATGACGGTGTCGGGATCTGATTTTGAAGCTTTAATCCTGCAGGTAGTATTCGATCGTCGATACGACGCGAACGGTCTTCTGGGGCTGCATCCACTCCATGACGCCCGGGGTCCGGTCCCGCGGCAGGATCTCGAAGACCCCCTGGCTGGCCTTTCGAATGCTGCCGACCCGGCTGCCCGAGTCCTTGGCGAACTGTTCCGCCGCCTGGCGGGCGTTGGCGGTGGCCTCGGCGATCATTTCCGGTTTGAGCGTGTTGAGGCCCGTGAAGAGATACGACGGCGTGCTCTCCATGCCCGGGTTTGCCGAGAGGATGACGCCCGCGTCGACAAGTTCCCCGATGGCCTGGCTTGCCGCGATGACCTTGGCCGGGTCCTTGGAGCGGACCATCAGGGTCTGCGAGATGATGTAGCGGCTCTGGACCGCTCCGGTGCCGCGGTAGGGATTGGCCAGGATGTCCGTCACCTCGAATTTCTGGATTTCAACGGTCTTGGGGTCGATCCCTTGTTTCTCGACAAACGAGAGGATGATGTCTTTGCTCTTCTTGATGTCCGCCTGGGCCCGCCCGAGATTGTCATTCGTGGAGACGAACCGTATGGGCCAAAGTGCGATGTCGGCCCTGACCTCCCTCTCGGAAAATCCCTTCACGGTGACATACCGGTCCGCCGTTCTCCAGGCCATGAGCCCCCTGCCGATCAGCCACCCGGCCAGCAATGTCCCCACGGCCAGAATCAGCGAGCCAATGACGCGTTCGTGACTGGTCATCTGTGCCTCCTTTCTCTGATTTGGGGTTTTAGTCGGTATGATCCGAAATTCGGAGACGTGTGATGAGCACCTTAACAAAAAAATGGGGGAATTGGAACAGGTCCAACACCCCCACGATGCTGCTACTCGTCATCTCGTGATAATAAGGCGAAGTGAAGTTTTTTCCGTTGAAATATGCAAAAAAGCAGGGCCATGTCTGACCCTGCTTCCCGTCGTTGAATCGGCATCCTGATTTCTATGGCAGATAGGCCCCGCAACAGACAATCAGGTTTCCCTTAAAATAGAGATCTTTGAAAAAAGAATATCCGCAAGGGCGGTGTAACAATCCCCCACCGGAGGAGGGGATAATTCCTGGAAGCAAACTCAGATGAAACACCGGGTCCGCACAAGGGGCGGTAGGAAGCCAACCGAAAATGGCATTCCAAACTAACGATTTTACCTACAAGTCAGCAGCCCCATCCGACATAAAGAATGACGATTACCATGTGAAATATTGACCATAATTGTATATGGTTAATAATATAAGAAAGTATGGTTAAGACTATTTTTGAAAGTTCAAAGAATTGGATAGACAACCTCTGATATACATCCTTGTTTCGGCTGCCCTGTTTGGAATCAGCCCGCCTCTTGCCAAACTGCTTGTGAAGGACATCCCCCCAGTTGCTTTGGCTGGTCTTCTCTACTTAGGGTCATTCTTGGGGCTTACCATATATTCGATCGGCCGAGGGATTGTTTCTAATGAAAACATGGAAAGCACCAACCTACAAAGGGGGGACTACCCTTGGCTTTTTGGTGCTGTACTGTCGGGGGGGATTATCGCCCCAATATGTCTGATGTTCGGATTAAGCCAAATTTCCGGTTTTACTACTTCATTGCTTCTGAATCTGGAAGGGATCTTCACGGCGGTTATTGCCGTCATCATATTCAAGGAAAAGGCAGGAACGAGATTGTGGCTTGCGTTGATGTGTATGACTGCGGCGGGGGTGTTCCTGACATGGGATCCGAGCCAAGGCAGATTCAACTTCCTTGGACCCCTATTGGTCATCCTTTCCATGGTATGTTGGGGCATTGATAACAACCTGACCCGAAACATCTCATCAAGAAATCCAATCCAGATCAGCCGCATCAAGGGCATTGCATCGGGTTTGGTATCTATCTTTTTGGCATACACCCTTGGGATAAAAATTCAGTGGGATGTATCTATTTTGTATGCTCTTTTACTGGGTTCTTTCAGCTATGGCATAAGTCTGGTGTTTTTCATTAAAGCCCTAGAAGGATTGGGTGCATTCAGAACGGGCGTATATTTCAATCTTGCCCCTTTTATTGGTGCAGTAACTTCCCTCATTTTGCTTCAAGAGTGGATCGGTTGGGTAATGTTCCCGGCTTTGATGCTCACGGTCGCTGGTGTTTGGATTGTAAGCACAGAAAAACATTTACACCTGCACTTGCATCAAGCGGTGGTTCATACGCATTTGCACAACCATAAAGATGTTCATCATAATCATGAACACATAGGCATTGTTGATGAGCCACATGTTCACGGACACAAGCACCCTGAAGAAAATCATATTCACTCCCACTGGCCAGACGCACATCACAGACACGAACATTAACCATTTTAAGAGATTACCGACCGAAATATTGTATGGATGATAAAAGTTAATTCCGAATACTTCAGGAAGGAGTCCACATTTTCCCGAAGATTTACTCACTCAGAATCCGATTTAACGCTTTCACCTACGAGTCTTCAGAAGCATTTTCATCAGGTCACAAATGATTACCAGTTGAAATGTAAAAATCGGGGCCATTTCTGACCCTTTTTCAGTAACAGATGATGACTTCAGGAAAGAGGGTGACCCATGTCACATCCGTAAGAATGATGGGTTCTAAAAAGACCTATGTTACGCGCCTGACATGATGTAGCTGTTCAGCTTATCCGCCGGGAAAGCCCTCTTGAACAATATCGGGGTCAGGAACGTAGTGAGGATGCCCATCAATACGAGCGTTGAGAACATCGTGGGGCCGATAAATCCCTTATGGTAGGCAATGCCTGCGACCACCAGCTCCATTACGCCGCGGCCGTTAAGCACGCACCCCAAGCCAATTGCTTCACGATGAGGCATGCCGACCAGTTGGCCACCAATCCAGCCGGACAAGAGTTTCGAAAGTATCGACACCATGATGACAACAAGCGGAAAGCTGACCTCGTCCAAGGTTTTGACTTGAAACTCAAGTCCGAGATAGGCAAAAAACACCGGAGCAAGAAAACCATTCGTGACCGAGGCAAGCGTCCCGTGCAGGTCATCGTATCGGGAGGCGAGAAAATGCTGTTTGTCGATGAAGAGTGCCGCGAAGAAGGCACCGATGACAAAGTGAAAACCCAGCAATTCGCTAAGCGTGCCGAAGACCAAAACAAACACGACGACAATACCGAATAATGCCTCGGGACCGAAGTACCGTATAAGAGATTCTGGTATGGCCTGATTGCTCAGCTTGCGTTGATCCAGCCACTTAAGCAATTTGTTCAGAGACAAAATAGCTAACGTCAGCACCAGCAATTTTGCTGTCGAGAGGGCAACCGTGCCGGTAGCATCACCCATTGTCATCTTTTGGGGCATGTTCAGCACGATCCCCAGAATGAACAGTGCCGCCACATCATTGATGACGGCCGTGGCCAATGCATGGCGGGCAATCCGGGTATGCAGAATCCCCATGCTGTCGAGCAGCTTGACTGTCACCGGCAACGCGGTGATGGAGATGCACAGCCCAAGTAGTATCATCCGCATCACATCGAAATCGAATGCAGCCCCAATCGCGATCCCGCTGGTAAACGGGACGACAAAACTGATCAAAGCCAGCACCATGCCCCGGCCGCGCATCGCATCCATGATGTCGGCAAAGCGCATTTCAAGACCCGCAGTGAGGATGATCATGAATACCGCCAGCTCGGATATGCCCGCCAGTGCCAGACTAGGTTCAATCAGGTTCAGGATTGCTGGGCCGAGTAGAATGCCGGCGAGAATTTCCCCGATCAGTTCAGACTGGCCGTGTCTGGCAAATAGCCGTCCAAACAGACGGGCCATAACGATCAATACGAGAAGGTTGGCTAGGAATGACAATGGTTTCCCCGAATACCGGCAACAAGAATGCGCGGTCATTCAAATTTTCGGGGGATATTATCATAGATTACCGATTCTAATTCTCTAAAAAAGCAGACCTATTATTTTGCACATTTCAGGAAGTAGTCGTTAATCAGAAAGGGCCGTTGTTTGCCTATGTTTATCAATAAAAAAATTAGTTGACATATATAGGCCGATGGCCTATATAATAATCATGAGGCCAGATGAACTAAAAAGATGGAGACTTCGAATCGGATGCAGCCAAGCCAAACTTGCCGGAGAGCTGGGTGTTGATGTTATGACTGTCTCCCGTTGGGAAAGGGGTGTCCGAGAAATCTCTTCTTTTCTTCATCTGGCATTGGACTATCTCGAATTGAAAGGAGTCGAGATTAAAAAAAGAGAACGAAAAAGCAAAAGGAAAGGGGGTAGGTGATTATGGCGGTTTTAGCTGAATGTCCTTTCTGCCACAAGAAGCAAGCCATAAGGAATAAGGTTTGTGAATGTGGCGAGGATTTGTCGAAAGCCAAGAAGTCAAAGAGGGTCCGGTTCTGGATCAGTTACAGGCTTCCAGGCGGCAAACAGAAAAGGGAACACGTTGGTTTCTCAATCGAGAAGGCGAGGGACGCAGACGGGAAAAGGCGATCTCAGAAAAGAGAGAATCGGATATTCGATGTGAAACCCGATTCAAAGATGACCTTTAACGAGCTAACCAAATGGTATTTGGGGCTTGAGAAGGTCAAGGCACTTGCCCGTTACTCCATCATGACGATCAACCTGAACAGCTTCAATGCGGAGTTTGGTAACGTTGTGGTCAGCCATCTGAAGCCGGTTGACCTGGAGAATTACCAGGCGAAAGGAAAGGTTGCCGGATATGCTGATGCATACATCGATCAGCAAATCGCCGTTGCCAAGACAATGGTCAACAAGGCGTTCGATAATGACCTGATAAGCGGGGATACTCTCAGGGTATTCAAGAAGGTCAAGAAACTCCTGAAACGCAACGGCAATGCCCGAAAGGTTGTCATTTCCACTGACAAATTCGAGGATGTGCTGAAAAAGGCTCCTCAGCATACAAGGGCTATCCTGGCAACCGCATTTTATACGGGCATGAGGCGAGGGGAGATCCTAAACCTCACCTGGGATAAAGTTGACCTCAAGAATCGCGTGATCCGTTTAGAGTCTAAAGACACAAAGGACAAGGAACCCCGCAGAATCCCCATCTGCAATGCTCTCTATGCCATTTTGAACGCAATCCCCAGGGCGATCCATGACAATCATGTTTTCCTGTATCGAGGAAAGCCGATCAGGGATCTCCGTCAGGCCATGAGGCGAGCATTGAAAGATGCAGGGATTCAATACGGCAGGGCAAACAAGGATGGGCTGGTCTTTCACGATCTCCGGCACACCTTCAATACCAATATGCGGAAGGCCGAAGTGCCCGAATCGGTCATTATGGAAATCACGGGCCATTCAACCAGGGAGATGTTTCTCAGGTATGACACCGTTGATGAAACCGACACCAAGAATGCAGTTGATCAATTTGAAAGCTATTTGAAAAGTGTTGACCAAACGTTGACCAACCACCCCTCCAAAACACAAAAGGTTGACCCTGCGAAGAGCCAACCCTTTGAATCTGTTCATGGTGCCGAAGCCGGGACTTGAACCCGGACGGGTTGTGCCCACTACCCCCTCAAGATAGCGTGTCTACCAAATTCCACCACTTCGGCACATTAAAGATTTCTTCAACGGTAAAGGGAGTTTAGCCTTTCCCCTCCACTTTGTCAATAGCGGAAAAGGCCGGTCCCTTGTTATTACTTCGCACCTTCCGGTGCCTGTGGTGCTGCGGCGGGCGCCGGCTGCGGGGCCTTCTCGGTGACAGGCGCCTTCGATGTCCCTTCCATGACGGTTGCGCCCTTGTGCGTGGCAAAATAGGCGAGCCACAGGGAGGTGAGCATGAAAACGACGGCGATGAGAGTGGTTATCTTTCCCAGGAATGTGCCGGGACCGGCACTCCCGAAAAGCGTCTGGCTCGAGCCGCCGAAGGCGGCACCCATATCGGCCCCCTTGCCCCTCTGGAGGAGGACAACGAGGATGAGGATCACGCAGACCGCCACGTGAAGGATGCTGATAAAGATGTGCAACTTAAAACCTCTCTAAAATTGAATGATCTTCGAAAAGGACTCTACGTCGAGACTCGCGCCGCCCGCGAGCACGCCGTTGATATCGGCCTCGGCCATGAGGGCCCCTATGTTTCCGGGGTTGACGCTCCCGCCGTAGATAATCGGCATTGCCGCCGCGGTATCCTCTCCGAAAAGACCCGCGATTAGCTGCCGGATGAAGCGATGAACATCCTGTGCCTGCGCGGGTGCGGCCGTCTTGCCGGTGCCGATGGCCCATACCGGCTCGTAGGCGACAATGGCGTGCCTTATATCATCGGGGGTCAGATTATTCAACCCTTCTTTTAGCTGCCGTCGCACGACGCTGAAGGTCTTTTCATCCCCGCGTTCATCCAGGGTCTCCCCCACACAGAGGATGAACTTGAGCCCCGCTGTCAGGGCCGCCCTGACTTTCAGGTTGACTTCCCGGTTTTGCTCCCCGAAATGCCGGCGTCGCTCGGAGTGTCCCACAATGACGTATCGGCATCCCGCCTCGCGGAGCATCCGTGCCGACACCTCACCGGTGAAGGCCCCCTGTTCTTCACAGTGTACGTTCTGCGCCGAGAGCTGGATGGCCGAACCCTGCAGGGCCCGGCCCAGGGGATGAAGTGCGGTGTAAGGCACGGCGATGACGATGTCCCGCTCCTGGGGCGGGGGAAAACGGCGGGCAAGCGCCCCGGCGAATTCGAGGGCCTCGCTCACGGTCTTGTGCATTTTCCAGTTGCCGGCAATGAAGGGCCTGAGCATGCGGGGCCTCCTAGAGTTGCTTCCCGATATAGATGGCCAGATCCCTCATCCGGCACGCGAATCCCATTTCGTTGTCGTACCATGCGAAGACCTTGATGAGGTTCCCGTCGATCACGTTTGTCAGCGGGGCGTCGAAGATGGACGAGAAAGGGCTGCTCGTGAAGTCGACGGAGACGAGCTCCTCCTCGCAGTAAAAGATGATGTCCTTGAACCGGCCCTTCGCGGCCTCCCTTACGGCGGCATTGACCTCATCGATGGACACGCCTTTGAAGACCTCTGCGACGAGATCAACGAGGGAGACATTCGGTGTCGGCACACGCAGGGCCACACCGTCGAGTTTCCCCTTCAGTTCCGGGATGACCTCCCCCACCGTCCTGGCCGCGCCGGTGGTCGTCGGAACAATAGACATGGCCGCCGCGCGGGCCCGCCGCAGATCATTGTGTGAGCCATCCAGGAGCCGCTGGTCCATGGTGTAGGCGTGGCAGCTGGTCATGAACCCCCTCTTGATCTTGAATCGGTCGTGAAGGACCTTGACCAGGGGGGCGAGGCAGTTGGTCGTACAGGAGGCATTGGATACCACGTGGTGTTTCCGGGGATCGTAGCTCTCTTCGTTTACCCCGATGACGAAGGTTGCATCAACCCCCTTTCCGGGTGCGGCCAGGATAACCTTCTTGGCCCCGGCCGTCAGATGCCCCGCGACCTGATCTCTTTTCCGGAACTCACCGGTCGACTCCAGGACGATGTCCACACCCATGACTCCCCAGGGAAGATTGCCGATAGTTTTCGTCTCGTCGGTCACAGCGATTTTTTTGCCGTTGATGAGAAGATGGTCATTCCCGTAAGACACTTCTGCGCCAATCTTTCCGTGCACGGAGTCGTATTTCAGGAGATGGGCCAGGATGGATGTCTTGGCCCTCGAATTGACCGCAACCACCTCGATATCGCTTCGCCCGGTACAGGCCCGCAGGATCGAGCGGCCCGTTCGTCCGAACCCGTTGATTGCAACCTTCACCGCCATGATGAACCTCCCTGTCGAAGTCTGACGCTCTTTTTAAACATCCCTGCCGTGAGTGTCAACGATTTTTTAATTTATCGATTCCTTTAGCGCTTTCTTCTTGACAGCGCGTCCTATCCCTCGATAAAAAGAATAGTCAGGTTCGTTTCTCATCTTCGACGGTCCCCGGCTCATCTTGTCGAGCTCTATCCGGCATTTTATGCAGTATTCAAGAAGGATTCGAAGGTTTTTCAAGATTTTTTCCGCAGCCGTTCTTCTGGTCTTCTTACTGCCGCAGGCAGGGGAGGGGGTTCGCATGGAGAAAAATATCCGAAAGCCGGTGATTGCCGGGTCCTGGTATCCGGGAGATCCCGATGTCCTGACGAGAGATATCAAGGCCTACCTCAAAAAGGTCCCCGGTGATGGTGTGGGCGGACGGGTCGTGGGGCTCATCTCGCCGCATGCCGGATACCCCTACTCCGGGCAGATCGCGGCACACGGCTACAAACTCATTCAGGGTCAGCGGTTTGATTCCGTCGTTGTCATCGGTCCCAGCCACCGGTCCTTCTTCCGGGGTGCCTCTGTTTATAACAGCGGGGGATTTGAAACCCCGCTGGGCGTCGTTCCCGTGGATGCCGGTCTCGCCGACAGGATTATCGCCCATGGCGGCAGCATCGCTTTTTACCCCCAGGCCCACCTTCAGGAACATTCCATCGAAATTCAACTTCCCTTCCTTCAGGTTGTCCTCGGCCAATTTTCCTTGGTACCCATTGTCATGGGGGATCAGGACCGTCAGGCCTGTCAGGAACTGGCTGAGGCCATTTTCAAGGCCGTCAAGGGAAAGAAGGTCCTTGTCGTGGGCAGTTCCGACCTTTCCCATTTCCATTCCTACGATAAGGCCGTAGTGCTTGACAGACGCGTCGTCGACCTTGTCCAGAAAATGGACACCGACGGACTCATCCGGGAGCTGGAAAGCGGCTCCTGCGAGGCCTGCGGCGGCGGTCCCATGGTGGTCACCATGCTGGTGGCCAGGAAACTGGGTAGCACCGGCGTCAAGGTCTTGAAATATGCCAATTCCGGGGATGTGACTGGCGATACGGGACGCGTGGTCGGATATCTCTCTGTTGCTTTTTATGTTGATAACCCCTCCAGGGGCAAGGTTTCCGGGAAAACGGCCGTTGCCGAAAGGGGGCTCAGCGAAGAGGAAAAGAAGTCGCTCCTGGAGCATGCCCGAAAGACGATCGAATGCCGCCTTCAGGGGAAACCCCTGCCGGATCTGTCTTATGCGTCTTCGGCAACACAGGAGAAAAGAGGGGCCTTTGTTTCGCTGAAAAAGCAAGGAAGATTAAGAGGTTGTATTGGCTATATCGAGGCGCGTAAACCGCTCGCCCAGACGGTGGGCGACATGGCCCTGGCCGCAGCCTTCAATGATCCGAGATTCCCGCCCCTTAAGCGGGAGGAGCTGGCCGATCTGGACATCGAGATATCGGTCCTCACACCGCTGAAGAAAATAAATGATATCAATGAAATAAAGGTTGGGAAACATGGTCTCTATGTGGTCAAGGGTTTTCATTCCGGGCTGCTCCTGCCCCAGGTGGCCACGGAATATCGATGGGACCGCTTGACTTTTCTGAAGGAGACCTGCTATAAGGCCGGCCTTCCGGCGGATGCCTGGCAGGATGAAAAGACGGAAATATACACGTTCTCCGCAGATGTTTTTGGCAGCCGGGAATAAAGACTGCGGGGCCACCTCATAAAAACCTTTCCGGAAAAAACACTTGACAAAATCATCAAGGAACCGTAAATTCAATAAATTCAGCTTTTCACATTTTTGCTGGCGTAGCTCAACGGTAGAGCAGCTGATTTGTAATCAGCCGGTTGCGGGTTCGACTCCCATCGCCAGCTCCAATTGGCCATGATGAAAGTTGGAGGGGTACCCGAGTGGCCAAAGGGAGCAGACTGTAAATCTGCCGGCGCAGCCTACGGAGGTTCGAATCCTCCCCCCTCCACCATGCAAGGATAAGACGTTTTTGTCTTCTTTGTTTGATGAGCGGGAGTAGCTCAGTGGCTAGAGCGTCAGCCTTCCAAGCTGAGGGTCGCGGGTTCGAATCCCGTTTCCCGCTCCAGTTCTCATTGTGGAATGGTCAGAGTGTCGCGACCCGGCGGATCTCAGGACGCGGCGGGAAGAAAAATCGAAGTCTTATCTGCACGGCGGAGAGGCCCACGTAGCTCAGTCGGTAGAGCACATCCTTGGTAAGGATGAGGTCACCAGTTCAATCCTGGTCGTGGGCTCCAGTCCTGTGAGAGTAGGTTGATCATGAGAAATATTATTACCCTGGCCTGTACGGAATGCAAACGACGGAACTATAACACGACGAAAAACAAGCGAACCATGCAGGATCGTCTCGAAATGAAAAAATACTGTAAATTCTGCAAGGCTCACACCCTGCACAAGGAGACGAAGTAATCTGAAGAGGCATAGCAGGTGATGGAGACAGGCCAGTAGCTCTAATGGCTAGAGCGCCGGACTCCAAATCCGGATGTTGGGGGTTCGAGTCCCTCCTGGCCTGCCATCTTATTTTTTTTGTGGGGATACCCCCGAAACGGTTGACATGGATAAGATCAAAACAATCTTTTTGACATCGAGACTGTTTTTGAAGGAGGCCAGAACGGAGCTTTCCAAGGTGACCTGGCCCACAACCAGGCAGGCGATAGCCTCCACGTCCGTCGTGCTGGTCGTGGTCCTCGTCGTTTCGCTCATTCTGGGGATCTTCGATTTCGGGCTGGTAAAGATGATGAAGTTGATTCTGGGTTGATGCGATATGGCCTTCAGGTGGTACGTCATCCACACATATTCTGGCTTTGAGAACAAGGTCAAGGTTTCCCTTCAGGAGAGAATCGAGGCGGCCGGCATGCAGGAACACTTCGGGGAAATCCTCGTGCCGGAGGAGGACATCGTCGAACTCATCGGGGGAGAAAAAAAGACCTCCAAAAGGAAATTTTTCCCCGGTTACGTTCTGATCCAGATGGAGCTCAACGATGATACCTGGCACACCGTCAAGAGCACGCCCAAGGTGACCGGCTTCATCGGGAGCAAGGACAAGCCGGCCCCCATTGCCGATGAAGATGTTGCGGTTCTCAGGACGAAGATCGAAGAGGGGACGCTGAAGCCCAAGCCGAAATTCAAGTTTGATGTAGGCGACCATGTCAAGATCATCGACGGGCCCTTCACGAACTTCGACGGCATCGTGGATGAGGTGAAACCCGAGAAAGGCAAGCTTCGGGTGATCGTCAGTATCTTTGGACGGTCCACCCCCGTTGAGCTCGATTTCATTCAGGTGGTCGAGCAATAGAAAGTGGCGGTCCGGCACGGACGCTAACGATAGCATCGGAAGGTAGGGGATTTTTATGGCAAAGAAGGTCATCGCGAATATCAAGCTTCAGATCCAGGCCGGAAAGGCGACACCGTCGCCGCCGATCGGTCCGGCTTTGGGTCAGCACGGCGTGAACATCATGGAGTTCTGCAAGGCCTATAACGCCATGACGGCCAATCAGGAAGGCATGATCATCCCGGTGGTCATCACGGTCTATGCGGACCGTTCCTTTACCTTCGTGACCAAGACACCGCCGGTGTCGGTTCTGCTGAAGCAGGCCGCCAAGATCGCCAAGGGTGCGAGCGACCCCAAGCGGGAGAAAGTAGGTACGGTGACGGCCAAGCAGGTTCGTGACATTGCGGAACTCAAGATGAACGACCTGAACGCCATCAGTGTAGAAGGAGCCATTAAGACGATTGAGGGAACGGCCCGGTCCATGGGGATCGAGGTCGTTCCGTAAGCCATAGGTATGAGGTCTGATCATGTCCGGTAATAGAGGAAAGAAATATCAGGAATCCAGGAATCAGGTCGTGTCGGCAAAGCGATACGCCCTGCGTGAAGCCATTGACATTCTTTTGAGCATGGGCAAGGCGAAGTTCGACGAAACCGTCGATGCAGCCATCCGTCTTGGTGTGGACCCGAAGCATGCGGACCAGATGGTCCGGGGCAGTGTGGCCCTCCCGCACGGGCTTGGGAAGGCAGTTCGAGTGCTGGTCTTTGCGAAGGGCGAAAAGGAAAAAGAGGCCCGGGATGCGGGGGCTGATTTTGTCGGCTCCGATGATCTCATGGAAAAGATCAAGGGCGGATGGCTGGATTTCGACCGGGTCGTGGCAACACCGGACATGATGGGAAGCGTCGGAAAACTGGGCAAGGTCCTGGGTCCCCGGGGACTCATGCCGAATCCCAAGGTTGGGACGGTTACTTTTGACGTGGGCAAGGTCGTCAAGGAGCTGAAAGCGGGAAAGGTGGAATTCCGGGTGGAAAAGGCGGGTATCGTCCACTCGCCCTGCGGAAAGGTGTCTTTCGGAGCGGACAAGCTCTATGATAATTGCATGGCCCTGATCGAAACGATCATCAAGCTGAAACCGGCTTCAAGTAAAGGAACTTATCTCAAAACCATTTCACTCTCCACCACGATGGGGCCAGGTGTAAAGGTGGATCCCCTGGATATCCGAAACATTTTGAAGTAGAGCCTCTTACGTTAGATGTCTCATTAGGAGAATTTGCTTACAGAAGTCAGAGACAGCAGGTACGGGAAGTTTAAACGATCTCATCGGCCTGCCGAGACCTGGAGGGCAATCTTGACGGTCCTTTCCCGAAAGCGGAGGAAGGGGCTTTCCGGAGAGAAAGCTTTTCATGTTGAGAAGCCCGGCAGAGGGCTCACGGGCTTCGCACCATGGCGGTCATCCATTCTTCCTGTATGGCGCTCTGACTTTTCAAATCGTTCCCGATCCTCTGGTGAGGGCAGGGACCGTGAAAATTCAGAGTGAAAGGAGGTTAAGGGTTGGACAAACAGACCAAAGAAAAGACCATTGCCGAGCTTCAGGACAAGCTCAAGAAGGCACAGCTTGCCGTCCTCGCAGGCTACAGCGGCATGAATGTCGAGAAAATCAACGCCCTTCGCAATGAACTCCGCAAGGCCGGCACCGAGTTCCGGGTCATCAAGAACACGCTCTTCGGGATTGCCTCGGAAAAAACGGACTATGCCGGGTTGAAGGGTCATCTGCGAGGGCCGCTGGCCGTTGTGCTGACCTACGACGATGTTGTGGCACCGACCAAGGTTCTGAGCGAGTTTGCCAAGAAGAATGCCGAGCTGGACGTCAAGGTCGGCATGATGGGCGGGAAACTCCTGGACCGGAAACAGCTCGAGGCACTGGCGAATCTCCCCTCGAAGGAAGTGCTCCTTGCGAAGCTCCTGTCCGTTTTCGTGAGCGCGCAGGCATCCATGGTCCATGTGCTTGCCGCAGTCCCGAGAAGCTTCTTGCAGGTCCTGAACGCGTATCGCCAAAAGAAAGAAAAAGAAAACTAACATACAGGAAGGAAAGGAACCATGGCAGCAAAGATGACAAAAGAAGATGTGATCAAGTTCATTGAAGGAATGACGGTTCTCGAGCTCTCCGAGCTCGTGAAAGAACTGGAAGAGAAATTCGGTGTCTCAGCAGCCGCCCCGGTGGCGGTGGCTGCGGCGGCCCACGGCGGCGCTGCCCCGGCTGCCGCAGCAGCGGAGGAAAAGACGGAGTTCACCGTGGTGCTCACCGGCTTTGGGGAACAGAAGATCCAGGTGATCAAGGAGATCAGGGCGATCACGGGCCTGGGTCTAAAGGAAGCCAAGGATCTCGTGGACGGTGTGCCGAAGCCCGCGAAGGAAGGCGTCTCCAAAGCAGAAGCCGAGGAGATCAAGAAAAAGCTTGAAGCAGCCGGCGGTACCGTGGAGATCAAATAATCGGCCTGCGGAACACTTCGGCCAGGCGGCCGTCAAAGAAATCTTAAGACGTCCCCGGCCCTCATGACGGGGGCCGGGGACCCGGGCTACACGACCCCCGAGGGGGTCGAGACCAAACCCATTCGAGGTTAAAGAACCTATGTTGGAATTTAGAAAGAATTTCAGCCGCATTCAGAAAATCATCGATATCCCCAATCTGATCGACATTCAGAAAAAGTCCTACGAGAAATTCCTTCAGCAGGAAACCCCGTTTGAAAAGAGAGGGAATTTCGGCCTTCAGGGGGCTTTTAAGAGTATCTTTCCGATTTCCGATTTCAGCGGCAAGTGTTCGCTCGAATTTGTGAGCTACAAAATCGGGGATGTTCGCTACGACGTCAAGGAGTGCCTTGCCAAGGGGCTCACCTATGCCGCACCGTTGAAAATCGTCGTGCGGCTCGTCGTTTTCGATTCCGACAGGACGAGCGAGCAGAAGATCATCCGGGACATCAAGGAACAGGAAATCTATTTCGGTGAAATTCCGCTGATGACGGAAAACGGGACGTTCATCATCAATGGGACCGAGCGCGTGATCGTCAGCCAGCTTCATCGCTCGCCCGGTATCTTCTACGATCACGACAAGGGAAAGACCCACGCCAGCGGTAAGCTCCTTTACTCCGCCCGGATCATACCGATCCGGGGCTCCTGGCTGGATCTCGAATTTGACACAAAGGATCTTCTCTACGTCCGGATCGACCGCCGGCGGAAGATGCCTGTCACGATCCTCCTGAAAGCCATGGGGAACACCATGGAGGACACCCTGAACTACTTCTACAGCATCGAGAGGGTTTTTGTGGATGACCGCAAAATCCACATTCAGATCGGCAACTTCCTCCTCAACGAGAAGGCCCCCGAGGATATCGGCAAGGGCAGCGAGATCATAGTCAAGAAGGGACGGAAGATCACGAAAGCCGCCCTGAAGCGCATAGAAGAATTGAAACTGGACCGGATACCCGTCAACGATGATTATCTCATCGGGAAGGTCCTGGCCTCTCCCGTCAAGGACCCCGAATCCGGAGAGGTTCTCTTCCAGTGTAACCAGGAAATGACAGAGGAGCGGCTCGCCCTTCTGAGGGAGAAGAAGATCAAGGAGGTCCGATTCATTCATCTGGACGAAGACCGGATGAACGCCTCCATCATGGAAACCCTCCTCATCGACAAGGTGGAGTCGGGGGAGGAGGCCATCATCGAGATCTACAGGAGGCTCCGCCCGAGCAACCCCCCCACGCCTGAAACGGCCCGCCGCTTCTTCAGAAGCCTCTTCTTCGATCCCGATACGTACGACATCTCCGATGTGGGCCGCGTGAAGATGAATTACAAGCTTCACCTCGATGTTTCCGCCGACGTGACGATTCTTCGCAACGAGGACATCCTGGCGGCGGTTAAGTATCTTCTGAATCTCAAGAGCGGTGTCGGAGATTGCAGCGTTGACGATATCGACCACCTGGGCAACCGCAGGATTCGCTCCGTGGGAGAACTCATCGAAAATCAATACCGCATCGGGCTCATCCGGATGGAGAGAGCCATCAAGGAAAAGATGAGCCTTCAGGACGTGGAGACCATGATGCCCCATGACCTGGTGAACGCCAAACCGGTTTCAGCCGTGGTCAACGAATTTTTCGGCTCAAGCCAGCTCTCCCAGTTCATGGATCAGACGAACCCCCTTTCCGAAATCACTCACAAGCGAAGGCTCTCGGCCCTGGGTCCCGGCGGGCTCACGCGAGAGCGGGCAGGGTTCGAAGTCCGGGACGTGCACTACACGCATTACGGAAGGATCTGCCCCGTGGAGACACCGGAAGGTCCGAACATCGGGCTGATCGTCTCGCTCAGCACCTACGCCCGGGTCAATGAATTCGGGTTCATCGAAACACCGTATCGGGTTGTGGAAAAAGGGCGGGTCCTCGGCGAGATCAAATATCTGACCGCCATCGAAGAGGAAAAATTCACCATTGCGCAGGCCGACGCCGTGCTGGACAGCCGAGGCCGGTTCAAGGATCCCATCATCTACGCCAGAAAGGGCGGTGAATTTGTAACGGTGGTGCCCGAGGAGGTCCAGTTGATGGACGTCTCGCCCAATCAGCTCGTCAGCGTCGCCGCCGGCCTCATCCCCTTCCTGGAGCACGATGACGCCAACCGCGCGCTCATGGGATCCAACATGCAGCGCCAGGCCGTTCCCCTCATGAAACCGGAGATGCCCCTCATCGGGACGGGGATGGAATCCGTCGTGGCCAGGGATTCCGGCGCCGTGATCACGGCGAAGCGCTCCGGCGTCATCGAAAGTGTCGACGCCGCGAGGATCGTCATCAAGTCCGACGACGGTGAGAAAACCACCTTCGATACCGGTGTGGATATCTACAACATGACCAAATATCAGCGAACCAATCAGGACACCTGCTTCAACCATAAACCCATTGTGAACAAGGGGGAGCGGGTCAAGCGGGGCGACATCATTGCCGACGGTCCGGCCACGGATAACGGGGAGCTCGCCCTCGGCCGGAATGTCATGGTCGCCTTCATGTCCTGGGGCGGATACAACTACGAAGACTCCATCCTGGTGAGCGAGCGCATCGTCAAGGAGGACATCTACACCTCCATCCACATTGAGGAGTTCGAGACGATGGCCCGGGACACGAAGCTCGGGAAAGAGGAAATCACGCGGGACATCCCCAACGTGGGAGAGGACGTGCTCAGGAATCTCGACGAGAGCGGCATTGTCCTTATGGGCGTCTCCGTCAAGCCCGGCGATATCCTCGTCGGGAAGATCACGCCCAAGGGCGAAACCACTCTGTCGCCCGAGGAGAAGCTGCTACGGGCCATCTTCGGCGAGAAGGCGGGCGACGTCCGCGACACTTCTCTGCGCGTTCCCCCCGGTGTGGAGGGGACGGTCATCGACGCGAAGATCTTTACCCGGAAGGGGGCGGAGAAGGATCGGCGGTCCCAGACGATTGAGGAAGACGAAACCCAGAATATCTACAAGGATCGTGATGACGAGATCCGGATCATCAACGACAGCGTCAAGAGCAAGATCGTGAAACTCCTCAAGGGCAAGGTGTCGGCCTCGAGGCTGATGGATGCGAAGAAAAAGAAGATCCTTCTTAAGAAGAGCGAGGTCATCACGGAAGAGGTCCTCTCTAGGATCCCTTTCAAGTACTGGAAGGAAATCTCCCTCCTCAAGGAAGAAACCCTGGAGCAGAATCTCCGCATGATGTTTGAAAACCTCGAGCGGAAGATCGAACTGGTCGAGGCCTTCTTTAATGAGAAGGTCGACAAACTCCGCATGGGCGATGAACTGCCCCCGGGCGTCATCAAGCTCGTCAAGGTCTATGTGGCCATCAAGCGGAAGCTCTCCGTGGGTGACAAGATGGCCGGTCGCCACGGCAACAAGGGCGTTCTCTCCAGGATTCTACCCGAGGAGGATATGCCCTTCTTTGCCGACGGGAGCCCCGTGGATATCATTCTCAACCCCCTGGGCGTTCCTTCCCGAATGAACGTAGGACAAATTCTCGAGACCCACCTCGGATGGGCCGCCCGCGGCCTGGGCGAAAGGATCAACGCCATCATAGAGAAAAAGTTCAGTCTTGAGGGCATCCGACGGGAGCTCAAGAGCATCTATACATCTCAGGAGTTTAATAAGTACGTTGATGGCGCCAGCGAACGGGAGATCCGCAGGTTCATCGGCCGGCTGAAAAAAGGCATCGCCATCGCTACGCCCGTTTTCGACGGTGCGCACGAGGAGCAGATCCGGGACATGCTCAAAGCCGCGGAGCTTCCCCTGTCGGGGCAGACGATCCTCTTCGACGGCCGATCGGGTGAACCCTTCGACCAGAACGTGACCGTCGGAATGATATACATGCTGAAGCTGCATCATCTCGTGGACAACAAGATTCACGCGCGCTCCATCGGACCTTACTCCCTGGTGACGCAACAGCCCCTGGGCGGCAAAGCCCAGTTCGGCGGTCAGCGACTGGGTGAGATGGAGGTCTGGGCGATGGAAGCCTATGGAGCCGCCCACACGCTGCAGGAGTTTTTGACCGTGAAGTCCGATGACGTTGCCGGCCGGACCCGGATCTACGAGGCCATTGTCAAAGGGGAGCATACCCTGGAGCCCGGATTGCCGGAATCCTTCAGCGTCCTCGTTAAGGAGTTGCAGAGCCTCTGCTTGGACGTGGAACTGGTCGAGAGAGAATAAGTCATCGGGAGGGCCCCCCTCTTGCGGGAGCGGGGTTTTGAAGAAGGTTGCAACACCGAGCCGCCTGAGGCGGCCAACTTCAGCACCATAAGGAGAAACACTCAGTGGAAGACATCTACAGCTTTTTTGAAAAACCGAAGGACCCGATTCGCTTCAATGCGATGCGGATGTCCATTGCCTCCCCGGAAAGGATACTTTCCTGGTCGCACGGCGAGGTCAAGAAGCCGGAAACGATCAATTACAGGACCTTCAAGCCGGAGAGAGACGGTCTTTTCTGTGCCAAGATCTTCGGGCCGGTCAAGGATTACGAGTGTCTGTGCGGGCGTTACAAGCGGATGAAGCACCGCGGAGTGGTCTGCGAGAAGTGCGGTGTCGAGGTCATCCAGTCCAAGGTTCGACGGGAAAGGATGGGCCACATCGCCCTGGCGGCGCCGGTGGCGCACATCTGGTTTCTCAAGAGCCTGCCCAGTCGCATCGGCAATGTGCTGGACCTTTCGCTGAAAGAACTGGAGAAAGTCCTCTACTTCGAATCGTGGATCGTGATGGATCCCAAGAACACGCCGCTTCGAAAGAAGGAGCTCCTGACCGAGGAGCGATTCATCGAAGCCCGGGAAAAGTACGGCGCGGACGGTTTTGTAGCGGGCATTGGCGCCGAGTCGGTCCGCAAGCTCCTCGAGGAAATGAACCTCGAGTCGCTCAACACCGAGCTCCGGGCGGAACTGGCGGACGCCTCATCGGACACCAAGCGCAAGAAACTCATCAAGCGGCTCCGTGTCATCGAGGCGCTCCAGAGATCGAAAAACAAGCCCGAGTGGATGATCCTCACCGTTCTGCCCGTCATTCCCCCGGACCTGCGGCCGCTGGTCCCCCTGGAGGGCGGCCGGTTTGCCACCTCCGACCTCAATGACCTCTACCGGCGCGTGATCAACCGCAACAACAGGCTCAAGCGCCTCATGGAGCTCAACGCCCCGGAGATCATCATCCGCAACGAGAAGCGCATGCTCCAGGAGGCCGTGGATGTCCTCTTTGACAACGGCAGGCGGGGCCGCGCTATCACGGGTTCCAACAAGCGACCCCTGCGATCGCTTTCCGACATGCTCAAGGGGAAGCAGGGCCGGTTCCGTCAGAACCTGCTCGGCAAACGTGTGGATTACTCGGGACGGTCCGTTATCACCGTTGGTCCAGACCTTCGCCTCCACCAGTGCGGTCTTCCAAAGAAGATGGCCCTGGAGCTCTTCAAACCCTTCATCTACAACCGTCTCGAGCAGAAAGGCTACGTTACCACGGTGAAGAGCGCCAAGAAAATGGTCGAGCGGGAAACGCCGGAGGTCTGGGATGCCCTGGACGAGGTGGTGCGCGAGTATCCCGTGCTCCTCAACCGTGCACCGACCCTCCACCGGCTCGGGATGCAGGCCTTTGAACCTGTGCTCATCGAGGGCAAGGCCATCCAGCTCCACCCCCTGGTCTGCACGGCCTTCAACGCCGACTTCGACGGGGACCAGATGGCTGTCCACGTCCCGCTTTCTATCGAGTCCCAGGTGGAATCCCGGGTGCTCATGATGTCGACCAACAACATCCTCTCACCGGCTCACGGCAAGCCCATCATCGTGCCCAGCCAGGACATCGTTCTGGGGATTTACTATATGACGAGGTTCCGGACCGGCGCCAGGGGAGAGGGCATGGTCTTTTCCGATCCGGAAGAAGTCCGGCGTGCCTTCGATGCCGGCGAGGCGTCGCTCCATGCGAGGGTCAAGGTACGCATGAACGGCACCCTCAAGGAAACAACGGTGGGCCGGGTGATCCTGTACGAGATTATGCCTCCCGACATCCCCTTCGATGTCATCAACAAGGTGATGAACAAGAAGGAACTGGCCAACCTCGTCGACTTCTGCTACCGCAGTTGCGGAGACAAAGCGACCGTCATCCTGACGGACCGCCTGAAGGACCTGGGTTTCAGGTATGCCACCACCTCCGGCGCCTCCATTTCCATTCAGAACATGGTGATCCCGGAGATCAAGAAAGACATTATCACGAAGGCGGACAAGGACGTCCTGGAGGTTCAGAAGCAATACATGGACGGGCTCATCACCGACGGTGAGCGTTACAACAAGGTCATCGACATCTGGGCACAGGCCACCGAAAAGGTTGCCGATGCCATGCTCACCAGTATCGGCACCCAGGAGCTTTCATCGGCGGAGGGTAAAAAGAAAGTCGAGAGCTTCAACCCCATTTACATGATGGCCGACTCCGGTGCGAGGGGCAGCGCCGCCCAGATCCGGCAGTTGGCCGGCATGAGGGGTCTCATGGCGAAACCCTCCGGAGAAATCATCGAGACACCCATCACGGCCAACTTCAGGGAGGGCCTCACCGTTCTGCAATACTTCATCTCCACCCACGGTGCCCGCAAGGGTCTTGCCGACACGGCCCTCAAGACGGCCAATTCCGGCTACCTGACCCGTCGGCTGGTCGACGTGGCCCAGGACTGCATCGTAACGGAAGAGGATTGCAAGACGATGGACGGCCTTTATGTCCAGGCCCTCATGGAGGGCGGGGAAATCATCGAAACCGCCGGAGAGCGAGTCCTCGGCCGGGTGGCCCTTGAGGACATCAAAGACCCCTTCACCGGGGAGGTCCTGGTCAAGGCCAACGAAGAGATTGACGAATCCCTGGCGGATAAGATCGACCACGCCGGTATTGAAAGGGTCCAGATCCGCTCGGGGCTCACCTGTAAATCCAGGTATGGTGTCTGTGCCAGATGCTACGGCCGCGATCTGTCCCATGGTCATCTCGTGAACATCGGCGAGGCCGTCGGGATCATCGCAGCGCAGTCCATTGGAGAGCCGGGGACACAGCTGACCATGAGAACCTTCCACATTGGTGGGACGGCGAAGTTCGAGGAGCACTCCACGCTGGAAGCCCGGCATGACGGGACCATCAAGTTCGTCAACCTCAACACCGTAAAGGGCCGGGAGGGGGCGCTCGTCGTCATGAGCAGGAACGGCGAAGTCTACGTCCTCGATGATCAGGAAAGGAGTCGCGGCAAATACCCCGTACCCTACGGTGCGCACCTGAAGGTCCGGGAGGGAAAACAGGTCAAGCGCGGCGACCGGATTGCGGAATGGGATCCCTTCTCGATCCCGATCCTCTCCGAAGTGGACGGGACCGTCAAGTTCGGGGATATCGTCGAGGGCCGGACGGTTCAGGAACAGGTGGACGAAGTGACAGGGCTTTCGAGAAAAGTGGTCATGGACTTTTCCGATCCTGATATGCGTCCGAGAATCTCCATCAAGGACAAGGAGGGCAAGACGGCCCGGATCGCCGTCACGCACAGTTACGCCCGGTACCTCCTGTCCGTCGGCGTCAACATTGTCGTCTCCGAGGGGGACAAGGTCATTGCCGGTGACATCATCGCCAAGATCCCGAGGGAGACGACGAAGACGAAGGATATCACCGGTGGTCTTCCCAGGGTGGCAGAACTTTTCGAGGCCAGGAAGCCCAAGGAATTCGCCGTTATATCCGAGATCGATGGGGCCGTTGCCTTCGGGAAGGACGTCAAAGGGCGACGGCGGCTCATCGTGACGCCCGAAGTGGGCGAGAAAAAGGAATACCTCATCTCCAAGGGCAAGCACATCACCGTGCAGGAGGGCGACCGGGTTCAGGCCGGTGACCCGCTCATGGACGGGGCGAGCAATCCCCACGACCTCCTGACGATCAAGGGCGAGAAAGAGCTTGCCCGCTACCTGGTTGACGAAGTGCAGGAGGTCTACCGGCTGCAGGGTGTCAAGATTAACGACAAGCACATCGAAATTATCGTGCGTCAGATGCTCCGGCGGGTCAAGGTCGCCGACCCGGGGGATACCATCTTCCTGTCTGATGAGCAGGTCGAAAAAGTCCGATTTCAGGAGGAAAATGAGCGGGTTCTTGCCAAAGGGGGGCGGCCCGCCGTGGGAGAGCCGATCCTCCTGGGGATCACCAAGGCCTCGCTCAGCACGCAGAGCTTCATCTCGGCAGCCTCCTTCCAGGAGACGACCCGGGTGCTCACCGAAGCGGCCCTGGCCGGCAAGACCGACTACCTGCGGGGGAACAAGGAGAACGTCATCATGGGACGGCTCATCCCGGCAGGCACCGGGCTGCCCATTTATAAGAAGCTGGGCATCCAGGTCGAGGGCGAGGAGGATGAACGAAAACTTCTTCAGAAAAACCTTGACACGGAAGCCACAAATTGATAGAAAACAGAGCTTTCGTCGCCACCCTTTGCGTGGTGAATTTATGACGTTGGAGGCGAAATGCCGACGATCAATCAGCTGATCCGTAAGGGCAGGAAAAAGGTGTTGAAAAAGACAACCGCCCCGACCCTGGTGTCCTCTCCGCAGAGGCGCGGGGTTTGTGTGAGGGTTTACACCACGACACCCAAGAAGCCCAACTCCGCCCTTCGTAAAGTGGCGAGGGTTCGTCTGACGAGCGGATACGAGGTGACATCTTATATCCCGGGTATCGGCCATAACCTGCAGGAGCACTCTGTTGTCCTGGTTCGGGGCGGCCGCGTGAAGGACCTCCCCGGTGTGCGGTATCACATCGTCCGGGGAACTCTGGATGCCGTCGGGGTTCAGGATCGGAAACAGAGCCGGTCGAAGTACGGGACGAAAAAGTCCAGTTAATCGGGGATCTTAGAATGCCGAGAAGAAGAGTTATCGCCAAGCGCAAGATAACGCCGGATGCCAAATATGGAAGCGAGCTGGTGGCCAAGTTCGTCAACTGCCTGATGAAGAAGGGCAAGAGAAGCACCGCGGAGGGTATCTTGTACGGCGCCTTTAGCGTGATCGAGAAGCGGGCCAAGGAAGCCCCTCTGGCGGTTTTCGAGAAGGCGGTGGAAAACGTGAAACCCCTGATCGAGGTCCGTTCGAGAAGGGTGGGCGGGGCCACCTACCAGGTCCCGACAGAAGTGGCCCCCTCTAGGAAGCTTGCCCTGGCCATGCGCTGGATCATTCTTCACTCGAGGGCCCGGTCCGAGAAGATGTTGAAAGATAAACTCGCCGGCGAGTTTATCGATGCGGCCAACAACCGCGGCGCCTCGGTCAAGAAGAAAGAGGACGTCCATAAAATGGCGGAGGCCAACAAGGCCTTTGCCCATTATCGATTCTAGCGCTCTTTTAAAAGTTGCAGGAACTTGAAACGTGTCCCGGGAGATTCCCCTATCGCATATCCGCAATATCGGCATCATGGCTCATATCGATGCCGGCAAGACGACGCTCACCGAGCGGATCCTGTACTACACGAAGGTGTCTTACAAGATGGGCGAAGTTCATGACGGCACCGCCGTCATGGACTATATGGAACAGGAACAGGAACGGGGCATCACGATTACCTCCGCGGCCACCACGTGCTCGTGGAAGGATCACCGGATCAACATCATCGACACGCCGGGCCATGTGGACTTTACGATTGAGGTTGAACGATCGCTGAGGGTTCTCGACAGTGCCGTGGCCCTCTTCAGCGCCGTGGAAGGTGTGGAACCCCAATCCGAAGCGGTCTGGCGGCAGGCGGACAAATACCGCGTACCGCGGCTTGCCTTCATCAACAAGATGGACCGCGTGGGTGCGGACTTCATGCGGGTCGTGGCGGCGATCCGGGATCGTCTGGGAGCGAATCCAATCCCGGTCCAGATCCCGCTCGGCTCGGAGGAGAAGTTCAGGGGGGTTGTGGACCTCATTGGCATGGAGGCCATCACCTACGACAAGGATGTCAAGGGGACCGAGTATTCGGCGGGTCCCATTCCACCGGAGTTTCTGGAAGAGGCAAAGAGCCAGCGTGAGAAGATGATCGAGTCCCTTTCCGATCTGGACGAGGACTTGATGAAAAAATATTTAAGTGAAGAAGCTCTTTCACAGGAAGAAATCCGCGGGGCGATCCGCAACCTGACCCGGTCCATGAAGGTCATCCCGGTTCTCTGCGGCTCGGCCTTCAAGAACAAGGGCATTCAGCTCCTGCTGGACGCGGTGGTGCAGTTGATGCCTTCGCCGCTGGACATGCCACCGGTGGTGGGAAGAGATATCCGGACCGCCGACCGCGACATCGTGAGGGAAGCCAGCGACGATGCACCCTTCGCTGCCCTGGCCTTCAAGATTTTGACTGATCCCTTTGTGGGACAGCTCACTTTTTTTCGGATGTACTCCGGGGTGCTGAAGGCGGGCTCTTACATTTACAATGCTTCCAAGGACAAACGGGAAAGAGTCGGACGCCTTCTCAAGATGCACGCCAACAAGCGTGAGGACATCAAGGAAGCCCGGACCGGAGACATTGTCGCCGCCGTGGGATTGAATTATACCGCCACGGGGGACACACTCTGCGACCAGGCTCACCCGTTGAAACTCGAGACCCTCGAGTTTCCGGAGCCCGTCATCGCGATTGCCATCGAGCCCAAGACGAAGACGGACGAGGAGAAGATGGACATCGCGCTCCAGAAGATTGCCCGGGAGGACCCCTCTTTCAAGGTCCGGGTTGACCGGGAAACGGGCCAGACGCTCATTTCAGGCATGGGGGAGCTTCACCTGGAGATCATCGTGGACAGGCTCTCCAGGGAGTTCGGTCTCGGGGCCAACATTGGAAACCCCCAGGTGGCCTACAAGGAGACCATCCGCAAGCCGGTACGGGCGGAAGGAAAGTACGTCAAGCAGTCCGGCGGACGCGGGCAGTACGGCCATGTGTGGATCGAAATCGAGCCCAACGAGCCGGGCCGGGGCCTCACCTTCGAGAACAAGATCATCGGCGGTGTCATCCCGAAGGAATTTATCCCGGCCGTGGGAAAGGGCATCCAGGAAGCCATGGAAGAGGGGGTGCTGGCCGGGTATCCGATGGTGGATCTGAAGGTCCGGCTGACGGACGGGTCCTATCATGAGGTGGACTCTTCGGAACTGGCTTTCAAGATCGCCGCCTCCATGGCGCTCAAAAGCGGTGCCAAGCGCGGCCACCCGGTGCTGCTGGAACCGATCATGTCCGTGGAAGTCGTTGTTCCCAAGGACTATCTGGGCGATGTGATCGGACACCTGACCTCCCGGCGGGGTAAGATCGTGAGTATCGACTCCCGACCGGGGTCGGAGGCGGTCAACGCGGAGGTGCCGCTCGCCGAGATGTTCGGGTATGCGACCGACTTGAGGTCCAAGACTCAGGGGCGGGCCACTTACTCCATGCAGTTTCTTTGCTACAACGCCGTATCGGGGGAGCTGGCGAAGGAGATCATTCATACGAGAACAACCGACACAGGGGGCAAGAAGAAATAACAACTGATTCATCTTTTTGATTGCAAGGAGGTAGATGGAGATGGCTAAGAAAAAATTTGAGAGGACAAAGCCGCACGTAAACATCGGGACGATCGGGCATGTCGATCACGGGAAGACCACGTTGACCGCTGCCATCACGAAGCACCTCTCCAAAAAAGGTCTCGCGCAGTACTATTCCTTCGATATGATTGACAACGCGCCCGAAGAAAAGGAACGGGGCGTGACGATCAATGTCGCTCACGTGGAGTATGAGACCGACAAAAGACACTATGCCCACGTGGATTGCCCCGGGCACGCGGATTATATCAAGAACATGATCTCCGGAGCAGCGCACATGGACGGCGCCATCCTGGTCGTGGCCGCATCGGAAGGTCCCATGCCGCAGACAAGAGAGCACATCCTCCTTGCAAGACAGGTTCAGGTCCCCGCGATGGTTGTTTTCCTCAACAAGGTTGACCTTGTCGATGATCCCGAGCTGCTCGATCTCGTCGAGCTCGAGCTCCGGGAACTTCTGAGCAAGTACGAGTTTCCCGGCGACAAGACCCCGATCATCCGGGGGTCGGCTCTGAAGGCCCTCGAGACGGACGATATCAAATCGGCAGACGCGAAGTGCGTTTTTGAACTGATGGACGCCGTGGACGCCTTTATTCCCGAGCCCACCCGTGATCTGGACAAGCCCTTCCTCATGCCCATCGGCGACGTTTTCAGCATCTCCGGCCGCGGAACCGTTGTGACGGGCAGGGTGGATCGCGGCATTATCAAGACCGGTGAGGAAGTGGAAGTCGTCGGCATCCGGCCGACCTTCAAGACGGTATGCACGGGCGTGGAAATGTTCCGCAAGACGCTGGACGAAGGCCGTGCGGGTGACGATATCGGCGTTCTCCTCCGGGGGACCAAGCGGGAAGAAGTGGAAAGAGGCCAGGTGGTGGCCAAACCCGGCTCCATCACGCCTCACACGAAGTTTAAGGCCTCGGTTTACGTCCTGACGAAAGAAGAGGGCGGGCGTCACACCCCCTTCTTCAGCGGCTACCGGCCCCAGTTCTATTTCAGAACGACGGACGTGACGGGTGTGGTGACCCTCCCCGAGGGTATCGAGATGGTGATGCCCGGTGACAACGTGGCCATGGAAATCCATCTCATCACGCCCATCGCCATGGAGCAGGGACTTCGATTCGCCATCCGGGAAGGTGGGAAAACCGTCGGTGCCGGTGTGGTGGGTACGATTATTGAGTAAATTCATCTTCGAGTAAGCGGGATATGGCTGAGCAAAAGATAAGAATTCGACTGAAGGCGTATGACTACAAGTTGCTCGATCGGTCTGCGGAAGACATCGTGGACACGGCGAAGAGAACAGGGGCGCGCGTTGCGGGCCCCATTCCGCTTCCGACGGTCATCAACAAGTACTGCGTGAACCGGTCTCCCCACGTGGACAAGAAATCCCGGGAGCAGTTCGAGGTTCGAACCCACAAGAGGATCATTGACATTATCGAACCGACGCAGGCCACCGTTGACGCCCTGATGAAACTGGATCTCTCCGCCGGCGTGGATGTCGAGATCAAGCTGTAAGGAAACCGCAAACATGGAGATGGATTTGAGCGTTGAATCCGTCTCCTGTTTTTTTGATTTTCTGTGAGATTGCAGGGCTTATGGGAACAGGATTGATTGGCAAGAAACTGGGCATGACACAGATCTTCGGTGACGATGGCGTGGCCATACCTGTCACGGTCATCGAGGCCGGGCCCTGTGTGGTGATGCAAAAGAAGAAGCAGGGGACCGACGGATACGACGCCGTTCAGCTCGCCTTCGGGCGGAAAGGGCAGAAGAACGTGACCAAACCCCTGCAGGGGCATCAGAACAAGGTCAACAAGGGCTTCTTTCGCGTGCTTCGTGAATTCAGGATATCGGCCCCCGACGCTTTCGAACTAGGCCAGGAATTGACGGCCGGGATGTTTAAAGTCGGCGACTTTGTTGATGTGACGGGGACCACGAAAGGCCGTGGATTTGCCGGCGGTGTCAAGCGGCATGGATTCCAGGGCGGCAAGGCCTCTCACGGCTCCATGTTCCACCGGGCACCCGGTTCCATCGGAGCGAGCGCCTATCCCTCCAGGGTCTTCAAGGGAAAGCGCCTGCCGGGTCATATGGGCGATGAGCGGAAAACGGTCCAGAATCTCCGGGTGATCGGGGTGAGGTCGGAGAGCAACGTTATTCTGGTCAAAGGAGCCATCCCGGGCAGCAAGAACGGGATCGTCCTGATCCAGAAAGCGGTCAAAAAATCCTAACGGATATCAACCTGGAGCGTATCGGACATGCCGGTTTTAGCAGTATACGATATCGAAAAGAACAAGGTTTCCGAAGTGGAGCTCCGCAAGGACATCTTCGGGGCGGAAGTCAAAAAGGACCTTATTTACGAGGTGGTGAGGCGGCAGCTCGCCTGCCGCAGGGCCGGGACCCACTCGACGAAGCGGCGCGGAGAGGTCAAAGGCGGCGGCCGCAAGCCCTGGCGACAGAAGGGCACGGGCCGGGCCCGCGCGGGTACGATCCGGTCCCCCTTGTGGCGCGGCGGCGGCATTGTTTTCGGTCCCCATCCCCGGGATTATGCCTATTCGGTCCCCAAAAAGATGCGAAAAGCGGCGCTCATCTCGGCGCTCAGCATGAAGGTCATTGAAGAGAAGATCGTGGTTCTTCGGGATTTTCCGATGGCAGGGATCAAGACCAAGACATTCAAGGAGGTTCTCGAGCGTTTCGGACTTAAAAAGACCCTCTTTGTGCTGGACAAAGCGGACCCGGTGCTTGAGAAATCCTCAAGGAACCTGAGGGACGTGAAGATGATGCGATCGGAGGGGATCAACGTCTACGATCTTCTGAAGTATGACCATCTGGTCCTCATGGAACCCTCCATCAAAGTGATAGAAGGGGCGTTGTCAGCATAATGGAAATCTATCAGATCATCAAAAGACCGCTCGTGACGGAAAAAACTACTCTCGCCAAGGAAACGAACAAGTACTACTTCGAAGTCGACCGGCGGGCCAACAAAATTGAGATCGGGCAAGCGGTGGAGAAACTCTTCAAGGTCAAGGTGATCAACGTCAGGACCATGAATATGACCGGCAAGAAAAAGCGAGTGGGACGGGTCCTGGGCCGAAAGCGCGACTGGAAAAAGGCCATGGTCACCCTGGCCCCCGGGAGCAGCATCGAGATCTTCCAGAAAGTGTAAGGACTTAAAACATGGCGATCAGGAGCTACAAACCGACATCACCGGGCAGGCGTTTTCAGACCGGGTTCACCTTCGGTGAGGTGACCAGGACGGTACCGGAAAAAAGCCTGGTGCGTCCCTTGAAGAGAACGGGCGGCAGGAACAACTATGGCCGCGTGACCTGCTGGCACATGGGTGGCGGCCATAAGCGAATGTACCGGCTCGTCGATTTCCGGCGGGACAAAAAGGACGTTGAGGCCGTGGTCAAAAGCATCGAATATGACCCGAACCGATCATCCCGGATCGCCCTTCTCAGCTATCGGGATGGAGAGAAACGCTACATCCTCGCGCCGATGAATATGGCCGTCGGCGATGTGATCATCAGCAGCGATTATGCGGATATCAAACCAGGAAACACCATGCCGCTGCGCAATATGCCGATGGGATCTCTCATTCACAACCTGGAACTCAAGGTGGGTAAAGGGGCCCAGATGATCCGCTCGGCGGGAACCTACGGGCAGGTCATGGCCAAGGAAGGCGCTTACGCCCAGGTCCGCCTTCCGTCGGGAGAAGTGAGAAAGGTTCACCTCGACTGCAAGGCGACCGTCGGGCAGGTGGGCAATATCGAGCATGAAAACATCAGTATCGGAAAGGCCGGACGGAACCGCTGGCTGGGCAAGAAGCCCCATAACCGCGGTGTCGCCATGAACCCGGTCGATCACCCTATGGGTGGCGGTGAAGGGAAATCGTCGGGCGGCCGTCATCCCTGTACGCCTTGGGGTGTACCCACGAAGGGATACAAGACGAGAAAGAACAAAACGTCTGACAAATACATCGTGAAGAAAAGGGGTTAAGCGGTGGCGCGTTCGATTAAAAAAGGCCCTTATGTGGAGGCGAAGCTTCTGGAAAAAGTCAGGCGGGCGGAGGCGTCAGGCGATCGCAGTGTCATCAAGACCTGGTCCCGCCGGTCCACGGTCGTCCCCGAAATGATCGGGTTTACCTTTGCCGTTCATAACGGCAAGAAATTCATCCCCGTCTTCGTCACGGAAAACATGGTGGGGCACAAACTGGGCGAGTTCGCCCCCACGAGGACTTTTTACAGCCATGCGGGGGACCGCAAGTCCAAAGTGAAGAAGTAAAGGCAGGTTTCGAGGAACCATGGAAACAAGAGCTGTGGCCAGATTTGTTCGTATTTCACCCCAGAAGGTAAGGCTGGTGGTGGACCTCATCCGGGGCAAGAAGGTCGAAGAAGCTGACCGCGTGCTGGCGTTCACGCGCAAGCGTGCCGCGGGAATGGTACGGAAAGTCCTGAAGTCTGCGCTGGCCAATGCCACGAACAACCCCAACATCGATGAAAAAATTCTTTACGTCAAGGACGTCTATGTGGATCAGGGTGCTTCCTGGAGGCGATGGCGGGCCAGAGCCATGGGGAGGGCAGCCCAGATCAAAAAGAGAACGAGCCACATCACCGTGGTCCTTTCAGAGTAGTCGCATTGAGGGAGGTAGAGACTTGGGTCAGAAGGTCAATCCGATCAGTTTGAGGTTAGGTATCGTCAAGACGTGGAGTTCAAAGTGGTTTTCTGAGAAGAGCTTCAGTGAACTCCTTCACCAGGACATCAAAATCCGGCAGTACATCAAGGAAAAGCTCTATCACGCCGGTATATCCAAGGTGGAGATCGAGAGGGCCGCTGACAAAGCCAAGATTAACATTTACGCCGCACGTCCCGGCATCATCATCGGGAAAAAGGGAGCGGAAATCGAGAAACTGAAGAAAGACCTCGAGGCCTTCACAAAGGGGGAGGCCATCATCAATATCCTGGAGGTGCGTAAGCCGGAGATTGATGCACAACTCGTGGCTGAAAATGTGGCCCTTCAGCTCGAAAGAAGGGTTGCCTTCCGGCGGGCCATGAAAAAGGGGGTGCAGTCCGCCCTGAAGTTCGGTGCCAAGGGCATACGGATCACCTGTGCGGGGAGACTCGGCGGCGCCGAGATGTCCAGAACGGAATGGTACCGGGAAGGCAAGGTTCCCCTTCACACACTGAGGGCGGATATCGATTACGGCCTGGCCGAGGCCCGGACGACTTATGGCTTGATCGGCGTCAAAGTGCTCATCTATCACGGCGATGTCCTGCCGGACAAGAAGAGCACCGTGGCCTGAGGCTTCACGGGAGCCTTTGCTGAAGAGGAGTTCATGAAAGCATGTTGACACCAAAGAGGGTTAAGTACCGCAAGATGCAGAAGGGCCGGATGGGCGGTAAGGCCATCAAGGGATGCCGCGTGGAGTTCGGCACCTTCGGTCTCCAGTCGACGGAGCCCGGTCGGATCACGGCGCAGCAAATCGAAGCGGCCCGTATTGCCATGACCCGGCACATCAAGCGCGGGGGGCGGATCTGGATCCGGATTTTCCCCCATAAATCCTTCACGAGGAAGCCGGCCGAAACACGCATGGGTAAAGGGAAAGGCCCCCCGGAGGGATGGGTTGCCTTCGTGAAGCCTGGAACGGTGATGTACGAGATGGAGGGTGTGACCCGGGAGGTGGCTCGCGAGGCCTTCCGGCTGGCCGCCCACAAACTACCTGTGGGCACCAAGTTCGTCTTGAGGAATTTATTTGATGAAGACTAAAGAGATAAGAGATCTCAGCGTCGATGAGCTGAAACAGAAGGAACGGGATCTGGTGGATGAACTCTTCCGGTTGAAGGTCAGGCACGCGACGGGCCAGCTGGATTCTTCGGCCATGATGAAGCATGTGAGAAAAGATATCGCCCGCATCAAGACCGTTTTGAAGGAAAGGGAGATTCGAGGTTAGATATGGAGTCACGGGGCAATAAGAGGACCGTTCAGGGCTGGGTCGTCAGCAACAAGATGGATAAAACCATTGTGGTCCGTTCAGAGAGGCAGGTCAAGCATGCGGCCTTCCAAAAGTACATTCGGAAGATCAAGAAGTACAAGGCCCATGACGAGAAGAACGCCTGCAACATCGGCGACAAGGTCCTCATCGAAGAATCCCGTCCTCTGAGCCGGGACAAGCGGTGGAGGGTCAGGGAGATTCTCGAGAAGGCGAAGTAGTCCCCGCCTGCACCCGGAAAAACCGGCGGTGAGATCGGAGTGTTGGTTATGATACAGATGCGAACCATATTGAACGTGGCGGACAATTCCGGAGCGAAAAGGGTCAGCTGTATCGGTGTGCTCGGTGGTTCGCGAAAGCGATTTGCCACGGTGGGGGACGTCATCACGGTCTCGGTGAAGGAAGCGATCCCCAATTCGAAGGTCAAGAAAGGGGACGTCATGCGGGCCGTGGTGGTCCGGACCGTCAAGGAAGTGAGGCGCCTCGACGGGTCTTTCCTCAGGTTCGACGATAATTCCGTGGTGCTGATCAACAACCAGATGGAGCCCGTCGGAACACGCATATTCGGCCCTGTGGCCAGAGAGCTGCGTGCGAAGCAGTTTATGAAAATCATCTCCCTTGCCCCGGAGGTTATATAGGAAGGAACTCGAGGGATTCAAATGCAGAAGATCAAGTTGAAAAAAGGAGATGTCGTGAAGGTCCTTGCCGGCAAGGAACAGGGAAAGTCCGGCAAGATCCTGAAATTCTCCAAGGACAGGACACGGGCCTACGTCGAGAAGCTCAGCATGGTCAAGAGGCACCAGCGGCCCGACGCGAAGGGAAAAGGGGGCATCGTGGAGAAGGAAGGGGCCATACACATGTCCAACCTGGCCCTGGTCTGCCGCAAGTGCAACACTGTGGCCCGTGTTGGATACCGGGTACTGGAAGACGGCAGGAAAGTCCGCGTTTGTAAAAAGTGCCAAGAGATGCATGATGAGTAGGCCGAGGAACAACCAATGGCAAGACTGAAAGAACACTACAGCAAAACCGTCGTCCCCGCGATGATGGAGAAGTTCAAGTATAAGAATGTCATGGAGGTCCCCAAACTGGAGAAAATCATCCTGAACATGGGCGTGGGCGAAGCGATCCAGAACATCAAGATTCTCGACGGCGCCGTCCAGGAACTCGCCATGATATCGGGACAGAAGCCGGTCATCACGAAGGCGAAGAAGTCGATCGCCACCTTCAAGCTTCGCAAGGGAATGCCCATCGGCTGCACGGTCACGCTGAGGAAGGAAAGGATGTACGAATTCTATGACCGGCTGGTGAATGTGGCGCTGCCAAGAATCCGGGACTTCAGGGGCATCCCCCCCAACTCCTTCGACGGTCGGGGAAATTTCGCCATGGGGATCCGGGAGCAGTTCATTTTCCCGGAGATCGAATATGACAAGATCGAGAAAGTCAAAGGGTTGAACATCGTTGTTGTGACGACAGCGAAAACGGATGATGAAGCGAGGCATTTGCTTTCCCTCATGGGCATGCCCTTCAGGAGCTAGCCCTTAACGGTGCGGATGGAGGAACCGACTTGGCGAAGAAATCCCTGATTGCAAAGACGAAGAGGACGCAGAAATTCAAGGTCAGAGAATACAATCGCTGCCCGCTCTGCGGCAGACCCAGGGCTTATTACCGTAAGTTCGACATGTGCAGGCTCTGCTTGAGAAAATATGCATCCCACGGGCAGATCCCCGGGGTGATCAAATCCAGCTGGTAAGGACTTTCAGGAGAAAGACTATGGGAATGACGGATCCAATCGCAGATATGTTGACGAGAGTCCGGAACGCCAATCGGAAGAAATTCAAGAGCACCGACACCTCACTTTCGAGAATGAATCTGGAAATTGCCAAGGTTCTGAAGAAGGCGGGATATATTCAGGGATTCGACATCAAGAAAGATCAGAACAAAAGGGAAATCCTGAGGGTTTATCTCAAGTATTCGGATTCGAAAGAAAACATCATCCGGGGGATTGAGCGGGTGAGCAAGCCCGGGCGCCGTATTTATGTGCAGGGCGACAGCATCCCCAAGGTCCTCAACGGTTACGGTGTCGCTATTCTCTCCACCTCCAAGGGGATCATGACGGACCGGGAGGCCAGGGAGCTCAACGTCGGTGGAGAGATTCTCTGCAACGTCTGGTAGGACCGGCGGCGCAGAATATGTTTTCATTGGAGAGCAATTCATGTCAAGAATCGGCAAAAAACCTATTCCCATTCCGGCCAATGTGAAGGTCAACAGTAAGAAGACGGAGATCATCGTGGAGGGCCCGAAGGGGAGCCTCTCCATGAGGCTGCCCGGGGAAATCGACGTGACCCAGGATGCCGGCACCATCGTCCTCAAGAAGCTCGTCGATAATCGCAGAGGAAGATCCCTTTACGGCCTGACACGGACCCTGATCCATAACATGGTCACGGGGGTCAGTGCCGGGTTTCAGAAAAACCTGGAGATCGCCGGGGTGGGGTACCGTGCGGAACTGACCGGCAGCGATCTGCTGAAACTGTATATCGGTTTTTCCACGCCCGTGGAGTACAGGCTTCCCAAGGGGATTGCCGTCAAGATCGAGAAGCAGGTCAACTTAACCCTGACGGGGATCGACAAGGAACTGGTCGGCCGCGTGGCCGCCGAGATCCGCAGTCTCAAGAAACCGGAACCCTACAAGGGAAAGGGTGTCAAATATGCCGGAGAGAGGGTTCGCAGAAAGGTCGGCAAGTCTGCCGGCGCCTAAAGGGGCCGTGTAACCGGCAGAGCATCACACAGGAAGGCGAAAACAGTGATCGGTAAAACCAAGAAGATCAAGAAGATTAGAGAGAAGAGAAAGAAAAGGGTGAGGGGTAAGATCTCGGGGACATCGGATTATCCCCGGATTGCGGTTTTCAGGAGTACCAGCCATATCTATGCGCAGGCCGTCGATGACGATGCCGGGCAGACGGTGGTGTCGGCCTCGACGCTCAGCAAGGAACTGAAGGGCAAACTCGGCGGTATGAAGAAAATCCAGGCAGCCGCCGAAGTGGGAAAGCTTCTGGCGAAGCGCCTCAAGGACAAAAACATCCAGAAGGCCGTTTTTGACCGGGGGGCTTTTCTCTATCACGGAAGGGTCAAAGCGCTGGCAGAGGCGGCGAAGGAAGCAGGCCTGAAGATATAATCGAAGGGCCTTCATTTCATTGAGGGGTAAGATCATTGGAGAGAAAAGAATTTGAAGGAACGGAACTGCTGGACAGGGTTGTCGCCATCAACCGGACGGCCAAGGTCGTGAAAGGTGGCCGGCGATTCCGGTTCAGCGCCATTGTCGTCGTCGGTGACGGCAAGGGGTCGGTCGGCATGGGTCTCGGTAAGGCGAACGAAGTCCCGGAGGCGATTCGAAAGGGCATGGAGAAGGCCAGAAAGAGCATGGTTCACGTCTCGGTCATCAACCGGACCATCCCCTACGAGATTGTCGGCCAGTTCGGCGCCGGACGGGTTCTGCTGAAACCGGCCTCCGAGGGAACGGGTCTTATTGCCGGTGGTGCCGTCCGGGCCGTTCTGGAGGTGGCCGGCGTTCACAACATCCTGACCAAGTGTCTCGGTTCACACAATCCCCACAATCTGGTGAAGGCAACCCTGGAGGGACTTCGTCGTCTGAAGAGTCCCGTTGAGGTGGCCATGTTGAGGGGCAAGGAAATATCGGAGATATAGGCGAAGGAGCGTCTCGTGGCAAAGAAGCTCAAAATCAAGCTGGTGAAAAGCTACATCGGAAGGCCGGAAAAACACAGGAAGGTTCTTCGCGGTATGGGGCTCCAGAAGCTCAACAGAACCGTTCTTCTTAAGGATACGCCGGAAATTCGGGGGATGATCAACAAGGTTTCCCACCTTCTGTCCGTGGTGGAGATAGAGGTGAGCGAGAAATGAAACTCAATGAATTGAAACCGCCGCGGGGTTCCAGGCGGAAGAGGAAGAGAATCGGTCGGGGAGACGGATCGGGTCACGGCCAAACGGCGACCAAAGGCGCCAAGGGGCAGAAAGCACGGTCCGGCCCAGGCATCAAGGCGGGATTCGAAGGCGGCCAGATGCCTCTCTCGAGACGGCTGCCCAAGCGGGGCTTCAGAAACCTGTTCAGAAAAAACATCATCGTCGTCAATCTGGGGCAGCTAGGCCCCTTTACCGGCGGCGCCACCGTGGATCCCGATGCCCTCCTCGAGCAGGGCATCATCAAGAAGGTCGGGGACGGTGTGAAGATCCTGGGAAAGGGAGTCCTCGATCGTCCCCTCAAGATCAAGGCCCATGCCGTCAGCAGCGGGGCGCGGGAAAAGATCGAATCAGCGGGCGGATCCGTTGAGGTGATTTGATTTGTTAAGCGGATTCAAGAATATACCCAAGATACCGGAGTTGCAGAAGAGGATTTTCATGACCTTTCTTCTGCTCGGCGTCTACCGGATCGGGACCCACGTGCCGACGCCCGGTATCGACAACAAGGCTCTTGCCGCCTTCTTCGACATGGCCAAAGGGTCGCTGCTGGGGCTCTTTGACATGTTTGCGGGCGGTGCCCTGAGCAATCTCTCCGTTTTTGCACTGGGGATCATGCCTTACATCAGCGCTTCGATCATCCTTCAGCTCCTTACCATTGCCATTCCCCACCTGGAGAGGCTTTCGAAGGAGGGGGAGGTCGGCCGGAGAAAGATTACCCAGTACACCCGTTACGGAACCGTGATCCTGAGCCTGATTCAGGGGTTCGGTATCGCCGTGGGGCTTGAAAACATGGCGGGACCCACGGGGGCTTCCATCGTCATGGAGCCCGGCTGGGGCTTCAGGTTTATGACCGTCATCACGCTCACCGCCGGGACGTCCTTTATCATGTGGCTGGGTGAGCAGATCACCGAACGCGGCATCGGAAACGGCATCTCGCTGATCATCTTTGCGGGGATTGTCTGCCGGGGCCCGGCGGGCCTTCTGGGCACCTTCCGTCTTGTCTCGACGGGAGAGATGGGGATCATCTTCGTCGCTTTTCTCTTCCTCTTCATGGTGGCGGTGGTGGGTTTCATCGTCTTTGTGGAAAGCGGTCAGAGAAGGATTCCCGTGCAGTATGCGAAGCGGATCGTCGGCCGCAAGATGTACGGCGGCCAGACCACGCACCTCCCACTGAAAGTGAACACAGCCGGCGTGATTCCGCCGATCTTTGCTTCCTCGATTATCATGTTCCCGGCGACGATTGCCAATTTTGTTCCTCATCCCTGGATGCAGGCGGTGTCGGATTATCTGCGGCCCGGTGCCTTTATCTACGAAGCGACCTATGTCGCCTTCATTGTCTTTTTCTGCTTCTTCTACACGGCCGTTGTTTTTAACCCCATCGACGTGGCGGACAACATGAAGAAGTACGGCGGTTTTGTCCCCGGCATCCGTCCGGGCAAAAAAACGGCAGAGTACATCGATCACGTGCTGAGCCGGCTGACCTTCGGGGGCGCCATTTACGTGTCGCTGGTCTGTGTGCTGCCCAGCATTCTGATGGTGTATATGAACGTGCCTTTTTATTTCGGAGGGACGGCACTTCTCATCGTCGTGGGGGTTGCCCTCGACACGGCCGGGCAGATCGAAACCCATCTTCTGGCCCGCCAGTACGAGGGATTTTTGAAAAAAGGACGGCTGGCCAGGAGGCGGTAGACCCGGGGGAAGCCCCCTGGAGGATCTCTGGCATGGTTATTTTGAAATCTCCCGAGGAGATCCGAAAGCTGAGAGGGAATAACCTCATCGTCGCTCAGATTCTCGAGGCGTTGAAAAAAATCATCCGGCCGGGCGTGACCACGTTTGAGCTGGATCGGTATTGCGAGGAACTGACACTTCAAAAGGGGGCGAAGCCGGCTTTCAAGGGATACAGGGGATATCCCTTCTCACTTTGTACCTCGGTGAACGAGGAAGTCGTTCACGGGATGCCGTCGGATCGCAAGCTCCGGGAAGGGGACATCGTCAGCCTCGATTTCGGCATCTATCATCAGGGGCTTTACGGGGATGCAGCCGTGACCGTTCCCGTCGGCGAGGTCTCCGACGAGGCTGGAAGGCTGATGCGGGTGACGGAAGAAGCCCTCTACAAGGCCATTGAGCAGACGAGAGCCGGAAACCGGCTCGGGGATATATCGGCGGCCATTCAGAATCACGTGGAAGCTGCCGGATACTCCGTTGTCCGGGACCTGGTGGGTCACGGTATCGGCCGGTCCCTCCACGAGGATCCCCAGGTGCCCAACTATGGGAGGGAGGGCAGAGGCATCGAGTTGAGACCCGGCATTGTTCTGGCCATTGAACCCATGGTCAATGCCGGAACCTATGCTGTGAAGGTGCTTCAGGACGGGTGGACCGTCGTAACCGCTGACGGAAAACTGTCGGCACATTTTGAGCATTCCGTGGCCATCACGGAGAACGGCCCATTCATTCTGAGCCGGATCGACGGAAAGCCGGATTAAGTTGCGGGAGGCGTGTCGGCAGGGTTTGTTGAACGGCGATCGGGGACAGGATTGTATGCCGAAGGAAGAACCCATTCAGGTTGAAGGAACAGTCGTAGAGACGCTTCCCAACGCCATGTTTCGGGTGGAACTCGAGAACGGTCACCGCGTGCTGGCTCACATATCAGGCAAGATGCGGATGCACTTCATTAAAATTCTGCCCGGCGACAGGGTGACCGTTGAGCTTTCGCCCTATGATTTGACGCGAGGAAGAATCGTATACCGCTCCAAATAGGCTCCGGGCGGCGTGACAGGAGAAAAGGACATGAAGGTCAGGTCTTCAGTGAAAAAAATATGTGACAAGTGCAAGATCATCAAGCGCCACGGCGTCGTCCGGGTGATCTGCGAAAATCCAAAGCACAAGCAGAGACAGGGATAATAATCCATCAGAACTTAAGGAGGCTCATCGGTGGCAAGGATCGCGGGTGTTGATTTACCAAAGAACAAAAGGATGGAGATCGCGCTGACCTATATTTACGGCATCGGAAGGTCCGCGTCGCAGGACATCCTTCGCAAAGCCGGGGTCGATGTTGACACGAAGACGGATCGCCTCACGGACTCGGAGGTGACGGCCATCAGGAATATCATTGACAAGGATCATAAGGTCGAGGGGGATCTCCGCCGGGAGGTGTCCATGTCGATCAAGCGGCTGATGGATGTCGGAACCTACCGCGGCCTGAGGCACCGCAAGGGTCTTCCTGTTCGGGGGCAGAGAACCCACACGAATTCCCGCACCAGGAAGGGACCGAGGCGGTCCATTGCCGGCAAGAAGAAATAGAGCGGTTTTCGGATTCGGGAGGATAAATGGCAGGTCCACGAAAGTCAGGGAAACGAAAAGAGAAAAAAAGCGTGCCGGAGGGCATCGCCCACATCCAGTCGACCTTTAACAACACCATCGTGACGATCACGGATCTGAGCGGCAATGTCCTCGCATGGTCCTCGTCCGGCATGGAGGGTTTTAAGGGTTCGAGAAAGGGGACGCCTTTTGCGGCGCAGATGGCCGCAGAGAGTGCGGTCCGGAAGGCCAAGGAACACGGCGTGCGCAGCGTTCGGGTGTACGTCAAGGGACCCGGGTCGGGGCGGGAGTCGGCGCTTCGGGCCCTGCAGGCCGCAGGGCTCAACATCAGCGTGATCAGGGATGTCACGCCCATCCCTCACAACGGCTGCCGGCCGCCCAAGAGACGAAGGGTCTAACACCTGCGGGAATGAGTAACCGCAGGAATGAGAATGACAAGCAAGATGGAGGAGTAATTTGGCAAGATATCGTGGTTCGGTTTGCAGAATGTGCCGCAGGGAAGGGCTGAAACTGTTCTTCAAAGGAGACCGGTGCTATACGGAAAAGTGTGCCTTCGAGAGGCGGGGGTACGCCCCGGGAGAACACGGACACTCCCGCAAGAAATTTTCCGATTACGGAACCCAGCTTCGTGAAAAGCAGAAACTCAAACGGATGTTCGGCCTCCTCGAGAAACAATTCAGGGGTTATTTCGTAAAGGCCGACCAGAAGAAGGGGATCACCGGTACGACCCTTCTCGTTTTTCTTGAGTCGAGACTGGACAACATGGTGTATCGGATAGGCTTCGCGACGTCGAGAACGGAGGCAAGGCAATTTGTGCGGCACGGCCATTTCAAGGTGAACGGAAGAAAGGTCAACATCCCGTCCTTCCTGATCAAGAAAGGGGATGTGATCGAGCTGAGGGAGAAGAGTAAAAAAGTACTCCCGATCCTGGAGTCTATGGAAACCGTGGCCAGGCGAGGTGTTCCGTCGTGGCTGGAACTGGACAAGGAGAATTTTAGGGGTGTCGTGAAAGCGCTGCCTACGCGGGATGATATCACGATGCCGATCCAGGAGCAGCTGGTCGTTGAGCTGTACTCCAAGTAACAGCAAAACCATAGGAAAAGGCATATGCAGAGAAACTGGCGCAGTCTGATCAGACCCAAGCGGATTGAGGTTGACGAAAAAACCCGTACCCGATTATACGGGGAGTTCACCTGTCAGCCTCTGGAGAGGGGCTTCGGGATTACCCTCGGGAATGCCCTGAGGAGAATTCTTCTGTCCTCCATCCACGGTGCCGCCATTGTTTCCGTGAAGATCGACAAGGTCCTTCACGAGTTTTCGACCGTTACGGGGATGAAGGAAGATGTGACGGATTTCATCCTGAATTTGAAGGGGATCCGTCTGAAGCTGAATCAGGATGGCCCGAAAACCATCCGTCTCGATGTGGCCAGGGAAGGCGTCGTCACCGCCGGTGACATTACCGTCGATCCGACGGTGGAGATCATGAACCCGGAGCAATATCTCTGCACGCTGGCGGGCAACGCAAAGCTCAAGGCGGAGATGGTTGTGAGGATAGACAAGGGCTACGTGGCCGCCAAGCGTGAGCGTGACGCCGATCAGCCCGAGGGGACGATCAACATCGATGCCTCCTTTTCCCCGATCAAGAAGGTCAGCTACACGGTGACCCATGCCAGAGTCGGCCAGATCACCGATTATGATCGTCTGATACTGGAGGTATGGACCGATGGCAGCGTCCTGCCCGAGGATGCCGTTGCCTACGCAGCCAAGATCCTGAAGGAGCAGCTCGATATCTTCATCAACTTCGAAGAGATGGAGGAGGCGAAGGAGCCCGAACAAATCAAGGAAACGGAGATGATCAATGAGAATCTTTTCAAGAGCGTCGACGAGCTTGAACTCTCCGTCCGGTCCGCCAACTGCCTGAAAAACGCGGGCATCCACCTCATCGGAGAACTGGTCCAGAAAACGGAAGCCGAGATGCTGAAGACAAGGAATTTCGGACGGAAATCCCTCAACGAAATCAAGGAGATTCTTTCGGAAATGGGACTTTCTCTCGGCATGAAAATCGATTTTCCGGTTCGTAAGGACGAAAAAGAAAAAACCAAAGAGAAAAGCTGATTCCATATCGGATTGAAAGGTTATCCCCATGCGTCATCAGAAGGCAGGAAGGAAGCTCGGCAGGACCACAAGCCACAAGGAAGCCATGCTTCGAAACATGGTCACTTCCTTTTTCAAACACGAGAAGATCACGACCACGGACACCAAGGCCAAGGAGCTGCGAAGGGTGGCTGAAAAGATGATCACGCTCGGAAAGAATGAAGGTCTCCATGCCCGACGGCAGGCGGCAAGCGTTGTGCGCGAGCGCGGGGTGGTCAAGAAGCTTTTCGAAGAAATCTCGCCCCGCTACAAGGATCGTGCGGGCGGTTACACACGGATCATCAAGGCCGGTTTCCGGGTGGGTGATAATGCACCCCTCGCCATAATCGAACTCATCCCCCTGGAAGTCAAGAAAGAGGAGAAGCCAAAAGCCAAAGGTCGGAAGAAGGCGTCGGCGAAAAAATAGTTGGAATCCCGGGAAAATCTCGCAAACACAAAAGCAAGGCTTCGGCCTTGCTTTTTTTGTCTCGGTTTACCCTTGATTTTGAAAGAAAAAAATTGTAAGGAATACAACACGATCCGTTAAAAATCCAGAAAAGGAGGGTGCGTTATGGCCGAGGAAAAGATAGGCGAAATCGTAAAATTCTTCGCTAAACCGAGTGTAGCCGCCATCAAGATCACCGCCGGAGAACTCAAGGTGGGGGACAAGATCAAGCTGGTGGGTCACACGACGAATTTCGAAGAAGTCATCGATTCCATGGAGGTCAACAACCAGAAGGTTGCGAAGGCCGTTGTCGGTGACTACATCGGCGTCAAGGTGTCCGACCGCGTTCGCCCAGGGGACGAGGTATTCAAGGTCATCCCCGATTAACCCGTCCCGGTTCGGAGCAAACACTGGATGTCAATCATACGTGAATCCCAGCCCCGCCCGCTCCTGGCGGGTCGGGTTTTACGATGGTGATTTCTCTCCTTTTTCTGAACCCTGCAGAGAGGGACGCTGAGTGCCGCGGGAACGAATTGTTTTTCAAGCCATGGGTATCAAAAGAGTTTACCCCTGGCTTTTTTTATGGTCCTCTCGATGAGGCCCTCGAGTCTATAAAATGATTGCCCCTGACTACGGGCTGTGTTAATCAGACCGTGCGCCAGGGTGCCCAGGAGCACGATCCACGCTCGCAGACAAGGCCGGCAACAATGATTCCTCATGATCCCTTAGAATACCTGTCGTCGCTGAAGGGGATGGGTATGCGCCTGGGCCTGGAGCCCGTGACCAGGCTTCTCCGTCGCCTGGGGAGCCCTCAGGACCGGTTTAAGGCCGTGCTCGTGGGGGGCACAAACGGAAAGGGATCGATTGCGGCCCTGATTGCCTCCATCCTTACTTGCCGGGGTTACCGAGTCGGTCTCTACACCTCCCCTCACCTGGTCAATTTCAAGGAACGAATACGGGTTGACGGGAAGGCGATTTCCGGGAGGGATCTCCGGCGTCTCATCGGTGAAGTCCGAGATCATGTCCGGGAGGACGTCACTTACTTCGAATTCACGACAGCCCTCGCTTTTCTTCACTTCTTTCGTGCCGGAGTCGACATCGCTGTCCTGGAGGTCGGTCTAGGCGGGCGTCTGGATGCGACGAATGTCGTTAATCCGGAGGTAGCGGTTATTTCGAATATCTCCCTCGAGCACAGGGCGTACCTGGGGCGGAGGCTCAAAGATATTGCCCGGGAAAAAGGAGGGATCATCAAGCCCGCAGGCCTGGTCGTGACCGCAGCCCGGCAGAAGGCTGTTATCGAGGCCCTCGAGGCCATCGGACGGACACGGAGAGCCCGGATCTTTTGGATCGGCCGGGACATCAGGGTCCGTTCCTCGGGCGAGAGAACCTTTTCCTATTTCGGGATCGAGCGAAATTTCAAGGATCTCCACCTTCGACTCCGGGGGAGGCATCAGTTCATCAATGCCGCCTGTGCCCTCGGGGCCGTCGAACTCCTCGGAAGACGCGGCCTCTACGTCGATGACAGGAGCATCCGGGAGGGACTTGCCCGATGTCGATGGGAGGGGAGGCTGGAGGTGCTCCAGGAGAGGCCCATGGTTGTTGTTGATGGTGCCCACAATCCGGCCGGGGCATCGGTCCTCCGGGAGGCCCTGGAAGAGAACTTCTCCTTTAGAAGACTCATCCTTGTTTTCGGAGTCCTTGCCGACAAGGACTATCGGAGAATGCTCGGGAGGCTTCTCCCCGCGGCGGATTACATCATACTCACTAAACCCCGGGAGGAAAGGGCCCTGCCCCCGGATATCCCTGCCCGCTGGCTTCGAGCAACCGGCGGGAGGGCGGAGGTCATCGAGGACAGCGGAAAGGCCCTGGAGCGTGCCCTCAGACGGGCAGGGAAAAATGATCTTGTCTGCGTCACAGGGTCTCTCTATCTCGTCGGAGAAACCAGGGCCAGGCTCAAAGGATCACTCAAGAAGGACCTATCTTTATCGGCGGGTTGAGCCATTCATGAAAAGGGACGGACTTCTTTTTTCGACCTTGCTCTTCTTCCTCTGCCTTCTGATGCATGCAGAGGCGCTTTCGGCATATGGAAAGGGAACGCCCCGCGGACCCGTTACCATCGAGGCGGATGCCCTGACCTATGATCAGGTGAACGATACCTATCAAGCCGAGGGCAACGTGATCATCTTTTTTACCGGGGGCTATCTCAAGGCGGACCGTGTCCTGCTCAACCGCCAGACGAACGAGGCCGTCGCCGAAGGAAACACTTTCCTGAAGAGCAATGGCGACCTCCTGGAAGGGGAGCGGGTCGACTTGAATACGGAGACAAAAACAGGAATCGTCCGGTCCGGGCGGATGTTCTTCGAGAAATATCACTTCCACATCCGGGGCCGGGAGATTCAAAAGAAGAGTGAGGCGGACTATTTCATGAAGGACGGCACAGCCACCACGTGCGACGGTGACTGTCCCGATTGGCGGTTCGCTGCCCGCGAAATGGACGTGACCATCGACGGCTATGGCACGATGAAGGACGGGACATTCCAGATCCGGAATGTCCCGGTTTTGTATTTCCCTTATCTCATCTTCCCCGTCAAGACCACACGGCAATCGGGCATCCTTCTTCCACACCTGGGCTACTCCGAAAACAAGCTCGGTTTTGACGTGGCCGTGCCGGTCTTCTGGGCCATATCGGACAGCACCGATGCGACGTTTTATCAGCGTTACATGGATAAGAGGGGGTACCAACAGGGAGCGGAATTCCGGTATTTCCTTTCTCCCGATACCTTCGGAACCTTCTATGCCGACTATCTGGACGATCAGTGGACGGGTACCCGGGAAATCGACGAGGTTCAGCAGGTCCAGACCGAGAAGCAAAAACGGTGGTCCTATTACCTGAATCATCAATCCACTTTCAGCCCAGGTTTTTATCTGAGAACCGACATCAACAGAGTTTCGGATACCACTTATTTTAGTGATTTCGACTCGTACAACTATTACCTGACGCACTACGCAGGGACGGCAAACAGGCGGTTTCAAAGGATCTCCTATGTCGGGGACCAGAGGCTCACCGCTCTGGAATCCAAGGGCCGACTCGTGAAGGACTGGGGCCTCTTCAGTCTGACAGGCTATGCCCAGTACACCGATGATTTGACAAAATCCTCCAATGACATGACCCTGCAAAAGTATCCCGAAATCCTCCTGACCGCTTTTACACAACCCGTGTTCGGGTCTCCCTTGAACTTTGGAATGGGTGGATCCTACAGTTATAATTACAGACAGGTGGGGGAAAAGGGTAATCTCTTCGATATCGCTCCTGTGTTGTCGCTTCCGCTGAGCCTCGGTAATTATCTCCAGTTCACACCGGAAATTGGTATCAAGGAAACCTATTGGGATACGACAGGAGCCTTGGCAGGGGCGGAGAAAAAGACGGGAAGCCGTGAGATCGCCACAGCGGGCGCCAGGCTGTCGTCGGATGTTCACAGAATCTTCGACATCGGAGGTTCATCAGTGGATAAGATAAAGCATTATATCAAACCGGAGGTTCTCTATACCTATGTTACGGTCAACGAGGATGAGCGTCCCGATTTTGTGACGCCCGTCAACTCGCAGAGCAGCATCACCTGGTCTTTACTCAACACCCTCACATCCAAATTAAAGGAAAAAGACGGGAAGTACACCTACCGCGAGTTTTTGCGTTTTAAGCTCTTGCAGATTTACGATTTCCGGGGGGACGTCTACAACGTTACCCCTCTCACACCGACGACCACCCCTACCACCACGTCCCCCGCAGTCAGTACAGGGCATTATTTCGGTCCCTTGAACGCGGAGCTTGAGTTTTACCCCTACCAGTATGTCCGTTACAAATCGACCCTCGCCTTTGATGTCAATTCCGGTGACTGGACGACGATGAACCACGAGCTTGGATTGAGCGATGCCCGGGGGGATTCGGCCAGCATTCAGTACCAGTACACAGAAGATATCGTTAAGAATATCAACCTCTTGTTGAAGGCAAAGGTGACAAGGGCCGTTGAATTAAAGTATATTTTAAGGAATAACCTGCTTCAAGATGCCACCCTGGAGTCGACCTATGGCATCAGTTACAACAGTCAGTGCTGGGGAGTGGAATTTACCTATTCGGATTTGGTGAACGACCGGCAGTTCATGATTTCCGTCAATCTCCTGGGCTTGGGGAAGATAGGGAGCGTCAGCGCGAAAGCGGACGCCCTGTCGAGCCCCTCCAAGTAAAAAATTCCAGGGTTTTTCCTTGACAAAATGCACGGAATTCTTTAGTATTCGCTGTTCAATTTTCAGATAGAAGTGGTGTTTTTATGAAGACCTATATTGCCAAAAAAGAATCCGTGGACCGGGAGTGGCTGCTCGTTGATGCCGACGGTAAGATCCTGGGTCACCTCGCCAGCGAGGTCGCGAAGCGCCTCCGGGGCAAGCACAAGGCCATCTACACCCCTCATGTGGACACCGGCGACTTTGTCGTCGTGATTAATGCCGAGAAGGTTGTCCTGACGGGGAAAAAGCTCGACGACAAGATCTATCACCATCACTCCGGCTATCCGGGTGGGCTGAAGTCGATCCCTGCCGGTAAGCTCCTGAAAAAGAAGCCTGAAAGCCTTGTGACGGAGGCTGTAAAGGGGATGCTTCCCAAAGGAACCCTGGGTAGGCAAATGCTCAAAAAGCTCAAGGTTTATACGGGGAAAGGTCACCCCCACGCTGCCCAGAAGCCCGTTATCCTGGAGCTCTAGGAAGAGGGCTTCACCCTCGAAATATCTATATCATTGAAATGGCAGGAAGTTTTGGAGATTGACATGACGGATAAACGTTACTACGCAACGGGGAAAAGAAAAAGGGCTATCGCAAGGGTCTGGATGAAGGAAGGCAACGGGGCCCTGACCGTCAACGAGCGAAATTTCGACGACTATTTCACCCGCGAAGTTCTCAGGAAGATCATCGAACAACCGTTAGAGGTGACGGGCAGCCTCGGCAAGTTTGACATCAAGATCACCGTCTGCGGCGGCGGTGTATCGGGGCAGGCCGATGCCGCAAAACACGGCATATCCAGGGCCCTGGTGGAATACGACGCGGAGCTCCGTTCCGTCCTGAAAAAGGCCGGATTTCTGACGCGTGACCCCCGCATGAAGGAAAGAAAGAAATACGGTCAGCCCGGCGCGAGGAAGCGGTTCCAGTTCTCGAAACGTTAAGATCGAACCGAAGGGGGTTTTCAAGCCCCCTTTTTTTATGTTTGGGAGGGGCGAAAGAGATGTTGAAAGTCGGTATATACGGCGGAAGCGGCTATACGGGGCAGGAACTGATGCGGATCCTGCTCAGGCATCCCGATGTCAAGGTGGTGGCCCTGACATCGCGGAAGTTCAAGGGGACTGCCATTTCGGACATCTTCCCTGTCTTCGAGGGCCTCACCGATCTTAGGTACATGGACGCCTCACCGCAGGAAGTGGCGAAGATGTCGGACCTGGTGTTCCTCGCGCTCCCCCACGGAGAGGCCATGGCCACGGCTCCCCTTTTCCTCAAGGCGGGGAAAAAGGTCATTGACCTGAGTGCCGATTTCCGCCTGCATGACCTGGCTGTTTTCGAGGCGTGGTATCACAAGCACAGCGCTCCCGAACTCTTGTCAGAGGCGGTTTTCGGTCTGCCCGAACTCTACCGGAAGGAGATCAAACCGGCCAGGCTCGTGGCCAATCCCGGCTGTTACCCAACGAGCGCCATCCTCGGCCTCGCGCCCGCCCTGAAGGAGAAGGTCATCGACCCCGATTCCATCATCGTCGATTCCAAATCGGGCGTCAGCGGTGCCGGGCGGGAGCCGCAGATCAGCTCCCTCTTCTGCGAGGTGGAAGAGGGCTTCAAAGCCTACAAGGTGGGCGAGCACAGGCACGCGCCGGAGATTGAGCAGGAGCTGTCGCTTCTCGCCGGCCAGGAGGTCAGGATTACCTTCACGCCTCACCTCCTTCCCCTCAACCGGGGGATTTTGAGCACCATCTATGCGACTTTGAAGAAGGATGTGACCACGGCCTCGCTTCTCGACCTGTACCGGGGCTTTTACCGGGGTGAAAAATTCGTGCGGGTCTACAAGGAAGGCGCCTTCCCGAATGTTTCCTCCGTCCGGGGGTCGAATTTCTGCGACATCGGCATGTCCGTCGATCAGAGGACGAACCGGGTGATCATCATCACGGCGATCGACAATCTCGTCAAAGGCGCTTCTGGACAGGCCGTGCAAAATATGAATATCATGTGCAACCTAGATGAGGACAGGGGACTCGACATCATAGCCCTTTACCCGTAGAGGTTATCCATCTTTTTCAAAAGGGGGTTTCCCGTGGCCCTGCGAGTTTACAACACGCTGACGAAAAGAAAGGACGATTTCAAGCCCATCGTGGAGGGAAAGGTCGGGCTCTATGCCTGCGGCGTCACCGTATATGACCTCTGCCACATCGGCCATGCCCGTTCAGCCGTCGTCTTCGACATCATCACGAGATATCTCCGCTTCCGGGGCTACGAGGTGACCTTCGTCAAGAACTACACCGACGTCGACGACAAGATCATCAACCGCGCAAACAAGGAGGGTGTGAACATCACCGATATCTCGGAGCGCTTTATCACGGAACACGACATGGACATGGGAAGCCTCGGGATTAAGCGGCCAACGGTTACCCCGAAGGCCACGGAGAACATCGACGGCATGATCCGCCTCATCCAAGTCCTCATGAATAAGGGCCTCGCCTACGAGGCGGAAGGCGATGTCTATTTTGCCGTTGACAAATTCAAGGGCTACGGGAAACTCTCGGGGCGCGACCCCGAGGAGATGATGGCCGGCGCCCGTGTGGAGATAGGCGAAAAGAAGAAAAACCCCCTGGATTTTGCTCTCTGGAAGGCGAGCAAAGAGAATGAGCCCTGGTGGGAAAGCCCCTGGGGAAAGGGTCGTCCGGGATGGCACATCGAGTGCTCCGTCATGAGTTCGCGCCACCTGGGGGAAACCTTCGACATCCATGGCGGGGGGGAGGATCTCATCTTCCCGCATCATGAAAATGAGATCGCGCAGTCCGAAGGGGCCACGGGAGAACCCTTTGCCCACTACTGGATCCACAATGGCTTTATCCGGATCGACAACGAAAAGATGTCGAAGTCCCTCGGCAATGTCTTCACGATCAAGGAGATTCTCAAGGGCTATCATCCGGAAGTCGTGAGATTTTTCATGCTCCAGAGTCATTACCGCAGCCCCCTGGACTACTCCGATGACGCCCTCAAGGAGGCCCGGGCGGGTCTCGCACGGCTTTACACCACCCTGAAAGGGATCAAGGACAGGCTCGCGGGCCAGAGGCCCTCCGGTGCTCCATCGGATGGACTGACCGGCAGGGCGAAAGAAATTTTTGATAAACTTGAGGATCTTTCCCGGCGGTTTGTCGACGCCATGGATGATGATTTCAATACGGCCAGGGCTCTCGGGTCTATTTTCGAGGCGGCGAGGCTTCTGAACACCTACACGACCGAAAAAGGATTTAAGGCCACACCCCATTCGATATTCATCCTGAAGACCGCGGAGGATAAACTGCTTGAGCTCTGCGATGTTTTCGGGATCCTGAAAGAGGACCCCGATGCCTTCTTCCGGAAAAGCCGGGTCATGGAGGTGCAGAAAAGAGGACTCGACGTCAAAAAAATTGAGAGCCTGATTAAGGAGCGTAACGAAGCCAGAACGGTCAAGGACTGGAAGAAGGCGGACGACAAAAGAGCACTTTTGGCTGGAATGGGAATCGTCCTGAAGGATACGGCAGCCGGAACGACCTGGAACTTCGACCTGTAGGTCAGGCGACGCCTTTACAGCTCTTCGGGCGTGAAGGCGACGACCTCGTCGATGGAAAGGACGTCGCAGAAGATCATGGCGAGGCGGTCGAGACCGAGCGCAATGCCCGCGGATTCCGGCAGGTGTCGAAGGCTCTCGAGAAATCTCTCCGGCATGGGACAGACGTCCTTTCCCGCCGACCGGCGCTTGAGGTTTTCCCCTTCAAAGCGCCTTCGCTGATCATCCGGATCGGTCAATTCCGAAAAGCCGTTTGCTAATTCCAGGCCGAAGAGATAGATTTCAAAACGCTCGGCCAACCCCCTGTCTTCCCGCTTCGTTCGAGCAAGCGCCCCGAGTGCCGCGGGATAGTCATAGAGGAAAGTCGGTTTTCCCCGGCCCAGCCGCGGCTCGATGTCACGGACCATGATCTCCTCGAAGAGATCCTTCTCGAGGGAGGCGGCCATGGGGGTGGTCGCAAAGCGATCAAAGGCATCCCTGACAGAAATGCGCTGCCAGGGTTTTTCAAGATCAATCTTCTCCCCGCGGTATTCCAATAACGTTCCCCCCCGCATTTTCTCTAAGAGGTAAAGAAAAAGATCTTCACTCTCCTCCATGAGCCCCCGGTAATCGATGCCCGCGCGGTACCACTCCAGGAGTGTGAACTCCGGCAGGTGGCGGTCCCCGCGTTCGCGCTGGCGGAAAGACCGACAGATCTGAAACATCTTCGGGTATCCTGCAGCGAGCATTCGTTTCATGCAGACCTCGGGGGAGGTGTGGAGGAACCACTCCCCGGAGGGAAAGGCGTCGATATGGGCTTCCGGCGCGGGTGCGGGGATCCGGTGCGGTGTTTCGACCTCGAGATAATTTCGGGAGAGGAAGAATTCTCGAATGACCTGGGTCAGCGTGGCACGGGTTTCGAGGGCGAACTTTCGCCTCGAGAGTTTCCAGTCCGTATTCATCGGTGAGAGTATTCCTCGGAGATTATTCCTTGACGCGGGTGAGGTATTCACCGCTGCGGGTGTCGATGCGGATTTTTTCACCCTGTTCGATGAAAGGGGGCACCGCGACCTTGTAACCCGTTTCGAGGATCACCGGCTTGTAGTTGCCCGAGACCGTGTCGCCCTTGATCCAGGGCGGAGCCTCCGCCACGGTCAGGTCCACGAAGTTGGGGAGCGTGATGTCTATAGGCCGCTCGCGGAAGAGGAGGATCTTGACCTCCATGTTATCGATCAGAAAGTTCTTCGCGTTGCCGATCTGCTCCTCCATGAGGTGGATCTGCTCGTAGCTCTCCGTGTCCATGAAGTTGTAGTGGTCCCCTTCCCTGTAGAGGAACTGCATCGTTTTTTCCTGCGTCTCGGCCGGCTTGAACGTATCCACCTCGCGGAAGGTCCGATCCACGGTGGTGCCCAAGAGCAGGTTGCGAAGCTTGCAGCGATAGAGAGACTGGCCCTTGCCCGGCTTGACAAACTGAAAGTCGACGACGATGAAGGGGTCGTCGTCGAGCATGATTCTCAGGCCTTTTCTCAGATCGCTTGCCGTATACATGGGGGATTCACCTCACTTCAGTTTCTCTATGACGGGCGGCTTTGACATCCTTTTTTCGCGGGAGAGTGCCTTTTTAATACATTCTGAAATGTATGTCAAAAGGAGATTCGCGAGGCGGACTCAGCTGACGGGAAGCACCGAGCAGGGCTGCAGGGGGACCTTGCCCGGACTGCCCGGCCGGTCGACGACGTAACGTGGAAGGCAGATGCCAGCCGTTGTCTTCCAGAGTTTTTCCGAGATGTCCATGCCCCGGAGGATGTCCACCCGGAAGTGGGCCGTCCCTTTCACGGGCTCGCACTGGAAGAGATAGTAAGGCCTCACGGAAATCCGCTGAAGCCCGTGGACGAGATCACGCATCGTCTCAAAGGAATCGTTGATTCCCCGGAGGAGGACGGACTGGTTGGAGACCGGCACTCCCGCCTCGAGGAGCTTTTCACAGGCCCCGGCGGACTCGGGTGTGATTTCGCGGGGATGATTGAACTGCGTCATGAACCACAACGGCCGGTGTCTCTTTAGGACCCTGCAGAGGCTGCCCGTGATCCTCATGGGCATAACCACGGGGGTACGGCTCCCGATGCGAATGACCTCGACGTGGGAGACGGACCCGAAGGCATTGAGGAGATGGTCGATCACCTCGTCCCCGAGGATCAGGGGGTCGCCGCCCGAGAGGATGACCTCACGGATGTTCCTGTCCGATGAGACGTATTCCACCTGGGTCTGAATCCTCCTGGGCGACAGGGAAAAAGCGGGCTGATTCCAGAGCCGCCTTCGGTTGCAGTGCCGGCAATAGGTTGCACAGCGGTTCGTGATGAGGACCAGACAGCGATCGGGGTATCGATGGATCAGGCCGGGAACGGGGGATTGCGTCGTCTCGTCCAGGGGGTCATCGAAGTCATCGGGAAGGTGCTCCAACTCCCTCGCATCGGGAAAGCACTGGCGTCTCAGGGGATCGCCGCTCTCTCCCTCGTTCATCAGGGACCAGTAGTAAGGTGTGATGAGAAAGGGATGGCTCTCGACGACGGGACAAAGGACGTTGAGATTCTTCACGGGGAGCCCGAGAAGCCGGGCGAGCCGGGGCAAAGTCCGGATCCGGTTTCTCATCTGCCATCGCCAGTCGAGCCACTCTCTCTTTGAGATATTTTCCCAGGGTCTTTTCATTTTTTTCCACCCGGCAGGTGTCCGGGACCGTCAGAGATCGAGGAGATTTCTCTATCACATGGGGGTAAAACTTCAAGGGTGAAATCAGGAGGCCGGCATTTTCGCTCGAACGTATTTTCCCCCTGTCCGAGTTGCCCGGTTCTGTGTTATGATTCAAAAACAAATTTTAATGTGACGACCATGCATGTCTACAGGATCAATCAGTACATCATCGCCGCGGACATTGTCGAAGAGGCCGAACAGTTCTTCTGCGAAGAGGTCGGGGAACCCATCGAGTCCATTGTCGAGGTCAGCGTATACACCGAGGTGTCACGCGACGACGGGGTTGTGACCACCGTTAGGGACCTCATGAACGAAGAGCTCGACCGGCGAAACAGCTGGCTCCGCCTGGGGGTTCCCTGTGAACTCCACTGGCCCTTCATCGTGGTGAAAATAAAGCGATGAAACTCCCGCCCTACGGCTGCGGGGTTCCGGGAGGTTGTTCTCAAAAGACCCACTCGCTGGATGTGAGGCTTCTTAAAGGAGGGACCTATGAGGAACTTAAGAATCTTCGGCATATTCTTATCCTTGGCCCTGATTTTCTTTCTCGGTGGTCAGACCTTTTCCCAGCCCGTCCCCTACGAGGACATCCCCCGGATGACCAAGGAAGAACTCAAATCCCACCTGGGAAAATCCGATCTGGTTATCCTTGATGCTCGGATGGAACAACAGTGGTTGTCCAGTGACGCCAAAATCCCGGGGGCCTCTCACCTCAAGGAGGAAGATGTGAAGTCCTGGGCCAAGGCGCAGGACCGGAGCAAGACCTACGTCCTCTACTGCGCCTGACCTTCCGAAGAGACAAGCGCCCGGGTGGCGCATGAACTCAAGGGGATGGGGTTCCAGAAGGTCTCTGCCCTGAAGGGTGGCTGGCGGGAGTGGGTCAAGGCCAAGTTCCCGACGGAAGCGAAGGCCAAGGTCGTCGTGGACTGCATCGCCTGCCACTCCGGTGTAACCCCCAACATCGTTGGGGACTGGAAGCTGAGCAAGCACAGCGTGAACCTGGTGAGCTGCCAGGTCTGCCACGGCGACGCCCACCATTCGGAACAGAACATAGACAAGGCCCTCATCCCCACCATCGACACCTGTGCAAAGTGCCATGGTGCCCCGGCGAAACAATTCAGGGAGGGCAAGCATGCCAAGGCGTGGGTGGCCATGAAGGCCATGCCCATGGCGCACCAGCAGCCGATGGCACTGATGGAGGGGATGAAGGGGTGCGGCGGCTGCCACAAGCTGGGTCTCAAGACCGAGGAGGAAATCCGGGAACTCAGGAAGCAGGGAGGCGGTTTCGGAACCGCCTCCTGTGACGCCTGCCACACGAGGCACATCTTCTCGCTCAAGGAGGCGAGGGAGCCGCAGGCCTGCCAGACCTGCCACATGGGGTTCGATCACCCCCAGTGGGAGATGTACTCCTCGTCGAAGCATGGCGTGCGATATCTCCTGAAGCAGAGCGGCATACTGCCCGAATCCGTTTCCGCCCCGAAGTGCCAGACCTGCCACATGCAGGGCGGGAGCCACGCGGTGCGCACCGCCTGGGGATTCCTGGCCGTGAGGCTTCCCCTGCCCGACGACAAGAAGTGGGCGGCCGACCGGGTGACGATCCTCCAGGGCCTCGGTGTTCTCAATCCGCAGGGAAAGCCCACGGCGAGGTTCGATGCACTCAAGGCCGCCGATGTGGCGAGACTGACACAGGAGGACTGGCAGAAAGAGCGCGACAAGATGCTTGCGACCTGCAACCAGTGCCACTCCGGTCATTTCGCAAAGGGTGAGATCGAGAAGAGCGATCAGATGATCCGGCAGGCCGATGGGATTATGGCGGAGGCCATCCGGATCATCGCCGGTCTCTACAAGGACGGGGTCCTCAAACAGCCGAAGGGTTACGCCTACAAGTTTCCCGATCTCCTGACCTTCCACGAGGCACCGACATCGATCGAGCAGAAGCTCTACCTGATGTTCGCGGAACACCGCATGAGGACCTTCATGGGGGCTTTCCACGCCAACCCGGATTATGCCCTCTGGTACGGATGGGCTGAAATGCGGAGAGGCCTCACCGAGATCAAAGAGATGGCGGCAGAGCTTCGGAAGGCGCACGGGAAGCGGAAGAAATGACCAGGGGTTTCCCCCCGGCGAACCGGATCATGATCTCCGTTCCCAGTACGGCCCCCTTGAGTAGGTTGATGTTCCCGTTATCGAAAAAAGTACTGTCATAGAAAGCCATCACGTCGAGTCCTTATCGCCGGGTTCGCTTCTCACCCGGCGGTTTTTTTTACATTGGATTTACGCGTCGAATTGTTTTAAAAGGCGGAATGCCCGACCCACATCACGCCTCCCTTGCAGGAAAAACAGGCCTTGAAGGATAAGAATCAGTCCATCAAGCTCGCCGTTCTCGCGCTGGCCGGTATGGCTCTCATCTGGGGATACAACTGGGTGATTGCGAAGGAAGCCCTTCGTTACGCCAGCGCATTCGATTTTGCCGCCCTTCGAAGTGTCTTCGGCGCCCTCTGTCTGCTTCTCCTTCTTCTTTACAGGGGAAAGGGGGTTCGCCCCCGGGATGTGCCGATGACGATGATGCTCGGGCTTCTCACAACAACGGGGTCCGTCGGGTTTTCGACGTGGGCACTGGAAAGCGGTGCTGCCGGGAAAACAGCCGTCCTCGTCTATACCATGCCCTTCTGGGTGTTATTGCTTGCCTGGCCGATCCTTGCCGAGCGTATCCGTGGTATGCAATGGATCGCCGTGTTCACAGCCTTCTCGGGACTCGCCATCATCCTCGAACCCTGGCATCTCGCGGGGTCGACCATGAGCAAGGCTCTGGCCGTCCTCGGCGGACTCACATGGGCCGGAAGTGCCATCACACTCAAAATCATGCGGAGGCGGGGTACCTTTGATCTCCTTTCGGTAACGGCCTGGCAGATGCTCTTCGGTGCCATCCCCCTGTCGCTCATTGCTTTTGTTGCAGCGTCTCCCCCCATTCAGTGGACCCCCTACTTCACTGCCGCGCTTTTATATAATATCGTTTTCACAAGCGCTATCGCCCATCTCCTGTGGTTTCTTGCGCTCAGGGAACTGCCCGCCGGGATGGCCGGCATGGGGACCTTAGCTACACCGGTCATCGGTGTCATTTCGGCCTCGCTCCAGCTCGGTGAGAGACCATCGCCATCGGAAATGTCGGGGATGATCCTTATTCTGTCAGCCCTAGCCCTCCTCGTCTTCATGGGTATCCGCAATCATCGTAACTTATCGATATAAAATAGTTTTTTAGTTTCCATGCCAGGTCTTCCCGCCGATCTTCGAACACAGAAATGCCTTCGATATAACAGGTTTTTCCTGATATTTTTCTGTAATAATTAAGTATTGACATTTTTTCGATTTTTTTCTATATGAGCGCCCGCGAGCCCCATGCTCGATAAAGTCCCCTTTCCCGGGATAAAGACTTCCATGAAGTCTTTTTTGTTTTTTATAGCCGGTATAATTTTCTTACGGACTGCAGGCTGTGGCAGAGGGGAAAAAAGAAAAAACGAAAGGAGTTTTAGTATGGCTGAAGGTACGGTGAAGTGGTTTAATGAAAAGAAGGGTTTCGGATTTATAGAGAAAGATGGGGGGGGCGACATCTTCGTCCACTTCAGCGCTATACAGGCCGGCGGGTTCAGGACCTTGCACGAGGGTCAGCGCGTAAGCTTTGACGTCTCGGAAGGTGAGAAGGGACCGTCCGCCACGAATGTCAAACCCCTTTAAGATATCTTTACAGTCAAGGAGTATCTGTGCGACTTGATGAACGGAGGCATTTTTTTGAATCTCAAAAAGCGCGATTTTTTCAAAAAGATGATTGAGAAAAAACTGGCTGAGAAGGCCATTGCATCAGGACGCGGGACCTGGGGAAACGATGGTGAGAAACCCGTGGAATTCATCGATCAGGCGACAGCCGAACTTGAGCTGAATCTCAATCTCCTCTTCAAGGCCAGAGACGATGGACAGATCGCAGAGCTCATAGAGGCCCTGGAGCGCATCGAGCAAGGGATCTACGGCGTCTGCCTGGAGTGCGATGGCGAGATTTCAGAAAATCGTCTGAAGGTGAAACCGACGGCCACGCTCTGTATTGATTGTCAGGAGACCATAGAAAAGCGCCGCTCACTCTAGCCCATTGAACTTTGAGCCTTTCCAGCCCAGGCCTTTCTTCCGAAAAAACACTCGGGGTTCCCCTGTCGGGAACCCCCTTCTTCTTTGCATGCCCGAAGCATTCCATCGCACGTGCAGCTCTTCTCCCCGTCCTCAGGCGTTCCCGTGGGCCGAGCGGATCCTTTTCAGGACCTTGCGCCAGGAGTTCGTGGTGAGGAAGCTCTCCTCCATGTTTCCGACCATCCGGATGAACCGCTTCATGGGTACGGAGAAAGTAAGCACGTCCGTCGGGACGCAGGGTCTTGCGGAAACATCAAACATCCCCAATACGGCCCTGGGGTTCTCGAAATCTTTTTCCAGATGGGGGTAAGAAACGATGGTCCCGCAGCCGGGGCCGAAGGGGGCGTAGACGGCGTTCTGCACGGCTTCGTCATAATTCGCAAGCGTGAATAATCCGGCGAGGACATCGGGACGGGCAAAAAAGATGACTGCTTCAGGCTCATCGTCGGCATCGAGAGTGTCCCACCGCTTGAAGACGACGTATTGCCCCGGCGCCCTGAATTGCGGGAGGTGCTTCATGATGGACTTCACCAGTTCAGGCGTTTTTTTGTATCGCTCGCCTTCTACCTGGCCGGGGATGCCGTAGGAGAGGAAATATTCAAAGTGAGGCCTCAGGGCCTCGGCATAACCGAGATATCGCCTGCCGCCAGCGCATCCGATGGTTTCTGCGTCGAGAAGGACGGGTTTTCCCCTGAGGGCCTTCATGATATCGGCGACCACACAGCGGTGACCGGAGGGCGATTTCAACCGGGCCCTCTTTTCTTCGTCGTTGCTGTAGAAGAAGGCAACGGGCAGATCGGCCCCGTCAAAGAAACGGCTCCACAGTTTTGTGAACTTGTCTTTGAACTCCCTGTTCATGGGTTTATACCTCCTCGTTACGGTCAGGACATCAGCTTGATGAGGAAGGCCTGCACCAGCCTGAAAAAGACGCAGACCCCCGAGACGAAAATAACCGGCAGGAGACCTCCCAGCAGGGGGCGTCCCAGCTGCTCAAGCCTCGATCATTATTTATATCAAAATGTTTCAATTTTCAGCCTTTTTAAGAAGTCATCGGCATGTTCTGATGATTGACAACAGGAGTAATTTTTAGTAAGAATAAATTAATGAAATGTTCCGTGTCCGCAACCCTGCGGCGCAAGGACATGGTTGTTACCCTCCAACCGGATCTTCACTCGTGCCTGATCATGCGTGACGCCCGGTTTCTCAAGCACCTGAAAGAGGTGACATTGCTGATCACCGCCGTTTCCGCATTCAAAAACCCCGTGAAAATCGAAGAGAGGAAAATCACGTTTCCTGCGTCCGCCTTGCCGGGATGATGCCGGCGACATCATTCCCCGCGGGATTGGAAAGGCCCTGTCATTCCAGCCAGATTATCAGGAGGAACATTTATGGTCGTTAAAAAATCCACTTCGAAAAAAGAAGTGGACATCCGGGGGCAGGTGCTCGAACTCCATCAACTGGTCGAATACCAGAAAGGTTCCATCGTCAGCCGGACCCTCGTCAGCAGGAAAACCGGCACAGTGACACTCTTTGCCTTTGACAGGGGACAGGGACTGAGTGAGCATACGGCGCCCTATGATGCCATGGTCTGCGTCCTCGACGGGGAGGTTGAGATCACCATTTCCGGCAAGCCCTTCCGACTGAGGAAGGGCAACATGATCATCATGCCGGCCCGGGAGCCCCATGCCCTCAAGGCCCTGAAGAAATTCAAGATGCTCCTCATCATGATCCGGGGCTGAGCGGGATCACAGATCCCCTTTGAACAGAAAGGCAAGCGTGTTGAGGAACAGAGGAAAAATCATCATAGCCCATCGAGGCGCCTCGGCCTACGAGAAGGAAAATACCCTGCGGGCCTACGAGCGAGCCATCGAGATGGGTGCGGACATGATCGAGTTTGATGTGAGAAAAACAGCCGATCAGGTCCTCGTTGCGCATCACAACGAAGAGATTCAGGGGAAGGGTATCAGGACGCTGACATACGAGGCCGTTGAGCTTTTTGCGGGCCGGAAAGGTTTTCATGTCCCGACCCTTGAGGAAGTCCTGATCCTTGCGCGCGGAAAGATCGGGCTTAACGCGGAACTGAAGGAAGAAGGACACGAGAAGGACGTGGTTTCCATCATTCGGGCCTTTCTCGATGATTCGGAGTTTACCCTGACCTCGTTCAGTGAGGCCTCCCTTGTTTCCATCAAAGGGCTCTTTCCGAACCTCAAAACGGGGCTCATCCTGGGGAGGAACATCCACCGCGAGATCCGCCGTGTGGAGACAGATTTCTGGATCCCCAACTGGCGGGTGCTCGACGATGCCTTGTTCCGCATGGCTGAAGAGAATGCAAAGCCCCTCGTCGTCTGGACGGTGAATGACCGGAGAAGATTGAAGCGGTACCTGTCCGATCCGAGGATTTACGGCGTCATTACCGACAAGCCCGATTTGGCCGTTTCGGTCAGGCGGGAAGTTGTTTCTTCCTGAGGCGCTGTGACGGACGCCCCAAAGACGAAAAACAGGGTGCTCGGTTCGCAGTCGTTGTGAACAAAAGTCCAGAAGGAGGTCCTATGAACGTTTTGCCGAGAGAAGAATTGAAGACGCTGATGATGATGAAGCATGAAGGGTCTTGTGTCACCCTTTACATGCCCACCCATCGCGGGGCTGCCGAAGGTCAGCAAAACCCCATCCGATTGAAGAATTTGCTCCGGCAGGCGGAGGAAAAGCTGCAGGCGGGTGGTGTTCGCGCCGCGGACGTCGAGAAATTCATGGAACCGGCCCAGGCCCTTGTCAAAAACACGCCGCTCTGGAAGCAACAGGGTGAAGGACTGGCCGTTTTTCTGTCCTCGAAGGATTTCAAGTATTATCGTCTTCCCGTTGGCCTCCCTGAACTCGTCTTCGTGGCGGACCGTTTTCACATCAAACCCCTTCTTTCCCTCTACAGCAGCGACGGGCAGTTTTATGTCCTGGCCCTCAGCCAGAAAGACGTGAGATTTCTCGAAGGCAGCCGCTTCAGCGTCAGTGAAATGGCGCTGGAAGGGGTGCCGAAAAACATCATGGATGCCATGAAATACGATTTTCTGGAGAAGCAGCGACTGAACCGGCCTTCCGGATCCGGTTCGTCCCAGGCCCGGGGATCGATTGAATGGGCTGCATATACAAAGGAGGACACGTTGAGGTTCTTCCAGCAGATCGATCGAGGGCTCCACGGGATACTGAAGGACAAAAAGGCGCCCCTCGTTTTTGCCGGCGTCGATTATCTCTTCCCCATATACCGGGAGATTAATTCTTATCCGCACCTGGTCGACAGGGCCATCACCGGAAATCCCGAAGGTCTGAGCGTCGAAGAACTACGGAAGCAGGCCTGGACCATTGTGGAAACCTATTTTCAGAAGAGACAGGACGATGCGCGCGCTCAGTACCGGCAGTCCGTCGGGACGGGGCTGACATCGAACAACATCAAGGAAATTGTGCCCGCGGCCCACCACGGTCGTGTCGGTATCCTTTTTGCCACGGTGGGCACACAGCAGTGGGGTTCATTTCGGCCCGATACCAGTGAGGTCATCCTGCGGGAGAAGTTTGCCTCCGGCGATGAGGACCTCGTCGACCTCGCCGTGATTCAGACCCTCCTGAATGCCGGGGCCGTTTACACGATGAAAAAGGAAGAAATGCCGGAGATGGAACCCCTGGCGGCGGTGTTTCGTTATTGAGGGGAAGATGATGGAATATCAGGGCGCGATAGTAGGGAGGTGACAAAGGTGGATGCCATGGAGGCTATTTTGACGAGAAGAAGCATACGCAAATACACGAACAAAACCGTACCTGAAGCTGTCGTCAAGGAACTTCTGGAGGCGGCCATGAGCGCGCCCTCCGCCGGAAACCAGCAGCCCTGGCAGTTTATTGTGATCAACGATCGAAAAACACTCGATGAGATACCGAAGTTTCATCCTTTCTCGCAGCCCCTCCGGGAGGCATCGGTGGCCATTGTTATCTGCGGGGATTTACAGCGTGAGAATTTCAAGGGGTTCTGGGTTCAGGACTGCTCGGCGGCGACGGAAAACATCCTCGTGGCCGCCCGGGCGAGAGGCTTGGGAACCGTGTGGCTGGGGGTGTATCCGATGGATGACCGCATCAAGGGGATGCGGAAGCTCCTGGGTCTGCCGGAGACAATTGTGCCGCTTTCGATCATCCCCGTCGGTTATCCGGCGGAGGAAAGGACCCGGGCGAACCGTTACGACACTTCACGGGTTCATTACAATCGCTGGTCTTGACATGAAGAAGACCGGCCTGTTCCCCGTGAAGTGTTGTGAGGCATGCCTGATGGCCTCCCGGAAAAAAGAAGGCGCCGACGGACAAATTTAAACCCGGGGGGATCACCTAAGTACTGCAGAGGAAGGTTCCTATGGCAACGCTCGAGCTCCTGAGAAACATCTTCGAGCGGTATAATACGATTGCGGTTTACGGGATGTCGAGGGACCCCGGAAAGGCGGCTCAGTGGGTCCCCTCCTATCTTCATTCCAAGGGTTATAACGTCATACCCATCAACCCTTTTGCCGACAGGATTATCGGCCGCAGAGCCTATCATCGGCTCGAGGAGGTCCAGGAACATATCGAAGTCCTCGAGGTATTTCGCCCTTCGGGCCAGGTTCCCGGCGTGGTCAGGGAGGCCGTGGAGCGGAAAAAAAAGAAAGGGGACATCTACGTCATCTGGCTTCAGTCGGGCATCAGGAGTGATGAGGCCAGGAAACTGGCCGACGGGGCGGATATCCTCTTCGTGGAGGATCGTTGCATGTACGTTGAGTTCAGGCGGATCTTCCTCCACGAGGACTGAGGTGCGTTCCAGGGCGACGGTTGGGCTGGCAGCGAAACCGATCCGGCGCAGATGAGATCCATCATCTGAGCACGGGGTCATACGCGGGGAAATAAATATGAAACAGGAAGACAAGGAAAGGCAGATACTCACCAAGAGATTAAAAACCGTCCGGGACCCCCGGGAGCGTGATCAAATTATCCGGCTCCTGGCGCGAATGGAAAAACACGGCCCGGGTAAGATAGCGGAGTCCGCCGAGGAAAAGTGGAGCGTGCCGGCGCAGGCTAAGGGGCCGGCAGAAGCGAGAGAGCAGAAAGTCCCGAAGGGTGTAGGCTTTATGCTCGGCTACGCCGTACCGGGTTTTTTTGTCATCTTCGGTCTCATCTACATCGGAAACGCCCTCATGCGCCTGATTTCAGATGAGGGCGATCAACCCGACATCCCCCAGATCATCATGGGGGCGCTTTTCCTCCTCTTCGGTATCATCAGTTTCCTGAGGATGAGGAAAATGAGGAGTGGAACCGCTTCGAACCGCGAAGGAGGGCCGGAAGCAAAAGGGCCGAAAATATTGATGCGGAAATAGGCGCTTTTCGTCCTCATGCGCCATCGAACCCAGTTCTTCATCTTTTTTTAGAGGGAGCGGATCTCATGTGCGGGCGTTTTGTCCTGATCAGCCCTTTCACACTCATCGCGGAGGAATTCCGCATCCGTGACGGCAACGGTGATCTCAACCCCCGCTACAACATCGCTCCCGGCCAGGAGATCCTTGCCGTCCTGTGCGAAGAAGGAGCCAACCGTCTTTACCGTCTCCGCTGGGGCCTCATCCCCTCCTGGGCCGACGACCCTTCTATCGGGAGCCGCATGATCAATGCCCGGGCCGAGACGGTTGCGCAGAAACCCAGTTTCCGCTCCGCCTTCGATAAAAAACGGTGTCTCATCGTCGCCGACGGTTTTTACGAATGGCGGAGGGAGGGGAAGCGGAAATCCCCTGTCTATGTCAGCATGAAGTCGCAGAAACCCTTCGGCTTTGCCGGTCTTTACGAGATCTGGCATTCACCGGAAGGTCATGAGATCAGAAGTGGCACGATCATCACGACAGAAGCCAACGATCTCTTGCGGCCGGTCCATGACCGTATGCCGGTTATCCTGCCCAAGGAAGATGAGGACCGATGGCTCGACCCTGCCGCCCATGACAAGAATCGCCTGCTCGCCCTCCTACGCCCCTATCCGGCAGGGAAGATGAGGGCTCATGACGTCTCGCCTCGCGTGAATACCCCCGCCAACGACTCTTCCGACAACATAAAACCCCTTTAAAAAGACGCCCCTTGCGCGACATGAATGTCACAAAGAGGTGACATCAGGGTCATTCAAGGGGTTTTTCAATAAAATCAATATATTGAAAAAATAATTCATGGAAGGTCATTACATCTACCGACAATGGATATGGACATCGGGGGTCTTTTTCATGGGGGTATCGCAGGTTCATAATTTTGGAATATATAATATATTCAGTATATTGGGTAATGCTAAAGGCGCTGGCAGAGCCCTTGCTATCCTACAGATGAAAGGCGGGTATCTTCTATGGAGAACAGAGTCCCCTGGGAAAAAGAAAGGGAGAAGGCCCTTGAACGGGCACGGACGGAGGGTAAGCCCGTTCTTTTGTTTTTCCACAACCCGGCCTGAATAGGCTGCCAACAGATGGATGCGGTTACGTATCCCGAAAAAGGCGTTATCGAGTTTGTGGAAAAGCACCTGGTTCCGTTGCGGGTCTCTTATGATTCGAAGCCCCTGGCAACGGACTTCAATGTGAAGTGGACGCCGACCCATGTCGTTCTCGACTCAGGGGGGAAGGAACATCACCGGGCCGTGGGTTTCATGGCACCGGAGGAATTCGTCCCCTTTCTCCTTCTGGGGATGGGCAAGATCCATTTTGATCAGGAATACTACCAGGAGGCGACGACATACCTCGAAAAGCTCCTCGCGGGCTTCCCGAGGAGTGAAGCCGCCCCTGAATCCGTATATTTGAGGGGTGTGGCCCTCTACAAGAGCACGGGCGACCCCAAGCCTCTGAAAAAGATTTATGAACAGCTCCAGTCGGACTACCCGGCGAGCGCCTGGCTGAAACGGGCCTATCCCTACCGGCTCCTTTAGGCGGACGGGTAGACAAGATATCATTGCTATTTGACATTTCCTTCCCCTTCTACTCGCCCTGTGTGGGCCCCGCCTATGACCGCACGGGGCGAATCAACATCATCCTAAGGAATCCGCTAACCCTCTTTCCCGCAGGACATCTTGTATGGGACTGACGGTTCCCGTGCCCTGCCGGGAGGCTTTTCATGGCTTTTCCCGACAAATTAGACGGCACGCGCTAAGCGGACGTGATCCGGCCTTGAAATATTGTCTATTCCATGTCATTTTTTCGTCATTCCTTGCAAAGAGTGAGTTGTTTTAGTACGGATAGACACACAATCACATCCAGAGATAAGCCCTTTTCATGAATGGAAGTGCTTGAACCCGGGGGAGTCAACTATGTCTAAGCAGATTTTGTGGTTTTTGATGTTCGTGAAGCGTCGTGCCTCTTTCATGGCCATCATTCGAATGAATCTCGACTTTCGGCAGGGTTTCTCCACAAAGTTGCCAGCCATAATTTCAACTGTCATTTTAGCTGTTTTCGTTTCTTTACTGGCTGGATTGCTCCCGGCGACGTCCGAAGGGGCTTATGCGCAAACGGTCGATAAAAAAGCGCCGTCGACCACCATGGAAGAGGAAGAGTCGATATCGGCATTTGTGGTCATCGACGGGCAGAGGCTCTTTCGGGTGCGCGGCATATCATCCTATCCGGCAGAGCAGCGTGCACAGATTATCGCCGGACGCATCCGGGCAATCGCTGCCGACGGGGCCGTTTCCACCGAGTCCGTTCAGGCAGTCGACGCCGACGATCGGACGAGGATCATGGCCGCCGACCGCCTCGTCATGATCGTGTTCGATGCGGAAGCCGTTCTTGAAGGTATTCCGCGGCTGGTCCTTGCCGAAGCTCATATGATCAAAATCCGCGAGGCGATCGAGGCTTACCGGTACGACCGCAACCCCCCTGTTCTTATCCGCCATACCCTGTATGCCCTCGGTGCCACGGCTCTTCTTGTGCTCATCCTCTGTGGCTTACGGTGGGCGTTCGAGCGGATCAGGGCCGTGACCGAAAGGCGATACAAGGCAAAGATCCACGGCGTAGAGTTCAAATCCTTCCAGATCATTGAGGCCGAGCGGCTTTGGGCTGTATTCCTCATGGTGCTGCGCCTGCTGCAGTCGCTGGTGATTCTGGTGTTTATTTTTATCTATGTCGAGTTTGTGCTCAGTCTCTACCCATGGACCCGGGCCCTGGCAAAAAACTTTCTTAACATCGTGCTGGACCCTCTGCGCACGATGGGGGCAGCCATCCTGGAGACGATAGATAATATCGTCTTCCTCGTGCTCCTTGTCATCGTTGTCCGCTACCTCCTCAAGCTGATTCGTCTTTTCTTCATGGCGGTTGAGCAAGGCAGGGTAACGGTTTCCAGGTTCGATCGTGAATGGGCATTACCGACTTACAGGATTGTACGGCTTTTTGTCATCGCCTTCGCGGCGGTGATTGCCTATCCCTATATACCCGGATCCGACTCGGCCGCCTTCAAGGGCGTGTCGATTTTTCTCGGTGTGGTATTCTCTCTGGGGTCAACATCGGTCATTGCAAATATGATCGCCGGTTACACGATGACCTACCGGCGGGCGTTCAGGATCGGGGACCGGGTCAAGATCGCCGACATCGTCGGTGACGTGACGGAGATTCGGATCAGTGTCACGCATATCCGCTCACTCAAGAATGAGGAAGTCGTTGTTCCAAACTCGATAATCCTCAACAATGAGGTTGTGAACTACAGCGCCCTTGCCCGGGAGAGGGGGCTCATTTTGACACGACCGTCGGCATCGGCTATGAGACGCCCTGGCGGCAGGTCGAGGCCATGCTGCTGGAGGCGGCCAGACGCACACCGGGTCTGCTACGCGAGCCGCCGCCCTTCGTTCTGCAGAAGTCGCTGGGTGACTTCGCTGTCAATTACGAGATCAATGCCTACTGTAATCAGCCCCTGCAGATGATGCAGCTCTACACGGACCTTCACCGCAACATCCTTGATCTCTTCAACGAATACGGGGTGCAGATCATGACGCCCGCCTATGAAGGCGACCCCGCAGAGCCCAAGGTTGTGCCGAAGGATAAGTGGTTCGAGTCACCTGCGCAATCACATTCAGAGCCGGAAAGGCAGAATATATCCCTGACCCCGCCGACAGGGACCGTTAGGAAATGATGTTGGGAGCAATGAGAGCAAATGAGGGTCAGGTCTTGTATTTCAACATAACTCCTTGATGCCGCTGATCGAAGAAGTGTTTCAATACAAGACACGATTCCTGTATAAGTTATGAGCACAATATCACATTAAAGGAGGTAGGATATGGGACTTCTGCAGGATCTTATGGGCAAAATGCTTGGCGGGGGCGGCGGCACACAGAACCAGCTCATAGAGATAGCGCTGAATCTTATTAATAATAAAGAGACAGGCGGCCTTGCCGGTCTCTCAAGAAGCTTTGAAGAAAAAGGGCTTGGCGATGCAGTCTCGTCCTGGATCGGCACGGGGAAAAACCTGCCGGTTTCGGGCGATCAGGTCACGAGTGCTCTCGGTCCGGAACAGATTGCAGCTATCGCCCGGAAGCTCGGCCTCGGTCAGCAGGATGCAGCCAACGGATTGGCGGGGCTGCTCCCCGGGATTATCGACCAGCTTACCCCGCGCGGGCAGATACCTGAAGACGACATACTCGCGCAAAGCCTGAACATATTGAAAAGCAAGATGCTCAAGTAATGGAGCAGGAGAGGCCCGCATGGACCCAAGCATCGATCTTCTTCTGAGCATATGTCTCGGCATCGGACTGAGCGCCGCCTGCGGCTTCCGGGTCTTCATCCCGTTGCTCGTGCTGAGCGGCGCCTCGTTCTATGGCTATGTCCATCTTCCCCCGGAGTTGGCGTGGATGGGCACCCCTGCGGCCTTCTGGGCATTCGGTACCGCGGCTGTTCTGGAGGTGGCCGCCTACTATATCCCGTGGGTGGACCACCTGATGGACACCATCGCCGGGCCCGCGGCGGCTGTCGCCGGCGCGCTGGTGATGGCTTCAACGCTGACCGACATGAGCCCTCTTCTGAAGTGGACGCTCGCGGTCATTGCCGGCGGCGGAAGCGCGGCGCTGGTGCAGGGATCGACCATGCTGGCGCGCGGTATATCGACAACTACGACGGGTGGTTTCGGAAATCCGGTCGTCGCGACGGGTGAGACAGCAGGGGCTGTTTTCTTGAGCCTGCTGGCCATTCTCCTGCCGGTCATTGCCGCCCTGGCGGCATTGGGGCTCCTCATTTTTATTGTTCGCAAAACATTCCTGATCATAAAAACAAAGAAAGCGGGTAAGTCCGCCTGAGTATCATTCCGAGCAATGCAGTGTCAGGGCTTGTGTTTCGTTAGGTTGCCTTCTTCCAGACCCATCGCAAAAGGAGGGCGTTGGTGACGACGGAGACGGAACTGAGGGCCATGGCCGCCGCCGCGAAGATGGGGTTCAGGAGAATTCCGAAGAAGGGGTAGAGGGCGCCCGCGGCGATGGGTATGCCGATGACGTTGTAAAGGAAGGCCCAGAAGAGGTTTTGTTTGATGGTCCTCATGGTCAGGAAGGAAAGGCGGATGGCCGAGGGCACGGCACGGAGATCATCGCTCATCAGGGTGATGTCGCTTGCCTCAATGGCCACATCGGTGCCCGCGCCGATGGCGATGCCGATGTCGGCAGCGGTGAGAGCCGGGGCGTCGTTGATCCCGTCGCCCACCATGGCGACTACCTGCCCCCGGGACTGAAGACGACGGATTTCCGCTGCCTTTTCGCCGGGCAGGACCTCCGCGAGGGTCTCGTTGATCCCGAGGATCCTTCCGGCGGCGTGTGCCGTGTTTTTGTGGTCGCCCGTGATCATCACCACCTTGAGCCCCATGGTCTTGAGGGTTCCGATAGCCGGTGCGGCGGATTCTTTCGGAACGTCGGAAAGGCCGATGAGGCCCATAAGGTGCCCGTCCCTTGCCACGAAGACGCAGGTCTTCGCCTCGTCGGTGAGTCTCTTTACATCGTTCTCAAGACCATCCAGGGGAATATTCTTTTCCGCCATGAGCCGGAGGTTCCCCAGAAGACAGGGTGTGCCGTTCACGGAACCCTTCGCGCCGAGACCGGAGAGGGCCTCAAACCCCTCGACAGGCTCGGGGCTGACCCCTTCGCTTCCGGCCTTCTCGATGATCGCCTGGGCCAGGGGGTGCTCTGAAAGAGCTTCAATGGATACGGCAACCTTTAGAACATCCTCATTTCTGGAACCTTCCGCGGGGATGAGATCTGTCACGACGGGCTTCCCCATCGTGAGGGTCCCTGTCTTGTCAAAGACGATCGTCGTGAGCTTGTAGGCCTTCTCCAGGCTCTCCCCGCCCTTGATGAGGATCCCGTTCTCGGCACCAAGCCCCGTCCCCACCATGACCGCCGTGGGTGTGGCAAGACCCATGGCGCAGGGGCAGGCGATGATGAGGACGGACACAAAATTAAGGAGGGCCAGGGTGAAGTCGGGCCTCGGGACAAGGTAATTCCAGGTCACGAAGGTGGCGATGGCAATGACGAAGACAACAGGGACGAAAACGGAAGCCACGCGATCCGCCAGTCTCTGGATGGGCGCCTTGGAACCCTGGGCCTCCTCGACGAGTCGGATGATCTGGGCAAGCGCCGTCTCGGACCCCACCCGTGTGACCGTGAGGGTGAAACTCCCGCTTCTATTGATCGTGGCGGCATAGACATCACTGCCCGCCTCTTTGCTCGCGGGCATGCTCTCCCCTGTGAGCATCGATTCGTCCACGGCTGATGACCCCGAGAGAACAACGCCGTCCGTGGGGATCTTCTCGCCGGGCCTAACGAGAATGACATCGCCCCTGACAACCTCTTCGATGGGCACATCCTTCTCGGCACCGTCGCGCAGGATGCGGGCGGTCTTGGGCTTGAGACCGATGAGCCTTTTGATGGCCGCCGAGGTCCTTCCCTTGGTCCTCGCCTCGAGGAGCCGCCCGAGGATGATGAAGGTGATGATGAAAGCGGCGCCGTCGTAATAGACGTGCGGCTCGATGCCGGCACGGGTGAAGACCTCCGGATAGAAGGAAGCCAGTGTCGAATAGAGATAGGCCGAAAGGGCGCCCACGGCCACGAGGGTATTCATGTCCGTCGTTCCGTGTCTGGCGGCCTTCCAGGCGCCGACAAAGAAGCGGCTTCCTACCCAGAAAACCACGGGGGTCGTGAGGACAAAAAGAACCAGGAGCATCTGTTCCCTTGGAATGGATGCCAGGAAGGGGAACCACTCCTGCATGGTCCCCATGAAGATGGCGACGCTCAGGATGATGCCGGTCGCGAACTTGACGGTGAGTTCCCGGATCTCCTTCGCCCGGGCCTTCTCAATGGGGTCTTCGACGGTATCGTCGAGGGCGCCGAGAAATTCGTAACCCGCATCGGTGATGGCTTTTCGAAGTTCCGCCACCCCGCCCCATGCCGGTCCGTGGATGACTGTCGCCCGCGCCGTGGCGAGATTGACGAGGGCGTCCTGGACACCGTGGACTTCCTTCAGGGCATTCTCCACCCGCCGGACGCAGGCCGCACAGGTCATGCCGCCGATGGAGAGGGTCATTTTCCCCTGCTCACTTCCGGAGGCCTGTTCGTCCATGATATCGTAACCGATATCCCGCACGCGCCCGGCCAGCTTCTCGGCATCCGTTATCGCCGGGTCATATGCCACGAGGGCCTTTTCGGTGGCAAAGTTAACGCTCGCAGATTGGACCCCCTCGAGCTTCCGGAGCCCTTCTTCCACCCGCCGGACGCAGCTCGCGCACGACATCCCGCGGATGTCCAGGGTGATTTTCTTATACGACGTCATATCCCGCTTTCTTCACCCGTTCCCTGATGATGCTTGTTTCGACGGGTTTTACTTTTTCAAAAGAGGCCTCTCCTTTTTCGAGATTGACCTTCACATTCCGGATGCCATCGATTCCGCTCAAGGCCTTGGTCACGGCCATGACGCAATGCTGGCAGGTCATACCCTTGATCTTGATCGTCTTCATTTTTCTGCTCCTTTACTATCTATGGACTAATAAGTGGATTGGGAGGAAGCCTGTCAAGGACGATTTCACAATTATTTCAGGTTTTTTTATCACTTTCTAAATATACAATATTGCCCTTCGTAAATCTTTTCTTATTCCGCCGGATGTTGTATGAAACATATCTCTTCAAGGGCAAGCATAAAAGGAGGGGTCATGGGTCAGAAGGATGAATTTGCAATCACGACGGCCACACAGCGCATCCGGCCCGATTTCCGCAAAAACCGCCTGCTGCAGGTGCTTCTTGCCTGGTACGTCGTTCTCTGGATCCTCCTGGCCATCAAGCCCCTCTACCGCCAGGACTGGTTCCTGGAAAACCTCCTGGTCATCCCTTTTTTCATCCTCCTGGTTACCACCTACAGGGCTTTCCCCTTTTCCAACATGTCCTATCTCCTGATGACCCTGTTCATGAGCCTCCATGCCGTCGGTGCCCACTATACCTATGCGGAGGTCCCCTTCGGTTTCTGGCTCAAGGAGGTATTCTATTTGAGTCGAAATCACTTCGACCGGATCGTGCACTTTTCCTTCGGATTGCTCCTGGCCTATCCCGCCCGGGAGCTCTTCTTCCGGATCGCCCACAGCAGGGGTTTCTGGGCCTATTATCTGCCCATCGCTATGGTGCTCGCCTTCAGCGGCATGTTCGAGGTGGTCGAGATGATCGCCGCACAGATCGTGAGCCCCGAGCTGGGTGATGCCTACCTGGGGACCCAGGGGGATGTCTGGGACGCCCAGAAGGACATGCTCGCCGCGACGGTGGGGGCCGTCATCGCCATGGTGCTGACCAGCTTCTTCCGCAACATCTTCAAGCGGAAAAGAAAGGACCTCTGATTGACAAAATCCTTTAAACAGAAGCCCTTTCGGGTATATAATATCCACGCCATGGGGGGCTGTCTGGCCGACAGTACCGTAATAAAAAAGGGAGGCGACCGATGATCTACAACGAAGAATTCGAAACACTGCCTAGAGAGGCCCTGGATTCACTCCAATTAAAGCGGCTTCAGCAGGTTGTTCAGCGTGTCTATCATACCGTCGGTTTCTACCGGCGTGCCTTTGACGAAAAAGGTGTGAAGCCGGAAGACGTCAGGTCCCTTGGTGACCTCAAGAAGCTCCCCTTCACGACGAAACAGGATTTGAGGGAAAACTACCCGTACGGGATGTTTGCCGTGCCCATGAGCAGTGTCGTTAGGGTCCATGCCTCCTCGGGGACGACGGGCCGCTCCACCGTCGTGGGGTATACGAAACGCGATATCGACCACTGGTCCGAGCTCATGGCCCGCTCCTTCGTCATGGCCGGCCTCACCAAGAATGACATCGTCCACAACGCATACGGCTACGGTCTTTTCACCGGCGGCCTCGGGGCCCATTACGGGGCGGAGAAGCTCGGGGCCAGCGTTATCCCCATGTCGGGGGGAAACACGAAACGCCAGATCATGATCCTTCAGGACTTCGGTCCCACGGCCATCTGCTGTACGCCCTCCTATGCCCTCTATCTCGCTGAGCATGGGGAGGAGATGGGGGTTGACATGAAGTCCCTCAAACTGCGCGTGGGGATTCTCGGCGCGGAGCCCTGGAGCGAGAAGATGCGGCAGGAGATCGAAACGAAACTGAGCATCACGGCTCTCGATATCTACGGTCTCTCCGAGGTGATGGGCCCCGGGGTATCCATGGAGTGCCAGGAAGGCCGTCACGGTCTTCACATATACGAGGACCACTTCATCGCCGAGATCATCAACCCGGACACGGGAGAAGTCCTCCCCTACGGGGAAACGGGGGAACTCGTCTTCACGACACTGACCAAGGAGGCCTTCCCCCTCATCCGTTACCGGACGAGAGATGTCACGAGGCTCATGAGGGAACCCTGCAAGTGCGGGCGGACCCACGTGAGGATGGATCGCGTCACGGGCCGGAGCGACGACATGCTCATCATCCGCGGCGTGAACGTATACCCCTCGCAGGTTGAAAGCGTCCTCGTCGGCATTGAGGGACTCGAGCCGCACTACCAGCTCGTCGTGGACCGGGAGGAGAACCTGGACACCCTGGAGGTGCAGGTCGAGTTGAGCGAGAGCATCTTCGAGTCCGGTGAGATCAGGGCGTTGCAGGGACTGGAAAAGAGAATCAAGAAAGACATCAAGGACTACCTGGGTGTCTCTACCAGGGTGAAGCTGGTGGAGCCGAAGACGCTTCAGCGCTTCGAAGGAAAGGCGAGACGCGTCATCGACAAAAGATCCATCTAAGACTGTTGAAAAACGCCCGTCTGCGGCGTTTCCCTATCCAGCTTCGCTGAAGGCACAGGGACTGAGAAGTTAAGAAGTTGAGAAGTTAAGAGGCGTCGATTCCATACTCTTCGTGACTGTAGGTATCCATCATCTGATTTTCTCAGCTTCTGCTTTTCTTATCTTCGTTTTTCATGGGGTCTTGCATCCGGGCATTTTTGAACAGCTTAGAAAGCCTGCTTTGTAAAAAACAGTGATCGAGTGACGATTAAGGAGGGGAATCCATGAAGGTAGAACAGATCTCCATATTTCTGGAAAACAAACCCGGGACCCTCGAAAGCGCGACACGCACCCTGAGGGATGCCAACATCAACATCCGGGCCCTGTCCCTTGCCGACACGTCTGATTTCGGGGTCCTCAGGCTCATCGTCAACGACGTCGAAAAAGCGAAACAGGTCCTGAAGGACGCGGGCTTCACCGTGGGGCGCACCAACGTCGTGGCCGTCCTCGTCCCCGACCGTCCCGGCGGACTCCACAGCATTCTCGAGGTCCTTTCGAGGGAGAACATCAACGTGGAGTATATGTACGCCTTTGTCGAGCGAAGCGGTGAGAACGCCATTATCATCTTCCGGTTCAACATGACGGACAAGGCCATCGAGGCTCTCCAGAAGAAGGGGTTCAAGGTACTGCCGGGCGAGAAGGTATACAGCCTCTAAACGGCTGTTGAAAAACGCCTGTCTGCTGCGTTTCCCTCAACCCTCGTCCCTGCGGCGTACGTCTAAAAGTACGCCTCACTCCTCGGGCTTTCGGGGGCCTTGCATCCAGGCATTTTTGAACAGCCTGTGGAAAAGAGATTTCGACAGCATCATGTAATGATAGACGGTTTACAAACATTCGTTTAGTTAAGGTTACGGGGGATATTTGTTGGACGAGAGAGTTTTCGAGGCCATCCGGAGAAAGGTCGAAAATGAGCCCTATGCGAAGATGCTGGGGCTCAAGCTGCGAAAGATCAATTCAGGTTATTCTCTGGTTGAGATGACACTTACCGCTGACCTGGAAAACATTTTCGGCATGGCCCATGGCGGTGCCATCTTCTCACTCATCGACGAAGCCTTTCAGACAGCATCCAATTCCCACGGAACGGTTTCCGTTGCCCTCCAGGTGAGCATCTCCTATCTGAGGCCCCCGGCGGCGGGGTCGACCCTTTTCGCGGAAGCCAAAGAGGTAAACCGTTCCCGCAGCGTCAGTCACTACGAGATCTCGGTGCGGGACGAGAAAAACGACCTCATTGCCACGAGCCTCGCCATGGCCTATCGCAAGAAAGACCTGCTTCCCTTCTTGGCGCAAGGCGGTTCGTGATCGCAGCGTTTGGCTACTCCACTTCTATTGTTTTCTCTTCGACGAGCCTGAGCAGCGTGTCCACCACGACAGGGTCATAGAGAATGCCCCTGTTTTTGGTGAGCTCATCTGTGGCCTTCTCCAGGCCGAGTGTCGGCCGGTAGGGGCGGTGTGACGCCATGGATTCGAAGACGTCTATGACGCCGAGGATACGGGATTCCAGGCATATGTCGCCGTCTTTAAGCCCCCGGGGATAACCTGTACCGTTGAGCCTTTCATGGTGCTGGTAGATGATGTCGGCTATGGGCCAGGGAAATTCGATGGTTTTCAGGATGTCATAGGCCACTTGGGGGTGAATCCTGATGATGTTGAGCTCCACCTCGCTCAGTTTCCCCGGTTTGCTCAGGATTTCAGCAGGAACGTAGATCTTTCCGATGTCATGTATATAAGCGGCCATCTGCAGGGCCTCGACGCGTTCCAGGGGCAGTCTCATCTCTTCGGCGATGCGGCGGGAGATCTTCGCGACCTGGTGCTGATGTCCAGCCGTGTAAGGGTCCCGTGTTTCCACGATTACCGCCATGGCCTCGACGGTCCCGGTCATGGCCTTCTGGAGCTTTTCCAGGCTCTCCCTGAGCTCCTCCTCGGCCTGTTTCAGCGGTGAGATGTCCGTCATGGTCTCCACGGCCCCGAAGATGTTCCCCGAGGTGTCACGGACAGCGGCGGAAGTGAAGTGGAGCCACTTTTCCCTGACGGTAGAGTAGTCCGTCGCCTCGTAGGCATCCCGGAGGAGCCTGGATCGCACATACTTTCCCGCGTACCACTGGGGGATTTCTTTGACCTCCTCCATGTTTTCATCCACCAGGAGGTCAGCCATGAGAGGCCGCTTTTCGTTGTAAAAGATCATCCACTGCTGGTCCGTATGGAGTACCTCTGACGCACGGATGGCGCTCAGTTCCTCCATGGCCCGATTCCAGACGATGACCTGGTGATTTTTGTCGATCACAACCGTGGGCGTCGGTGATCCTTCGAGAATTGCACGCAGGCGGCTTTCACTCTCCTTCAGGGCTTCCTCGGCTTTCTTCCGCTCCGTGATATCTTCCAGCGTCTCCACGGCGCCGACGATGTGTCCAGCGGTGTCCCGGGTGGTCGCCGCCGTGAACCGCAGCCACTTGCCTTCAGTGCCGAGGGTGGGGAAGAAGTCCGTTGCCTCGTAGGCATCCTCGATGAGCTTGGATTTCTGGTACTTTCCGGTGTACCAATGAGAGACTTTCCCCGGTTCCCCGTCCACGAGCAAATCGGCCATGCAGGGTCTCTCCTGGCTGTAAAAGGCCCTCCAGTGTTCCGTTGTGCCGATGATGTCCTTTGCCGCGAGGCCGGAGAGTTCCTCTAGGGACCTGTTCCAGTGCGTCACCCGGTGGTCGCGACTGACCACGAAGGTGGGGATGGGGGAACCCTGGATAATGCTCGAGAGCCTTCCCTCGCTTTCCCTGAGAGCTGCCTCGACCCTTTTTCTTTCCGTAATGTCTTCATAGGTAGCGACAATACTTTTCCCCGTCAGGGAATCGCCGATCCTCGAAGTGCTTACCATGCAGATGATGTCCCGGCCGTCCCGGTGGCGGCAGGGGTACTCCTCGCTGTATGTTCGCTGCTTCTCCAGGACGGGGTAGAAGTGTCTGCCGATCTCCTCGTATTCCTCGTCACTCCGGTAGAGGACACGGGTGTTTTTACCGATGAGGTCCTCGGGCTTCCAGCCGAAGACGCTTTCGACGGCCCGGTTGGCGAAGATGACCCTGCGCTCCCGGAGACCCACGACCGCCACGGGCAGAGCGTCCAGGATGGAGGCTTCCAGAGCTTCCAGGCCCTCGAGTTTTTCCCGCGCGTCCTTCTGGTCGGTGATGTCCATGTAGTTGCCGAGGACGGCGGGCTTTCCGCGGAAGTGGATCGAGATGACCGTCCCCAGAATCCACCGTATGCGGCCGTCCCTGGCTACGGTCCTGAACTCATAAGGAGCGGTGCGTTCCCCTTTCAGCATCCGGACGGCGTTCTTACGGACACCGCTCCTGTCCGCGGGGTGAACGATGCTCAGGGAGTCCTTGCCCAGGAGGTCGTCCTCCGAGAAGCCCGTGCTCACCTTAAACTGGGGATTGATATACTGGAAGGCACCGTCCTGGAGAACATAGACACCGATGGGGGAGCGGTCCGCCAGGGTTTTGTGCAGTTCCTGGGTTTCGAGCAGTTCTTTCCTCAGGTTCTTCAGCTTCGAGATTTCTTCCCGGAGCGTCGATAGCTCCAGAAGCAAGTCCCTTTTCGATTTTCCTTCATCCTTCATCGGTCATAACCCCCCCCATTGGAGGCCTGTCCCGGTGACCGTCCGCCCAACCCAGCAACACTCCGATCAAAAGCAGAAGGACGGCTTGACAGAACCATTTTTTGCCTTTTATTAGAATAGGTATTGGTGTAAAATACGCAACCGGAAATTGAAACTCACCGCCCACCGGTCGAAATGCCCGGTCGTTTAACAACGTCTGCATGCGGAGTGCGCCCTGAACCTGAACGGGGAGTGCTTCCGGTCAAGCAAAGCAACAGGCTTTCTCCGAGATTTTAAGGCCCTTCACGTCTCAGGCCGATCATAAACCCACGTTATCATAAAGGAGGAGAAACGATATGGACAAATCTCATTTGTATTTATTACCAAAATTGTCCTATGATTACAAGGATCTGGAACCCTACATATCGCAACAGCAGCTTCAAATCCACCATGAAAAGCACCATCAGGCTTACGTGACGGGAGCCAACGCCATTCTGGAGAGGATCGATCAGGCCCGCAAGGAAAAGGCGGACCTCGACATGAAGACCACGCTGAAAGAGCTCTCCTTCCATATTGGAGGCCACGTCCTCCACACCCTCTTCTGGGGCAACCTTGCCCCCCCTGGGAAATCAAGCGCGAAGCCCGAGAAGATACTGGCTACCGCCATTGACAAGGAATTTGGAAGCTTCGAACAGTTCAAGAAAGAGTTCAGCCAGACGGCGGTCAGCGTCGAGGGCTCGGGCTGGGCGGTGCTCAGTTTCTGCAGGCTGACCAATCGTCCCCTCATTATGCAAATCGAGAAGCATAACGTCAACGTCTACCCCATGTTCACCATCCTCATGGTCCTCGATCTATGGGAACATGCCTACTATCTCGATTACAAAAACCTCCGGGCCAAGTTCGTGGAGGCTTTTTGGAACATCGTCAACTGGGAAGAGGTTCGCGGACGGTTCGAACTGCTTTTAAGGTAGGCGTCGTCCGCGGCTTTTTGATTTCGAATCAAGATCCGGAGGTCAAATGCTTAAATATTTCAACTGGCGTGTCGTCGTCGGGATTGTCCTGGTCACCCTCTCGACGGTTGTATATGTAATGCATTATCTGATTTTCCGGGACGCCCACCATATTTTCATCTATCTGGTCGGTGACATCGCCTTTGTCTTCTTCGAAGTGCTGCTCGTGACCCTCATCATCGATCAGCTCCTCCACGAGCGGGAGAAAAAATCCCTTCTCTTTAAATTGAACATGATCATCGGGATCTTCTTCAGCGAGGCAGGGAACGAGGCCTTGAGGCTTCTTTCGTCTTTCGCTACGCAGGTGGACCGGATCCGGGGTGATCTCCTCGTGACGGACCGATGGAGCAAGGAGGACTTCCTGGATCTCAGGAAACGCATCAACGCCTATGAACACAAGATGGACAGTCGGCAGGCGGACATGGGTGACCTCAAAAATTTCCTTCTGGAAAAGCGTGATTTCATGCTCCGCATCCTGGAAAACTCGAACCTTCTCGAGCATGAAGGCTTTACGGACGCCCTGTGGGCCACGCTGCACCTGGCGGAAGAGGTCGCCGGCCGCAAGAGTCTGAAGGACCTCCCGAAGGCTGACTATGGCCACCTCTCCCATGACATGAGGCGGGCCTACGTCCGCTTGATTTCGGAGTGGCTCAACTACATGTGGCATTTGCGGCAGCACTACCCCTACCTCTTCTCGCTTGCCATGAGGGTCAATCCCTTCGACCTGAACGCCTCCGTGGAGGTCCGGGAGGAAGTGGCATAAGCGCCGGACAGGGCATCTCGCGGAAAACTTCAATCGATTGTTTTGACGCCGATGAAACTTGACGCTTCGAAGACAGCCCTTTTAATCGTGGACATGCAGAAGTACCAGGCCGGTGAGGGCGGCAACCTCCCGAGGTTCTTCCGGGAGATTTACGGTCCCGCCGCGGAGGAGGGGGCCGTGAAGAAGGGAAAAGAAATCGTCAGGGTCATCCGCAGACTTCTTTCCGTTTTCCGAAAGGCCGGGGCACCCGTTGTGTATCTGGCCTTCGGGTCTCTGACAGATGACGGGTCGGACCTGGTTCAGTACGCAAGACTCTGGAACGAGGTGAGCCGCAAAAAAACGGGCTTACCCGCCATCGTGTCCGTGAGCGATCCCGGCTACGCCATTATGGAGGAAATCGCCCCGAGGCCGGGCGAACCTCTCATCAACAAGACAGCGCAGGGTGCTTTCGGGGCCTCGAGCATCGATCATGTGCTGAAGCAAATGGGCATTGAAACACTGGTTGTCGCCGGCATGTACACGAACCACTGCGTCCTGTCCACATGCATTGGGGGGGCGGACGCCGGGTACGGGGTGATCGTGCCCTTCGATGCCGTCGGGACGTGGGATGAAAAACTCCATGCGCAGGCCCTCGAGGTGATGCGCTCGTGGATCATCCGCACCACCAGCACGGAAGTCATCAGGAACCTTGAAAACAAGACCCGCTAACGGCTGCTGTGGATCGTAGCGCCTATGGACACCCGTATAGACGAAGCCCTCAACATTTTGAAGGACACGGGGCCGGAATACGCCCACGGGTTTTCAAACCACGGCCCCATGGCGGCCGAGGCCCTGGCCGCCATGGGATGCGAGGGCAGGGTGGTTTCCTGGACGAAGCAGTATCGACGGCGTCTTGCAGGGCGCCCTGCGGTCATCGAGACGGTCCAGCCCGACCGGTGGGAAGCGGCGCTCGGTGATATTCAGCGCTTCGGGGATTGGGTGGTCTTCTTCAGGCGGGAGCTCGCGGGGGCGACGTGGTCAGCGGTGCTCCGGCGCTGGGCGCCCCGTCTCGCACCCGGAATGATGGCGGCGGCTTACCACGGCGTCATCCGGACAGGTCATGCCGTCCGGAGCCTCGCCCGGGGGGAAACGGAGGCCAGGCGGCTCGAACTTGCCGAAGGCCTGGCCTACTGGGCCTCCCGTTTTCAGCCTCTCCCCGGAACCCCCGGGCTCAATACCAGCGGGCTCAGGCCCTCGGCGGCCGTATCCCGGATCGAGCTTCTCCCGTCAGACAGGCGTCTCTACCGGACACTGATCTTTGAAAAGGTGAAGAAACTTGACGGGTTCCTGTCCTTTGAGAAAGTGGTCAACCTGGTTGATACACCCACCGAGGCGACCCTGTTTCTTCTGGATATGACGTCGGCTTTCGTCCGCATCTATCTGGCCAATGCCCGTGATGCCGGGAGCGCTATCACCTTTATCCACACCGTCACAGGTCCCGGTGCCGTTCATTTGATGACTCCTCATCTGCCCGGGGAGACCGTCGGGCTGCTGCTCCGTTATGCCTGGCAGGCTTCAGCGGCCATCTACGCGGCCATCGGGCAGAGGCGTCAGCCCGATCCCTTCGAGGACAGGGATATCAACAGAAAAACAGTGGTGGACCGGGCCGTGAAGACGGGCGATGAACACGCAATCAAGTTTGCGGAGGTGTGCCTCAGGCTGTACAACATCAACCCCGACCCGGCCTATCTGGTTGCGTCGGAGCATGCCTCGCAGGTCCTCACAAGGGATCGGACCTGACGCAGTCATGAGACCTCTCAGAAAGGAGATTTTCATGCCGAGAACATACCCCTGCGGCGGCGGACCGATCAGACTCGTGTCCACGGACTGGCTGCTGGATCAGCTGAACAAAGGGATCAGGGTCATCGATGCGCAGCCCAATGTCCATGATTACATCGTGGAACACATCCCGGGCGCGGTCTACCTGAACGAGGGGCATTTCCGAACCCACGTGATGAATCAACCCGCCCGGTTCGTGCCGGCCGGCGCCGCTGAGCCCATTCTGCGCAATGCCGGCCTGAAGCCCGACGTTCCGGTTGTTGTTTACACCGGCGTCGGGGCCGCCAAGGGCTGGGGAGACGGGCTCGAGCAGACGATGGTCGCCTATTGCCTCGCCCGTTACGGGCACGACGACGTTTGTGTTCTCGACGGGGGGCTGGACCGGTGGAAGACGGAAGGGAAGCCCCTCGCGAAGGAATACGCGACGGCGACGCCCTCGAGCTTCAGGGTGACGGAGAGGAAAGAGTATTACATTGAGTACGAGGAATTCAGGCAGATCAAGGACCGTGATGACGTCATTCTCCTCGATGCGCGGCCGCCGGAGAAGTATGAGGGTCAGTCTTTCTGGATGAAGCCCGGCCACATCCCCGGTGCCCTCAACCTGCCCTGGCAGGACCTCATGGACGAAAAAAACAAAGCCCTGCTCCGGCCCGAGGAGGAGGTCATGGCCATTCTCGGAAGGCATGGTATCGATCCCGGCAGAACAATCATCTGTTCCTGCGGCACGGGCCGCGAGGCCACAAACGAGTTCTTGCTTTTCAAGTTCTATCTCGGCTATCCCCGTGTGAGGCTCCACGAGGGCGCTTTCACGGAGTGGGTCTCCTATCCGGAAAATTCGACAGTAATGGGCAAAAACCCGCGATGAAGGGAGGTTTTGAATGAAGCTCAGCGAATATTTTGAAAAGGCCAGAGGCCTCGGCGTGCTTTCAACGGCGGACTCTTCAGGCAAAGTCGACTCGGCCGTTTATGCCAGGCCGCATGTTGTGGACGAGCAGACGATTGCTTTCATCATGGCCGACCGGCTGACACATGCCAACCTGCAGTCCAACCCTTATGCCGCTTATCTCTTCAAGGAAGAAGGGCCGAAGTACACCGGTAAACGCCTCTACCTGACCAGGATTCGCGAAGAAAAGGACAGCCCCATGATCGACCAGATCCGGAGAAAAAAATATCCGGAGATCGAGGGAAAGTATGAGGGGCTGTCGAAATTTCTCGTCTTCTTCCGGGTCGAAAAAATACTCCCCCTTATCGGGGACAAAGAATAAAGCAGGGTACAGGGTATAGGGGATAGGGTTCAGGGAAAGAAAATTCTTATCCCGTGAACCTGGACCCTGAACCGGGGCCCGGCAAGGAGTGCGCTATGAAAATTTTCATGACGGGCGGGTCCGGGTTTGTGGGGACGACGCTCACGCGGGAACTGACACAGAGAGGCCACGCGGTCACGATCCTGACGCGCAGGATCAAGCCGGGACAAACTCTGCCCGATGGGGCCTCCTTCCTCGAGGGGAACCCGACGGCCAGGGGCGCCTGGCAGGAAAAAGCGGCCGAGCACGGAGTATTCATTAACCTTGCGGGCACATCGATCTTCAGCCGTTGGACCGACGAGGTGAAGAAGGACCTGCTCGACAGCCGGATTCTCACCACGCGAAATCTCGTGGAGGCCATACAGGGCCGCCGGGGGAAAGACGCGCATCTCCTGAGCACTTCCGCCGTGGGTTATTACGGTTTCCACGGTGACGAGGAGCTTTCGGAGGAAAGCCCCGCCGGGAAAGACTTTCTGGCCAACCTCGCCGCAGACTGGGAAGCGGAGGCCCGGAGGGCTGAAATGATCGATGCTCGTGTTGTCCTCTGCCGGTTTGGTATCGTTCTGGGCCGTGAAGGCGGGATGCTCGGGCAGATCGTCCCGATCTTCAGGTACTTTCTCGGGAGCCCTCTCGGGAGCGGTCGCCAGTGGCTATCCTGGATCCATGAACAGGATCTGGCCGGCGTTTTTCTCTTTCTCATGGATAACCCGGACATCAAAGGACCGGTGAACTGCACGGCACCCGAGCCGGTTCGAAACCGGGAGATGACGGAAATACTCGGAAAGGTGCTCGGCGTGCCCACCTTTATGCCCAGTGTCCCTGGTTTCGTCCTTCGGTTGATGAAGGGCGAGTTCGGAAGCGTGATCCTCGAGGGGCAGCGGGTCCTGCCTCGTAAACTGCAGACGGCAGGCTTTGCCTTCCAGTTCCCCCAACTGAGGGAGGCGCTGCAGGACCTGCTGAGCTAGGACAACGTCCATGACTTCCTTCCATCGGGAGCGGTGAGATGGGCAAGAAGATGACCCGCGATATGCTCGACGTGAGGGGTACGACGAAAGACCGTGTCGAGCCTCACTACAACAGTCTCATTCACGAGAAGAGTCCCTATCTGATCCAGCATGCCCACAACCCCGTGGACTGGTATCCCTGGGGACCCGAGGCGTTCAAGCGGGCGGAGAATGAGGACAAACCCATCTTTCTCTCCATCGGCTACTCCACCTGCCACTGGTGCCACGTGATGGCCCATGAATCCTTTGAGGATGACGAGGTGGCGAAGCTCATGAACGAGGTCTTTGTCAACATCAAGGTGGACCGGGAGGAGCGGCCCGATATCGACGGGGTCTATATGACCGTCTGTCAGTTGATGACGAACTCCGGCGGATGGCCGCTCACCATTGTCATGACACCCGACAAGAAGCCCTTCTTCGCAGGGACCTATTTCCCGAGGGAGAGCCGTATGGGTCGCATCGGGATGGTGGAGCTCGTGCAGGGCATCAGGAAGATATGGACAACGCGCCGTGAGGAGGTTTTCTCATCGGCCGAACAGGTTCTGGGAACGCTGAGGCAGCTTGCGACGGACTCCGGTGCCGGGCCGGCTCCGGACCGTTCCACCCTTCAGAAGGCCTATACCCATCTCTCCCAGCGTTTCGATCCCGTTTTGGGTGGGTTTGGAGACGCCCCGAAGTTTCCCTCGCCCCACAACCTTTTTTTCCTTCTTCGCTACTGGAAGAGAACGGGTGAGTCAAAGGCGCTCGAGATGGTAGAAAAAACATTGCATTTCATGCGGCGCGGGGGGATCTACGACCACATCGGTTTCGGCTTTCACCGCTATTCGACGGACTCGCGATGGAGACTGCCGCACTTTGAAAAGATGCTCCACGACCAGGCCATGTTGTCCATCGCCTACCTGGAAGCCTATCAGGCAACCGGCAAGGCGGATTATGCCGCGACGGCGGAAGAGATATTCACTTACGTGCTCCGGGACATGACTTCGCCTGACGGTGGATTTTACTCTGCCGAAGATGCCGACAGCGAGGGGCAGGAGGGCAAGTTCTACCTCTGGTCCATCGATGATGTCCGCCGCGTGCTCCGGAAGGAGGAGTCTGATCTCCTCATCCCCATGTTCGGACTTCAGAAAGACGGGAATTTCATCGAGGAGGCAAGCAGCCGGCGAACGGGGGAGAATGTCTTCCACCAGGAGAAGAGCATCGGGGAGATGGCGGAAATGATCGGGCGGCCGGAGGATGAACTGAAAGAAGTTTTCGAGAGTGCCCGGCTCAAACTTTTCGATATCCGCCGAAAACGCATCCATCCCCACAAGGACGACAAGATTCTCACGGACTGGAACGGGATGATGATCGCCTCGCTGGCCAGGGGGGCCCAGGTGCTCGACAATCCCGACTACGGGGAAGCGGCCGTATCAGCGGCAGATTTTATCCTGCAGCACATGCAGGGTGCGGACGGCCGGCTCATGCACAGCCACCGGGACGGCCACACCTCGGCCCCTGCCTATCTGGATGACTACGCTTTCATGATATGGGGTCTTCTGGAACTCTACGAGGCGGTCTTCGATATCCGGTATTTGAAGAAGGCGATCGAACTGAATGACTATCTGATCCGCCATTTCTGGGACGAAACGGGAGGGTTTTATTTCACGTCCGATGACGGTGAGGAGATTCTTATCCGTCAGAAGGAAGCCTACGACGGGGCCATCCCGTCGGGGAATTCGATTGCGATGATGAATCTGATACGACTGGCCAGGATCACGGCAAATGTGGAATGGGAAGAAAAAGCCGTGAGCCTCGCCCGCGCCTCCGCCCGCAGCATCGAACAGATGCCGGCGGCCTACTCACAGCTTCTGGTTGCCGTGGAATTTCTGCAGGGGCCATCATACGAAATTATCATTGCAGGCAATCCGGAAAAAGAGGACACCCGGGAAATGATCAGGGCCCTTCGGACCCATTTCGTGCCCGGCAAGATCGTTCTCCTTCGGCCGATCGGTGAGCGATCGGCGGAGATCGAAAAAATTGCTCCATTCACGATTCGCATGAAATGTCAGGGCGGACAGGCAACGGCCTATGTCTGCTCAGGCTTCAGCTGCAAAAGCCCCACGACGGACATCGTGGAGATGTTGAAAATGCTTCGGGTATAGGGAAAAATTAGATAAGCGAAAGGAGATGTATTTTATGTCCAGGAGATTAGAGCGTTTATGGAGATCGAGGATTTTGATGAGTGCCGTTGCCGCCGTGCTCGTGATGGGGGTCTTCACGTCGCCGGCCTTTTCACACGGTCCGTCCGACGTGACGCTCAATTATGATCAGGGGAAGCAGACCCTGGCCGTGACCGTTGTACACTCCCCCTTCAGCAACAGTCATTACGTGAAGGAGATTGAGATCGGCAAGAACGGCAAAAGTGTCGGGAAATACCCCTACACCGCTCAGGCCGGCGAAAAATTTACGAATACTTACTCCATCCCCGCCCAGCCGGGGGATGTGCTGGAGGCCAAGGCAACGTGCAGCAAGTACGGCTCCAAAACGGGGAAGACGACCGTCGTTCCATTGCGTTAAAGGGATGACGGATCCATCCCCTTTCATCTATCTTGGGGGGGGAAGAGGACGGAGGTCCGCAAGCATGATCGTCTACGTCCATGGCGGGTTCATGGCGGCGGGATTTGCCGTTGACCGGTTTCTGAGGGGAAAGCGGTTCTGGCTCAGGGCCCACCGGGCACTTGGCCTCTCGGGTGCTTCGTCGATTTTTCTGGGATTTCTCACCGCCCTCTACATGGTGTCCGGTTTCGGCGGGGGGCCCTTCGCCGTTTTTCATGCCGATGTGGGTGCCGTGACGGTTTTTCTCTCCGTCATGACCCCTGCACTCGGGCAGCTTCAACTCGTGTTCAGGTCCCGGGCGGCGGAGATCAGGCCCTGGCATCGCCGGGCGGGCGCCATGACGCTCCTCATGGTCTTTATCACGATCCTCTCGGGCTTCGTCCAGGCGGGTGTCTTTCCGGATCCGCGTGAATTCTAACGGGGGGTGCTGGGTTTCATGAAGCCGATTTACCTGGATTTCAATGCCACCACGCCCATCGATCCGGCAGTGGCCGAAGCCATGAAGCCCTGCCTCGGCGATATTTTCGGAAACCCCTCGAGTGTACATTGGTATGGCCTGCGGGCGAGGGAAGTCGTCGAGGCGGCGCGGACGCAGGTGGCGGCTCTTCTGAATGGCCGTGCCGGGGAAGTCATCTTCACGAGCGGCGGTACGGAGTCCAACAACCACGCCATCAAAGGGTTCGCCTTCGCCCATCGGGACCGGGGCAACCACATCATAACCTCGGCCATCGAACACCCGGCCGTGACGGAAGTCTGCCGGTATCTGGAGGGGCACGGATTCCGTGTGACGCACATCCCCGTGGACAGCCGGGGGGTTGTCGACCTCAAAGCCCTGGAGGAAGCCATCACGGGAGAGACGATCCTCGTCACGGTCATGCATGCGAACAACGAGGTGGGTACGATCCAGCCTATCGAGGAAATCGCCGCGTTGATCCGCGGCCGGCATGTCGCGCTTCATACCGACGCCGCCCAGTCCGCGGGCAAGATTCCCGTCGACGTGGAATCCCTCGGTGTCGATCTCCTCTCCCTGGCCGGTCACAAGCTCTATGCCCCCAAGGGGATCGGGGCTCTCTACATCCGGGAGGGAACACGGCTTGAGAAATTCATGCACGGCGCAGGCCATGAGCGGAACCTTCGTGCCGGTACCGAAAATGTCCTCGAGATCGCGGGCCTCGGAAAAGCCTGCGAACTTGCACGAGAAGGGCTGGAAGAGAACATGACGCGCATGAGGCAGACCCGGGACCGCCTCCATGAGGGGTTGCTAAAGAGGTTGGATATCCGTTTGAACGGTCCCCCGGAAAAGAGGCTCCCCAACACCCTGAGCATCGGGTTTCGGGGCGTCGATGCGGGCATCCTCCTCGGGGAGATGAAAGATGTCGCGGCCTCGGCCGGCGCCGCCTGTCACGGTGCCTCCGTGGAGATATCGAAGGTGCTCAAGGCCATGGCGGTGCCGATGGAATACGCACGGGGGACGGTCCGGTTCTCAACGGGGAAATCAACAACGATCGAGGAAGTCGACCGTGCCGTTGAAATCGTTGATTCGACGGTGAGGCGGTTGAAGACATAGAGGTCTGCTGTTCATGATCTGCACTGCACAAGCGCTTTTTTATTTGAAAGATGAACATTCAACCCTGAACGATTGAGGAGGTCCATTATGAAAGTGCTGATCGTTTATTACTCCATGTACGGGCACATCCACCGAATGGCCGAAGCCGTTGCGGAGGGCGTCAGGGAGGTGCCGGGAGCGGAGGTTGTCCTGCGGCTCGTCCCGGAGACCCTTCCGGAGGATGTCCTGAAAAAGATGGGGGCCCTCGAGGCCCAGAAGGCCATGGCTCACATTCCCGTCTGCACTGTCGCTGAGCTGGCCGAGGCCGATGCCGTCATCTTCGGTACCCCCACGCGTTTTGGGAATATGTGCGGCCAGATGAGGCAATTCCTCGATGCGACCGGCGGGCTCTGGGCGAAAGGTGCCCTCGTCGGCAAGGTAGGCAGCGTCTTCACGAGCACGGGCACCCAGCACGGCGGCCAGGAATCGACGATCCTGAGTTTCCACCTCACGCTGCTCCACCAGGGGATGCTCATCGCTGGGCTGCCTTACAGTTTCGTCGGCCAGACACGAATGGACGAGATCACGGGCGGTTCCCCCTACGGCGCATCTACCATCGCCGGCGGCAAGGGTGAGCGGATGCCGAGCGAAAACGAACTGGCCGGGGCAAGATACCAGGGCCGTTACGTGGCCACCATCGCCAAGAAGCTGTCAAGCTAGCTTCAGTTTTGGGTTACGAGTTTTGCATGTTGAATGGCGAGAAAAAACCAAACACCAATCACTAACCACTAACCACTTGCCTTATGAGATCCTTCTGGCTGTGCTTTTTCCCCCTGTTCGTGGCGGTGGATGCCGTGGGCGTCCTGCCCCTCTTTCTGCATCTGACGGCGGGACTGGATCAGGCAAAGACCCGTCGCGTCATTCTGCAGTCCGTCGCCACAGCCACGGCTGTTGCCCTGGTCTTTCTCGTCATCGGTCAGTATATCCTTGACTTTCTGGGTGTGACGGTTGCGGATTTCATGGTCGCAGGCGGCATGCTTCTTTTTGTCCTCTCGCTGACGGATCTGATCTTCGAAAAGAGAAGCATGTTCCAGGGCAATCATGAAACCCTCGGTGCCGTTCCCCTTGGTGTTCCTCTCATTGTGGGTCCGGCGGTCATCACGACCATCTTCATCCTCGTGGGAGAACACGGATCGGTTCCCACGGTGGCCGCCGCCATTGTCAACATTGCCATCGCCGGCGCTGTCTTCGGACTTGCCGCGCCCGTGCACCGCGTGCTGGGCCATTCCGGGGCGAGGACCATCTCCAAGCTTGCGAGCTTGCTTCTTGCGGCCATCGGTGTCATGATGGTCCGCAAGGGGGTCGAGATCATCGTCTCCGCTCATCGCGGGCTGATGTGAGAAAAGCGATGGGGGCCGATGAGATCATGACCGGACGGCTATGGTTAAAAAGAATTCAAAGATAGAGATGAGGGGGTTGTATGAAGCGAGGTCTTTTCAATAAATCTTCCCTGCGGTGGATCTCGGGGCAGAGGAAGCGCTGGAGCGACTGCCTGTCGGAACCGGGAGAGGGCAAGGCGGGAGCGAAAACACTGTCTGGCATTTCTGTTAAACCAATTTACGCACCCGATGACCTGCCCGACTTCGGCTACGAGGACCGGCTGGGGTTCCCGGGCGAGGAACCTTTCACGAGAGGCGTCTATCACACGATGTACCGGGGGCGCACATGGACGCAGCGCCAGCTTGCCGGGTTCGGTCCCCCGGAGGAGACGAATCAGCGCTACAAGTTTCTCCTCGAGCAGGGCGCCACGGGTATCAATGGTGTTTTTGATTACCCGACGCTCCGGGGTTACGATTCCACCGATCCAGAGGCCCGTGCCGATGTGGGGCGGGGCGGCGTGGCCATCGACACCCTCGAGGACATGCGCATCCTTTTTGAGGGGATCCCCGTGGATCGCGTGAGCACATCGCTCGTAACCTGCCAGCCCATATGCAACATCATTGTTCAATCCATGTATTTTGCTAACGCGCAGGCGCGCAGCATCCCCTTCGACCGTCTGGCCGGGACCTCCCAGAATGATTTCCTCATGGAGACAGCCATCACCATTGCCCCCGGGGTGCTGCCGCCCGAGGTGTCCTTCAAGCTGAGCTGTGACGCCATCGAGTTCTGCAGCCGCCATGTTCCGAGGTGGAACCCGGTGAGCTTCGCGGGATACAACTACCGGGAAGCGGGTTGCACGGCCGTCCAGGAGGCCGCTTTCACCATCGCGAATGCCGTCGCCTGTGCGGAGGAGATGATCCGCCGGGGTTTCAGTGTGGATCAGTTCGCACCGCGGCTGAGTTTTTTCTTTTCCGCCCATAACGACTTCTTCGAGGAAGTCTGCAAGTACCGCGCGGCTCGAAGACTCTGGGCGAAGGTGGTGAAGGAGCGGTTCGGGGCAAAGAACGCCAGATCCATGATGTTGCGTTTCCATGTTCAGACGGCCGGTGTGTCCCTCACGGCCCAGCAGCCGCTGAACAACATCACCCGGGCCGCCTACCAGGCTTTGTCCGCTGTCCTGGGCGGCGCCCAGTCCATCCATGTGGACGCCTACGACGAGGCTCTCTGCGTCCCCACGGAACTGTCTTCCCTCACGGCCCTGCGGACGCAGCAGATCCTGCAGAGCGAAACGGGCGTGACCGCGACGATTGACCCCCTGGGCGGGTCCTATTACGTCGAGGCCCTGACGGATGAGCTGGAAAAGGCCATGATCGGCATCATAGACGAAATCGACCGCATGGGCGGGATCGTGGAGGCAGTGAAACGGGGATGGATTCATCAGGAAATCTCCAATGCCGCCTATGACTATCAGCGCCGGATCGAGTCGGGGAAACAGGTCGTCGTCGGGATCAACTCTTTCCGGATCGAGGACGAGAAGCTTCCCATCGAGCTCTTCAAGTTGCCCGAGACACTCCGCGTGCAGGAAATGAAGCTCGAAAAGATCGAGAAAGAGAGGAGCGCCGCCCAGGTCCAAAAGATGCTCGATCGGGTTGCCATGGCCTGTGACCGCGGGGAGAACCTCATGGAGGTCATGCTGGAGGCCGTGAAAGCCTTCGCGACGGAGGGGGAACTGACCGGCGTCCTGAAGAAACAGTACGGCGTCTGGAATCCGCCCCTGTTTATGTGAAACGGTCGGATGATTTCGAGGAGGGAGGCAATGGCGAGAAAAGTCAGAATTCTGATCGCGAGGCTGGGGCTCGATGCTCACTGGCGTGGGAGCATCGTTGTCGCACGCGCACTCCGGGATGCCGGCATGGAGGTGATCTACGTGGGCAACCAGAGGCCGGAGGCGATTGTCAAGGCCGCCGTCGAAGAAAACGTCGACTTCGTCGGACTCAGCACGCTTTCAGGCAATCACATGGAACTCGTACCGGAGGTCGTCCGGCTGATGCGCGAGGCCGGTATCGCGGATATACCCGTGCTGCTCGGGGGAACCGTACCGCCCGATGACGTGCCGAAGTTGAAAGAGATCGGGGTTGACGGGATCTTCGGCCCGGGTACGGCCCTGAAGGACATCGTGAGCCATGTCTCGAAGCGAGCTTGACATGGATGTCCAGAAGTCTTCATTGATGCGGAGTTAAAGCGTTTGATTTCTAAAAGAAACGTCCTAATACTGCTGACGGCATCGCTGGTACTTCTCTGGGGGTGCGAACCGTCACGGGCCTACAGGGAGGGCGTACTATCCGAGCATTACAGGATGATGAGCAACGCCGAGCTCCGGCGCTATCAAGAACGCCTGAATGACGAAATCGTGAAAATCGCAAAGGGGGGCCCTGTGCCCGCGGGCGCGAACCGGGCGGTATACTTGGAGGATCTCCAGACCCGCTGGAAGGATGTTGAGTCCCAGATTCAGGGGAATGTCAGGCGTCAGCGGTACGAGCAGTACAAGAAAACGATGGATCTCATGTACGGGTACTGAAAACCGGGTGTAACACCCGAGTAGGGAGATAGCCGGGTTTAAAAAAGGTCATCGTCATTTCTTCATCTTCTTTCCTGCACTCCAGGCATCACCGGCGACGGCACCGAGGGTTCTGTATTTGTTGTCCGGCATCGTCAGGGTCATGGCGTTCATCTTCTGGTAGTCCGGTTGACCGTCGGTGAGGTATTTCTCCTCCGTGTATGAGGCGATAATTTCGCCGATGAAAAGTTTGTTCGTGGGAAGTTCATGGACGTCCACAAGCCTGCATTCCAGGCAAAGGGGGCACTGATCGACCATCGGTGCCGTTTTCAGTTCCCCGTAAAAGAGGTCGAAGATTTTTGATTTGTCAACCTTTCGACCGGAGACGATGCCGCAATAATCGGTCTCGACGAGGAGGTCTGTCCCCGGAAAGTTCACGCTGAAGGTGCTGTTCTGCTCGATGCCGACTGGCGTGTAATGGCCTTTGTAGATACTCACGGCGATGCAGGGAGGGGCGGCATTCACCCTGGACACCCAGCCGACGGCCATAAAATTGGGTTTGCCGTCGACGAGGGTGCCCACCAGCGTAACGGGCATGGGGATGAAGGTATTATGGTCGATACGGATCTTTTTCACTGGATAGACTCCTTTCCTTTGAATAGTCAGCCGGTGTCGGCTTCCGTGAGAGGACTCACCCTGTCTATTGTAGTATTATATCATGAGGGAAGGGAAATGTTTCTCTCCTTTTTTTGTCACGCGGGGGGACGACTGTCATGAGCGGTGCCGGCGGATATCTTTGCGGAGGTTTCGGTCAAGATGAATCGAAGGGATAGAAGATCTCGCCTGGTGATCCTTGCGATACTTATTCTATTTCTTGCCTATTTGCTGTGGGGACGCGGGAACGGCGATCTCGAGGAGGTAGCTGACTTCGGCTCCAACCCCGGGAAGGTCAGGATGTACAAGTACGTCCCGGCCGGGCTGCCACCGGGTGCGCCACTCGTTGTCGCTCTCCACGGCTGCGATCAGGATGCGAAGAAATACAGCAGGGAAACAGGCTGGAGTTCTCTTGCGGACCGGCATCAATTTGCCGTCCTTTACCCGGAGACCGGTCCATCGAACAACCCCCTGAAATGCTGGAACTGGTTCAGGCCGGAAGATCAGGTCCGGGACGGCGGTGAGGCCCTTTCCGTGAAGCAGATGGTGGATGCCATGATGACCGCCCATTACCTCGACCGCAGGCGGGTCTTCGTGACCGGCCTGTCCGCGGGCGGTGCCCTGGCCAATGTGCTTTTGGCTGCCTATCCCGATGTCTTTGCGGGCGGTGCGCCCATGGCGGGGGTGGCCTACGGGTGCGCTTCCAATGCCCTGGCCGCCGTCGGCTGCATGAACGGCTCGCGGACGCTGAACGACCGACAGCTTCTCGATGCGGCCAGGAGGGGGTATGCAGGATATTCCGGGCCCTATCCCGTCGTCAGCATCTGGCAGGGGACGACAGACGTCATTGTCTCCCCCCTCAATGCCGATGAGATTGCCCTGCAGTGGAGACAGGTTCACGGTACGGATTCACCTCCGGCGACGGATGAGGTCATCCAGAGAAGCCGTCACATCGTCTATCGGGACAGGGATGGAAAGGGTGTCATCGAGATCTGGAAAATAGGGGGGATGGCCCACGGTGTTTCCGTAGATCCCGACGGTACCGGGGGGGAGGCGGGCGGGGTGGCGGGCACCTACGCCTTTGACCGGGACATCTGGTCCTCCTATCAGGCCGCGAAATTCTGGGGATTACTGGATCCTGGCGGTGTGCCCGGCACGAGATGATCGCCGGATGTGCGACGAATGACCCCGAAAATCGAAGTAAAAAATTGGTTGATACTATCCGCACTCCATGCTATCAGTATTCGCCCTCAGGGAGCGAAAAAACTCGATGCGTGACAGGTGAGCGATGGGGAGTGTTGTCAAGAAGAGAAGAAAGAAGATTGCCAAGCACAAATACAAAAAACGTCTGAAGGCTCAGCGCCACAAGAAAAAGAAGTAGGCCTGTGTGAAGACACGCGCCGGGTCCGGGTGTTTCCGCCTTTGTCCCGTGCCGGGGAAATTAGAAAAGGCAGTCGTTTTTTCGGCGACTGCCTTTTTATTTTTCCATGCCCCCGGCTTTTCTGCCGGGAGGATAAGCCGCTCATTTATCTGCGCGGACGCTACAGGTTTTTGTGACGTAGCCTGCCCATCACCGCTCGCCCCGGTAACGGGTTATGTCTTTTCATCCTTGAAGAGGTTCCTGAGGGGCTCAAACCAGGTGTCTATCTGAAAACTCTCCCATTGCTTCTCGATGTTCTCCCTGAGCGGGGCCAGAATGTTGATGTAGTCATCCGTCCACGACGCCATATCATTCAGTCCGTCATCCTTACCGAACTGCACCCAGCCGAGTTTCAGCAGGGGTTGCAGGTCCTCCGGGTTTCTAGCCAGGGCGACGCACCAGACGGAACTCTGGTACGGCTTCAGCTTGTCACGAGTCGGGGGGATGTTGATCGCGCCATGGAGCCCGAGTTCCCGGGCTGTGGCCTTGATAACCGGGCGGAGTTCGTAATACCGGTTAGAGACGTGGAAGAGGACAACCCCCCTCTTTGCCAGGCGGCTCAAATATATTTCGATGGCCTCCCGGGTCAGAAGGTGTGTGGGGATTCCATCGCCGGTGAAAGCATCCATGTGAATGATATCGTAATCCCGTCCCTCAGATTTGCCCCCCTGCATGGCCAGCCGTCCGTCGCCGACGATAACACGCACCTCTCCTTTGCATTCTTCGAGATAGGTAAACCAACGGCGGGCAATCTTTTCGTTGTCGGGGTCTATCTCGTAATAAGTGACCCGATCACCCTCTTTTGCGTAAGCGGCCACGGCTCCGGCACCGAGTCCCAAAATGGCAATGTCCCGGGGCGGCGCCTTCGCCGTGTAAATATTCGAAATGCCTCCACCGAGATAGTAATAGTAGATGGGCATCAGGCGCCACTCGGGCGCCAGGAGCTGCGCCCCATGCAGTGTCATGCCGTGAATCAATTTTCTCACGACATCGGGATCCCCGTCGATGGAAGGCAGGTCCTGGATCCGGTAGGTTCCGTAGAAGTTACGCTGCCGATAAACAACAGGATACTTGAACAGGACGAGGCTCTCGTTCACGATGAAAAAAGCGAGGAGGATGACCGCCACGAGACGGACGCCGATGACCGCTCGGGAAGGTTCACTTCCGACAAGCGCCATCGACAGCCCCCGGCACCACCAAAAGGTTGCAGCAAGAAGGAGCAGGAGGAGGGGGTACTCGTAAAGGCCCTTGAAGACGAAGGGCGCGATGAGACTTACAGCCGCCCCGCCCAGCCATCCGCCGAAGGCGATGGCCAGGTAATAATTCGTCAGATGCCTCGCGGGCGGGCGAATTTCGTAGAGGCGCCCGTTGGCGACGAGGCAGATCAGGAAGAAGGCCATCAGGTGCACGAGAATCGATAGGGTCGAGGTGGATTCCCACACGTAGAGGAAAAAGGACAAAAGCAGCAACTCAGGCCAGAGCCTGCCCAGATATCGGGGGACGCCGCCGTTGGTCCGGAAGGTGACGATGAAGCTTCCCAGATAAAGGGCGAGGGGTGCGATCCAGGTGAGCGGAAAGGAGCCGATCTCGAGCGCGATGTAATTCGTTACCGCGAGAAGCAGGGCCGAAGGGAGGCTGCTGAGAAGCAACCACTGAAGGTAAATGCCGTTTTCTGTTTTCACAGGGGCCTGGTCCACTGATGCCGCTGTTTCGCCGGCGGACGCGCGCGCGGGGCGGAGATAGAACCAGACAAGGGCAACAATCACGGCGTATGCGACGTAGGCCCCGGTCCACAGGTGACTCTGTAGTCGTACCCCTATGAGAGGCTCGGCGATAAAGGTGTATCCGAGAAGCGCGATGAGAGATCCCGCGTTGGAGGCCGCGTAAAGGGGGTAGGGTTCATACCGTTTTCCCAGCGACGAGTGGCTCAGCCAGGACTGGGCCACGACAGCAGTGGTGGAAAGAACGGCAAAGGGGATCGCCACGTGGACGAAGAGGATGACGAGGACCTGGAAGAGCGGTGCATGGGCGTCGGGTATCGCCCTCACGGTCAGGGGCAGGTTAACAAGCGGGAGAAGCAGGAGGGCCAGATGCCACCCGCCCAGCTTCCGGGCAAACAAATGAGCGTAAAGGTAGCCGACCATGAGCATGGCCTGATAAAACATGAGGCAGGTGAGCCAGACATGAGCCGCGCCGCCGAAATACGGGGTCAGAAGCCGGCCCATGAGGGGTTCCATCCCGAAGAGGAGTAAGGCGCCGACAAAGACCATGAGGGTCAAAAGCGCCATCGATAATTTTTGGCCCGTCTCGTCCGATTTCAAATGCCGCTCCCTTTGTACACTGCGCTTTTACCTCCGGAAAATAAAAAGTCCTTATATGTCCTTTCACAAATATTTTCAAAGGAAAAAAAGATGCCCCCCTCCGGTTTCTGAAGAGGGACATGACCCCTGAAAATAAGAATTTGCATCCTGTCATGCGGTCGGGTTAAAAGAATAAAGAAAAGGCAGGCGGATTGGACAGGAGACGAAAGAAGGGGAAAACCACTTGATACAGCTCAAGTACGGCCTTGACGAACGGCCCCCCGCGGGAGCTACGATGCTTTTGGGGTTGCAGTGGTTTGCTATTGCCATCCCGGTCATCGTAATTATCGGGAAAATCGCCGGGGAGATCCATTCCAGTGATCCGGCAGCGCAGATTGTATACCTCCAGAAGCTGGCCTTCGTCATGGCTGCCGCTCTCTTCTTCCAGGTGTTCTGGGGTCATCGACTTCCCCTCATCATCGGTCCTTCCACGATTCTCCTTGTCGGGATCATCACCAGCAGGGAATTCGGCCCTTCGACGGTGTACACGGCCATCATCGCCGGGGGGGTGCTTCTGGCCTTTTTGAGCGCAACCGGTCTTTTCGGTTATCTCCGAAGACTTTTCACGGCCCGCGTGGTGGCCTGCGTGCTTTTGCTCATCGCTTTTACTCTGCTGCCAACGTCGATGAACCTGATCCTGAAATCGCCGGGCCATCCTGCATCGCAGGCAAACCTCATCTTCGCCTTCGCCCTCATCGCTGCAACCTTTGTCCTGCATCGATACCTGAAAGGGGTCTGGAAGGCCACCCTGATCATCTGGTCCATGCTTGGGGGGACGGCCCTTCATCTGGCCGTGATGCCGGCAACGCCGGAGACGGCGTCCGGTGCGGCGCTCTTTTCAGGCTTTCTGAGCGATCTGACCCTGGAGCTTGATTTCAACCCGGGAGTGCTCCTCTCGTTCGTCATATGCTACATGGCCCTGTCTATCAATGACCTGGGATCCATCCAGTCCGTGAACGAGCTTCTCAAACCGGGTCACGAGCAGAAGAGGATTACGAGAGGTATCTTCCTGACGGGGCTGGCCAACGTAGCATCGGGATTCCTCGGGGTGATCGGTCCCGTCAACTTTTCCCTGAGCCCCGGCGTGATTTCTTCAACGGGCTGCGCATCCCGCTATACGTTGGTGCCGGCGGCTTTCCTGCTTCTGCTCCTCTCTTTCTCGCCGGCGACGATCCTTCTCGCGGGCAGGGTGCCTGCCGTCGTGGTGGGAAGCGTGTTCCTTTACATCCTCTGTGCACAGGTGGCAGCGGGGCTGTCCGTGGTCTTTGAGTCTGTCACGGGTTATCGATTCACAGATGGTCTCATTCTGGGGCTCCCCATCCTTCTGGGGACGTTGATTGCCTTTCTGCCCCAGGAAGTCCTCCGGGCCTTTCCGGGGATTTGGAGACCGGTCATCGGAAATGGGTTTGTCGTGGGAATTTTGGCTGCCCTATTTCTGGAGCATGTGATTTTCAGGGAGGGCATAAAAAAACAGATCTGATTGCGTCATAGGTGACCCTGCAGATCTGTTGATGAGTCTCTCAGGCGGGATAGCCGTCAGACATGATGGGTAGAGCACCGTCTTTCATGCCGAGGATGCTCTCAATCTTTTTGATGATCTCACCCGGCAGAATGGGCTTGGCCAGAATCGGATGTCCCTGGATGTAACCGTACCTTTCCTCGACCTCGCTTTTCTTGATAGCGGCGGTGATGAAGATGATGGGGATTTCACTCGTGTTGTCGTCTTCGAGCAACTGTTCGGCCGCCTGGGTTCCGTCCATCTCGGGCATCATGAGGTCGAGCAGGATAATATCGGCCTTTCGGGCCTTGGCGTACTTAATTCCCGCCTTTGCGCTGGTAAAAACGGGCACCTCGAACCGGCCCGTCTTCTCCAGATATTCTTTGAGGACCTGGCAGAGCTCTTTGTTGTCGTCAATCACTAATACCTTGATTTTTTTTGGTTTTTCACTCATAAGTCCTACCCGTTCGATCTGTTTTTGAAGCTTGAAATAGATCCCTGTTGACTGCCTGATTTCGTCTTCAAAACAAATTAGCAATAAGCATACCAGTCATGGCGGGCATCGGCCGGCCGGCCGCCATGAAGGCGGTCTCGACGGGAAAACGCTGCAATCCCGGCACATTCCGCCGTCGGCGGGGTTCCATCCTTTTTTGCTGAAGGTGAAGGAGGCCGGAAATCATCGGTCAGGAAGATTCGGACCCGGGTCCATGCGGAAAAAAATGACCCGTCTGCGTGATCCTCAAACAGAACTGTAGAGCGGTACCTGACTTAGCTCTGAGGGCTGCCGGTGCTTCCCTGTGCTCCCTCCAGGGGCTCGATGCGGGAGCCGTGGCGGCCCGCATAAACCTGTGTGAACACGGCTCCGTAGAGGAAAATCTGGGCGGCGAGGTTGATCCAGAAAATGAGCACCACGAGCGAACCGGCCGCGCCGTATGTGGAGGCCATGTTCTTGCTTCCGAGGTAGAAGCTGATGAGCATCTGCCCGATGGCGAAGAAAAAGGATGTAGCCGCCGCGCCGACCCAGACGTTGCTCCAGGCGACCTTCGCGTCGGGCAGTATTTTGAAGATGAGGGCAAAAAGAGTTGTCATGAGCAGGAAGGGAAGAAGGAAGTTGATCAGGACGAAGAGATATCCGATCCCGGGGATGATATCCCCGACCACGGTCCGGACAGCCGCCAGGGCGGTCCCCGCGAAAAGCGAGGCGATGAGAAGGAGGCCGCTCAGGAGCACAACGCCCATGGAAATGAGCCGTTTGCGGATCATGCCCTTGAACCCTCCCCTGCGGGGCTTGATTTTCCATACACTGTTGAGGGCGTCCTGAAGGGCGCCGAACAATTTCGACGCGCCGAATATCATGGTGGCGAATCCGATGGCAGCGGCCAGGATGCCGGCTTTCTTACTGGCCGAGCTGCTGATCAGCCCTTGGATGACGTGGGCGCCGTGCTCTCCCACCATGCTCTGGATGCCCCCGACGAGCTCGCCATGGGCGGCCTTTTCACCGAAGAAAAGCCCGGCAATGGCGATCATGATGAGGACAAGAGGCGCCAGAGAAAAGATGGTGAAGTAGGCGAGGGCCGCCGCCATTAACGGTGCCCCACCGTCGCGCCATTCCTCGTATGTGTTTTTCAAGAGAAGGTAAACATCCTTCGGCTTCATGACGGGTCGCTCCTTTCAGTGATATTTGCAAATTCTCGAAGTGGAGAAATCATATATCGATGTTCAAAAAGATCCTGACCGGATAACTGATGAAGATTGAAAGGGCCATGCGCATTGTTATTTTGATATCGCAGTCCATGTTCATCGTCCCGCAATCACAGGACGAAATATCCACCTAACCGTTATTATTAGCATATCCGGCAGGGTGGTTCATTAAAAATCATGGCTTGTGTCCCGTGGCTCCAGGGGTTGGACAGGACTTGACTTTGTCCGGCAGGCGTCATAATATGTCCCGAAATCGCCCTTGAAGGGTTCTGGTCGGAAGGGCGCAACAGGATTGAGTCAGTATAAAATTTTGTGGTGCAGGGGAGGCCACCGCGCTTCGCAGGGTTCGGTGGCCTTGATTTGTCAATGACATGGACGTCCGGGCAGGGAGGTGAATCGGTGTCAAGAACAGTCAAAGAAGGGGATGCGATAAGCGTGCATTACACGGGTCGGTTGGAAAGTGGCGAGATTTTCGACTCTTCTGAGGGCCGATCGCCACTGGCCTTCACCGTCGGATCAGGCCAACTGGTCAAAGGGTTCGACAATGCCGTCCTCGGGATGGCCGTGGGTGAAAAAAAGACGGTGACCCTGTCGCCTGCCGATGCCTATGGTGACTGGAAAGACGACCTCTTTGTCGATCTGCGGAAAAAGCACATCCCGGAGGGGATGGACCTTGAGGTGGGAATGGTCGTCGAGTTGAGTGATGGAGGACAAAATGTGGTTCCTGCTTTTGTGCAGGAGATACACGACGAGTTCGTCAGGATGGATCTCAACCATTATCTGGCAGGAAAGGTGCTGGTTTTCGATATCGAAATCGTCAGTATTGTCTGATTCGATGGGCCGGTCCTGGGGGGAGACTGGAAATACGGTCCTGCCGGAAGCCAATCTTATTTTATCTTTTGGGGAAATGGTGATCGAATGAAGATACTGGAACGCATACTGGGTGCGGGCAGGGATGATCAGAAGAGGACGGACCTGGGCCGCAATGATCTATGCTGGTGCGGAAGCGGCAAGAAATACAAGCGATGTCACCTTGAAAAAGACGAAAGTGACAGGAGAAAGAAAAACGGCATGGTGTAAGGGCAAAGAGGTCAAGGCACGACCGGGAGCCCTCACAGGCAGATCGCCTCTCGTCAGGATGGAAAGGGCTGCAGAAAGCAAACTGCGGCCCTTTTTTTATTTAAGGAAGGAAACGGGGTGGAATTTCAGCGAAAAATAGAGGCTCTGTCAACATTTTCCTGGCGAGTACGTTTAGAGGTATCAAAAGGCAGGAAAGGGTTCCCTCCCTTAATGTGGCATACAGACCTTAAGCGCCCGTGGCGGAGGGACGTTGCGGTTCGGACAGGGGCGGCCGGGCAGTGTTTTTGGCATGGACTATGCTTTTTTATAATTCGATGTTGAACAATCCGGGTTGATGACTTAAAATACAGAAATATAGCTAAAAGAAAGACTGGGAGTGTATCATGCGAAAAAAACTCGTTATTTTGAGCGCGGTTTTCCTGATGTCTGCTAGCTGGATCCCGGCCGCTGCCGCGTCAAACGTGGACCTCGGTGTATCCATCGGCAGCGAGGGCATACGGGGGTTCTATCTCGCCGTCAGCAATTACTACAGGGTCCCTGAGCGCGAGGTTGTCGTCGTCCGGGAGCGCGGGATTCACTATGATGAGCTTCCCGTGGCCTTTTTCATCGCAACCCGGGCCCATGTAGCCCCCGGTGTCGTCGTGGATCTTCGTCTGGGGGGGATGAGCTGGTGGGACATCTCCGTCCGTTACGGGATCGGGCCCGAGGTCTATTACGTTCCCACGAACGTTGTGGTGAAAAGCCCTCCCTACGGAAAGGCCTACGGGCATTACAAGAAGCATCCCCGTGAACAGTGGAACAGGATTGTCCTGCAAGATGCCGACATCATAAACATGGTGAACCTCCGGTACGTTTCCGAGCACTATAACGTCCCGACAGAAAGAGTCATGAAAATGCGGGAGCAGGGGAGGGACTTCGTGACCATCGACAGGGCGGCGGAGAAGGAGATGAAGGCGAAAGGCCGCTACAAGATGGATGAAGGAAAATACGCCAAGAAGGGCAAAAAGGAAGGCAAGGACGACAGGAAGAAGGGTAAGAGCAAGGAAGGCTATTCGGACGATCACGGTAGCGGAAAAGACAAATCCAAGAACAAGGACTGGAAGAACGAACAAGACAAAGGGGGAAAGGGCAAGGGCAAGGGAAAAAACAAGGGTTAACGGGCAACTAATCCGCTTCAGCAGCTTTCCCGATTAAAAGAGTGATTTATAGAAGGGCTGACCAGAGACGGTCAGCCCTTCTATATTTTGTTTGAGATGATTTCTCATGTTACAGACGCTGTCAATGAGGGGCCTGCCGGGTATAGACAAGCTTCCACTCTACCACTTCAGTTTTTTGCTGCATTTTCCAACCGGTGTCTTAAGCCCTTTCCTGATTGATTCGCGCATTCCCGGCATTGAAAGGAGATAGAGTGTTTCCTGAATAGAGCGCCAATCCTCCTCCCACACGAGCACTGCGTTGGCTCTTTTGCCCGTGATCTGGATGGGCTCATGCGTTGATGCAGCATCATCCAGGAGTTTGTAAAGTTTTGACCTTGCTCTGGTTGCTGTAACTGTTGTCATAATGTCACCTTTGAAAATAACGTACATAAAAACGTCCACTTTGTCACGTTCATAGAATTTTCGCTACGCCTATCTTTTTCTTGCCCATTTCACTGCCGCCTTGACATCCTTCCCGGAGATCCTGAGATTTTGCACCTTCTTCCTTATCTCCCCAAGGGACGCGTCGACCGGCGTGATCATCACCGAGACAAGGATAATCTTCCTCTCTTTCACCGCGACATCAAAATAATCGATGCCGGGGAAATCCTGGACAATTTCTTTTGGCAGTGTGACTTGCTTCCTGGACGTCTTTTTCGCAAGCATTATCCTTACCTCCTTACAGTAAGGATACATCACTTTCTGTTTAAATGTCAGGGCAATAACAACAGTGATGAGTGGTGAGCATTCAAGATAGTGGTGAGTTGCGAGAAGGACCTCAGGAAAGAATCAGTTCGAAGCGCTGTTCGTTTACTTCGAGTCCCCACCGAGCCCCCTTCTGTTGGTCAACAAGCCTGAACCCGTATTTCTCGTAGAGGTGTCGCGCGGCGTTGAGGCCTTCAAACGTCCACAGGCAGACCCGTCCATGACCGGCACTTCGGCAGAAGTCGATTGCAGCATCCAGCAGCTGATTGCCGACACCCTTCCCCCGTAACGCATCAGACACGATGAACATGCGCAAATGCGCCCCCTCAGCCACGGCATTCGCGCCGTCGATGACAATCGATCCTTCAATGCTTCCTTTTACCACCGCGGTCAAGAAGCCGTCCCGCTGCTCGTTATACCGGCTGAGGATTGTGGCCAAATCAGTGGCGACCATGGCCTCAAAGAACAGACCAAAATCCCAATGCCGGTGGTAGTATGTACCATGCATTTCGGCCACCCGCCCGATCGAGCCGGGAATGTAGCCTCTGATAATTTGCACATCAGGCATATAGTAACCGGTGTGAGTTGTCAGTTGTGCGTTGTGAGAAAGAATACTTGAGTGAACAAATCAGCGCTAAGATTAACGGGGGATCTCTTTCATCGTTGAAATATAAAGACGGGTGAGTTCTTTGTATTGCTCGACGCCCAGGGTTGCATAAGCTGCCAGGTCCGGTGGAACGTCTTTGACGATCTTTGCGGGGTTCCCCATCACCAGTTTCCCCGCAGGGATATTCATGCCCTGGGGCACACCCGATCCCGCGGCTATCACAACGCCCTTCCCACAAACCACATTCGACAGCAGCACCGCCCCCATCCCGACCACGCAGTAATCATGGAGCGTCACATCGTGGAGGACCACATTGTGGCCGACGATAACGTTTCGGCCGATTGTAACCCTGCTGCCCACGTCAACATGGACCGTCGCATTGTCCTGGATGCTTGACCCGTCCCCGATGGTGATCGTTCCAAAATCGGCCCGGATGACAGCACTCGCCGCTATATGGCACTCGCTGCCTATCGTGACGTCGCCGATGACGACGGCAGCCGGATGGACAAATGTATCCGGCGCAATAACAGGCTTCTTTCCCGCAAATTCATAGACAGGCATGGCCATACCGCGGCAAGTTTATTCAGATGCCCGACAATAGGACAAAGTGACAACAAATTCAAGCTGCTTTAGAAAAACGAAAAAAATCTCCGGCGCCCCAAAAACCACCCCGGAGATCAGCTGCCTGTTGAACACAGCGGGTTGACTTTTCAAATTATTGGGGCTTAATCCCTGCTGCCCTCGCTATACGCGCTGAGGACTCTATCTCGCTGCGCACGAAGCGCGCGAATTCTGCCGAAGTCATACTCATCGGCTCGAACCCAAGTTTAGCGAATTTTTCACGCAAATCCGGAGCGGCAAGAGCACGAGCCACATCTTTTGCAAGCTTGTCCGCAACCCGGGGGGGAATATTGGCAGGCGCCCACAGGCCCCACCAGTTGGTCTCCACGAAACCTGCAACGCCGACTTCCGCTATTGTCGGTATCGACGGCAGTCCGTCATAGCGCTTGGAACTGGTCACGCAGAGTGCGATGAGCTTGCCCTCCCGAACTGGTTTCAGCGCCATGGCCAGCGGCGCAAACCAGTAAGTAACCTGCCCGGTGACCGTGCCGGCGTTCGCCTCAGGCCCTCCTTTATACGGGACATGGACGACATCGATGCCGGCCACGACCTTGAATTGCTCGGCAGCGAAATGGGTGCCGCTGCCGGTGCCGGCCGATCCGAATTTAAGCTGCCCGGGCTTTGCCTTTGCAGCCGCTATTAATTCTGAGACAGTTTTTACGCCCGCCGATGGGCCTGTAACGAGAACGAAGGGTTGTCTGGCCAGTGGAGAAATATCGGTAAAATCCTTCACAGGGTCGTACGGAAGTTTCGCATAAATCACCGGGCTCACCGCGTAAGCCGAGCCATGTATGAGCAGAGTGTATCCATCCCGCGGCGCCTTCGCGACCGCATCGGTGCCAACGACACCACCCGCGCCGGCAAGATTCTCTATCGCCACGGGCTGACCCCAGAGTTCGGAGAGCTTCTGGCTCACCGCGCGGGCCAGTTGATCCGTGGCGCTCCCCGCCGTGAACGGAACGATGACCCGCACCGGCTTGGCCGGGTAGTCCTGAGCAAATGCGCCCGCCGCAAAACAGGCGACAAGACCCAAGACCATAACCATTCTTGCGATTGTTATGGCTTCCCTCCCTAACCTATGCATGCGAACAGGCATATTCATCCATCTGAAATATACACTACTTTCAGCGTCATCCTGTTGCCGGTCACACGCATACGTTATTCCCTCGGCAGCGGGAATCAAGTTCCCTGTTTCTGTATAGCGGATCAGGCCCGGAAAGACGGCGATATGCTCATTTCTTCGTCGTGTCTGATAGGCCTGAAACTTTCTCGAGAGGATGCCGTGTCGCGCTATAGCTTCTTGAGGATAGCGGCGGCCTTCTTGGCGTCTTCGGCACTGTCCAGACCAATGTACAGGATGAATCTTGTACCGATAACAGCCCCGGAGAATCCGCGGAGGTTGATACCTGCTGCCGCAAGCTTTTCCGTCAGGTTCGCAGCAACCCCCGGTTTGTTCTCACCCTGGACACGCAACTCATGGAGACTTCGCGTTACGTCGAAGCCCAAGTTAGCGGCTGCATTGACCTCGCGATCGCCTCGCAAAGGTGTAACAAACACGACCCCTTTGCCGGGTTGATCCGGCGCCCGCCTGGCAATGATGAAGTCGAGGTCCGCACCGGCATCCCGCAGGCCGGCGAGTATGTTCGCCAAGCCGCCGGGTTTATCATTGATAGGGGCAGCCCACACATCCACGCTTTCGACGATCATTTTCTTCATATGATCCTCCTTTTTTCGTTGTCGTTCATCCTCGATTCGTCTTTTTACCACCCCATCCTCGCCTGTCAGACCCTTACTTTTTCTGAACCATCTTGGTTATTTCCACGACAATTTCAGGATTTGCCAGTGTTGTAACATCGCCCACATCCGTTTCATTAGAAATGGCGCTCAGCACGCGACGCATAATCTTTCCTGACCTGGTCTTGGGCATGTCGGTCACGATCCAGACATTTTTCGGCCTTGCAATCGCTCCGATTTCCTTAACCACCGCGTTTTGAATTTTCTTGGCAAGCTCATCGCTTGGCTTGTATCCGGGTTTCAAGGCAACATACAGATCAGGCTCTTTTCCTTTTACTTCGTGTTTCACCGGAACAACGGCGGCCTCTGCCACCTCCGCAACGGTCATGGCGGCTGATTCAAGTTCCTTGGTTCCAAGCCTGTGTCCTGAGACATTGATAACATCGTCAATTCTACCGAGAATACGGACATATCCATCGGCGGCCACGACGGCAGCGTCACCCGTCATGTACGGCCAGTCCTGCCATCTCTTGCTCTTTGGATCCTTGCAGTATCTTTCATAATACTGGATGACGTAACGTTCCCGGTCGCGCCAGATGGTCTGGAAGCTGCCAGGCCACGGATTCTGGATGCAGATATTTCCTGCTTTTCCAGCGCCGGCAGGGACAATGTTTCCATCATTATCGTAAACGACAGGGTGAATGCCCGGTACGCCCGGACCCGCGCTGCCCGGCTTCATGGGTTGAATGGCCGGCATGGTGCTGCAAAGGAAACCACCATTTTCCGTCTGCCACCAGGTATCAACGATAGCCGCTTCACCCTTACCAACCGTGTAATAATACCACTTCCACACTTCGGGCTCGATCGGCTCTCCGACAGTGGTCATGTGTTTGAAGTGATAATTGTATTTCTGCGGCTCATCCGGGCCAAGCTTTCTCAGGGCACGGATAGCTGTAGGCGCCGTATGGAAGATGTTTACATCCAGAGCCTGGGCAATCCTCCAGGGCCTGCCCGCATCCGGATAATTCGGAATGCCTTCATAGATAACAGAGGATGCGCATATGGCCAGCGGGCCATACACAATATATGAATGGCCTGTGATCCATCCTATGTCCGCCAGACACCAGTAAACATCCTCGGGATGAATGTCCTGAACATATTTGGATGTTCCGGCCACATAGGCAAGGTAGCCACCTGTGCTGTGCTGTGCGCCTTTGGGCCTCCCGGTCGTGCCGCTGGTGTACATGAGAAAGAGCGGGGCTTCCGCAGGCATCTTCACAGGGTCAATCCTTGCTCCATAATATTTTTTCAGCAGGTCATTCACAAAGAAATCGCGGCCTTTCACCATCGGTGTCTGTGCGGAATATTTGCCGGGATAACGCTGCCATACGAGGACCTTATCTACTTTCTGGTTTTCCTCGGCTGCCTCGGCAACAGCCGTATCGGCCTTTTCTTTGTGGTCGATAAGCTGTCCGCCTCTGTAATAGGCATCCATGGTGATCAGAACACGACTTTCCGAATCAACGATTCTTTCCGAACACGCCTTACCGCTAAAACCACCGAAAACCTGCGAGTGTATGATACCGAGTCGTGCACAGGCGAGCATCGTGATGGGTAGCTCAGCCACCATGGGCATGTGAAGCGTGACGGTGTCTCCAGCCTTCAGTCCGCAAAAGTCCTTCAGGACCGCCGCGAACTCATTCACCCTCACATAAAGTTCCTGGTAAGTGATATGCTCAATTTTTTCATCCTCGAGCTCGGGAACGAAGTGAATGGCTGTTTTGTTTTTATTCTTTGCAAGATGCCTGTCAATGCAGTTGTAACTCGCATTGATCTTGCCGCCGACAAACCACTTCCAGCAAGGGGCGTCGCTTGTGTCCAGTGTCGTATGCCAATACTCGTACCAGGACAAAAGATCGGCATACTCCTTGAAACAATTCGGGAAATTTTCAAGGCTAAAACGCTCAAAGACCTTCGGATCGCTCATGTTCGCCTGGGCAATAAACTGTGAAGATGGATAGAGGAATTGCTCTTCCCCCCAGTGTACTGCAATTTCAGCTTCCGACGTTTCCGTTACTTCTTTTTCTTTTCCCTTCATAGATACCCTCCTTTCATTTTTTATGTCTGACGCATCAGGCGTTTTTTTAACGTCGCGGAGCCGATGCAAAAAAAGCATCATCATCCCGACCGGTTCAAATACAAAACCCCGCACTCTTTTGAGTAGCGGGGTTTCAATCACCAGCCCATGGCACCCTCATCAACAAATTGAAGCGGGTTAAAAATCTGAATCGCTAACATACCATATGTATTTTGACTATCACGATTTCCATGAGAAATCTATTATAAAAATAAGTGAGAAAATTAAATGATTTCAGGAAACTATACGTCCTGGCCGGGATCTGCACCCGAGGAAGCCGTCTTAACGACTTCACCCACACCCCCCATAACAACATAATCTCCAAAGTTGAAGATGATGGATAGAAATGCGCAGGAGCAAAGACGAAACGAAGTCAGGCACCTCATTGCGTCATAGCCCGGACCCCGTAAAAATCGGCTATCAAACCCGGTCAGAGACAGTTGACGCACACTCAAGGATGATCTGGGCTACACGGCGCGCCCCGTCAGATGGGATCTGCGCATACGTTACCTTACGCCCCACATTCGCCACGATCGCATCGGCCAGTGACGAAGGCGTTGTGCGTCCATGGGTCATTCGCACGCCCGCCCCCTGTCTTCCTGCACGCTTACCGATTATTCCGGTGGATACATGGACTCGATCTGAGAACCGTACTTCTGGATGATAATCTTTCTCTTCAACTTCATGGTGGGGGTAAGCTCACCGCTGTCCTGGGACCACTCGGTCTCCAGCAGGGTAAACTTCCGGATCTGCTCAACGGGGGCAAAGTCCTTCATGCACTGCTCGATCTCGGCCTCGAAGAGTTTCAGGACCTCGGGTTTGGAGATAAGGTCCTTTCGGCCGGTGAAGGTAATGTTGTTTTGCTTCGCCCAGGCCTCCAGTGTGGTATAGGCGGGCACGATCAGGGCCGAGAGGTATTTCCGGTTGTCGCCGATGACGGCCAGCTGTTCGACAAAGCGGGATGCCACAAGGGCATTCTCGATATTCTGCGGAGAGATGTTCTTGCCGCTGGAGGTAATGATGATATCCTTCAGCCGGCCGGTAATCTTCAAGAAACCGTCCTTGTCGATCTCACCGATATCACCGGTGCGGAAGAAGCCGTCTGGCGTAAAGGCTTCTTTGGTGGCCGCCTCGTTCTTATAGTAGCCCTTCATGATCTGGGGTCCCTTGATGAGTATTTCGCCGGCTTCAGAGATTTTGATGTTGGTGTCTTTCACGGCGGGGCCCACCGTGCCGGGTTTAATGTGCTTGGGCAAGTTGGCGTTGGTGACCGGTGTTGTCTCGGTCAGACCGAACCCCTCAATAACCTTGATGCCCATTCCAAGGAAAAACTCTGCATCAGAAACCGATAAAGGGGCGCCGCCGGAGACAGCAGCGTGAAGCCTGTCCATGCCGATAGCTGCCCGGAGCTTGCTGAAAATGAGTTTGTCTGCCAGGTTGTATTTGAAAGCAAACATACCGGTCCGCTTTTTGTTCTCACAGACATAGGGCAGGTTCCGTTTTGCAATGCCCATGGCCCAGTTGAACAGGGCTTTTTTGACGGGGGGTGCACCGGCTACCTTTGCGGTGATGCCCGAATGTATCTTTTCATAGATGCGCGGCACACTGATCAGGAAGGTGGGCCTGATCTCACCGAAGTTCTCCAGGAGCTTTTCCATGCTCTCGGCAAAGGCGACCTTGTGACCGAGGAAGATAGGGCAGTAGTATCCAGCCGTTCTCTCCAGGGAGTGCGCAAGCGGGAGGAATGAAAGGAAGATGTGGTCGCCAGAAAGAAAGTCGGGGTCTATCGTTTGGACCTGATTGACATTGGAAACGAAGTTTTTGTGGGTCAGCATGACACCCTTGGGATTGCCGGTGGTGCCCGAGGTATAGATGATGGTGGCCACATCCTCGATGTTGATGGGGACGAGGCGCTTGTCGAACTCGTCCCTGTTTTTGGCCGCCTTTCCTTCCTTGCAGGCATCCTGAAAGGTGATGACGCCGGGAACAGGCTTGTCAAGATCGTCGAAGATGATGATCTCTCCCAGATTCGGGAGCCTGTCTTTGATCTGGAGAATTTTATCCATTTGTTCCCTGGTGCCGACGAAACACATCTTGGAGTCTGAATTCTCGATAATGTACCGGGCCTCCTCTGCAGAGTTGGTGGCATAGATGGGGACATTCACCGCACCCACGGAGATGATGGCCAGGTCGGCAACCCACCATTCATAGCGGTTCGGTGAGAACAGGGCCACCTTGTCACCGGGCTGGATGTTTTTATTGATGAGGAATATGCCCATATCCCTCACCATACCATTGAGCCTGTTCCAGGAGATTTCTTCCCATACCCCTTGTTTGTTCTTGTTCTTTACAAGGGTCTTGTCCCCGTATTCCTGAACCCGGTTTTGAAATATAGCACCCATGGATGTTTCTTTATAATTTGCCATTGAAAGCCCTCCTTAAAAGCTTAGGAAATCAAGTATGACTCGTTGCACGTCACCTCCATGCGCTTCCACAAGAGTTACAGAAACGGGCATGGTCTGGATTCGGAGATGCACAGCTGGGACAGTTCATTTGACGTTGTCCGGTGGGTTTACCTGGTTTCTGTAAAGAAAGGGCAATTCAAGAAAAGTAAAAAGAGAATGGCTCCAAAGGTGAAAAGAATCCCTTGCAGCCTATCGTATGGGCATTTTCCGATTACACACTGACATCCGGCGCTCCAGAAGATTAGAGGCTAGGTGGTTGGATTTACTGGGCTACAGCCAGGGACATTCAAAGAGAAAATTACTCTCAGCCTCAAGGGTAGTCAAGAAGAAAAATGGCTATTGGGAATGGATGACCTTTCAAACCCAAATTGAAGATTTGCATTTGAACTGCGGCATTCTTGGGGGAAACATTAAAAAACAAGGCTTCAGAAATGAGTGAATCTCTTTAGTGATTTAAGGATGAAATCTCAGGTACGGTGCTCAGAGAACCTGTTTTTCCTGCAGGAGTGAGATGGGACTGACGAGGAGGCGTGTGAGTCCGACCTCACGCGGGGAATATCCGTAGGCGAGCCCTGTGAGTTGGGAGAAACAGAGGACAGGGAGGCTGTAAACGGTGCCGCGCTCTTTTCTGATCTCCACCTGGCGGCTGTCGAGATTCATCTGATACATGGGACAGGGAACAACGACGACCTCGGCCCCCGCCAGATCACAGGCGGCGACGAGCTGGCAGCCGGCGGCCGTGGCAATGCCGTGCACCTCAGCGATGAAAGGCTGGGGCATCTCCTGGATCTTCTGCATGAAGCTGCAGCAGTTTTGATTGGGATCGGGCCGTCCAGCCTGTTCCCGTGCTTCGTTTCAGGGATGCTGGCTGGTGAAGGGCATAGCCAGCAGTCTTAAGAGCCCCAGCTTCTCCGCCGCGCGGAAATTCGCAAGCCCGATGACCATGCCTTCATGGCCTTTCTCCGGCTGGTCCCGGTAGGTCCCGAGCAGGCGGTCCCAGCAGGAGAGGTTGAAGCCGAAGTTGCTGTTTCGCTCGCGGATAATCACGGAGTGATGAACGCGGTGCATGTCCGGCGTCACGATGAAAAGACGGAGGATCCGATCGAAGACCAGGGGCAGTTTTAAGTTGCTGTGGCTGAACATGGAGGTGCTGTTCAAAATGATCTCGAAAAAGAGAACCGACAGCGCCGGCATACCAAAGAGGTAGACGATGCCGAGCTTGATGATCATGGACAGGATGATCTCCACGGGGTGAAAGCGGATTCCGGTGGTGAGATCGAAATCCAGATCGGAGTGATGGATCATATGGAGCCGCCACAGCGTGGGCATGAAGTGAAAGACGATGTGCTGAAGGTAGATGAAAAAATCAAAGATGACAACACCCGCGACGACGGCAAGCCAGTATGGGATCGGGATATTGTTAAGAAGCCCCCAGCCCCTTTCGGCTGCCAGGAGCGCCATCCCCACGGGGACAATGGGAAAGAGTAGCCTTACCACGAGGGTGTCAAGGGTTACGATGCCGAGGTTGCTGAACCATCGCACCGCTTTCGACTTTGTCAAAGACCGGCGCGGCACCCAGCCTTCCAGGAGGGCAAAAGTAAGAAGCGTTCAGAGAAAAAAACCCAGCCGGATGATGGGTTCGTTTTCAAACATAATCTTCCTTAATTTTTCTTGACCTTAAAAACAGGATCGAGTGACAGTAAATTGATCAAAACGCCGCTTTTTGAAAAGAAATGATGCGAAAATACTGTGGAGATCTGTCTGCGTCCCTGATCTGCCATCCAGTCAGATTAAGTCTTTCAGGCAATGACTTTTTCATCAGAAAGGACACATTTTTCCGTTAGCGGCCGCTCTGCCGTCTCAATTTCAAAATGGTAGTCATCGACAATTTTTTCTTTTTTCAGTTTCTCACAGAGGTCATGCAGGAACCGATGTCCTTCACATGCAGAGAAAGTTTTTAGTGCGACCTCTATTATTGCTCTCATGATAAATTCCCTTATCTCATGCTAAGCATTTTTCTTTATACCCTGCAGGTCTGCAAGAATCTTCCCGAGTTCATCCCGGTTGAAGGAATATCTCTTGCGACAGAATTCGCAGGTCACGTCGGCTCTCCCCTGTTTCTCGATCATGTCAGCAAGTTCCGCTCTGCCGAGGGAGACGAGGACTTTCTCGATACGCTCTCGACTGCAGGTGCAACGGTAGAAGAGTTCGTGCCTTTCCAGGGTGACATAGGGGATTCCGCTGAAGATCGCTTCGAGGATGGACTCGGGGGCCTGTCCCGAACGGAGCATCAGCGTGTATGAAGGGAGCTTGCGGATGTTTTCGATCAGACGGTCTATCATGTTTTCGTCCGATGGCGGCAGGGACTGGACCAGGAAACCGCCTGCCGCGGTGATTTCCAGGCTGGGTTCCATGTAAACCCCGAGGGCGACGGCCGTTGGGATCTGCTCGGATTCGGCAAAGTAGTGGGCAATATCCTCGGCGATTTCGCCGGTCCGTATTTTTACAACGCCGTTGTAGAGCTCTTTGCGGCCGGTATCTTTGATGACCGTTAGAACTCCCTCCGTCCCCACGGCCCCCGAGACGTCAAACTTCCCGTTCCTCGGCGGCAGGTCGACTTCGGGAGCGGCCACGAAACCGCGGATGTTGCCCTCGTAGTCTGCTTCGACGATGATCTTTTTGAGCGGGCCGTTCCCCTCGAATTTCAGGGCGAGACGCTGACCCATTTTCAGAAGCGAGGCCATCAGGGCCCCGCCGGTCAGGGCTCGGCCCAGGGCGGCAGAAGCCGTGGGGTAGGCGCCGTGGAGTTGGCAGGATTCGTTGACAAGGCCTGTTGTCACGCAGGCAAGGCCGATGACGTTTGCCTGCTCGCTGATGACACGGACGATATAGTTTTTCATGAAAGGGTTTCACGGCCGAGGTCGGCATGAAGTGAAGGATCATTACCACGTTCAATCGGGCTGCACCTATGCCTTAAACGGCTGGATAGAAATCTGGCGGATGGCGAAAACCTCCAGAGGCAGTTTCAGTGTGTCTTAAGGCAGATACAGCCCCGGGATCAGGTTTTCTTTTCCTTCACAGCGGTTAAAAGACCTTTGGCTCTGAGCTTGAACCTCTCTTTGCGTCTTTTACGCTGCCTGTCGAGTTCCTTTTTGCGTTCAATTTTTTTGTGCTTACTCATTCGCACCCCCTGCTTGATGTTTACGGCAAATGACGTGTCAATGTAATCCAATCCTGCAAATCCTTCAAGAAGAATTCTTTTTCATTTCCCCGGGATGGGTCTCGCGCCGCGTGGTCCGACTCTTGACAAGCAAATGAATATATCCTTCTCCCCCCTCTTTTATTTTTGAAGATCTGATTGTCAACCACAACTAATTTTGAGGTTGACATTCCTTCAGGGGTGATGTTATGGAAGGTCGCCGCCTGGGGGCGGCCTGTGATTTTTTTGGGGTGATAACGATGGGCGGAAAGGAAGAGCTTCTGGCGCAGCTCAGAAAGGTGGAGGGCCATTGGGTTTCCGGAGAGATGCTCAGCGGTAAGATGTCCATGACCCGCTCCGCCGTATGGAAGCATATCTGCAAGCTCCGTGACGAGGGGTACGAGATTAAGTCCTCTCCCGGGAAAGGTTACCTTCTCCATCGAATACCCGATCGTCTTCTCCCCCGTGAGGTTCGCTCCGGTCTCGGGACGAAAATCTTTGGTCAGGGAGAAATCATCCACTTTACGGAGACGGATTCCACGAATTCGAGAGCCAAGGAACTCGCCGCCCGCGGAGCCCATGAGGGGACGATCGTCCTCGCCGAGAGACAGACGGGCGGCAGGGGCCGCCGTGGCCGGAGCTGGTTTTCACCGGACGGTGCCGGCCTTTATGTTTCCCTCGTCCTGAGGCCGGAGGTTGTGCCGGCGGAGGCGCCGAAGATGACACTCATGACGGCCGTGGCCGTCTGCGATGTCCTTATTTCTTATCTCCCATTGCCGCCCAGAGTGAAGTGGCCGAATGATATTTTTGCCGACGGCAGGAAGATCGCGGGCATCCTTACGGAGATCAGCACGGAGCCCGATGCCGTCGACTATGTCGTGGTGGGCTTGGGGCTCAATGTGAATGTTCCCGCCAGGCAATTCCCGAAAGAGATCCGCGAAAGAGCGACATCGATCCTCGTCGAGACGGGAAAGACGCATCCGAGAACCGCGATTTTCAGGTCTTTTCTGGAAAATTTCGAAAGGCATTATACCCTCTTTCGCGAGGGGCGATTCCCCCCGGTGCTGGATCGCTGGAAGGCTTATGCCGGCGCCACGGGGCAGTACGTGCGGATTGACCAGGTCGGGCGAGTCCTGACCGGGGAGATTCAGGACATTGACCAAGACGGATCACTTCTTCTCCGGGATGAGAAGGGAAACCTCCACCGCATTGTTTCGGGAGACTTGACGTATCTTTAGTGAATGGTGACTAGTGGATGGTGATTAGCGGTAGCTCTTCATAGCAGGAACTCATAATTCCAAATCGGGATAATCGCACCATTTATTCTCTGGGGTGAAAAAATGAAGGAAGAACGGTTATCGCTGAGGGGGATGGTCTACGCATCCATGTTCGGGGCCATGACGGCAGTGGGGGCCTTGATATCCATACCGCTTCAGCCCGTTCCCATCACCCTCCAGACCTTCTTTCTCTACCTCGCGGCGGCCCTTCTCGGGGGAGCTCTCGGTGCGCTCAGCCAGATCGTCTACGTGCTCCTCGGCATTCTCGGCCTGCCCGTCTTCTCGGGAGGAAAAGCGGGCCTCGGCGTCCTCATGGGGCCGACGGGCGGGTATCTCATCGGGTTCATCGTCGCGGCCTTCGTCATTGGAAAACTTGTCGAAACCAGGAAAAACGCCGGTTTTTCATGGCTGGTTCTGTCCATGCTTGCGGGTGGGATCATCCTTTACACACTCGGGGTTCTTCAACTCATGGTCGTAGCGGACCTGTCACCGGCCAAGGCCGTTGCCGCAGGCGTTCTTCCCTTTGCGCCCGGGGATGCCCTGAAGATAGTCGCGGCAGCTGCGATTGCGATGAAGATCCGCGGCAGAATCAACATCTGAACGTGTATAAGAATTCTTTTTCATGAAAGGCTCAATCCATGATCCGAATCGAAAACCTTGAATTCCGTTATGCGGCGGAAGCCCCACCGGTGCTTTGTTCGGTCGATGCACAGATCGATGATGGGCAGTATGTGGCCCTCATCGGCCCGAATGGATGCGGTAAGACAACGCTCGCCAAGCATCTGAACGGCCTTCTCGTGCCCACGTCAGGTGACATCTGGGTCGACGGTATGAACACGAAAGATTCGTCCACCGTGAGAGACCTCCGGAGGGCCGTGGGCATGGTCTTCCAGAATCCCGACAACCAGATCGTGGGCATGACCGTTGAGGAAGACCTGGCCTTCGGTCCCGGCAACCTCCGTCTCCCCGCGGCGGAGATCGGGCGAAGGGTTGAAGAGACTCTACAGGTCGTGGGGCTTCCCGGCTATGAAAAGCGCCCGACGCACACGCTCTCCGGGGGTGAAAAGCGGCTTGTCGCTATTGCCGGTGTCTTGGCCATGCGACCGCGTTACCTTGTCTTCGATGAACCCACTTCGTTCCTGGATCCGGCGGGAAAACGGAGGATTCTGAATGTGATCAGGAAATTGAACGGAAGCGGGATCGCGATCATCCATATCACGCACGACATGGACGAGATTATCGAATCCGACCGTGTCCTCGTCATGGTGGCGGGCCGCATCTCTATTGCCGGGTCGACGGGAGACATCTTGAGCCGGGTCGAGGAGATGAAGGCCATCGGTCTCGGTCCGCCGCAGGTGACGGAGCTCATGTGGCGCTTGAGGCAGTCCGGGCAGGACGTGCAGGAGACCATTCTAACCATCGACGAGGCCGTGAAGACGATTTCTTCTCTCATCATCCGGAAATCCGGTCCCGGCGTGGACGGCGTGCGCTCAGGGGTGTGAAATCATGTTTCATCTCGGACAGTACATTCCCAGGTCTTCCGTGGTCCACGGCCTTGACCCGAGGGTTAAAATTATCGCGACCCTGGCCCTGAGCATGACCATTCTGCAGGCCGATCCCGCAAAGGCAGCGGTGCTCTCGGTCTTCCTGCTCGGCGGTGCATGGCTTTCACGGCTGTCCTGGCGGGACGTTGGGGCGGCCCTGAGACCCCTTGTTTTTTTCTTTTGCTTCCTCTTTCTGCTACATCTATTTTTCACGGACGGGCGGCCCCTCTTTCCCGCCTTTCCCGCTGTCACCGTGGAGGGCCTATCGCGGGGGCTCATCACCACATGGCAGTTCATGGCCCTTGTCGTATGCGCGGCGCTTCTCACGATGACGACTACGCCCTCGGAGCTCATCAGCGGCATCGAGTGCCTCCTGCGGCCGCTTCACGCCCTTCGCATCTCCTCCCATGATCTGGCCATCATGGTCTCGCTGGCGCTCCGGTTTATGCCGACCCTCCTTTCGGAATTCCATCGGCTGAGGGAAGCACAGCTCTCCAGGGGTGTTGATTTCCGGGGGGGAACCGTCATGGAGAGGGTGAGGAAGATGTCCTCACTGGCAAGTGTCCTTGTCATCCAGACCTTTCAGAGGGCCGACGAACTGGCGCAGGCAATGGAGGGGCGGGGATATGAAAGAGGGCCGCGGACATACCTGAGAGAGCTTAAAATGGGATATGCCGATTACACGGTCATGATCTCGACTCTTATTTTTGTTGCAGCTCTTTATGCCCTTTCGATTTGAAAGGATCCACCCGTCATATGTCGACCGGATTTTTCCCTTCGGCTTGCGTTCATCGCGAAGTCGTTCTTTTCTCGCGATGAGGGTTGAACATGAAGCGAAAGAGGAGTAGAATACGGCCGCTTTGAACAGAAGGGTAGAAAGACCGGGACGGATGACCAATAACTGGATCTGGGTGGACACTCCTCTAAAAAGGAAGCAGGCCTCAGAAGATATCTCGGGCGCCCATGAAGTTGCCATTGACACGGAATATGATTCTCTCCGCTACTTCCGGGACAAGCTCTGCCTGATCCAGGTTGGAATCGAAGAACGGACTTACCTTTTTGATCCCCTCAACAGGATGCTCGACTTTACGTTCCTGGGCAAGATTTTCAAAAGTTCCGCCCAGGTAAAGATCCTCCACGCAGGTGACAACGACGTTCGAATTTTGAAGCGCGATTACGGCTTCGAATTCAGGAATGTCTTTGATACGCAAAGAGCAGCCGCCCTGCTGGGCTCCGAGCTTTTAGCCCTCTCCACGGTCATCGAGGCTTATCTGGGCATCTCACTCAACAAGGCAAAAAGGTTGCAGCGTTCCCGGTGGGAGAATCGCCCCCTGACGGAAGAACAGATCGATTACGCCGTGCGGGATACGTCCTTCCTGATCGAGCTCTACAGAAAAATGAAACCTGAAATTATCAGCCGGGGCCTTGAGGATCAGGCAAAAAAAGCCTTCACGGCGATCTCCTCGGCTCGCTGGAGCGAAAAGGCCTTTGACGAGCGGTCGTTGAGGGGCATCAGGGGATACCAGGACCTGGAGGATGTCCAGAGGGGGCGTCTCAAAGCCCTCTATCGCTGGCGCTTTGAAAAGGCGAGGGTGACGAATACGGCGAGGTTCATGATCCTCTCGGACCAGAACCTTCTTGATATTGCCAGGTCGGGCGTGAAATCGGTCCGGACACTGGAAAAGCTTTGTGGACTGACGAATCAGAAGGCCGAGCTTCTCGGCCCCGAAATTCTCGAGGTTCTGGAAGATCTTTCGGAAGAGGGTTGAGGCGGCACGAACGCGAACGCCCCGAAACAGCCGTCGTGGCTCAGGCTGATGTCAATGGTTGTTTCCCCCCCCCGCACGCATACGACCGGCGGACCGAGTCCCCGGTCTTTTTTTATGCGACGGATCTCGATCGCTTGAGCGTTCAGGTCAAGATGCTCTGAAAGTCTCCGTACGGCCGCGTTCCTCGTGAGGCGGGACTCGTCCAGCGGAGGAGATGCTCCTGTCCCGCCCGCCAGATGGATCACCTGCACGATGATGCTCTCGAGAGGATCGGCGTTTACCTCTGCACCCACGCAGTGGACATACTCGTCTGTGCGGCAGATACGGACAGCCACGCGGCCGTAGGGACACGCCACCGTGCCGCGAATGACCTTTGACCGCGGTGCAGACGGACCGGGGGGAGAGAGCGTCACAGCGAAAAGACCCGGGGCCGAAGAAAGAGAAGGTGAGGATTTTGAGAGGACCTTGTAGGCCGTTTCCTTCGCGGCCCAGAGGGTCCAGAGTTCCCGGTCGGGATTATCCGATCCGGCAATCCTATCCCTTTCGGACGGCGTGAATACCCGTTGCGTGAAGCGAAGATCCCGGCTCTTTCCCCTGTTCCGGGGCTCCGACAGATCCACGATGTCGTTCCCGACCTGCAAAGTAATTTTCCTCCATCTGGGACAGGCGCCTGATGATTTGTTCGGCATAATCCCGCTGAGCCTTCAGGCCGCCGAGTTCAACCCTGCGGGGCTCCAGGACGGATACGTCGGCGGTAAAAACCTCACCCGTTTTCGGGAAGTCACTGTAGGTTGTCTGGCCGTCGCCTCGCAGGTAGATACACAGGATTTTGATGTTTTCATACTGATGGACAAAGCGTCCCACGCCGTAAGAGTAAGTCTCGACGGCCACGCGCCCCGTGCGGGACCGTCCCCCCTCGGGAAAGATCATGAGGAGCTGCTGGTTTTCGAGAAGGGTGTTGCACTTCTCGAGCTGCCTTTTCATGTCGTCGCGGTCACCGCCCCGCTCGATGGGGATGCACTTGATCAGATAGCAGAGCGCGGCCAGCAAGACATTCCGGTTAAAGTTCGTCCGCTCGGGAAGATTCCAGGCCAACCAGCGAAAATTCAGAAGATACCGATGAAGCGGCAGCATCGCATAAGTCAGAACCAAGGAATCGATTAACGTCAGGTGGTTGGCGCAAACGAGCCACGGTCCTTTGTGCTTCCTGAAATGGTGCCAGCACGCCCGTCGGACCTCTTGCAGGTTTCTGACGCGCCAGCCGAGAAAACGGACGATCCCGTATATCACGGGCCCGACTACGAAGACAAAAAGCCGGCCGGCCAGGTACTGGACGGCGAGAGGCCATCTGGATGACCCGTTCATGGTTTATCTCCTACGCCGCCAGCTTTAACTTGATGACATCGATGGCGTCGCCGATGGTTCTAATCTTGTCGGCATCGTCGTCGTCGATGGAGATGCCGAAGACGTCCTCGCACTTGATGACGACGTCGACAAGTCTTGCCGAGTTGACCTTGAGGTCATTCAGGATGTGGGTTTCTTTGGTGGCCTTTTCGAGCAACTCCGGATTTTTCGTGTAAAGCTTCAGAATGTTGACCAGCTCCGTGAATATTTTCTTTTCGTCCATTTCTAACTCCTTCATTCAGTAAAATTATCGGCTCAGGGCAAATGGCTCAAGGCATAAAGCCGAAGACGATAAAGCTGTTCATATCTTTTTAAACCTTTAGCCTTACGCCCATTTTTTAAAGATAATACAGCTGTTCACATCGCCGAAGCCGAAGCCGGCCTTGGCGATCATTTTCAGATTCGGCAGTTCCAGGGCCTTCTGGGGGATCCTGCCCGCGTACTGCGCGATGTCGGGATGGACGTCCTCGCAGTTGATCGAAGGGTGCAGGAATCCTTTGTAAAGCTGAAGCACGACGGCCACGCATTCCACAGCCCCCGCCCCTCCCAGGCAGTGTCCCACCATGGACTTCGTGGAGTTGATGTAGGGGAAATTCCCCGGTGTCCGCTCCAGCGCCTGTGCCCAGTTCTTCACCTCAACGGGGTCGGCAAAGGTGGCCGTGAGATGACCGTTGATGGCGTCCACATCGCGCGGTGAGATGCCCGCGTCGGCGACGGCCATCCGGATGCAACGCAAGACACCTTCCGGGTTGGGTGCCGTCATAGTCCCGCCGTTTCGATGACCGCCGCAGTTGACGGCTCCGCCCAGGACCTCCGCGTAGATCCGGGCGCGGCGTTTTTTCGCCGTCTCCAGGTCTTCCAGGAGCAGCGCGCCGCCCCCGGAACCCGGGATAAAGCCGCCCGCCGATGCGCTCATGGGTCTCGAGGCGGCCCGCGGCTGATCGTTGGATTTCCTGTTGAGGACCCGCATGGAATCGAAACCAGCCCAGATGAAAGGGGATGAGCCCTCGGATCCTCCGGCCAGGATTCGCTTCGCCATTCCGTGGCGTATGCGATACAGGGCATCGATGATCGCTTCATTGCCGGTGCTGCAGGCCGAGGAATTCGATGTGACCTGGTTTCCGAGAGCGAGAAGGCCCGCGATCTTCGCGCTCGTAGCGCTGTTCATCACCTGCTCGACGATGGTGCTCCCCAGGCGCCGTACCTTACCCTGATTGACGAGGGGGACAACGGTCTCTGCGATCGTGTCCATCCCGCCGATGCCGGAGCCCATGATGGCACCCGTATCCCAGTCCACCTCCCTGCTTTCAAAAGCGGGCACTTCAAAGCCCGCATCCCGCCACGCATCGATGGCGGCGACAGAAGCGAAGGCGATGTTGTCGTTGACGGCGATCAGGTCTTCTTCGCGGAAATAACGCTTCAGCACCTCGCCGAAGTTCTCCGGAATCCCTCCTACTAGGCAGGCAAAGTTCAAATCTTTGAGCCTCGGGATATAACGGATGCCCGAGCGTCCCTCGCGCAGCGCCTTTTCGTAGTCTTCAAGTCCGTGTCCGTTCGGGGCCACGATACCCATCCCGGTGACGACAACCCTATTTATCATCCAGATCAACCCCCATACCCGCCATCACGCCGGAACAGACGAGCTCCCCGTTTTCTCGTGTCATGCTGGTCCTTGTTTTGAGAGTGCCTTTTCTGAAATAAACCTTCTCCCCGCGGATGATCAGTCTCTCGCCGGGTTTCACGATGCCCCTGAATTCCACCTCTTCCAGGATTGTAAAGAGGGTGGTCAGCCTCTTCGCGCCTTCAGCGGATCCCTTATTCTCCGCCATGAAGAGATAGAGGCCGAAAGCCACAACACCCGTCTGGGCCATCGCCTCGACGAGGATAACCCCGGGTGTGATCGGATTTCCCGGGAAGTGTCCCCTGTAAAAAAATTCGTCCTTCCTGAAGCGGTAGGTCCCCACGATGTGCTCCCCGTCCGCCTCCAGGATGTCGTCGATGTAGCGGAAGGGGGGCTGCTGGGGAATGGCCCTCAAAACCCGCTCAACGATTTCCCGATCAACCGCCATAGAGCCCGCCGTTCACGTGGATGACCGTGCCATTGATGTATGTTCCTCTCGTAGCCAGGAAAGCCACCACGTCCGCCACTTCCTCCGGCGTCCCCGTGCGCCCCATGGGAATGCCGGAAAGGATTCTCTCCTTCACCTCCGCGGGCAGGGCCTCCGTCATGGCCGTGTCAATGAAGCCGGGTGCCACGGAGTTCACGAGGATGTTCCGTTCCGAAAGTTCCCTGGCCAGCGACTTCGTGAAGGCGTCCATGGCCGCTTTTTCCATGGTGTAGGGAATCTGCCCGGGGTTGCCCGTGTGGCCCACGACGCTTGAGATGTTGATGATCCGGCCGGTGCCTTTTCTCAGCATGTAGAGCCGGATGACCCGCTTCGTCAGGTACCAGATCCCCCGCATGAGGCTTCGCTGCTCGTCGAACTGCTCCGCCTTCATGGTGATGATGTCGGCGTTGATGGACGCCCCGGCGTTGTTGACCAGGACATCCACGCGCCCTGCGCTATCCTTCAGGCCGTTAGCCATGGCTTCCACCTGGTCGAGATCGGCGAGATCAGCCTGGATGAGAAACCCGTCACCGATTTTGGTAAGGACCGCCTTTGCCCCGTCGGCACTGCGGCGATAGTGAACACCTACACGGAACCCTTCCCCGGCCAGGGCTCGGCAGCATGCGGCACCGATGCCGGTTCCTCCTCCGGTCACAATCGCAACGGGTTTTTCGCTCATGGTCCTACCTTGTCATTATTCCGCCGATGGAGTTTCGGGACCTCATCGGATAATCGGGATAGGAGATTCCCTTGAAGACGCCCGTGCGGGCGTCTTTCATCACCATGATCAGTTCGCCGTCCACAAAGATATTGGCATCGCCGATCACAATACTCGCTCCTGATTCTTTCAGATGAGCGTATCGCTTGACGGCGATTTCGTATCGCGCGATCTTGTTGTATGGGCGGATCTGGCCGTTGAAAGAGACTTCCCCGCACCCGAGAGCCCTTCCTGTCCCGACGGCTCCCCGCCAGGCGCAGTAAAAGCCGAGAAGCTGCCAGACGGCATCCACACAGAGACATCCCGGCTGAACCGGGTCACCGGGCATGTGGCACTGGAAGTACCATGCGTCCAGCCTGATGTCCTGCTCGGCTACGATCGACCCCTGGTTTTTGTCCTTGTTGACGGAAAGGATCCGGTCCATCATGAGAAGCGGTGGTGTGGGGAGGCGCGCGTCAAATCCCTGGGGCGGGTCATCCACAATTCTCCCGTAGGCCAAGGCGAGCAGGTCAACCAGATCGAAAGAATTCTTTTCCATGAATTCGGCGTATTTCATTTGTTTTCCTCGACGATGAGCATCATGTGAGCCCAGCTCAGCCCCGCCCCCACCTGAACAACGGCGATGTGATCATCCGGTTGAATCTCGCCCCAGTGGAGGCTCAGGGCCCCGGGGGCGCCGGCGCTCGCCGTGTTTCCATGTTCGACGACGTTGTGCCAGTGATTGCCCGGATCGATGCCGCAGCGCTCGCAGACCATCTTCAGCATCCCGAGATTGGCCTGGTGGCCGATGAACTTGAGATGGCCGTTCATGGAGGGATAGGCGGCCTGGAGCGTTCGCAGGGCTTCCGTCGTTTTCCGGATCGCAAAACCCTGCACGGCGTTCCCGTCCTGGCTGAAATATCCCATCCTCGGGATACCCACCTTGTCCCAGGCGGAGGGCTTGGCGCAGAAGTGCGTCCCCACGAATTTCATCCGACTCGGGACGGTGAGAGAAAGAACCGTCGCTATGCTCCCGTCGCCGAAAAGGCAGGCCGAACTTCGGTCGGAATAATCAACAGAGCGCGTGAGGTTTTCCGGGACAACCGTCAGGATATAAGGCGGCAAGGCCTCCGGCTTCATCATGCCGAGGAAGTGGATCTGCACACCGAAGCTGGTGCAGGCGGAGTTCATGTCAAAACAGGGCACCTCGATGCCGAGCGCCGCGGCCACCCGGGAGGCTTCCGCCGGGGAGGAATAGTCGGGTGCCGAGCATCCGCAGATGAGAAGACCGATGTCCTCTTTCCGAATCCCCGCCCGCTCGATGGCCAGGCGGGCGGCTGCCGCCGCGGTCTGCGCATTGTTGTACAGGCTCGCTTCCATGACCCCTCGAAGATCGCGGTTTTTCGTGGTCCTGATATAATCCAGCGGAAGGACGGTGTGACGCGTGACAATGCCCACCCGCTCGAGGATCCATTCCTCGCTGCTTCCGATGTCCAGTTCGCTCAGGAACCGGTTCGTAATGACATTTTCCGGGTAAAAGTGACCGAGGCCATGAAGATACAGCATAATCGTCCCTCTAAGTCCGTCTGAGTCTATCTGTGTCTGTCTCCGTCCCGAGTATGGGACCTTTCCTTCTAATTCAACATAAAACTCAAAATCATAATTCTGGTCTTAAACGAGTTCTCTCCCGATGATCATGTGCTGTACCTCGCGGACCCCCTCGTAGATATCGATGATGTGGGCATCTCTCGCAAGCTTGGAAATCTCGTATTCCGACATGAAGCCATAGCCCCCGTGGAGGTGAAGCCCTTCATTGGCGCAGAAGATCGCCGCCTCGGCGGCCACGTTCTTGGCCAGCGAGGAGTACATGCCGCGGTCCTCGGCCTTCTCCTGGACCTTGACGGCCGCTTTCATCAGGGCGAGATCGGCCAATTCCACCTTTTTCCACATGGCAACCAGCGTCTCCCTCGACACGGGCAGGTCGCAGATCCTCTGGCCGAACTGTTTTCGCTGCCGGGTGTACTCGATGGTCACGTCCAGAGCCCGCCTGGCCAGCCCCACGCCGATGGCGGCCACCATGGGTCTTGCAAAGTCCAAAACATCAACGAGATACTTGAAGCCCAGCCGCCGGTCCCCGATGATCTGGCCGTCGTCGATGGCCACGTCCTCGAAGGTGACGCTGGCTGTGTTGGAAAGGCGCTGTCCGAGTTTGTCCTCCGGTTTCCCGATCGTGATCTTGCCGCCGTTCAGGGCGTTGAGTTCGAAATTTTCAGCATTGGAAAGGGCCGGGTCGTTTTTCGCCATCGAGTCAGCGGGAACGATGACACAGCCCATGAGCTGGCTCGCCGGTTTTCCGACCTTGCAGAACACGGTGAACTGCGAAGCGAAGTTGGCGTTGGTGATGAAGCATTTCGCACCGTTGAGGATGTATTGGCCGTTCACGCCCTTCTGGATGAAGGTCGTCATGGAGGAGTTGTCCGACCCCGCGCCGGGCTCCGTCAGGCAGAAGGAGGCGATGAGCGGGGCCTTCGCGAAAGGGCCCAGGAACCTCTGCTGCTGTTCTTCCGACCCCTGCTGGGCGATGACGACGTTGGCCAGGTCGTTGCACATGGCCGAGGTGGAAACCCCCGTGTCGCCGTAGGAAAGTTCTTTGATGATGAGGGCCGAAGAGACGGGATCAATCTCGTAACCCTTCACGGCCTTCGGGATGCTCAGGTTCAGGATCCCCATCTCCCAGGCCTTCTTGATGATGTCGTAAGGGAAAAGATGTTTCTTCTCTATCTCCAGGATACGCGGCAGTATTTCGCTCTTCACAAATCTACGCACGGTATCCACATACAGCTGCTGTTCGTCGTTCAAATTGAAATCCATCAAGTATCTCCTCAAATTGTGCACCGGTCCCTCGGGGTGATCGAACAGGGATCATGCCGCAGGATGCCGGGTTGTCATCAATTTCCTTGGAAGGTTCGCTGGGCGGAAGCCAGAGTCGTGAGCGAGAGGCAGTTGACGCCGATGGTCCGGAAGAAATCTCTCAGTGGACGGTTGGGACCGACTTCGTAGATGACGTCTGCCGTGGAGGACAGGGTGTGCATGTTATCCTTCCAGCGGACGGTATTGCTCAGCTGTGAGACCAGTTTGTCAAGGACGTCTTCCGTATCGTTGGAGTGAAATCCGCCCGTGAAGTTGGAGGTCACCTTGGAGGCGGACCGGCTGTCCATGACTTTCCGAACGGAGTTGAGGACATCTTCAAAGGGGTTCTCGATCGTACTCATGAATCGGCTGTGGAACGGGGCGCTCACATTCAGCGGGACGAACCGCAGCGATTTTTCCGCACTGAGGGACTGTACGATTCGCGTTTCCGCTTCGGGCATGGCCCTCGCCTCGCCGCTGATCACGACCTGGTTCGCCGAGTTGATATTGGCCACATCGATCGGGAGATCCCTGAGGGCTTCCAGGATAATTTCCACGTCCAGATCTCTCGAGACGATGGCCGACATGCCGCCCATCCCGACTGGTATGGCTTCCTGCATGAGCTTGCCGCGGATGTGCACGATCTTGATGACCGTGGAGAGAGGAAGCACACCGGCTGCAACCAGCGCCGTATATTCACCGAGGCTGTGCCCGCCAAAGAACCGGGGATTGAGATCATAGAGGGCTTGAAGACCCCGGAGCATGGCGATTTCAGTCACCAGTATACAGGGCTGCGCGTACTCTGTCTGATGCAGGCGCTCATCCTCGCCAAAGCACATGGCTGCCACGTCCCAACCCAGGGCATCGGAGGCTTCTTGGAAAGTCTCACGGCTCGCCGGGACCATTGCATAAAAATCCCTGCCCATGCCGTGACGCTGGGATCCCTGGCCGGGAAAAACGACGGCTGCTTTATGACCTGACATTTTCAGTCCTATCCCTTCTTTTGCAACAAGAAATCGCAAGTTCGCCGGTATATGAGCAGAAAGCATGCCACGGGGTCTGTGGTCAGTATAAATAATTTAATATACTGTAATAATTGAATAATATACAATATTATTTTGTGACTGCGGGTCAGTTCTGGAGGGGTTTCCGGGGTAAAAAGTGTGTAGAGAGGTACACAGTGTGAAGGCTGGTACACAGTTTGGGAGGGTTCCGTAGGGGGAAAAGAAGTTATCCCATTGATATTGCTTATGAAATAGAATTTTAGGGGCTTCTCTTCCTTGACTAAACCGCAGTTTACCGATATCATCACACAACTTTTCGAAACCCCGGGATAGGAGTATGGAGCCCTTTACTCTGGCGGCGGTCAGCCTCATCATAGCCCTTTCTTTGATCGCCAGGAAGGAAAAGGAAATTGTACAGAGAACCTTTGCGGCCCTCTGCCTTGCGATCTTTGTTCAAAAGAGCGGAGAGTTCTTCGGGGGTATCTTTGAAAGCGGCTTCTTGGGGACGGTCGGGTACCTGGGATTACTGACGGCTCTCCCCCTCCTTCTGCGATTCGAGCATTTTTTCCTGAAAGGTAGGACCTTCATCGGCACGCGGGATGTTGTCCTCACCTCGGTGATCGGTCTGTTTTTCATTGTTGCGTTTTTCACGCCGTTCTACGCCTCGCCGTTTTTCAATCCGGTGGTCAATCTCTACGCTTCGCTGGTCCTGCTCTACGGTTACATCGCCCTTCTGGTTTACATTCGGAGAAAGTCCGCGGGTGTCGAGAGGAAAAGAATGGTCTATGTGGCCATCGCGTGTGCCGTTACGGCCTTCATCAGCATCTCCGATGCGCTCCATTATCTTATCCTGGGATTTCCGCCCTTTTCAAACCTCGCAGCCGCGGCCCTTCTTTACTTCATGCTCGTCATCATCGTGCACCCGCACCTCCCCGAGTTTTACGAAATCATGGGACGGGCGCTCGTGATTGTGATCACCTCCGTCATCGCCACGATCATATTCTATCTTGTCATCGGACTTTTCGACACGACGCCTGCCCCATACATCACCCACGTCCTTATGGGCTCTTTCCTGATCGTTCTTCTCTTTGATCCGATCAAGTTCATTCTGAAGAAGGTTTTTATTTATCTCTTTCCGGACGCAAAGGATTTCTTCACGTCCCTCTATGCCTTCGACCAGGAGCTGGAGAAGGAAAAATCGATGCTTCTCGAGGAGATGGCCACGGCGCTGGCCCACGAGATTCGAAACCCCCTCGGTTCCATCAAGGGGGCCGGTCAGTACCTGAAGTCGGAGACGTCGAATCCCGAGAACCAGAAACTCCTAGAAGTGATCATTGAGGAGACTGACCGGCTCAACAGGGTTGTTTCCCAGTTTATGAATTACGCAAAGCCTTATGGCGTGAAGCCCGACTGGCAGGACATCAACGCAATCATCGAGAAGGCCGCCTCACTGATCAAGGCGAATGAACAGTCCGGAAAAATCAGCGTTGAAACGGACCTTCATCCTTCGCTCCCCCGGGCCCACGTGGACGGGGAACAGGTGATGCAGGTCATCCTCAACATCGCCTTCAACGGTATCGAGGCCATGCCGGACGGGGGCACCCTGACCCTGAGGACCTCCCGGATCGAAAGCGATGAAGGGGATGCCGTCGGGATCTCCATCCGGGATACGGGCAAGGGGATCAGCAAGGAGGACATGCCGAACATCTTCAAGCCTTTCTTCACCACCAAGAAAAGAGGCGTGGGTCTCGGGCTGGCCATCTGTCGGAAGATCATCCGCGGTCAGGGCGGACAGATCCGGGTCAAATCCCTGCCGGGGCAGGGCACGATTTTTTACATCCGGATCCCCGTTCCCCAGGAATGAAATGACCTTGACAGGGGGTGGGTTCCATAATACACGTTGAGCGAAGGCTCAAGGCTTCAGGCATAGGGCTTTAGGCGTTTATGGTTTCGTCAATGGTGTGAATCCTTCATCCCGGTGCTCATGGCTTAGCGCCTCTTTTATTTTCGATAACCTCCCTGCGAATGTTTCGTGAAAAGTGATGAAAAAGATACTCATCGTCGATGACGAAGCCAACATGAGGCTCGTCCTCAAGGCCCTGCTCAGCCGCGAGGGCTACGACGTTCTCACGGCTGCGGACGGACTTGAAGCCCTTGACGTGCTGAAGAGCCACGACGTCAAGGTCGTGATCACAGACCTCAGGATGCCCCGTCTCGACGGGATGGCTCTTCTGGATAGGGTGGTCCGGGATTTCCCGTCTGTACCGGTGATCATGATCACCGCGCACGGCACCATCCACACGGCCGTGGATGCCCTGAAGAAGGGGGCCCTCGATTACATCACCAAGCCTTTTGATCAGGCGGAATTGAAAAACGTGATTGCCAAGGCCGTCAAGACAAAGATCCTGAGCGACGAAGAGCTCGTCTTGAGCATGGAAGAAATCGATCGCCAGGACATCGTCGGTGTCAGCGAGGGCATGGTCCAGATCTTCGAGGTCATCAAAAAGGTGGCCCCGACGACGACCACCATCCTGATCACCGGGGAGACGGGGACGGGTAAGGAGCTCGTGGCCAACGCCATTCACAGCAACAGCCCCCGCCGGAAGAATCCTTTCATCAAGATCAACTGCTCGGCCATTGCCGAGAACCTGATGGAGAGTGAACTCTTCGGTTACGAGAAAGGGGCCTTCACCGGCGCTGTTTCCAGCAAGGCGGGACGGTTCGAGCTTGCCCACAAGGGAACCCTCTTCCTCGATGAGGTGGGGGAGGTGCCAAAGGATATGCAGGCCAAGCTCCTGCGGGTGATTCAGGATCAGGAGTTCGAGCGTGTGGGTGGCCTCCAGACCATCAAAGTGGATGTGAGGCTCATCACGGCCACGAACAGAAATCTCATGCAGGATGTCAAGGAGGGGAGATTCCGAGAGGACCTTTATTATCGGCTCAATGTGCTTCCCATTCATGTCCCGCCGCTCAGGGAGCGTCCCGAAGACATCCCTCCTCTCACGGCATTTTTTCTACAGAAGTTCAACAGGAAGCTGGACCGGCACGTCCGGGGTCTCGACCCGGCTGTGGAGGAGCTTTTCTCCACTTATGACTGGCCCGGAAATATAAGGGAGCTTGAAAACCTCATCGAGCGCCTCGTCCTGATGACGCAGGACGAGACCATCCGGTTCGGCGAAGTTCCCCAGGAACTGGTTGCGGCCGCTGCGGCCAGTGCTGCCCTCAGGGCCGCTGATCAGAAAAAACCCTTCAAGGATGTCATCCGGGAGAAGACAGAAGAGGTGGAACGGCAGATGATCATCCGGGTCCTCGAAGAATGCGGGGGGAACATCAGTAAGGCGGCCAGGCAGCTGGGTCTGAGCAGGAAGGGCCTCCACCTCAAGCTGGCAAGGTACAACCTTCGTGATAAGGGATAAAATGACATGGCTGTGAAGGAAGAAAAGATCAACCGGATCGAAGTCGGTTTCAGGAAGGGCGTGCGGGATGCTCTCGGCGAAAAGGTCCGAAGACGGATCGTCGAGCACCTTCGCATCAACGTGGACGAAGTCAGGACCATTGACGTCTACACCGTGGAGGGAAATTTATCGCGGGGTGAGATCAAACAAATTGCCGAAGGACCCCTCATGGACCCCGTGATCCAGGGTTATGCGATCAACCGTGGGCTAGCTGCCGATTTTGACTGGCTCATCGAGGTGGGCTTCAGGCCGGGCGTGACGGACAACGTGGGAAGGACGGCCACCGAGGCCATCCGGACGCTTCTGGGAAACGGCTCGGGGAAAACAGCCCGGGTCTACACGTCCAGGCAGTACGTCATTCGGGGTGGAATCCATCCTGAGGAGGCGGAGCGCATCGCCTCGGGGCTTCTGGCCAATGAACTCATCGAGCGATTCGAGATCATCGAGGGGAAGAACTGGGACCCCCGGAAGGGCATGCGCCCCTACGTGCCGAAGGTTGGCGGAGAGGATCGACCGCACGTTGATGAGATCGATCTCAATGTGGGCGATGAAAGCCTCACGGCCATGAGCAGCGACCGGGTGCTGGCCCTGAGCCTCCCGGAGATGAAAGCCATCCAGGCGTATCTCAAAAATCCTGCCGTCGTCGAAGCGCGCAAGAAAGTCGGCCTCAGTGTCAGGATTACCGACGTGGAGCTCGAGTCGCTGGCGCAGACGTGGTCCGAGCACTGCAAGCACAAGATCTTCAATGCCTTGATACAATACGAGAACGAGGAGGGGAAAGAGACGGTGATCGACTCGCTCTTCGCGACTTACATCAAGGGCTCGACGAAAGAGATCCGGGAGGCCATGGGGAAGGCTGACTGGTGCCTCTCCGTCTTTGTCGATAATGCGGGTGTCATCCGCTTCAATGGCGACTACAACCTTGTCTTCAAAGTCGAGACGCACAACACCCCGTCCGCTCTGGACCCCTATGGCGGGGCGCTCACGGGCATCGTCGGGGTCAACCGCGACCCCTTCGGGACGGGCAAGGGAGCAAAGCTTATCTTCAACACCGACATCTTCTGTTTTGCCACGCCCTTCTATTCGAAACCCCTGCCGAAGCGTATCCTGCACCCGAGACGTATCTACGAGGGTGTGCGCGAAGGGGTGGAGCACGGCGGGAACAAAAGCGGCATCCCCACTGTGAACGGATGCATTGTCTTCGATGACCGGTTCCTCGGGAAGCCTCTCGTGTACTGCGGGACGGCCGGTATCATGCCCTCGCGCATAGGGGGTTTGCCCAGTCACGGCAAGGAGATCAAAACGGGGGATCTGGTCATCATGTGCGGCGGACGTATCGGGAAGGACGGGATCCACGGCGCCACCTTCTCATCGGAGGAGCTCCACGAAGGGTCACCCGTTTCAGCCGTGCAGATCGGTGATCCCATCACGCAGAAGAAAATGACCGACTTCCTGCTCATGGCCAGAGACAGGGGGCTTTACCGGGCCCTGACGGACAACGGTGCCGGCGGTCTTTCCTCGTCGGTGGGGGAGATGGCAAGGCTTTCCGGAGGCGCGGAGATCGATTTGGAGAAAGCGCCCCTGAAATACGCGGGTCTCAACCCCTGGGAAATCCTTCTCTCCGAGGCCCAGGAGCGGATGTCGCTCGCCGTGGACCCGGGGAAGATCGATGAGTTCCTGGCCCTGTCACGGAAGATGGACGTGGAATCCACGGTCCTCGGCCGGTTCACTGATTCCGGAAAGTTCCATGTCCGTTTCGGTAACCGGACGGTTGCCTTTCTCGACATGGAGTTTCTCCACGACGGCCTCCCTCAGATGCAGCTCCGCGCGAAGTGGGTCTCCCCGAAACACCGGGAACCCGGTTTCCCCGAACCGGACAACATGGGCCATGCCCTTCGAACCATGCTCTCGAGGCTCAATATCTGCAGCAAGGAGTCCGTCGTCCGGCAGTATGACCACGAGGTCCAGGGCGGGAGTGTCGTCAAACCCCTGACCGGCGCTGCCAACGACGGGCCCTCCGATGCCGCCGTGGTCCGACCGGTACTGGGTTCCTTCGAAGGGATCGTCGTTGCCAACGGGATCTGCCCGCGCTACAGTGACATCGACACCTATCACATGGCCGCCTGCGCGATCGACGAGGCAATACGGAACGCCGTCTCCGTCGGCGCCTCCCTGGGGCACCTGGCGGGGCTTGACAACTTCTGCTGGTGCGATCCCGTGCAGTCCGATAAGACCCCGGACGGCGAATACAAGCTGGCGCAGCTCGTGCGGGCAAACAGGGCCGTCTACGACTACACGAAAATCTACGGTGTGCCCTGTATCTCCGGCAAGGACAGTATGAAAAACGACTACCAGATCGGCGAAACCAAGATCTCCATTCCGCCGACGCTCCTCTTTTCCGTCATCGGCAGGATCGAGGACGTGCGGAAGGCCGTGACCATGGATGTCAAAAAGCCCGGAGATCTCATCTACGTCCTCGGGGAAACTTTCCCGGAGCTCGGCGGATCGGAGTGGTTTGCCCAGAACGGGTTCATCGGTAACCACGTCCCCGCTGTCAACGGTGAGAAGGCGAAAAAGCTATACAGGGCCCTGAGTGCCGCCATCCGGGAGGGGATCGTGGCCTCCTGCCACGACTGCGCCGACGGCGGGCTCGGTGTGGCGCTGGCGGAGACGGCCTTTGCGGGGGGGCTGGGTATGTCCGTGGATCTCTCCCTGGTTCCCTGCTCGGGAATCTACAGGGATGACTATCTCCTCTTCTCGGAGTCCCAGAGCCGCTTCGTCGTCACAGTCTCGCCGGACCACAGGGACCGTTTTGAAGAGATCCTGAAGGGGAACACTTTCGCCTGTGCCGGGCAGGTGCTCGCGGAGAACGGCTTCAGGATCAACGGGATCAGGGGGAACCGGATCATCGAAGACGACATCCGGGTGCTGAAGGAGATCTGGCAAAAACCGTTGAAATTTTGATGGATCAAAATTTCAGGTCTATTCGGTCTGTCCTGTCTATCCGGTTCATCTGGTCAAAGGCACATCAGGAAACTAGGGTAAGAAGAAATGCTGAGCAAAGTAAAAACAATCGTCATTACGGGTAAGGGGACGAACTGCGAGATGGAGATGGCCCACGCGTGCAGGCTGGCCGGCGCCGACGTCGTGGACATCGTCAACATCAACGAGCTCCTCTACGGGGAAAAACGGCTGGACGACTATCATTTCCTCAATCTTCCGGGGGGCTTTCTCGACGGCGACGATCTGGGTTCCGCCAAGGCCGGCGCGCATCGTATCATGCACGCCCGGGTTGCCGGGACCGGCGAGCCTCTCTACGAGCAATTTTCAAGGTTCATCCGGGACGGGAAGCTCATCCTCGGCGTCTGCAACGGCTTCCAGCTCATGGTCAAGCTGGGAATCCTGCCGGGACTGAAAGGCGAGTACTTCAAACAGACCACGACGCTTACGTTTAACGACTCCGGGCGTTTCGAGGACCGCTGGGTGTACCTCAAGGTCAACGATCGATCGCCTTGCATCTACACGAAAGGTGTCCAGGGAATCTATCTCCCCGTGCGGCACGGTGAGGGGAAGTTCATCACCAAAAACGCTACGATCCTGAAGCAGCTTCACAGGAAGAACCTTGTCGCCGTCCAGTACTGCAGGCCAGATTATAGTGAACCGACAATGGAGTATCCCCTGAACCCCAACGGCACCTACGACGCCATTGCGGGCATCTGCGACGAGACGGGACGTCTCTTCGGCCTGATGCCGCACCCGGAGGCCTACACGCACTGCACCAACCATCCGCGCTGGACCCGTGAGGATCTCCCCGAGGAAGGGATGGGGCTTGCCATTTTCAAGAACGCCGTCGATTTCATCCGGAAGGGCAGTTTCTGATTGCGCTGTTTTTTTCGCTCCGCATTCTAATTCTATAGCCACAGCGAAAGGGGCATTCTATGATTCACGTTCTTGCCACCGTTGAAGTTGTCCCCGGTAAAAGAGAGGACTTTCTCAAGGCGTTCAGAAAGGTGATCCCCGTCGTCCGCCGGGAGAAAGGATGCATCGAGTACGGTCCCGCCGTGGATATGCCCACCGGCATTCCCATTTCGATACCCCTGCGCGACGACGTCGTCGTTATCATCGAGAAGTGGGAGAGCCTCGATGACCTGAAGGCCCATCTCGCGGCGCCCCACATGAAGACCTATCGCGCGGCCGTGAAAGACCTGGTAAAAGGGATGCAGGTCCAGATCCTGAAGCCGGTGTGAGATGAGACTCAAGGGATCGGAGAAGAAAGAGCTCAGGGGGCTCGCCCACGGCCTCAAGCCCCTGGTGCAGGTGGGCAAAAAGGGCGTGACCGGTGAACTGGTCGCGTCAGTTGATCTGGCCCTTGGTGACCACGAGCTTATCAAAGTCCGGTTTCTCGAGTTCAAGGGCGAGAAGAAGGCGTTGTCTCAAGAAATCGCGGAGAAAACGGGAAGCGAGCTTGTAGGCCTCATCGGCAACATCGCCGTCTTTTTCCGGCAGCACCCCGACCCCGCGAAAAGGAAGATCAGACGATCACCCTCTTCAGGAAAGTCTTGAGATAAACTCCCGGACTTTCTGAACCCATTCGCGAGTCACGAGCTCGATTTTTGTTTTCTTTTTCTCTTCGCAGAGTGAGGCGGTTACGAAACCGCCGCCGCCTACGAAGGTGAGGCAACCCGGTTTTTCTTCGGTGAGCTTGAGGCCGAGATCCCTCCCGAAATATTCCTTCAGACGCTTGATGATCTCTTCGGATTTCAAATCGCTTCTATATTCCACGGAGAGCATCTTGACCTTCCCCCGGGCGTAATGGAGAGGACAGTCATCCTTCATTTTGATTTGCCCGTCGCTTTTTTCTTTTTTCCCTTCGTCTTTGCCAGCTTGTTCTTCAACGAGGCGCCGATGAATTTCGCGAAGAGCGGATGCGGGAGCATCGGCTTGGATTTGAATTCGGGATGGAACTGGCATCCCAGGAACCAGGGGTGATCGCTTAGCTCTACGATCTCGACGAGCTTTCCGTCCGGCGAAGTCCCCGTAACGCGAAGGCCTTTCTTGACGAGCGCTTCCCTGAACTGGTTGTTCAACTCGTAGCGGTGCCGGTGCCTTTCGTGGATTTCCCTCTCACCGTATGCGTCGAAGGCGAAGGACTTGTTGTTCAGGACGCAGGGGTAGGATCCCAGGCGCATGGTCGCCCCCTTGTCGGTGATGCTTCTCTGCTCGGGGAGAAAATCGATGACGGGGTAGGGGGATTCCCCGTCAAATTCCGAGCTGTTGGCCTTTTTCATGTGACAGACGTTTCTCGCGTACTCGATCACGGCCGTCTGCATGCCGAGACAGATCCCGAAGTAGGGGATGCGGTTGGTCCTCGCGTGGTGGATCGCCTGTATTTTCCCTTCGATGCCGCGACTGCCAAAACCGCCGGGGACGAGGATCCCGTCGACGTCTTTGAACTTGCTGCCCACACCCTCTTTCTCGATCTTCTCCGAGTCCACGAAGACGAGTTTCACCTTTGAGCGGTTCGCGATACCGCCGTGGGTGAGGGCTTCGTTCAGGCTCTTGTAGGAATCGGCGAGATTGACGTATTTCCCCACAACGGCGATGGTCACGTCGTGGAGGGGGTTCTTGAGCCTCTGGACCATGTCTTCCCACTCGCTGAGGCGCGGCTGGCCGGTCCAGATGTTGAGAAGGCTCACGACCCTGTCATCCACTCCTTCCTTGTGAAAGATGAGCGGGACGTCGTAGATATGTTCTACATCCTTCGCCGTGAAGACGGCTTCCACCTCGACATTGCAGAAGAGGGAGATCTTGGCCTTGATCTCGTTCGAAAGATAGTTCTCCGATCGACACAAAAGGATGTCCGGCTGGATGCCGATCTCGCGAAGGGCCGCCACGCTGTGTTGCGTGGGCTTCGTTTTAACCTCCCCCGCCGTCTTGATGTAGGGGACCCAGGTCAGGTGGATGAAGATGGCGTTCTGCCGACCCACTTCGTTCCGGAACTGTCTGGCTGCCTCGAGAAAAGGCAAACCCTCGATGTCGCCCACCGTGCCCCCGATCTCGACGATCGCCACGTCGTAACCCTCGGAAGCCCTCTTGATGTAGTCCTTGATCTCGTTGGTGATGTGAGGGATGACCTGGACGGTTCCGCCGAGGAAATCCCCCCTTCTTTCCTTGGTAATGACGGAATAGTAGACCTGGCCGGTCGTGAGATTGTTCGATTTCCCCATGCGGGTGCTGGTGAACCGCTCGTAGTGCCCGAGGTCGAGATCCGTCTCCGCGCCGTCGTCGGTGACATAGACCTCGCCGTGCTGAAAGGGATTCATGGTACCGGGGTCCACGTTGATGTAGGGATCGAGTTTCTGGTTGGCCACGCTGAGTCCGCGGCACTCCAGGAGACAGCCGATGGACGCCGCCGCCAAACCCTTGCCCAGTGAGGAGAGAACACCCCCCGTGACGAATATATATTTTGTCCTCATGCGCGAACCCCTTCTGCTTAGGCAGACAATTTTGAGTTATGAGCGTTTAACATAAAGTTTCAGTCTTGTGATAGAGATTTAATATACAAGTTTTGAGTTTTGAATTGCAGGGACTTATTAAAGTGATTTTCATTTGCATCAATAATTCATAACTCAACATTCAAAATTCATAATTCAAACTGCTGCTCAAAAAAACAGCAGTTTGTCACTCCCATTCGATGGTGCTCGGGGGCTTCGTGCTTATATCGTACACCACCCGGTTGATACCCTTGACCTCGTTGACGATCCGGCTCGAGATCCGCTCGAGGACCTCATGGGGAAATCGCACCCAGTCGGCCGTCATGCCGTCAGTGCTTGTGACGGCCCTTACAGCGATCACGTTTTCGTAGGTCCGCCCGTCGCCCATGACACCCACGGTCCTGACGGGCAGCAGTACCGCCAGGTCCTGCCAGACATGGTTATATAGTCCCGCCTTCCAGATCTCCTCGCGGACGATCGAGTCGGCTTTCCGGACGACGGCAAGCTTGTCTCTCGTGACGGGACCGAGGATTCGCACCGCGAGGCCCGGTCCCGGGAAAGGGTGGCGCCCCACGAGGGACTCGGGAAGCCCCAGCTCCCGGCCGAGTTCCCGGACCTCGTCTTTGAACAGGACCCGGAGCGGTTCCACGAGAGACATCTTGAGCTTCGCGGGAAGACCCCCCACGTTGTGGTGGCTCTTGATGACGACCGAGGGTCCCCCGAAGGAAGAGGTGCTCTCGATGACGTCAGGGTAAAGAGTCCCCTGGGCAAGGTATTTGATCCTGCCCATCTTCCTCGCTTTCTCTTCAAAGACCGCGATGAACTCGCGGCCGATGATCTTGCGCTTGCGCTCGGGGTCGATAACGCCGGCGAGCTTTTTCAAGAAGCGTTCACCCGCCCGGACGAGCCTGAAGTTCAGGTGGTACTGGTCCCGGAAGGTGGAAACAACTTCCTCCACCTCGTTTTCCCGCAGGAGGCCGTTGTCCACGAAGATGGACGTGAGCTTTTTGCCGATCGCCTTGTGGAGAAGCACGGCAAGGACGGAGGAGTCGACTCCGCCGGAGAGTGCGCAGAGCACGCGCTCACCCCCTACCTGCTCGCGGATTCGCTGGATGCTCTCCTCGATAAAAGACCCCATGGTCCAGGTGGGACTGCAGCCGCAGATCCGGAAGATGAAGTTCTGGATGATGGCGATGCCGTTCACCGTATGGTGAACCTCGGGGTGGAACTGGACGCCGTAGAGTTTTCGCGACGGGTTCTCCATGACGGCGACGGGGCAGTTTACGGTGGCTGCTGCGATCCGGAATCCTTTCGGAAGTTTCGTGATCCGATCGCCGTGGCTCATCCAGATCCGCTGACGGCCTTCGAGCCCCGCAAAGAGAAGAGAGGCTTTTCCTGCCTCATTGAGCACGAGTTCCGCGGGGCCGTATTCTCGAAGGGGTGAGGCTGTGACCTTCCCTCCCAGCTTGTGGGCCATGAGCTGCACCCCATAGCAGATGCCGAGAACGGGCACGCCCAGGTCGAACATCCCTTCCCGGCTCATCGGGACCCCCCTGTCAAAGATGCTTGCGGGGCCGCCGGAGAGAATGATCCCTTCCACTTGCTTGGCTTTCAATACGGCGGGGGAGACATCATGAGGAAGGATTTCGCAGTAGACGCGGCACTCACGCACACGGCGCGCAATGAGCTGGTTGTACTGGGATCCGAAGTCGAGGATCGCGATCATAAAAAATGGTTACTGGTCTTCGGTAGACTTCCTGATTTTTGTGGCGATGAACTCCACGGACTCGCCGGGGAGTCGTTTCGATGGGAAGAAGATCGAGGCTGCGGTCATCCCGGATCAGGTTGAATTCGTTGATGAGGTTACGCCCGGCGTCCAGGTTGCTTATACCATACAACGTGTATCCCGGACAGCGGAAATCGCGTTCTGGACTCGTTTAAACGTTACGATATTGTAACGAGACGGGTTCTTAGCGGAGACTTTCTGACTAATTTTTTGTCAGGTTCTTTAGGACAACGCCCTTGTTTTTCAGCCGCTTCTCATTGGCCAGGAGCTCCCACGCAACGATCCGGTCGATCACGTAGATCAGATTGCCGCCTTTTTCGGCATATACCTGGCCATAGGATATGGGGATCTCTGGGGTCACGCCGCCCAGGAGCGAGCGGGCAACGGAATCGACTTTCCGTTCTCCGTTTGCCAGCAGCAGGACCGTTCCTGCCTGATAAACGAGTTCCGCCCCCATGGACACGGCATAGTTCGGGGAATCACCGACGGTGGCGAAGTGGCCGTCTTTCACGGCGTTGGCGATGGTGTTGTCGTCAAGCTTGACGAGCATGACGGATGAGCCTTTGAAAGGAATCCCAGCTTCGTGGAAGGCCACGTGGCCGTGGCCGCCCACCCCGATAATCTGCAGGTCGATCCCTCCTGCCGCCTTGATCTTCCGGCTGTATCCGTCGAGGATCTCCTTCCGGATCCAGTCGAGATAGTCGGACGCCGTTTTGGCCTTGATGACGATGGACTTCCCGGCGTCGGTCCCCTTGAACGCCCAGTCCTCTCTGTTTTCATTCAATTCCCGGATCAATCTTTTCTGGTCGATCAGCGAGCCGTAGGGGACGTGTGTTTCAATAAATTTATTCTTAAGAAGTCCGAAAAATTCCTGAATCATGAAGTAGGCATAACTCTCAGGATGGACTACCCGCTGTTGAACGTTATCGCCTGGCAGGCCTACATACTCATCGAGATTGAAACTTCGGATGCGGCTGGAATCAAATTGCCCGCTATTGGCCGCTTTTGCGAGGTACTTATAGAGTCCCGTGGGTGAGTTCCCCGTGGCAAGCCCCAGCACAACCTCTTTTTTCTTTCTGTGCGTCTCGATGATTTTTTTGGTGACGATATCTGCGGCGATTTTGCTCATGTGCTCAAAATCGTTTGTGACAAAAACAGTGATGCCCATGGCCTGCACTCCGTTTGCTCGATCAGCCGAGTTCGCCGCGTACGATGTCGGCAATCTGCCGGCAATACTTTTCCGTCACAGCGGCAGTCGGCCCTTCCACCATCACCCGGCACATGTTCTGGGTGCCGGAGTACCGGACCAGTACGCGTCCCTGCTCACCCAGTTCGCTTTCCACCTGTCGGATGGCCTCCATGAGTTTGGGGACTGACGTGATGTCGGGCTTGCGCTTCACATCCACATTGATGAGCTTTTGCGGAAAGATGTTCATCATGGCCGCCATCTCCGAGAGGGGCTTTCTTTCCCTGACCATGGCGGCAATCAACTGCATGGCGGCAATGATGCCGTCGCCCGTGGTATGGTGGTCGAGGAAAATCATGTGACCCGCTTCCTCTCCGCCGATGACCGACCCCATGCTCAGCATGTCTTCCAGAACATAACGGTCCCCTACTTTGGAAGCGTGGTGTTTGAATCCGTATTTTTTACATGCGACCTTCAAGCCCAGGTTGCTCATCACGGTGGTCACCAGCAGGTCGTTCTTCAACTTCCCGTCTTTTTTCAGCATGTTGGCGCAAATGATGAGCACCTGGTCGCCCGTGATCTCATGGCCCTTTTCATCCACGGCAATGAGACGGTCGCCGTCCCCGTCAAAGGCCAGACCGATAGTCGCCCCGCTCTCCACCACCCTTTTCTTCAGGTCCTGGGTGTGCTGCGAGCCGCATTTGTCGTTGATGTTGATACCGTTCGGCGTGTTGTGAATGACTTCCACTTCGGCGCCGAGCTCGATGAATGCTTCAGGTGCGACCCTGTATGTGGCGCCGTTGGCCGTGTCCAGCACGATTTTCATCCCTTCCATGGAGAGATGACGGGGAAAGGTGTTTTTCAAAAAGACGATGTACCGCCCGTGGACGTCTTCGATGCGGAAGGCCTTTCCCATGCCCTCTGCCGTGGGGAGAAGTTCGACGAGCCGGTTGTTGAGGATCAGGTCTTCGATGTGGTCTTCCTCCTCATCGGTCAGTTTGAAACCGTTCCCGCCGAAGATCTTGAGCCCATTGTCCTGATAGGGGTTGTGGGAAGCGGAAATCACGATACCGGCATCGGCGCGCATACTCTGGGTGATAAAGGCGATTCCGGGAGTCGGCAGCACGCCGACCAGGTAGGGGTAGCCTCCCATGGAGGTGACCCCAGCCTCGAGGGAGCTTTCCAGCATGTATCCTGAAAGTCGGGTGTCCTTCCCGATGATCACCCGGGCGCGATGGCCGTTCTTTTTAAACACGTGCGCCACGGCCTGACCGACACCGAAGGCGATTGCCGCGCTCATGGGGTGCCGGTTTGCCTCACCCCTTATCCCGTCGGTTCCAAATAATTTACCCATCCGTTTTCTCCTTCATCATGTGATTCTTTGTTGATTCTTGAATAAATTCATGGACGGCAGGGCTGTCGTGGCCCTTGCGCAGAGATCATCCATCAGACTGCCGAGCCACCGGACGCCTTTTGAAGAAACCTTCGCGGGGAGGCCCTGGATCGTCGCAATGTAATTCACCCGGTCGCTGCCCGCTGCCTTTTGAAAGTCTTTGAGGAATGCCTCCCGGTACCTCTCCGTCGAGTCGCTGTGCACCTGCTCACGAAAAGCGCCCATCACGGATTTGAGATGTTCGTGAAATTCCCGCCTCGATCTGACCGACGCCGGCGGCCGCTTCGGAGAGACGGTAACGGCAGCCTTTTCGGCCATCGCCTCGAGCCTTTTGAGGCGTTCCTTCCTGGCGAGGGAAAGCTGGTCCAGGACGCCGGCATAGAGGAACGATCCGAATTCCTGTGCCACCAGGAAAGGCTTTCTCACCTCCCTGTACCAGGTTTCCAGTGCTGCCAGATTGGCCAGATAGAGAATGTTGTTTTCCACGATGCGCCCGAAGTCAGGGTATGCCGCAGGCACAAAGTTTTTCACACCCCCGGCGCGGGCCGATGCGTAGATCAGCTTGTTGCATTCCGGGTGATCCTCCCTCAGGACACAGCCGGCCGCCACGACATTGCCGTACCCCAGACGCAACGGGCCGATGATGCCGCCCTGGCCGCCTAGAAAGATGGGGGGCTGTTTCAGCATGACGCCCCGCGGCACATCGCCGATCAGGGAGGGGGTCGTCTTGTCCGCATCGGGTGTAAAGTTGAAATGGATATAGGAGCTCCCGACCTCACTGTGATCCTGACGGCTTGTCCCCCCGGCCATCAGGCAGTCGCAAAAGTTGATCAGGCTGCCGAGCGTCACGAAGGGGAACAGGATGGTCTGTTTCAGTCCGACGCAGTGAGCGCCGCCGGCCTGCTCTTCCAGTATGGAGCCTTCACGCACGTGAGCGCCCATGCCCATGTTCGCCTTCTCCAGGAAGACGGACCGGCTGAAGAATCCGCCCTTCAGTTCAACGCCGGACCCGAGCTGGCAGTCCTCAACGGTCACCGGGGCCTCATAGCCGAGCTTGCTGCCCGCCGAAATCACGGTTTTTTTTCCGTAAATTCTGCAGCCCGGGTAAAGGGTGACGCCTTTTGCGGAGACCTGGTCGATATTGACTTCATCCCCTATATCGAGGGTCAGCGGATTGGGGATATCCACTCCCTTTTGCAGCAACTGAGCGATCTTCTCCCGGGCTTTCGGCTTCAGTTCCATGGAACCTCCTAGGTTTTTGTCCGGCGGAAATTAAATTGTGGATGAATAACAATTATCGCCATACAGATCAACATGATTTTATGCCGCGTTCCCCGAAATAACCATCATCATACATATCTAAAACATCAGGAAAGAGAATATTTCCTATGCGTTCAGTTGCGTTCGTATCTGTCCGGCGATGATTTCGACAGGCTCGCTGAAAATCGATTCAAGAGAGATGGATTCGAGATACCGGTCGCTCCACGGGAGGTTGTACTCGTTAACGAGGTTGCGGATATCATTGAACCGGGAGCCCAGCACTTCGATTTTTTCCGACAGGCTCAGCGCTTCATTATAAAGGATGTGAATGAGGAGCAGATGACGGACCCCGGGGCCTTCTCCCAACAGCGGGACGATGATGATCGACGCCCCGTCTGTCTTGCCGCGACCGACATAAACATGACCCATGCTGACAATAGATCTTTTCGCACCCATGAGCAGTTTGGATTGTTCCACCCGGGATCTCATCTCGAGGGTAATGCCTCCCCGTTTCATGATGGCGATCGTCGTGTCGTCGGTTGGACCCCCTTCCGCATCGAGGTTTCCGATTTCATAAAGTGTGTAGCCCCGCACGCCGGCGACGGCCTTCTGGATCCGGTCGAGGGCCAAAATATTCTCGGCCTTCAGGCTCTTGGCGGAGAACTTGAGGCTGGCGACCAGGTCGAAGAGCACGCCCCGGAGCATTTCCTCCTTGCGGCTCGTGCCGACGGTGACCGTCTTGGCCTGATGGCGAATGGCGTCGATGGGACGCGACAACTCGTCAATGGCATGCCCGAAGGTGATGTTCAGCATATCGATGGGGGAGGCATTGCCGCCGCCCTCCCCGAAGTCGCTCCAGAAGTCCTCCAGGGGAAGCTTCCCCGCCACGTACTTCGTCAGAAGAGAGATGTCCGTCATCGTGCGGGCGTTCATCAAGGTAAAGATACCGCGGTTTTTACGCTCGTTGAATTGCGCCGAAAATTCCTTCAACACCCGGTGGAGGTTACGGTCAAGGATCCGCTGGTAGAGGGTGTAGTTCTTGTGGTCCTGCTCGACGACGGCAAGGTTGAGTTCGTTGCGGAACTCGCGGAAGAAGGCGGCGTCATTGTCGATTGACGAGGCAGCGTAATAACCCCAGAGGTGCCCGGCCAGCGTGTTGAGGATCACCGGCAGCGGCATGGCCGCCCTGGGGATGTGGATCACGGAGTCGGCGATCCCGTCAAAGCGGGTCTCGCCCTCGTCGGCGAAAACGACGACGGAGGCCTTGTGGGCCTTGAAGATTGCCGTATCCTTGATCACGTCGCCCGTGACCGTCTCAGGGTTGCCGGCGGCGCAGACGAGGATGAGGGGCTCCGAGGAGAGGTCGATATGTTTCTTGTCCTCGATGAAGTCCGACGAGATGGTCTTATAGCAGAGCTCCGAGAGCTTGATGCGGATCTCGTCGGCGGAGGCCTTGTTGGGACCGTTTCCCACGACGGCCCAGTATTTCTTCGTCTTCGCGAGCTTTTCGGCCGAAGCCTGGATGTCATCTTTCTTCTCCAGGACACGGTTCATGAGATCCGGCGCCTTTTCCAGGTCGAGGAGTTCTCCGGTGATGAAATCATCGCTCTGGGTTTTCAGAAACTGGGCGAAGCAGAGACCCAGCGTGTAACCCGCCACGATTTGCGAGTAGAAGGCTTTCGTGGAGGCGACCGACATCTCGATGTCGCGCCCGTCGCTTGTGTAAAAGACGCCGTGGGATTTCGTCGTGATATCCGACTGGCGGCGGTTCACGATGCAGAGGATCGTGGCGCCACGCTCGCCTGCCATGGTTACAGCGCGGTTCGTGTCCGTTGTCGTGCCCGATTGCGTGACGGCAATGACCAGGGTGTCTCTCAGGTCTTCCTTTAGGGCAAACCCGCTCATCTCTGACGCCTTCTTGGCTTCGACCTGGATGTCTCGCCCCTGGAGATATCGGGACAGACCGTCGGCGATGGCGGCACCCGCGATGGCCGCTGTGCCCTGGCCGATGACCACGATGTGCCTGACCTGTTTCCGGAGGGCCTTCAGGAGCCTGTCCGGCAGGATTTCGTGTCCGAGATTGAAGATGACCCCCTTCCGGCCATCGGGTTTTTCGAAGATCCGGTATTTGCCGCGCAGGGTCTTTTTTACGGAGAGAGCCGACTCGGAGATCTCCTTCAGGAAATAGTGGGGGTAATTTCCCCGGTCGATGTCGCGGGTGGTGATCTCGGCCTTCTGGATCATGGACTCCGTCAGTCCGACAGGATATCCGTCGTAGGTGAGGGCGCGGATGCCTGCAAGCCCGCCCTCCGAGTGCTGATCGAGCACAAAGATCTGCCCGGAGGACTCCGGATGATCAGGGTCGCGGGGCTTTTCGCCGTCCATCTTGATGAAGCGTGAGGTACCCTCCACGAGTCCGTAGAGCTCCGAGGCGAAGAGGTACTGGTCTTCGCGCAAACCCACAAAGATCGCCTGGCCGCTTCCCTTAAGGGCGAGGTAGATCTTCCCCGGCTCCACGTTGCTCGCAAGCGCGATGGCGTGGGAACCCTCGAAATCGTTCACGGCCAGCCGGAAGGCCTCCTCCAGGGTCTTCCCTGCAACGAGGTAACGCTCGACCTGCAGGGGGATGATTTTCGTATCCGAGGTGATCTCCGGGGCAATCTCGTAGTGGCAGGTCGACTCCAGAAGCGAGCGGAGCATCTGATAGTTGTCGATGTCGCCGTTGAGGACGACGCTGATCGTCCATAGGCCCGGGCCGTAGGCGGGGTAGAACTTCATCCCGGGGACCGTCTCGGCCGCGAGCTTCTCCGCGATGTTTGCGGGCATCGGACAAAGGCCCGCAGGCGGGATCTGCCCTTCGGGTCCCGGCGTGCGGACGGCGTAGCTGTTGATGGGGTGGCAATTTTCCTCGGTGATGGAGCCCACAGAAGCCCAGCGGGTGTGGGCGAAAGTTGTTTCGGAAACCGTGGATTCGCCGGCGAAGGCGTGCAGGATTTGGTCCGCGCGAACGGCTTCGCGGAGCTTGCGGACGTTATCGCCGAGCTTGCCGACGATGGAGGCCGTCTTGTAGACGAAGGAAAGGTGGACCCCTCCGTCGGGGTGGCGATGATCGGTCACGTGGATGGACCCGTTTAGCAGATCGCCGCTCTTCGTTCTTTTGACGAACTCGCTGTATAGATTTTTTTCGCGCAGTCCCGCGAGTGCCCTGTCCAGGTCCTCTTTTTTCTGCAGGGTGAAGAAAATCTGAATCCCTGCCGAGTCTCTCCCCCTCACCTCCAACCGGTCGAGGCTATTGAGGAGGTAATTGATCTTCCGGTACTTCTCGAAGGCAGTGGGGCTGACCTCTTCGCGCCGGTTCCGGCCGGAGAGCTTCCCGATCTTTTCCAGGTTGGAGAGAATGTCCTTCTCGAGGCTCCACACGAGGTCCTTCAGGAGGGTCAACCGGCTGTTGATGACCTCCATGTCTTCAGTGGAGAAGGCGTTCGCCTGCTCATCGACCCTGCTTTCTTCCCGCTGGAGAAGTTCCGCCATTTGCCGGGCGAGGTCAGAGATCTTTGCCGTTTCTGCGGTCGACGCGAAGAGCTGTCGATAAGGGACGTGCTGCTTGAGGATGAAGGTGATCCGCTCGAGCGCCCGCAGGTCTTTCGGTCCGCCCAGGTAGCGGGATGTTTTGATCTGCCGGGAGAGAACATGGTCCAGGGTTCTTTCTCGAACCCGGGAGAAGATCTTCGACATCTGGTCTGCCAGATCGGGGGTCTTCGTCTCGCCCCTTTTTTTGATCGTGAGGATCCCGGCAAGTCCGCAGCAAAGGATGTTCTGCGAAAGGGGGAAAAAAATGATGCACCCCGGCGGGAGCGTTGCGGGATCTTTCCCGACGGATATCCGCCAGCCCTTCAAAAAAAATAAAACCTGTTCGAAGACGTTCTGCGTCATTTATTTTCCCTGGTGCGTACCGGTTGCTTCTCGACGTAAAGGGGGTGCGGCATGCGGACCCCTTTCTCCATAAGTTTCTTGATCTTTTCGGTTGGTTCAGTGGCCATAAGTCTTTCTAGTCTGATGGAATTTCGACCCGCGGGATTCCACTCTAAAAGTCAAATGATTTCAGGGTATTGCTGGGGGGTCTATCTTGAGGTGTACTCTACAATTTCTATGCCTTTTTGTCGATCATGTCGACAAAATATTGGTGGATTCTTGTATCCCCCGTGAGTTCCGGATGAAAACTGCAGACCAGGATGTTTTTCTGCCTTGCCAGCACTGTCTTGCCTTCATAACGGGCGAGCGATTTCACCCCCGCAGCTGCCTTGCGGATCTGGGGCGCCCGGATGAAGACGGCGCGGTAGGGTTTCGTCCCGGCAAAATCAAGGGTCACGTCCGCTTCCCGGCTGTCCACCTGTCTTCCGTAGGCGTTTCGCTTCACGTCGACGTCGATCAAATTCAGCTGCCCGCCCTTGCGGTTGTCGATTTTCCCCGCGAGCACGATGAGGCCGGCGCAGGTTCCGAAAACCGGTGAACCCTTCCGGGCGAACTTTTTTACTTCTTCCGGAAACCCGTACGCCCGCATCATCTTGTTGATCGTGGTGCTCTCGCCGCCCGGGATGATGAGCCCGTCGAGGCCTTTGAGTTCCGCGGGAAGCCTCACCTCCACGGCCTCGACCCCCAATTTTTTCAGGATTCGGATGTGTTCTCTGAAGTCGCCCTGGAGGGCCAGAACCCCGATTTTCATGTCCCGATGATCACCTGTGAGTCTCTCGCCCCGGTTTCCTGCGGTGCCTACTTCTTTTTCTTCTTGTCGTTCGGGATCCCGAACTGGGTCATCTTTTTTTGAAAGGTGTTCCTGTTGATGCCGAGGAAGGACGCCGCTGAAGTCTTAACCTGGTTGGAGCGCCGCAGGGCAATCTTGATCAGCCCCCTTTCCACGATATTCAGGATGTCCTCGTAGAGGCGACTCTTGTCATCGTCTCCCGAGCGCAAGACGACAACGAGCTCCTCAAGTTTCTTTTCAAGAACCTCCTCGGTCCCAGGCAGCAGGCGGGAGGACGCTTTCTTGGAATCACCGGCTCGCATAAAAGATGAAGCCCTTTCTTGGATTTGGGGCGGATGCCCGATCTTTCAAAATCAGTTCATGAATAGTTTAAAAAAGATGATAACGCAAAAGAATGCGGCGGCGGCCCAGGCCGAGAATATGTTGGTCCTGTTCTCCACCGGATTTTCGAGCAGATTTAAAACCTCTTTTTCTACTCTTTCCTTCTCCACGCGATCAACAATAGATCCCAGGAGCCCGTAAAAATTTTCGTAGGAATTCGAAAGGACGTGGAACCCCTTCGTCGTTGTCAGAACGGCGTAGACTTTGGTCCGCATCATGACGACACCGACATCCGTGATGTTCGACCAGTTAAGTTCCCTCGTCCTGAAAAGTCTTGTCAGCCGGAGGGTTTCCCCTACTGTTTCGACCCTGCGGGTGTTCGCCTCCAGACACAGGTAAAGAAGAGGGATAAAAACGACGGAGAAAACGATTCTCTCCGGTGTGGATCCTTTGACGAAGAACGAAACAAGAATGAGGATGAGGAGCAGGACCGAATCCAGAACGAGGGGGACCCTCAGCGCCTGTCTGATGCGGTAAACCGACGTGGCCATTTTTTTACCTGAAAAAACCCGGCTGGATGAATGCCGTGGGGTGCTCGTTTAATTCTTTCTCCGGAAGGTGCCGCTTTTCCCCCCCTTTTTCTTCATCAGCTTGATGTCGGAGATGCTGATTTCCCTGTCGGCGGACTTGCACATATCATAGACCGTCAGGGCGGCCACAGCGACAGCGGTCATCGCTTCCATCTCGACACCGGTCCGCCCAGCTGTTTTTGCCCGGGCCTCGATTTGAATTTCCCCCTCTCTGGAACGAATGGTGAAATCGATGTCGATGTCGGTCAGCTCAATGGGATGACAGAGGGGAATCAACGCCCATGTTTTTTTGGCCGCCATGATACCCGCTGTTCTCGCGACAGACAGGACATCACCCTTGGCGAAGGTCATTTTTTCGATGCGCTTCGCCGTGGCGGGCCTGGTCAGGACCTTCCCGCGGGCGACGGCTTCCCGGTGCGTCACCTTTTTAGCGGTGATATCAACCATCCGGGCCTTGCCTTTCTCTCCGATATGGCTGAATTTTGTCATGACGCACCTGCCGTCATCCCGGTCGGGATTCATACCCATCCGAAAAAAAGATAGCGGACATTAGCACATCTCCCCCGGTCCGTCAAGAAGCCCGTCCGGCCTGAAAAAAACGTCTTGCGCGCCCCCGGGGCAGGACTCAGTCCAGCGAAACCAGCTTCGATTCGACACGCTGTCCGTAAAAGACCTGGGCCAGGCGGTCGAATTTTTCGGATGTGTCGGTGGTCATAAAGGTCCGTTTGCTCTTCCGCCCCAGCCGCCGCTCTATTTCGGGGTGGCGAAAGAGGTAATCCTCAAGCTTTTCGGCCACGATGGGTCCCTGCTCGAGGATACGAATACCCGGAGGGACGCTCTTTCGGAAAAGGTCGTAGAGAATCGGGTAGTGCGTGCAGGCCAGAAGCAGTGTGTCAATGGAAGGCGCCCGGCCCAGCAGTTCCGCGAGGTACCGTCGGACGAGCATCCCCGTGCCTTCCCAGTCCTGCTCTCCCGCTTCGATGACGGGGACCAGAAGCGGACAGGCCTGCTGGTGGACTCTGATGGCCGGATCGAGCTTTTCCAGTTCCTTGATGTAGGCATCCGAAAGGACGACGCCTTCTGTCGCCAGGATGCCGATGTTTCTGCTGAGCGTCCCTTCAACAACCTTTTCCACGCTGGGGCGGATGACGCCCAGCACCCGCCTTTCGGGATAGAAACGGGGCAGGTTCTCCTGCTGAATCCTCCGGAGCGCCTTTGCTGAGGAGGTATTACAGGCAATGATGATCAGGGGGCAGTCCCTCTTGAACAGAAAATCTACAGCCTGACAGGTGAATTCGAAAACGATAGCCTCAGATCGCCCGCCATAGGGGGCCCTGGCGTTGTCGCCCAGGTAGAGATAGTCGTAATGCGGGAGTCGCTCGACGATCCGCTTGAGAACGGTGAGACCTCCGAATCCGGAATCAAAAATACCGATCATGCCGCAGATTTCCTCCCTGTACGAAAATGCCGCCCCCCCTCTTCGCGCGGGACGGGTCGATCGGAGGGGGACCATTTCAATACAACAATACGCCCGAAATATGAAGCTGAAATTCCTTGATAAAAGCCCGCCTTTTCTATAGTATTCCCAGATTAATGTAACCGAAGGCAAAAACGAGGCATCCCGCGCCGCCAGAGGCGGCGGCTGAAGAGGCTCCCCTTTGATCGTAAAGGTAAGAAGCAGTGCCGTCATCGGCATCGACCCCTATCCTGTGGATGTGGAGGTCGATATCGCATCCGGGCTTCCCCAGTTTTCCACGGTGGGGCTGCCCGATGCAGCCGTGAAGGAAAGCAAGGACCGGATCAAGGCGGCCATCAAGAATTCCGGTTACCGCTTTCCCGAGAAAAGGGTGACCGTCAACCTCGCCCCGGCCGACATCAAGAAGGAGGGGACGGCCTTTGATCTTCCGATCGCCGTCGGAATCCTGGCGGCCGAGGGGCTCATAGACCCGGCCAAGCTCAGGGACTACCTGATCATGGGGGAATTGTCCCTCGATGGCGGGATCAAGGCCATCCACGGCGTTCTTTCGGCTGCCTTCCAGGCGAAGGCAGCGGGGGTTGCCGGTGTCATCGTCCCCGCTGACAATGCCCGGGAAGCGGCCATGGTGGAAGGTCTTCCGGTCTTCGGGACGAAGACCCTCTCGGAGATCGTCGAATTCATGGGCGGGCGCAAGGAGATCAGGCCGGCGAAAGTCCAGGTGTCGGAAGTCTTCAAAAAAAGGCACCAATACAGCGTCGATTTCAACGAGATCCAGGGGCAGGAGCAGGCGAAGCGCGCTTTCGAGGTGGCCGCCGCAGGGGGTCACAATATCCTCATGGTAGGCCCGCCCGGTGCCGGAAAGACCATGCTGGCCCAGCGCATTCCCACCATCCTTCCGGACCTGACGTTCGAGGAGGCCATCGAGGTGACCAAGGTCTATTCCGTTGCAGGCCTTCTCAACCGAAAGGAGATCTTCTGGGGTACAAGGCCTTTCCGGGCCCCCCATCACACCATATCGGACGCAGGGCTTGTGGGCGGCGGCCACGTCCCGAGGCCGGGCGAGATCAGCCTGGCCCATCATGGCGTACTCTTCTTGGATGAACTCTCCGAATTCAAGAAGCATGTCCTCGAGGTGTTGCGGCAACCCCTGGAGGATGGTTATGTGGTCATCACCCGATCTGTCATCACGACGACTTACCCCGCGCGTTTCACGCTCGTAGCGGCCATGAACCCCTGTCCCTGCGGATACTACGGTGATCCCCGGAGGGAGTGCGGGTGCACCCTGCGGCAGATCCGTCAGTACAAGTCGAAAATATCAGGGCCACTTCTCGACCGGATCGACATTCACGTCGAGGTCCCCTCGGTGAAATACCGGGAACTGGCCGCGAAATCAAGCGGCCAGACGTCCGCGGAGATCAGGGATCGTGTGGAGGCCGCCCGGGAGATACAGAGGAAGAGGTTTCAGGGGCATGTCGCCCGGACCAATGCCCAGATGACGGGCCGGCAGATCAAGCAGTTCTGCGCCCTCGGCGGGGAATCACAGGCGCTTCTCGAAATGGCCATGGAGAAACTGGGATTGAGCGCCCGCGCGTACACGCGCATCTTGAAGGTGGCGAGGACTATCGCCGATCTCGAGAGGGAAGAGAAGATCTCCGCCGGTCACATCTCGGAGGCCATCCAGTACAGAAGTCTGGACAGGAAACTCATTTAGATGTAATATTTAATAGTTTAAGATCCATTGTGAGGACCCTGCATCCCCCTCGAGGAAATCGGGGTACCGCAGGCGTCGGGAGGATACATGGAAAAGTTTGGGACCTTTACCGTGAAGGCGGGACTCGCCGAGATGCTCAAGGGCGGTGTCATCATGGATGTCACCACCGTGGAGCATGCCAAGATTGCGGAAGACGCGGGGGCTGTTTCCGTGATGGCACTCGAGCGGGTGCCAGCCGACATACGGGCGCAGGGGGGTGTGGCCCGCATGACCGATCCGGCCATTATTGAAAAGATCATGGAGGCCGTGACGATTCCGGTCATGGCCAAGGTCAGGATCGGGCATTTCGTGGAGGCCCAGATCCTGGAGGCCCTCGGTGTTGATTACATCGACGAGAGCGAGGTTCTGACCCCCGCCGATGAAAAGTTCCATATCAACAAATGGAAATTCAAGGTTCCCTTTGTCTGCGGCGCCATCAACCTCGGGGAGGCCCTCCGGAGAATCGGTGAAGGCGCGGCGATGATCAGGACGAAGGGTGAGGCCGGCACGGGTAATGTCGTCGAGGCCGTGAGGCACATGCGAACCATCCATGACGACATTGCGAAGCTTGCGGCACTTCCGGAGGAAGAGCTCATGACGGAAGCGAAAAACCACGGGGCACCTTATGAACTCGTGCAGATGGTGGCCCGGGACAGAAAGCTCCCCGTCGTGAATTTTTCCGCCGGGGGAATCGCCACACCGGCCGATGCCGCCATGATGATGCAGCTCGGCGCCGAAGGCGTCTTCGTCGGCTCGGGCATTTTCAAATCGAAGAATCCCGCGAAGAGGGCCGCCGCCATCGTAAAAGCCGTTACCCACTACGATAATCCGGAGATCGTCGCGAAAGTATCCAAAAGTCTCGGCGAGGCGATGCCCGGGCTGGAGATCCAGAAAATCGGCAAGGACGGCCTGTTACAGTTCAGAGGAAATTAAAAAAGGGGGAGGGAAATGAAGACCAGGAGCAAAATCAAGATCAAGATCAAGAGAGTTTCGGAGAAGAAGCGAAAAGAGAAACCGACGGATGAATCGAAACTGGGGTTCGGACAGATCTTCACCGATCGTTTCTTCACGATGAAATACAAGGAGGGCCAGGGCTGGTATGACGCCATGATCGAACCGTATCATCCAATCGTTCTCGACCCCGCTGCCGTCTGCCTTCATTACGGTCAGCTCATCTTCGAGGGGCTCAAGGCCTACCGGGGGAAGGATGGATCCATTTACCTCTTTCGTCCCTATGAAAATATCAAGCGGATGAACGCCTCGGCCGAGCGGCTCTGCATGCCGACGGTCGACCCCGATGTTTTTTTCCAGGGGATCAAGAAGCTTGTTCTTTTGGAAAAGGACTGGGTTCCCCGGGGCATCGGAACGTCTCTGTACATCCGGCCCACCATGATTGCCACGGAGGCCTTCCTGGGTGTGCATCCGGCGGCGGAATATCTTCTCTTTGTCATTGTCGGTCCCGTGGGGGCTTACTATCCCCAGGGCTTCAGCCCGACGAAAATCTACGTGGAGGAGGAGTACGTGCGCGCCGTGCGGGGCGGCATCGGCTACTGCAAGGCCGCGGGAAATTACGCCGCAAGCCTTCTGGCGAGCAAGAAGGCCGAGCAGAAGGGCTACACGCAGGTTTTGTGGCTCGATGCCGTCGAGAGAAAATATGTCGAGGAGGTGGGAACGAGCAACATCTTCTTCTTCATCGACGGCGAACTGGTGACCCCGCCGCTCGCGGGCAGCATCCTGCCCGGTGTGACCCGCGACTCGGTCCTTCAGATAGCAAAAAGGTGGGGCGTGAAGGTTTCAGAGAGGCTGCTCTCCGTGGATGAGATCCAGGAAGCCCACGCCTCCGGGAAGCTGAAGGAGGTCTTTGCCTCCGGGACGGCGGCCATCGTTTCTCCCGTCGGGCAGATCTACTACAAGGGAAAAGAATTCCTCATCAGCGGCGGGAAGACGGGTGAACTAACGGAGAAACTCTACAATGAGATCCTCCAAATTCAGTACGGCGAGAAGGAAGATCCCTTCGGCTGGCGTATCAGAATTTCAAAATAAGCCTTGCACCGCAAGGGCTCCCGGCAGGGGGTGCCGTCCGGTCAACAGCCCGGTGGATAAAATTGTGGACAAATCTGTGTATAGGTCGATAAAAGACTGGATTGACGGTTGTTTGTACCGATTTGCCTAAGGTCTAGGCAAAAATAAATATACTGTATTTACATTGAGTTAGATATACCTGCCGTCATGGTCAGCCCTCTGGTTGCCTTCAGCCCCTTTTATCCACTCCGGGAAAAAAATGTGCCATTTTCAGTGCATTCAAAATCATTTTCGAGGTCTTCATCTATGGCGATATCATTAAGCTTTTACGGCCCGGAAAAATGGCGTTTTCGGAAAGTCAAGACAGGACAGGATCAATTCATTCCTCAGACCACAGGAACACTCTCCCGCGTGCGTTCCGGGATGGCGGCATCTGTTGTTTGGCTGCTGGCGGCCTTCTTCATCTTTGTGCCTGCTCTATCACAGGCGGATGAACTGACTATCGAGACGCTCGTTTTGAAGATTCAGGATGTTTACGAAAAGACGGATGATTTCAAGTCATCCTTCAGCCAGGAGACAACGATCAAGTCCTTGAAGAAAACGGAGCGGGAGGGGGGCGTCGTCTATTTCAAGAAGCCCCGGAAGATGCGCTGGGTTTACAGCAAGCCCAAGTCTAAGGAACTCGTCATCGGCCCCCAGAAGGCCTGGCTTTACATCGCCGAGGATCGGCTGGCCTATCTGCAGGATTCGGAGAGCCTTCTGCGTTCGAAGGTCACCATCAAGTTCATGTCGGGGATCGGGAAACTGGCCGAGGATTTCGATATCCGTTTCGCCGAGACCGGGAAGAAGGAGGGCTTCTACCGCCTGGAGTTGAAACCGAAGAGCTATGTGGAGGGTATTGAAAAACTATTCCTGAGCGTGAACCGTGAAAATTATCAGATCACCTCTGTCCTCCTGACGGATGTCTATGGGAATGTCACGAGAACGACTTTTTCAAACACGGAGTTCAATCGGAACCCGCCGGACAGTCTTTTTACCTTCAAGCCGCCCGCGGGGGTGGATGTCATCGACCTCGACAAGAAGAAGTAGCCGGGCCGGTAAAGAAAACAGTTGTGAGTGGTGAGTTGTGAGTGGTGAGCAGTAAAGAAAGTTGTGAGATCGGGCCCGCAAGCCCGAAGCCTTTAGCCTTTTGACGTTAGCCTTAAGCCTGGTACTTTGTTCCATAATTCAAAACTCAAAGCTCAAAATTATCTATGGGGGTCTGGAAGAAGTGACCTTTTTTATTTGATTTTGCCCGCCCGCCAGGCCTTCTCGAAGGCCGTGACCATGTCGGGATCGAGCTGTGTTCCCGCCACGCGAAGAAGCTCGTCCATGGCGGTCCTTGCGGCAAGTGCCTTTCGATAAGGTCGATCGGTAGTCATGGCGTCGAAGGCGTCCGCCACGGCGAGAATCCTTCCCTCCTTCGAGATCCGATCGCCCTTGAGGCCGCGGGGATAGCCCCTGCCGTCGAAGCGTTCGTGGTGCTCCAGAATAAAGGGTGTGACCGGCTCCAGGAAGGAAATGCCTTCGATGATCTGGGATCCGATGAGGGGGTGGGATTTCATGATCTCGAACTCCTCGTCCGTCAGCTTCCCGGGTTTTTTCAGGATGGCGTCGTCAATGCCCACCTTCCCGAGATCGTGGAGGACGCCACCCCAGTCGATAAGCTCGATTTCCCTTTTGCTCCAGCCCAGTTCCGCCGCCACGACCTTGCTGATGTCCGCCACCCGGCCTGAATGGCCGCGGGTATAGGGATCTCTCGCTTCGACGGAGTTCGCAACGGCCCGGATCGTGTCGAAGTAACTCCGCTTGAGGTCCTCGAAGAGGTAGGCGTTTTCGAGGGAGAGTGAAAAGAAACCCGCCAGGATGTACAAAAGCTTGAGGGTCTGCTGACGGATGAAGTCCTCGTCCTCCTCGAAAATGATGATCACGGCGCCGAGGGTTCGCTCCTTGTTCGAAAGCGGAGCGATCATGGTGCTCAAACTCCTGGTTTCCCCCTTCCCGAAGACCTCCGCCGGAACGCAGGCCGGGTGACCGTTGTTGATGATCCAGCCGAAGGTTCCGGAGTTGATCTGCGCGTCCAGCTCCATCCTTACCCTGTGGGAGAGTTCATCGGGGATGGAGACCTCGTGAAGGAATTCAAACCCCTCGGTGTCGACGAGGAAAACCGAACACACTTTTGTCTTCACGAGTTCCTGAAATTTTGAGATGCCCGATTTCAAGATGGAGTGAATCTCCCGGGAGAGCACCATATCCGAGCGGAAATCACTCAGCCTTTCGAGCTTGTCCTGTATGGCGATGAGGGCCTGGTTCTGCCCCTCCAGGTAGTGGAGCTTCTCCACGATGGATTTTTCAGCCTCGGAGCGGCTGCTCAACTTTTCTTCGATGATTTCCATGAGCGGTTATGATGATTCCAAAATCGAGATGTTTTCCTTGTAGAGCTTGACGACTTTGTCCATGACCAGCTCGAGGCTGCCGAGACCGAGTCCCAGCGTTTCCCAGGCCTTGTCGTGCACAAAGGGCACGTGCTTCTCCCCGCTGTACCCGAGACCGAGGGCCATGGCCAGAACATTTCCGATGTGAACGGCCGCGATCGTCTTGTTCAGCCCCGTCGTTCCATTCGACAGGTGGTGCAGGGCGATCATGTTGACCGTTTCCTGGGGAAACCGCCACCGAGTGGCGACTGCCGTCCCGATCTGGGCGTGATCGAACCCGAAGACCCGCTTCTCCGCCTCGACCATGGGCAGTCCCGTCTGGTCCACGAGGTCGATGACGCGGTTGAACTGGTCGGCGAAATAGCCGGCCTGTATGATTTTGCCGATGTCGTGCAGGAGCCCTCCGGTGAAGACATCCTCGGGGTTCTTGAGATCCGCCGCCTCAGCCAGGACTCTTGAGGCCACGGCGCAACCGATAGAGTGTTTCCAGAAACTCTCCTTGTTGAACTGGTGACCGGCCTGGACCTTCTGGAACAGGTCCCAGACCGATGTGGCCAGCACCAGGTTTTTAATGGCGTTGAAGCCCAGGATGACGATGGCGCGCTGCAGGCTCCCGATCCGCTGCGGGAAGCCGTAAAAGGCCGAATTGACGAATTGGAGGACCTTCGCCGCGATGACCTGATCCTCGGCGATGATGTTGCTGATGGCATGGATGGTGCTGTCCGGCGACTGGAGCAGTCGCAGAAGCTTCGTGTAGATGACGGGAAGCGTCGGCAGTTTATCGAGCGAGCCAAGGATCTGTTCGACGTCGGAAAACTTCATGAGGCAGCCTCCCCGGAGTTGCCGGCAGCCTGCCTCAGCTTGAGCTTCCTGGCGATCCGGTAAATCTCCGCCATGACGGGGTGGTTGTCACAAGGTGGAAAGACGGCCCTGAGTTCTTTTTCGATCGCTTCAATGAGCTCCGGCGAGAGGGCGTGCATCTCCTCCTTCTCGACCTGGTCCTTGTCGAAACCGACCACGTCAGCCTCGGTAATTCCCCAGGCCTTCATCAGGAGGATATGCTTTGCCGTGAGGGTGTTGCCCTCTTTGATGAGGATGTTGCCGTGCTTGTTCTTGATATCGGCCGCGAGGACCATTCCATCTTTGAGGTCGTTGAGATTCAGAATGCCCATGAGTCGGCTTTCTCCGAGGTGCCTGAAACCTTTTCGGAATTCTCTCCGGGTCAACGTACAGGAATCCCTGCCGGATATGACCCGACAGAGGGGCAATTATGCAAGTTCCATGTCATGAGCATTCTGTTCCCCCAATTTTTTTGAATAATCAAGGGGTTCCAACGTTCTGAGGGTGAAATACGGCCTGGGTCCTCCGGCATTGAAGTGCCCGGTGGAAGCACCGGTTACAAGAGGACATCCTTCCGGTTATTGAAGCCGTCGGGGAAATAGAAATCCTTGAGGATCGAGTACTTCAACCGCCACTATCCGGTTGGACTTTTGCCCCCGATAGTGCTAAGGAACCCGCGGGGGGAGAGAGGTTCGCAGTTCTGCCCCTTTTACTTTTCGGGTGTAGGGATAACGGCTGGAGGGGACTTCTCAAGCGGGGGCGAGGCCCTATTTGCCGGAGCGTCCGAGACCCGGAGTAGCTGTTTCGTCCGCGGAGGCTGAAGGGGTAAAAGAAAGAGGATCTTATGTCTTGCCTCTGGCATAATTCTTGATAAATTAAAGAAATCTCTTTCGTCCATGACGTTTTGACGGGCGGCATGGATTAGTTGATAGATTCCTCCGGAAACGACGGCGGAGGAAGGAGAAACATGGATATGAGCGGAGAAGACAACCGATATCTCTTTGAGGTCAGCTGGGAGGTCTGCAACAAGGTCGGCGGTATCTATACCGTCATCCAAAGCAAGGTCCCGAGGGCCGCTTCGGCCTTCGGGGAGAAGTATTACCTTCTCGGCCCCGATCTCAAGAACAACCAGGAATTCGAAGAAACGGATGAAGAGTACTGGAAGCCGATTCGGGAAAACACGGCCATGCGGGATATTCCCTGCCGGTTCGGGCGGTGGAAAATCCCCGGGGAGCCGAAAGTCATCCTGGTCAACTACAGCAAGAAATACAACAAGGACCAGCTCCTCTATCAGCTCTGGGCGGAGTACGGTGTTGACTCCATCTCGGGGGCAGCGGACTATATTGAGCGGGTCATGTTCGGCGCCGCCTGTAGTGAGGTCATTGAGACGATCTTCAATCTGGAGGTGAAGCCGGGCGGTGCGTCGGCTGTGGCCCATTTTCATGAATGGATGTGCGGTGCGGGGCTTCTGACGCTCAAGAATCGGGTTCCTGCCATCGGTACCGTCTTCACGACCCATGCCACGGTTCTGGGAAAGTCTCTGGCCGACTCGGGGGTCGACATGTATGCCGAGATGGACCACATCTCGCCCCAGAGGGAGGCGGCATCCCTGAACATCATGGCCAAGTATTTCCTGGAGGTTGCCACAGCCCGGGAGGCCGATGTCTTTACGACGGTGAGCGAGATTACAACAACGGAGACCAGGAATTTCCTCGGCCGGACGCCGGATTTCATCCTGCCGAGCGGTCTCGACATCCAGAAAATCCCCGATCTGTCGCAGAACCGCGAACCCGCGGCGAAGGCCCGCGAGAAAATTCTCGCACAGGCATCGCGTTTCCTGAAGAAGAGCCTCCCCGCGAACACGAAGATCTTCATCCTCTCGGGAAATTACGATTTTCACAGCAAAGGCATCGACATTTTACTCCACAGCCTGGGGCGCCTGGACAAAGAAATCGGAGAGGGATACACCGTCCTGGCTCTCCTCTGTGTCCTGGGTGGCCACATGGATTTGATTCCCGCCCTGCAGAGCGAATATACCAAGGCCGAAGGCAGTGCCCCGCCCATCGCGACGCACCGGCTCCACTACGAGGCCTCCGACCCCATCCTGGAAACCTGCAATCGGCTGGGACTCAAAAATCTGCCGCAGAACCGTGTGAACGTTATCTTTGTGCCCGCCTATCTCAACGGCTTCGACGGGCTCTTCAACATGCCCTACTACGAGGTTCTCGCCGGTTGCGATCTGGGCGTCTTCCCCTCGTACTATGAGCCCTGGGGGTACACAACACTGGAGAGTGCGGCCCATGCCGTGCCGACCGTGACGGTGGATCAGTCCGGGTTCGGCCTCTGGGTCCAGAACGAGATTGGTGTCGGCGGCGGCGTGATCGTGCTCCGGCGCCGGGGCAGGGACACGGTTTCCGTTGAAGAGAACCTGTTCAACATCCTGCGGGATTCTCTTGGCTGGAATGAGGAAGAAACGAATGCCCGCAGGCGTGCCGCCCGGGAGGTTGCAGACCTGGCGGACTGGGGCAACTTCTATGGCCGTTACCTGGAGGCCTATGAAAGGGCCGCTACCATTGCCGGCGGTCGCGCGGCCAAGCTCGTGTCAACGGAGTACCGGGCAGAGGTGAAACACGTGTTTCCGGGAACCGGATCCACGCAGCCGCACTTCCGCGGCTTCACGGCCGTTGTGAACCTTCCCCTGAAAATCGCACGACTGAGGGAACTGGCATACAACCTCTGGTGGTCCTGGAACCCCCGGGCCCTGGATCTTTTTGTCCATCTCGACACAAAGCTCTGGGAGGAGATGGGAAATAATCCTGTCCGGATGCTCGAGTCTGTTTCGCCGGAGAAGCTTGCGGAAGCAGCGGATTCGGAGAGTTACCTCAAGCTATACGAGCAGGTCGTCGAACAATTTGATCATTACATGGCCGAACGTGGCAATCACAAAAAGCAGGGGCAGAATGACATCAAGTGGTCCTCGCCCGTCGCATATTTCTCGACGGAATACGGCCTCCATGAGTGCATCCCTCTCTATTCGGGCGGTCTCGGCACCCTCTCGGGAGACACCCTGAAGACGGCCAGTGACATGAACATTCCCATGGTGGGTGTAGGGCTTCTGTACAAGAGTGGATTCTTCAAGCAGTCTATCGACAAGGATGGTATCCAGACGGCCGAGTATCCGGAGAGCGATTTCTCCAACCTGCCCGTCCAGATCGTCCAGGACGACAAAGGAGATGAAGTCCAGGTATCCATCGATCTGCCCGGCCGGACGCTCCACGCGAGAATCTGGGAGATCAAGGTGGGGCGTGTTTCCCTGTTTCTGCTGGACACCGACGTGAGCAAGAACACCTTGCAGGACAGACGGATCACGGCGAGGCTCTATCCCGCGGACCAGCGGACACGGATCGAACAGGAGATCCTCCTCGGGCGGGGCGGTGTCCGTCTGCTGGAAAAGCTGGGAATCAAACCCCGCGTCTATCATATCAACGAGGGGCACTCGGCTTTTCTCGTCTTTGAGAGGATTACCGCTCTCATGACCGATGAGGGGCTTTCCTTCGACGAGGCCGCGGAAGTCGTCCGGGGCAGTACAGTTTTCACGACGCACACGCCCGTGGAAGCGGGCAATGAGAGATTTGCCCGGGATCTTATCGAGTACTACTTCTCGAACTTCATCAAGCGTGCCGGCATCTCATGGTCACAGCTCTTCGAACTGGGCAGGAAGGAAATCGGTGACGACAAGCCCTTCTTCATGAACATCCTCGGTTTCAAGCTCTCAAACATGAACAATGCCGTGAGCCGTATGCACCGCGCCGTGTCGCGCCGCATGTGGCGGGAGGTCTGGAAGGGGTTTTACGATACCGACATCCCCATCGATTACGTCACCAATGGCGTCCATCTGCCCACCTACGTGGCGCCGAGAATGCGGGAGCTCCTGGAGGATTATCTTGGGCTGGACTGGGAAAAGGAGATCATGGACGCGAAGCGCTGGAGCCGGGTGCACAACATCCCTGACCTTGTCCTCTGGCGTGTCCGGTACGAGCTGAAGCAGGATCTCATCAATTTCCTCCGTGACAACATCTCGAGGCACTGGAGAAAGTACGGGTACTCCAGGGGCCTGCGAGAGGAAATAATAGGGAAGGTTAACCCGGCGGCCCTCATGATCGGATTTGCGAGACGTTTTGCCCCCTACAAACGGGCCGACCTGCTTTTTATGGACCTCGACCGGCTCGACAAGATCGTCAACCACCCCGAGCGCCCCGTTCACATCCTCTATGCGGGCAAGGCGCATCCGAACGATCAGATGGGTAGGGACATTCTCAAAAAAGTGATCGATGTCACGAAGGACAAAAGGTTCAGGGGGAAAATATTCTTTGTCGAGGATTACGATCTGCAGTCGGCGCGCATCCTCGTCCAGGGGGTTGATCTCTGGCTCAACAACCCCCGGAGACCCCTCGAGGCCTGCGGCACGAGCGGACAGAAGGTGACCATCAACGGTTGCCTCAACGTGAGCACCTCTGACGGTTGGTGGTGCGAGGGCTACGACGGCACCAACGGCTGGACCATCGGGCCGGTTGCAGTGGACACGCCCCAGGAAGACGGGTTCACCGATGAATCCGATGCTCAATCCCTCTATGCGCTCATCGAGGACTCCATCACACCGCTCTATTACGAAAGAGGTTCAGCGGGCATCCCCGTCCGCTGGATCAGCATGATCAAGCGCGCCATGGAGACCCTTATCCCCGTGTTCAACTCCGACCGCATGATGCTCGACTATTACGGCAAGATGTATCTCCCCACGGCCAGAAGGGCACAGGCTGTCATGCGGGATAATCACAGGCTCGCCAGAGAACTGGCAGACTGGAAGCGCAAGGTCCCCATGCGCTTCTCGTCCGTGAAGCTTCTCGATGTGCATGTGGACGGCATCATGGGGGATTGCGTGATTGTGGGGACGCCCTTCGCGGTGAGCGTGCGCGTCGATCCCGGGAAGCTGGAGCCGGAGGAGATCCTGGCCGAACTGGTCATCGGCAGGCGGGACGGACAGGTTTTCATCAAGCCGCCGATCGCCATACCGCTTCACATGGCCGGGAAAGCCAAGGACGGGACAGTGACCTTTACGGGCGAATACGTGGTACAGGAAAACGGTCCTCACTCCTACGGTGTCCGGATCATGCCTTACAACAAGGACCTGGCTTCCAAGCAGGAACTGGGGCTGGTGCTGTGGGGCTGACAAAGGCGACAGCCTTTGCCCGTTGTGAGTTGTGTGTTGTGTGTTGTGAGTTGAGGCCTGAAACCCGAGACCCGAGACCTGGACCCTGAACCCGTTGCCCTGACCACTATCTTTTGCTGATGAGCCAGAGGATCATGGTGAGGACGATGCTGATGATGATGCTCGTGCCGAGGGGAAAGTAGAAAGTAAAATTTTTTCCTTTATAGGAAAAATCTCCCGGAAGGCGCCCGAGCCAGGGGACCTTGGTACCAAACATAAGAACCACACCCACAAGGACGATCACCACGCCAATGATGATCAGTATCTTTCCAAAAGAAGAAAAACCTTCCATAACAAATGTCTATCCAAGTCTGTATCGAGCTCCCAAAATTTTGAATTATAAATTTTGAGTTTTGAATGAATGGAGTCATTTTTTTCTTTTTAATTCATAACTCAACACTCAAAACTCAGAACTGACTCTACCCTGTACCCGTTATTTACACTACTGCCACTGAAAGGGCGTTTCAAGTCTGAAATCAGGGGCCATGTGCCGGTCGTCCACATTCTGGGTGTAGAGCGTCTCGAAGCCGAGATCGAGGGCGAGATCGACAACGGCATCGTATTCATCACGCGAGAGCCTGCGACCCAGGTCAGAATGCTTTGCGACCGGAGACGTCGGCGTGTACTGGGACATAAGACTCAAAGGGACTGTCGCGGGAAGCTGTTCTCGAAGAAGCCGCAGGGAAACCAAACTGTTCTCGACCGCTCCAGGCAGGACCAGGTGACGGATAATCAGACCCCGATGGGCGATGCCGTCCTCGAGGACCGGAACTTCGCCCGTCTGGCGGAGCATTTCTCGCAATGCCGTGAGGGCCTGATGAACGTAATCCCCGACACCCGAGAACCTCATAGCCCATTTGTCATTTCCATACTTGAAATCGGGCAGGTAAACATCGAAGATGCCCTCCAGTTGCCTGAGCACGTCGGCATCCTCGTAACCCCCGCAGTTGTAAACGATTGGGATGTGAAGACCCCTTTGTACCGCAAGCGTCAGACCCTCCAGGATCCCGGGAAGGTGCGGTGTGGGGGTGACAAGCTCGATGTTGTGGCACCTCTTTTCCTGGAGCTCGATCATGACGCCGGCAAGGGCTTCCCCGTCGAGGGTCCTGCCTGTGACACCATGGCTGATCTGGTGGTTCTGACAGTAGATGCATTTCAGGTTGCAGGAGGAGAAAAAAAGCGTCCCTGCCCCGTGGTGGCCTGAAATGGGCGGCTCTTCCCCGTGGTGGGGAAGGGCGTGCGAAAGGACCGCTTCGCCGCCGAGGCGGCAGAACCCCCGCTCACCAACGGTCCTGTCGACCCGGCATGCCCGCGGGCAAAGACGGCAGGCCCGGAGGGTCTCCCGAAGCGAGTGAACCCTGTCTCGAAGTCGGTCAACGCTGATCATCCTGCGGCCGGCTCCTCGATTTTTTCGATGATCTCACGGATCTTCCCGCTCTCCACTGCCTCTATGAAAAGCCCTCCCAGCGGTGCGCAGAGCTCGACAACGTTCTCCCAGTTCTTGATCCTCTCTTTCGGGTCGTCCATGAAGATCGCGAAATCGTCACGGTCCGGAACCTTACCGCCGGGGAACGTCTGGATGAGCTCCTCCGAGGGATGGATCATGAGGACGGAGTCCAGGACACCGGGCCGGGGACGACGCCTCTCGAGGTTCCTGTCGAGCCATCCCGGTATCACCCTCTCCTGGTGGTGGAAGAAGAGCGTAACATCCTCTTCCCGGGTGGTATATTCATGGCTCAGGTGATAATCCACGAGCCCGCCATCCCTGTAAATGCCTGTCGGCGCACCGTAGATGTCCCGGATTCCGGCGACGGTTATGGGGATGGACCCCGAGGCAAGAAGTGCATGCTTGAAGTTGATCGGGTTGAGCGGGACGGCTTTTCCCTTGAAATTCTCCTTGAAACAGAACTGCGGGGGACGGGGACCGTTGTAGAAGACGACGCGCTCGAAGAAGAGTGGAAGATTCGTGCTGCTCATCCTGTTGAAGAGGTAGGCGGCAGAAAGACCTAGCCACTGGATCCACTCGATTTCCGAGGCAGCCAAATGTCTGGCCCTCGCTGTCGTAAAGGCCAGGCGATAATGGTCATTGGCCAGGGCGAAGGGGATGGCATCGTCCTTCACGTAAGCGTTGATCAGCCGCACGAGCGTGTCACGGAGCGTCTCAGGCGTGTGAGTCTTTTTGAAGGGGATCCGGATGTAGGCCTTCAAGAGCTGTGTATAGCTTTTTTCCGGCTCCGGCTGCACCCAGGCGGCAAACCGCCAGGCCCCGGCGGAGGCACCCGTGAGTAACACAGGTTTTGCCTTGCTCCCGAGCTTTCTGCCCTTGATGAGGGCGAGATCGAAACCGCTGGCGACGAGCCACCTCGGGCCCACGGCGGGGCCAACGTAGGTCGTGACGGAATCGAAGGAAAAACCACTGTCCTTGATGATTTCGTAGGCTCTCTTTCCTGCCCTGATGCTAAGTCTCTTCATGGTTGAGGCGAAGGTCCTGAGTTGTGGAATCGTCTTTCATGCCTCATTCAAAAAAGGCGCGCAATTCTATTCCAAAATGCCTCTAAAAGCAACGTCCTTCCTTTACCCTTGACAGCCGCCGGTGCCTCCGATAGAGTCCGCTTCAAAGAGCAAAAAGCCGTCAGGGAGGAAGTGATGGACATCAGGGAAACCGTTTTGGAGATCGCGAAAAACGCACGGGCGGCTTCCTACAAGCTCTCCGGTCTGTCGAGCGCGGATAAAGACGGAGCTTTGCTTGAGCTGGCGGACCAGCTGATGCCACACGCAGATTATATCCTCGAGGAAAATGAGAAAGACGTGGAATACGCCCGCAGACAGGGACTGTCAAAGGCCATGATTGACCGGCTCACGCTGGACGAGGCCAAGATCGATGAGATGGCCAAGGGATTGAGGGAGGTGGCTGCGCTTCCGGACCCGGTGGGGAAGATAACCTCCATGTGGCGGAGGCCCAACGGGCTTCTCGTGGGCCGGATGCGGATTCCCCTCGGGGTCATCGGGGTCATCTACGAGTCTCGCCCGAATGTGACAGCCGACGCGGCCGCCCTGTGCTTTAAATCGGGTAACGCCGTTATCCTTCGGGGAGGCTCCGAAGCCATCCGCTCCAATACGGCCTTGAGCCTTCTCTTTCGCGGCGTGCTCCGAATCAAGGGGCTCCCCGAAGATGCCGTCCAGTTTATTCCCACGGTCGAGCGCGAAGCGGTCAACGTCATGCTCGAGCTCGAGGAATACATAGACCTCATCATCCCCCGCGGAGGCGAGGAGCTGATCCGGGCCGTCGTCAGCCAGTCCAGGATACCCGTCATCAAGCACTACAAGGGAGTCTGTCACATTTTCGTCGATGAGAGCGCCGATCTCGAAATGGCTTACACCATCTGCATGAACGCGAAGACGCAGCGGCCCGGCGTCTGCAACGCCATGGAGACCCTGCTCATCCACAGGAACATCGCCGATTCCTTCCTGCCTGAAATGGCGGTCAGGCTTCGCAAGGCCGGCGTGACCCTCCGGGGATGCGAGAAAACCTGCGCGATCGTTCCTGATGTGGAGGTGGCAAAGGAAGAGGACTGGTACGCCGAGTACCTGGATCTGATCCTGGCCGTCCGCGTTGTGGAAAATCTCGACGAGGCCGTCGCGCACATCGAAAAATACGGGTCCCTCCACACGGAATCCATCATCACCCGGGACTACACCAATTCCCAGAGGTTCCTCGCGGAGGTCAACTCCTCGACGGTCCTCGTGAATGCCTCCACCCGTTTTAGCGACGGGTTTCAGCTCGGGCTCGGTGCGGAAATCGGCATCAGCACGACGAAACTCCACGCCTTCGGGCCCATGGGGCTCGAGGAACTCACGACGACAAAGTTCATCGTGTACGGCAACGGACAGGTTCGAACGTGAGCCTTGGCCCGGAGGGCCAGTTTTGAGTTGTGAGTGTTGAGTTATGAATGAAAGGACAAAATTAGATAATTTCATCAATTCAAAACTCAAAATTCATAATTCAAAATTGAGCGGCGCTGGATGCAGACTTAAATAGACTTGGAGAAACCTTTATAGACGCGCGTACAATGAAGTGGGGATTGATGGGGGGGACCTTTGATCCGATTCATTTCGGTCACCTGAGGTGCGCCCAGGAAGTCCTCGAGCTGTTCTCGCTCGACCAGGTTATCTTCATTCCTTCCGCAAATCCACCCCTCAAGACATGGCATGACATCACCACCTTCAAACACCGGTTGGCCATGGTCAGGCTTGCGATTGACGGAAACCCACTCTTTTCCTGCTCTGACGTCGAAGAGGCGAGGGAAGGGAAGTCCTACACAATCGACACCATCCGCTCTTTCCAGGAGACCCACGGAAAGGAGCTCCTGCTGCATTTCATCCTCGGGCAGGACGCCTTTCTGGAGATCCAGAAGTGGAAGGACTGGAAGAAGCTTCTCACCCTGTGCCATTTCGTGATCATGACCGAGCCTGAGACGGAACCCGAAGAACTCATGGAGTCGGCCCTTCCGGCTGTCTTCGCCGCCCAGTTCCGCTTTAATAGGGCGGTCGATGGATTCATCGGCCCGTCGGGCTACGCCCTTTTCTTCAGGCAGGTGACCCTCTTTGATATCCACTCCACCGATATCCGCCGGCGGCTCCGGGAAGGGATGTCCATCCGCTATCTTGTTCCCGATCAGGTCAGGAAATATATAGGGGATCACGTCCTCTACACGGCTTCCTGATTCCTTTTTTAGAGTGCTTTGATGAGGATTCACTACCTCCAGCATGTGGACTTCGAAGATCTGGCGGCGATCGAACCCTGGGCGATAAGTAGAAATCACCGGCTAAGCGTGACCCGGCTTCATAGTGACGAAAGTCTCCCGCGGATGGATCTTTTTGATTGGCTGATCATCCTGGGCGGACCCATGAATGTTTATGAGGAAGACAGGTATCCCTGGCTCGCCGATGAAAAGCGTTTCATCGAAAAGGCTGTCAGGCAGGAGAAGCGGGTTCTCGGCATCTGCCTGGGGGCACAGTTGATAGCGGATGTTCTCGGTGCAAGGGTCAAACGGAATCGCGACAAGGAGATCGGCTGGTTTCCCGTCCTACAGATTGAAACGGGGCCAAGGAGCAATCTTTTCGAATATTTGCCAGGGACGTTCCTCACCTTTCACTGGCACGGCGATACCTTCGATTTGCCCGCCGGAGCCATCCTCGCGGCGCGAAGCGAGGGATGTGACCATCAGGCTTTTGTGTACGGGGACCGGGTGGTGGGCCTGCAGTTTCATCTCGAGACGACCCGCGAAGGTGTCGAGAAACTCCTCCGTAATTGCTCTGCCGATATGACGGAAGGAAAATTCGTCCAGAAGCCGGATGTAATGCTTGAGGACAATCAACGATTCAATGATCTCCATCGCCTGATGGAAATTTTTCTTGGTCAAATGGAAAGGATCGGGGGATAGGAGAGCCCATCCATACCAGGTCAGGCCCTTCTTCGCCGTCCAGCAGCTCACTGAAAGGATGAATCGATGAGTAAGGAATCCGCCGGAAAATATATGAGACTGAGGCCGGGGATCAACCTGGAGAAGATGCATCGGCGAAATAAGGGATACCTGCCCGAGTTGATCGGCATCGAGTGGCTCTCCATTGAGCCGGGGAGAGTCACGGGCCGGGTGAAAATACGCCAGGATCTCCTGGCACCGAACGGTTATCTTCACGCCGCCTCGATCATCGGGCTGGCTGACACGGCCTGCGGGTATGGCGCCTTCGCCCATCTGCCTGAAGGGGCGGAAAACTTTACCACCCTGGAACTCAAGGCGAACTTTCTGAACACCCTCCGCGAGGGGGTGATGGCCTGCGAAGCCACGCTGGTCCAAGGGGGACGAACGGTCCAGGTCTGGGATGCCGTCGTGACCGATGAGGAGAGCGGGCGAACCCTTGCGCTTTTTCGGTGCACCCAGATGATCCTTTGGCCGAAATCGTAGGTCTCGCCGCGGAAAGTCACAGGATCCTGCGAGGGCTGTTGACAAGAATGGGACAGACACCAGGTTCATCTCCCGGGGACAGACTGAGAAGCTTCGGATACGCATTTTCGGGTATCCGGACCCTCATCATGTCTCAACCGAACGCCCGGGTTCACGCCGCGGCGACGATCATCGTCATGGCGGGAGCTTTTCTCCTCGGCCTCTCGAGGATGGAGTGGTGCGTCATCATCCTCACGGTCGCAGCCGTCTGGACGGCTGAGGCCCTGAACACGGCCCTCGAGTACCTGGCCGATGCGGCCTCACCAGAATATCATCCCCTGGTCAAGAAAGCCAAGGATGTCGCCGCAGGGGGTGTTCTTGTCACCGCCTTGGGGTCCGTCATCATTGGTCTTCTCGTCTTCGGTCCGCGTCTTTTATTTCTCTTGAAAAAGTGAGAAACCCGTGTCATTTTTCGTAATAAGAAACATGAGACACCGGTAATACTCTTACGCCTCTCGCACCACATCCTGAGAAACCTCTTTTGCTCTCCTGGATCTTCGCATCGGGTTTCACGCGAAGCAGCGGGGGTCCCAGCCCCGCTTCGCGACCATTGAAGGATTGGCCATGCGTCGAGAGAATGACTCGAGAAAGGAGGTCCCATGCCGCTCAGAAAGTTGAAAGAATTCCTGGACAGTCACGGCGTAAAGTACGTCACCGTGGTTCATTCACCGGTCTACACGGCTCAGGAAATCGCCGCCTCGGCGCACATCCCGGGAAAGGAACTCGCGAAGACGGTCATGGTCAAGCTGGACGGTCGGCTCGTCATGACGGTTCTGCCCGCGTCCTACAGGATTGATTTCGGCAAGCTCCGAAAAATCACCGGCGCAAAGAAGGTCGAGCTCGCCTCCGAGGAGGACTTCAAGGATACCTTCCCCGGCTGCGAAATAGGCGCTATGCCGCCCTTCGGAAATCTCTACGGTCTCGACGTCCATGTGGCTGATGTCCTTGCCGAGGACGAGAACATTGCCTTCAACGCGGGCACCCATGCGGAACTCGTGAAGCTTGCCTACCGGGACTTCGAACGGCTCGTAAAGCCGAAAGTCTCAGCCTTCGCTGTGAAGTAAGAAACCATGGGGATCATAAACTTCGGACGCCCAAGGTTATGACGAAATGCCGCCGCTGTGAAAGCCCTTTCACCGCTAGGGCCATCGGGTTCTGTGCCGACTGCCTCCGATCGCTGACAGACCGGACTGAAATCGCCCATCTCCACAATCCCGACCGGCAGGCCTGCGGGCTTCCCCTGAAACCCCCGACCAGTCCAAACGGGAAAAGCTGTGTCCTCTGCGCCAATGCCTGCCGAATGGCACCCGGCGAGAGGGGGTTCTGCGGCCTCCACTGCAATGAGAACGGCCGCCTTGCCCATCACGCACCGGAGGGGAGCGCCCTCGCCCACACGTACCGGGACCCCCTTCCCACGAACTGCTGCGCGGCGTGGTTCTGTGCCGGCTCGAACGAACGGGGATACAACCTCGCCGTCTTTTTTTACGGGTGCAATTTTGACTGTCTCTTCTGCCAGAACGCCTCGCACAAGGAGATTGCTCGGGCGCCGGCCATCGGTGAGGATGACATGGTCCACGCGGCGCTCGAGCCGGACGTCCGATGTGTCTGTTACTTCGGCGGATCCCCGGAGCCGCAAATGGCCTACGCTCTTCGCGCCTCCGAGCGCATCATCGAAAAGAGCGGCAATTCAAAGAGGATCTGCTGGGAGTGGAACGGCTGCGGAAACCCCGAACTGGTGGAAAGGGCGGCGGATCTCTCCAGGAAAAGCGGAGGTGTCATCAAGTTTGACCTGAAGGCCCGTAATCCCAATATGGCCCTGGCCCTCTGCGGGGTGGACAACGCAAGGTCCTTCGAAAATTTCTCCCGGGTGGCGAAAACGTTACCGGATGGGAATACCCTGACGGCCACCACCCTTCTCGTTCCCTATTACGTGGACGTGGAAGAAGTGTCGGCCATAGCCCGCTTCATCGCCGATGTCAACCCCGCCATCCCTTACTCACTTCTCATCTTTCATCCCGATTTCTTCATGGATGACCTGCCCGTCACCCCGAAAAAACAGGTCGACGAGTGCTACCGGGCCGCCAGGCGGCATCTGGAGAGAGTGAACATCGGAAACATCCACCTGCTCCGATATGCCGAGTGACCAGGGATCCGGCGTGCACATGCCGATCAGGGGAAAAGTCGCAATTGCAATCACCCATTCTTAAGTTTAATATTATCCTTAGCCGATTCAAGATACAGTATTATGCACCCCGGGCATGAATGGCCGATGCATCGTGAATAGAAGTTAGAGGAGGAAGGAGAATGAGAGGCCATCTTTACAGATCTCTGGCCGTTCTTTGTTGCGCTCTGGCTTTGACGATATCTAGCCGTACCGTCGCCGATGCCGCCACCAATACCTGGAGCAGTTCTGGCCTCGACTCACTCATCGTCTATGCCCTGGTCATCGACCCTGTGACGATGGACACCCTCTACGCGGCAACCAGTGGGGGCGTCTACAAGAGTACAAACGGGGGGGCCGACTGGTACGCCGTCAACGGGGAACTGACCAACACCAATGTTCGTTGTCTGGTCGTCGACCCGGACAATCCAGATATCCTTTATGCGGGGACTTTCGGCGGCGGTGTCTTCAAGACCATCGACGGGGGGGCCAGCTGGGATGCTTTCAACGGGGACCCCCTCTTAGGGGAAATAATCAACTTGACTATTTTCTCCCTGGCGATCGGCCCGGACAATCCAGATATCCTTTATGCGGGGACTGCAGGTAACGGCGTGTTCAGGAGTTTAAACGGTGCAAGCAACTGGCAAAATACGCTTTTATCCGGGACTGTGAACGTCCTTGCCATAGACCCATTGAACACCAACATCGTTTACGCGGGAACATTGGGAGATGGAGTCTTCAAGAGCACAAACTACGGGACATTGGGATCCTGGGCAACAGCTAACAGCGGCTTGACCGCAACTTCCGTCGTAATGATTGCCATCAATCCCCTCACCACCACTACCCTTTACGCGGGGACCACCGGCGGTCTTTTCAAGAGCACCACGGCAGATCCGAACTGGTTCAGTGCGGGTCTGGGTACCTTGACGGTTAATACTATGGCCATTAATCCCGACTTCACGTCGATCCTCTATGCAGGGACGGCCGTAAACGGTGTATACAGGAGCACCTCGGGAGGGACGGGCTGGGGTACATTCAATATCGGCCTGACCGCTTTGAGCATCTTTGCGCTGGCCATCGACCCTGATAACCCCGACACACTATACGCCGGGACCAATGACGGTGTTTTCAAGACAACAGTAACAGAAACAGACGCGGATTCAGAGGATAACGATGATTGCTTTATCGCCACGGCCGCCTACGGCTCCTCGACGGAACCGCAGGTGAAGCTCCTTCGTGAGTTTCGGGACCGCTTCCTCATGACGAACCCCGTCGGCAGGGCTTTCGTGAATCTCTATTATCATTTGTCACCGTCGCTTGCCCGGTTCATCGCCGGCCACGAGGGTCTGAGGACGATCGTGCGATGGACCCTTTTGCCCGTTGTCGGTCTCAGTTACATGGCGCTCAATCTGGGGTTGATGGCAACGGTGACCCTTTCGGCCCTGTTCCTCGCAGGGGCTTTCGTCCTGGTTCGCTCCGGACGAAGTAGGGTTATCAGAAATAAAGTTCCATAATCCACGGATTCATCGGAAAGAAACACGAAAGGCAGGGTCGCAGTGACCCTGCCTTTTCTTTTTTTCCCGGTCGCCGATGCTTTCTCCTCACTACCTCCTTGTGCCACTCACGACTTTCCTGAGGAACTGTCCCGTCATGGACCACTCGGATCGGGCCACTTCCTCGGGCGTGCCTTCGGCGATGATTTGCCCGCCGCCCGGTCCACCCTCGGGCCCGAGATCGATGATGTGATCGGCGCACTTGATGACATCGAGATTGTGCTCGATGACGACGACGGTGTGACCCATGTTGACCAGCCTTCCCAGGACCTCCAGCAATCTCTCAACATCGGCGAAGTGGAGCCCGATCGTCGGCTCATCGAGAATGTAGAGGGCTTTCCCGCCACTCTGTTTGCCCAGCTCCCGGGCGAGCTTGATCCTCTGCGCTTCCCCTCCGGAGAGCGTGGTGGCCGACTGGCCGAGCTTGATGTAGCCGAGACCTACGTCGTGAAGGAGCTGGAGCCGCGCGCGGACGGAAGGGATGTTCTCGAAGAAAGAAAGGGCTTGGCTGACGGTCATGTCCAGGATATCGGCGATGCTCATCCCCTTGTAGCGGATTTCCAGCGTCTCCGGGTTGAACCGCTTCCCCTGGCAGATATCGCAGGTGATGTACACGTCGGGCAGGAAATGCATCTCGATCTTGATGAGACCGTTTCCCTCGCAGGCCTCACAGCGCCCCCCTTTGACGTTGAAGCTGAACCGTCCCGGCCTGTGTCCCATCGTCCTTGATTCCGGTAGCAGCGCGAAAAGGTCGCGTATGTGGGAGAAGGCGCCCGTGTAGGTTACCGGGTTTGAGCGCGGGGTTCTGCCGATGGGTTGCTGGTTCATGATCACCGCGCGTTCTATTCCGCCGAGGTCCGTCACGTTTTTCACCTTTCCGATCTTGCCGCGGTACTTGTAGAGCCTCCGGGAGAGGACCTTGTAGAGGGTCTCGATGACCAGGGTGCTTTTCCCCGCGCCCGAAACGCCGGTCACACAGGTTAAAAGTCCTGTAGGGATGCGGATGTCGATGTTCTTCAGGTTGTTTGCCGATGCGCCTTCCAGAACGATGTAGCGTTGGGGCAGGGGCCTTCTTCTTTCGGGAACCGGGATCGAAACCCGGCCCGATAAATACTTTCCCGTAAGCGACGTATCACTCGTTGAAATCTCCTCCGGGGTTCCATGGAAGACGATCTCTCCGCCGTCGAGCCCGGCTCCGGGTCCCATGTCGATGATGTCATCGGAGGCCAGCATCATTTCCGGGTCGTGCTCAACAACCAGAACGGTGTTTCCCATGTCCCTGAGGCGTTTCAGTGTCAAGATGAGCCGTCGGTTGTCTCTCGGGTGGAGGCCGATGGTCGGCTCATCAAGCACGTAGAGGACGCCTGACAACCCCGAGCCGATCTGGGTGGCGAGCCTGATCCTCTGCCACTCCCCGCCGGAGAGTGTTCCGGAAGCGCGGTCGAGGCTCAGGTAATCCATCCCCACGTCCAGAAGGAACCGCAACCTCTCCCGGACTTCCTTCACAATCCTTTCGGAGATCGTTCTTTCCTGATCGTTCAGGGGGGCCGCGTCCAGGAATGCGGACGCCTCCGCGATAGGGAGCCGGCAGAAGGCGTGGATGTTTTTTCCGCCTACGGTCACCGACAGGCTTTCTCTCTTCAGGCGGGATCCATGGCATACGGGGCATTCACTCAGGTTGATGTATCTTTCCAGCTCCGCCCTCACGTCGCCCGATTCCGTTTCCAGGTAGCGGCGGTTCAGGTTGTTGATGACGCCCTCGAAGGGCCGGGTGAAGAACTGCCGCTTGCCCCCGAAGTCTGAATAGAACCGGATCTCCTCGTCCCCCGATCCGTAGAGAAGCACTTTACGGATTTTTTCAGGCAAATCCTTGAAGGGCGTGTTGATGTCAAAGGCGTAATGCCGGGAGAGGGCCTCCAGCATCTGGTGAAAGTACATGGAGTTTCTTTTTTCCCACGGGACGATGGCGCCCTCCCGGACGGAAAGACCGGCGTCGGGTACAACGAGGTCCTCGTCGAAGAACATCTTGGAGCCCAGGCCGCCGCATTCGGGGCACGCCCCGTAAGGGCTGTTGAAAGAGAACATCCGCGGGGCGAGTTCGGGGATGCTGATCCCGCAGACGGGGCAGGCGTATCTTTCACTGAAGAGCAGCTCCTCCCCGCCCTTTACATCGATTCTGACGAGGCCCTCCGAGAGCCTGGATGCGATTTCCAGGGAATCCCTCAGTCGCTTCCGGATGCCCACCCTGATGACGAGCCGGTCGATGACGACGTCGATGTCGTGCCGCCGGTTCTTGTCCAGGGCAATGTCCTCGGCGAGGTCATAAACATCCCCGTCGATCCGGACCCGGGCATATCCGTCCTTCCGGAGCCGTCCGAGTTCTTTCTGAAATTCGCCTTTTCTGCCCCGGATGAAGGGCGCAAGAATCGTTATGCCTGTTTTCTCCGGGAGCGCCATAATCCGGTCCAGCATCATGTCGATGGTCTGGGAGTGGATCTCCCGTCCGCAGCTGCAGCAGTGGGGGGTGCCGATCCTGGCATAAAGAAGCCTCAAATAGTCGTAGATCTCCGTGACGGTGCCGACCGTGGAGCGGGGGTTGTGGCTTGCCGTTCTCTGCTCGATAGCGATGGCGGGGGAGAGACCTTCGATCGATTCCACCTCGGGTTTGTCCATCTGGCCGATGAACTGCCTGGCGTAAGTGGACAGGGACTCCACGTAGCGCCGCTGACCCTCGGCATATATGGTGTCGAACGCGAGAGATGACTTGCCTGATCCGCTGACCCCGGTGATCACGACAAGCCTGTCCCGGGGGATGTTAATGCTGATATTCTTGAGGTTGTGCTGGCACGCCCCTTTAATCCTGATCGTGTTCATCTTTTTTTTCCCAGCCCTTACGCCTCATGGCCGAAACCTGTTCATTTGAGCCGGATATCGATATAGGACCGCTTCCGGAGTTCCGCCATCCAGTCGGCGTATTTCTTTTCTGCCTTTTCCCGGCCGATGATATCCTCGATCTCGTCACGCACGGCAGACAGGGGTTTCGCCCCCGCGCCTCTCTTGTCCAGGACCTGGATGATGTGGAAGCCCAGGGGTGACTCGATTACCTGGCTTGTTTCCCCGACCTTCAACTTGAAAGCGGCTTCGTCAACGGCGGGTAGCATGGTACCCTTCTCGACAAAACCCATGTCGGCGCCTGTACCCTGTGCAGCCCCATGTGAGTACTGAAGCGCCAGCTGATCGAACGAAGCCCCGTCCTTCAATTTTTTAAGAACGTCCTCGGCTTCCGTCTTCATTTTATTTCGGGTGTCCTCGTCGGCGTCCTGGGGGACAGGAATCAGGATTTGTCTGATCCTGGCCGCCTCTTTGCCCTCGTACTCACTTCGGTGCTCACGGTAGTAATTGCCGATCTCTTCGCTGCCCACGGCGATCTTCGACTGGATCTCCCTGCGAATAACGCGGCCCTTGATAATATTATTCCGGGTCGCCTCGCGGTATTCATCGAAACTTATACCCTCCTTTTCGAGATTTGCCTTGACGTCCTCCAGTTTCCAATTTCGCTTCGCCAGCAAGTCATTGATGTTTGCCGTAACCTCCTCATCCTTCACGGTAATCCCGAGACGCTTGGCCTCCTGCTTGAGGAGCATCTCCTCGATCATATTGTTCAGAACAGGCATGGTGGCTTCTTCGCGGATTTTTCCCTTTGGGACGCCGGGATTGCTTGCTTCGATTCTCTTGGCGATCCTGTCGATTGTTTGATTGAGTTCGTGCTGGGTGATCACTTCGTCATTTACAATGGCAACAATCCGGTCTGCCACTTCTGCGTCCGCGTGCACTGGAAAAGACAGCAACATCATGAAAATCATTAGCCATCCCAATTTCACTTTCATAAGTCTCCCCAATTCAGTCTGTTTTGTCCATCTCGTCTATTTGGTCTATGGCCCCTGGGGGCCAGGGTATCGGGTAAAGGGTCCCGGGTTCAGGGTAAAGGACCTTTGGCCCTTTCTCACTACTCAGGCCACAAAAAAGTAGCCTGTCCCCTTTTTTTACTAATCACTAATCACCAGCCACTGACCGCTTTACTCCAGACTGACCTGCCGGAGGGTATCCTCATCAATCTCGACGACCGACGCGGCCCTCAATGCGTCGAGCCAGTCCATAAAGGCGTCCTCTTCCTTTTCCTTTTTCAGATCCGCCTCCACGCGGTCCTGCAGGTCTTCGAAACGGCCCGTCCCCTTTCTGTCCTTCTTCAACACCCTGAAGATGTGATAGCCGTAGGGACTCTTGATGAGCTTGCTCGGCTGCCCGACGGGCAGGGGAAAAACAACCTTTTCGATGGCCTCGGGCAGCATACCCCGGCTGAAAAACCCGAGGTCGCCACCGTGCTCTCGTTCGGGGCCGATGGAGACTTCCCGGGCAACCTTATCAAAATCCTCGCCGGCCTTCAATCGCGCCGCGGTCTTCTCCCCCGCTTCCTCCTCCGTCAGGATGATCTGCGCCAGGTGGACACGTTCCTCTGCGACGTACCTTCGTCTGTTGGCCGCATAGTATCGACGGGCTTCATCGACGGAGACCTCCACGTGGTCATTCACTTCCGTCTGGATCAACTTCTCCAGGATCAGCCTTTTTTTCAACTCCTCCGCCCAGGAGGCATAATCCACTTTTCCGTCCCGGAACGCTTCGTAGAAACTCTCGCCGGAGTCATAGTCTTTCATGATCTCCTTGATCCGGCCGGCCAGTTCACGGTCGCTGACGGAGATGTCGAGTTTCCGTGCCTGCTGAAGCATAATCCGCCGTGCAATGAGGTCATCGAGAATTTCCCTTTTCAGGCCCTCGAGTTCGTCCTCGTCGAAGGCGGAGCTCTGGCCGATGATCTCCATGTGACGGCTGAAGACCTTTTTGAACTCACGCTGTGTGATCTTCTGTCCGTTCACCGTCGCCAGGCTCTTTCGGAAGGGTTCCGTGAGCACGTCCCTGTAGAATAAAGTTAGAAGACCTACAAGGGCGACAAAGACGATGACGGCGTAGAGCAAAGGCCCCTTCGGGCGAGGAGTGGTCAGTCTTTTTAGGATGGCCTCCTTGATCGTCCCGGTCAATATAATAACGTTTTCCTTCCAGGCCCTTTCTTCGGAGGGCTTCTCCGGGTTTTTCATCATGAGGCGGTGAGCTCCTGCAAGATGTTTTTGGCCTGCCGGAGGATGTCCTCATCCTTGATCCCCGGCAGTGGAATGGAAAGTTTGAGATCCGGTGTGAGCTTCAGCCCCTTCATCCGGGTTTTTGAGAGCCTGATGATCCTCACGGGATCGATCGGGCTATCCTGGTGGAAGGTAATGCTCAGGAACTTTCCATCATAGTCCATCCTTTCCCCCATGATTGTCTTCAGCCGGTTGCGGATGCCGATGACCTCAAGGAGATTCTCCACCTGCAGGGGCACGAAACCAAAGCAGTCCGTCAGCTCCTCGCGGATGCCGGTCACATCCTCGTCGGATCCCGCCATGGACAGCCGCTTGTACGTGACGAGCCTCCGGTTCATGTCGGTGATGTACTCGTCGGGGATGAAGGCCGGGAGGCCTAGGTTGATCTCAGGGCGGATCTCCTCCTCTTTCAGTGGTTCTCCCTTCAGATCCCGGACGGCCTTTTCCATGAGGCTGATGTACATTTCGTAACCCACAGCTGAGATGTGTCCAGATTGGGACATGCCCACGAGGTTTCCCGCGCCGCGGATCTCCAAGTCGTGGGAGGCGATCTGGAAGCCCGATCCGGGATCGGTGAATTCCTTGATGATCTGGAGCCTCTTCTGGGCGTCCTTTGGAAGCAGGGCCCCCTTCGGGATGAGCAGGAATGCCCGGGCCTCTTCCGTTGATCGTCCTACCCGGCCCCTGAGCTGGTAGAGCTGCGAAAGCCCGAAGCGGTCCGCCCGGTTCATGAGGATGGTGTTTGCCGTGGGGATGTCGAGGCCTGAGCCGATGATGGTGGTGCTCACGAGAACGTCGTAGTCCCGCCGCAAGAATTTGACCATCACATCCTCGAGTTCCCGGGCCTTCATCTGCCCGTGGGCGACGGCGACCCTGCATTCGGGGACGAGTTTCCGGATCATGCTGGCCACGCGGTCGATGGAGTGGACACGGTCGTGGAGGAAGAAAACCTGGCCGCCCCGGCGGACCTCCTCGCGGACGGCGTCGATGATGACCCCTTCATCGAATTCAACTACATAGGTCTTGATGGACAGCCTTCCCTCGGGAGGCGTGTTGATGATGGAGAGGTCCCGGATGCCCACGAGCGACAGCTGGAGCGTCCTCGGGATGGGGGTGGCCGTTAGGGTGAGTACGTCCACGAGCGTGCGGAGCTTCTTGAGCTTCTCTTTGTGGGAGACGCCGAAGCGCTGTTCCTCGTCGATGATCACGAGCCCAAGGTCCTTGAAGATCACATCCTTCTGAAGGAGTCGGTGCGTGCCGATGACGATGTCCACGCTTCCCATCGCGATGTCCTCGACAATCCGCTTCTGCTGTTCCCGCGTCCTGAAGCGGCTCAGGACCTCCACGCGCACGGGGTGCCGGGCCAGTCTTTTGGAGAAGGTCTGGTAGTGCTGTTCCGCGAGGATCGTTGTGGGGACAAGCATCGCCACCTGCTTTCCTTCCATGGCGGTTCGGAAGGCGGCCCGGATGGCCACCTCCGTCTTACCGAATCCCGCATCTCCACAGATGAGCCGGTCCATGGGTTTGGGGGAGCCCATGTCGAATTGGACGTCCTCGATGGCCCTGGCCTGGTCCGGGGTTTCCTCGTACTCGAAGGCCGATGCGAATTCCTCGTAGTAACGGTCGAGCGGCCCGTAGGCGTGGCCTTCCAAAACCCCGCGCGCGGCGTAAAGGGAGACAAGCTCCTCGGCGATTTCGTTGACAGCTTTCTTCACACGTTTCTTCGCGGTTTCCCAGGACGTCCCGCCCAACCGGTCGATCTTCGGGACGTGGCCGTCGGGCCCGATGTAGCGCTGGATCATGTCGAGGCGGTGCACGGGGATGTAGAGGCGGTCGCCCTCCTGGTACTCGAGGAGGAGGAAGTCATTTTCGATATTTCCGACGGCCAGCCGCTTAAGCCCCTGGTACATGCCGATGCCGTGATCCGTGTGGACGACGAAGTCGCCCTCTTTAAGCTCGCCGAAGGATCGGAGAAAGTAGCCCTCCCGCGCCGGCCTGGGTCTTCGCTGTTTCGTCTTTTTCCCGAAGATCTCCTCCTCGCTGAAGATGACGAGCTTCAACCCCGGAAAGGAGAATCCCTGGCCGACCCGGCCTTCCCTCAGGACGAGCGCGCCTCGCCCGCCATGCCTCGAGAGGTCATCGATGAAGGAGCCGCTTCCCGGCACGAGGGGCAGCCCGTAGGCCTCCAAAAGGTGGCTCATCCGGTGGACGTCCTCCTCGCCGGCGCACAGGAACGCGACGAGATTTCCCTCGCCGACCCAGCCGCGGATTTTTTCGGCCGTCGGTGCGAGGATACTCTCCTCTTTGCTCAACGGTGCGGCCCTGTCCAACCGGATCCCGATATCCGTCTCCGTCCGGAACCGAACGGCCGTCCCCTGGGAGGCGGCCGTGTCGAGCTCGAGCCCCTCGATGCTGATGCGCTGGCAAACGCCGCTCGTGAAGAGACCGTCCGTCTCCACATGGAAGATTTTTTTATCAAGGTAATACTTCTCCTCGTTCTTCGCGCGCTCGATGAAGCGGTCCGCCTCCTCTTCGAGCTTTTCCGCTGCACGCCTGAGCGAAAGGGTATCGTCGTAGACGACGATGCACGAGGGCCCGAGGTGTCCGGATACGGGCTCGAGGCCCCCCGACCCCTCATCGTCCGCATAGTATAGAGGAAGAAGCTGGGGGTTCACCGGGTAGTCGAGGTTCTCCGAGATCATCTCCGTCAGGTAATCCCGGACCGCGCGGGGAAGGTCGAGTTCGTTCGCCCGGTTTCTCAGGTTCCTCAATGCGCGTGCCCGGGCATCGGCCGTGAGGATGAGTTCCCTCGCCGGGTAAAGTGTGAATTCGTCGATCTCCCGGCCCGATCGCTGGGATTCCGCATCGAACTCGCGGATCGACTCGATATCGTCGCCGGTGAAGAGCATTCTGTAGGGTCTTAAGGCGCCGGGCGGGTATACATCGATGACGTTGCCCCGGATGCTGAACTCCCCCTCGGCCTCCACGAGAGGGATGCGCCTGTAGCCGCCGGAGACGAGCTTTTCGGCGATGTGGTCTCGATCCAGCGTGTCGCCGAGGGAGATCTTCTCCACATAGGATGAAAAGATGTCCTTCGGGACGACCTTCTGGAGTAGCGCGGCCAGGGGCGCCACGATAATGGCGGGCTCCCCGGCCGACAGCCTGTAGAGGGCCTCCGCACGGCGGAGCTCCACCTCCCTTCGTGGTGCCAGGACGTCGGCGGCGAGAAAGTCCCAGGCGGGGAAGAGTGTCGTCCCGTTTCCGCAGAAGAAGGCGATGTCGCGATAGAGATCAACTGCCTCCTCGGAGGTCGGGGAGACGATGAGCAGGGTCCTTTCGAGGACCTTCGAGAGAATGCAGAGGAGGAGGGATCTTGAAGAGCCTCGGAGTCCGCCGAGCTTCACGTGGTCCTCGCCCTTTCGAATCCGGTCGTGGACCTCGCGGAAGGCCGGGTCCGTGAGGATATGTTCGAGCTCTCTTTCTTTATTCACCGGATGTAGAAAACATCTCCTTGTCAAAAATCATGAAATCTCGAGCATGCGGTCCAGGGCCTTCTTCGCGGGCGCGGCGATTCCCGCGGGCACCGTGATGATGTGCTTCATCTCCTCGAGGGCGTCGCGGACATCCTCGAGGGTGATGGATCGCATGGTTTCACAGAAAAGTCTCTCCGAGGCGAGGATGAATGTCTTATTCGGGTTCTGCATCCGGAGCTGGTACATCACACCCCTTTCCGTCCCGATGATGACCGCCTTCGCGTCCGTCTCGCGGGCATAGCGGATGATCCCCGTTGTGCTGCCGATGAAGTCGGCAAGCGCCAGCACTTCCTCCGTGCACTCCGGGTGGGCGGCGAACTTCGCGCCGGGATGTCGTGCCTTCACCGCCTTCACCTCGTCCGGTGTGACGTAGTGGTGAACGGGGCAGAAACCCCTCCAGGGGATGATTTCTTTGTCGGTGAAACGGGCCGTGTAGCGGGCGAGGTTCCCGTCGGGGACCATGAGAACCCGCTTCGCATCCTTGAGAGAGTTGACCACCCGGACGGCATTCGCCGAGGTGCAGATGATGTCACTTTTCGCCTTCACGGCCGCCGAGGAGTTGATGTAGGTAACCACGGCGGCATCCGGGTATTGCTTGCGGGCCGTCTCCAGTTCTTCGGCGGTAATCGTATCCGCGAGGGGACACCCCGCCTCGAGCCGCGGCAGGAGCACCGTCTTTTCCGGGCAGAGAATGGCGGCGCTTTCCGCCATGAAGTGCACCCCCGCGAAGACGATGACATCCGCCCTCGTCTTCGCCGCGCTCATGCTGAGGGCGAGCGAATCCCCCAGGAAGTCAGCAATATCCTGAATCTCGTCGCGCTGGTAGTAGTGGGCGAGAAGTATCGCGTTCTTCTGCCGGAGAAGATGCTTGATTTCCTCCTGAGTCACCTGCGTGCTATTGCACATCTCTTGAGCACCCTGTCTTCTTGCTTCGGGGCCATGCTCCCTTGCGCCCCGGACTCTGAACCCTAAGCCCGATACCCAAAATCTGGTCCTGCGGGCCACAGGCCTGAGTGGTGTGAAAGATTAATTAATTCATAGCTCATAACTCAAAATTGGTGAAGGCCTTTCGCCTTGCCTTTTTTTAGTCTTTACCCCGATGCCTTACGCCTATTTTCGATCCTTTGCCCTTAGCCTTACGCCGGTACCTTTTGCCTAATGCCCAACGCCTTATGCCTAATCTGTTAAATATATGCCATAGGTTCCATTTATTCAAGGGCAAAAGGGGTTATGGGCCCATGTCAGGGATAAAAATTCCTCATTTATGTTGTGATGGGGGGCAATCTCGTATATAATCGCGGCCCCCTCGGAAACCGGTGTCTGTTCCGAGGGGGTACTCAATCCCGCACCCCTGAAAGTTTGCTGAAAACATCCGAAGCCATGTTTTTTTCCTGCTTCGCTTGTTGAGGCTACGGGTCCGGGGTCGATCGCGCACGGTGTTGCATTACTGGATTATCGATAGTCAGACTTAATTCGAAGTTCAACATTCGTAATTCAATATTTACAATTCAAAATTGGCTGCGCCCCTGTCGGCAGCCTCTGCACAGGAGAATCCGATGGATACCGTGACCCTCAGCAGGCTTCAGTTCGCTATGACGGCAGGTTTTCACTTCATTTTTGTCCCCCTCACCCTCGGTCTTTCCCTGCTTGTCGCCTGGATGGAGACGCTCTATGTCAGGACCGGCGATGAACTCTATCTCCGGATGACAAAGTTCTGGGGGAAACTTTTCCTGATCAACTTCGTCATCGGCGTTGTGACCGGCATCACCCTGGAGTTCCAGTTCGGGATGAACTGGGCGGAATACTCAAAATACGTGGGGGATATCTTCGGGGTGCCCCTGGCCATCGAGGCCACGGTGGCCTTTTTCCTGGAATCCGTCTTTATCGGTGTCTGGATTTTCGGCTGGGACCGGGTCTCCAAGAAGGTCCACTGTCTCTCTATCTGGATCGTGGCCATCGCGGGGAGCCTCTCGGCACTCTGGATCCTGATCGCCAACGGGTGGATGCAGCATCCTGTGGGTTACGTGATCCGAAACGGCCGCGCGGAGATGATTGATTTCTGGGCTGTACTGACGAGCAGTTACGGGTGGCTGAAATTCGGCCACACGATCACCGCGGGGTATGTCGTGGGGGCCTTTTTTGTCCTGGGGATTTCTGCCTACCATATCCTCCGCAAACAGCACGTGGCCTTCTTCAAGCGCTCCTTCAAAATGGCCGCGACCTTCGCCCTGGCGAGCGCTGTCCTTGTCGTTGTCATCGGTGATTTCCACGGCGCCGAGGCCGGGAGGGTCCAGCCAGCGAAACTGGCTGCCATGGAGGCCCTATGGGACACGCAGAAAGCCGTTCCCTTCTACATGATTCTGATCCCGGATACGAAAAATGAGCGGAACGCCGTCGAGGCGCTCGGGATCCCCAAGATGGTGAGTTTCCTGGCCTACAAGGACTGGGACGCCGAGGTCAAGGGGCTCAAGGAATTTCCAAAGAAGGATCGGCCGCCCGTCATGGAGGTCTTCGTCAGTTTCAGGACCATGGTGGGGCTGGGATTCCTTTTTATCGGACTCTCCCTCGCTGCCTGGTACCTCGCGAGGAAGGACCGTCTGGAGTCATACCCGCTCTTTCTCCGGATCATGCTCTACTCCATCCCGCTTCCCTACATCGCGGCACAGCTGGGGTGGATCGTGGCGGAGATGGGTCGCCAGCCCTGGATCGTCTACGGGGTGCTTCGGACATCCGACGCGGTGTCAAAAAACCTCGAGCCCTCGCAGGTCATGACCTCGCTCATCGGGTTCGGTATTTTCTACAGCTTTCTCGGCATCCTGGACATCTACCTCCTGGCCAAGTTCGCCCGGAAGGGGCCTGAGGAAACGGGCACGGTATATTAAGGAGGCTTGACATGGAATATCAGATCATCTGGTTTGTGCTGTGGGGAATTCTCTGGACTGCCTATTTCATGACCGACGGCTTCGACCTCGGCGTGGGGATGCTCTACAATCTCCTGGGGAAGGACGACAATGAGAAACGAACAATCATCCACAGCATCGGTCCCGTCTGGGACGGCAACGAGGTCTGGCTGATCACGGCGGGAGGCGCCACCTTCGCGGCCTTTCCCACCACCTACGCGCTCATGTTCAGCTACCTCTATTCAGCCCTCCTGATCATCCTCTTCGGGCTCATCATCCGGGGGGTCTCGCTCGAGTTTCGCGGAAAGCTTAAGAACACCGGCTGGAAAAAGGGCTGGGATGCGGCCATCTTCGTCGGAAGTTTTGTCCCTGCGCTACTCTTCGGGGTCGCTTTCGGCAACATCTTTCAGGGTCTCCCCATGGATGCCCGGGGCTATCACGGAAACCTCCTTTCGCTCCTGAACCCCTACGGGCTTTTGACGGGTGCCCTTTTTGTCCTTCTTTTCTCCGTCCACGGGGGACTGTGGCTTGCCTTTAGGACCGGGGGCGACTTGAGCAAAAGATCGGGGTTAATGGCCGCACAGGCGTGGCGGGCCCTTGCGATTGTCGCCGTCCTTTTTTTGATTTACACCGCCTTTGCGACACGGCTCTATGACAACTTCCTGCGAAACCCTCTCTGGTTCGTCGTGCCTGCTGCCGCCGTCTGCGGCCTTGTCGCCACAAGGGTCTTTCTGGCGAAAACGGATGCCTTCAAGGCTTTCCTTGCGTCCTGCGTCACCATTGTGATGGTCACGTTGACGGGGATTGTCGGCCTCTACCCGAACTTGATCCCGTCGAGCCTTGATCCGGCGTTCAGCCTGACGGCCTTCAACTCTTCCTCCAGCATTTACACCCTGCGAATCATGACCGTCGTGGCATTGACTTTTGTCCCCCTCGTGATCGCCTACCAGGTCTGGGTTTACCGTGTATTCCGTCATGGCGTTGTAACAGGCGAAACACCAGGCAACGGGTATTAAGAGGCATGCATGGTTGAATACATTGAAAAGTCTGTCTTTCTGCCGGAGGGCAGTTTAACGGCGGTCCACTCCACCGACGTGTTGGTCGCGCGGGCAAAAATCTCACCATCTGTAGGGATGAAGGCGTATGATCAGTGTCGATAAGGCCCTGGAGCAGGTCCTGGGAGTCATCAATCCTCTGCCGTTCGAAAAAGTCACAATCCTGGAGGCCCTCAATCGCGTCCTGGGGGAGGATATCAACTCTGACTTGGACATCCCGCCGCTTCTCAATTCGGCCATGGACGGCTATGCCCTGAGGTTCGTCGATACCCTGGGGGCCACACGTGTAAAACCCGTCGTTCTCACCGTTATCGACGACATCCAGGCGGGAAGGGTCTCGACCAAGACGATCGGCCCCGGACAGGCCATACGGATCATGACGGGCGCCCCGATCCCTGCGGGGGCCGATGCCGTCACACGCGTGGAGGACACGGACAAGGACGGGGACCGCGTCCGGGTTTTTGTCCCTGCGAAGAAGGGGCTCGACATCCGGCCGGCCGGCGAGGATGTGAAGAAGGGCGAGCTCGTCATCCCGAAAGGGAAGGTCATCCGTCCGGCAGAGATCGGCATGCTCGCCGCGCTCAACCGCCCCGACGTGGCCGTTTACGGGCGGCCGAGGGTGGCCATCCTCTCCACGGGCGATGAGCTGGTGGACATCGGCGGAAAGCTTGCCCCCGGGAAGATCATGAACTCAAACAGCTACTCGCTTGCCGCCCAGGTGGCCGAGTGCGGTGCCCTGCCGCTTCGGCTCGGCATCGCCCGCGACACGCGCGAGGATCTCGTATCTAAATTCGAGGCGGCCAGGGGCGCCGATCTCATCGTCACCTCCGGTGGCGTCTCAGTGGGCGACTATGACCTCGTCAAGGATGTCTTGGGGGAGCTGGGCGCGATGCGGTTCTGGAAGGTCGCCATGCGGCCGGGAAGGCCCCTTGCCTTCGGGACCATTGGGGGTGTGCCGGTCTTCGGGCTTCCGGGAAACCCCGTTTCCGTCATGGTCTCCTTCGAGGAGTTTGTCCGTCCGGCCATCCTCAGGATGTCGGGCTGCACGAACCTCTTCCGCCCGGTCGTGAAGGCCGTCCTGAAGGAGGGCCTTCAAAAAAAGGCCGGCTTCAGGCATTTCCTGCGCGCCGTCGTGGAGTTGAAGGAAGGGAAGTACTACGCCTCCACGACGGGTGAGCAAGGCTCGGGGATCCTGAAATCCATGGTCATGGCAAACGGCTTGATCGTCCTTCCCGAGGACGTGACGTCGCTGCTCGCGGGTGACGAGGTCACCGTCCAGTTCCTCGACCGGTCCTTTGAGACGGCATCGGCTCCCCGGTATCTATCCGGCTGATTCCTACATGAAATCAGCTGATTATCAAAGAACTAAGTGCAATTTTGTTCCGGAATTACCTAAAATAATGAGTATCTTGATACGTGCGGAAGTGCCAAGGTCACTGGTGGGCCTCCTGGACTTCAAAGGCAAAAAGATAGTTTAACAAAAGGCCAATGATTTCAAGTTATTTCTTGATTTCATT
>Ga0172364_10000002_pt1 | contig 174708 bp, 195 predicted proteins | sample LakKivSesite10cm_FD_114545 | JGI IMG/M metagenome (GOLD analysis project Ga0172364, IMG submission 114545) | Sediment microbial communities from Lake Kivu, Rwanda - Sediment site 10cm | ecosystem: Environmental > Aquatic > Freshwater > Lake > Sediment | place: Rwanda: Western Province, Lake...
ACGATTGCCGCCCAACCAGGCTTGCCGGCCTTCTTAAACACCTTCCACATCGCCGCTATCATAACGATGAGGAAAACCAATAAAATCGCGAAAACTATCGGCGCGGCGGCCATTATGGGACCGAGAAAATCCGGAGTGCCAAAGCCCTCCATTGCCGATTCCGTGACGGCCGGATCAACATCTCCGAAACTAAAACCGTCAACCTCAAGACCAATCTCTTCTGGGGTCATTATTTATGGTTTGATTTATCTTGCTTTTAATTATAGCAAAACAGGCTTATTCCAGCATTTTTCTGCCCCGCAATGTCCGGTGATAACCGATGGCAAACTTGTGCGCTTCGTCCCGGACCCGTTCCAGAACTTTTTTATCGGCCCCTTTTACGTAATCCCCCACCAGACCGGTTCCTTTGCGGTCCGGCCCCTTAATCATTCCGACGACCGGTATCTTCACGCCGTTCTCGGAAAGCGCTTCGCGCGCGGCGCTTACCTGGGCGACGCCTCCGTCAACCAGGATCAAGGACGGCAGAGTCCAGTGGTTTTTGAGCCGGCGGGAGAGCATCTCCTTCATCATGGCCGTATCGTTCGGCGTGGAAAGCGATTGTATTTTGAATTTACGGTATTCGTTTCTGTCCGGAATTCCTCCTGTGAAAACCACCATGGAGCCGACGGCGGAATCTCCAGAAATGTTTGATATGTCGTAGCCCTCAATTCTTTCTCCCGATTCGGAGACGGCATCCGGTTCGCCGAGCAGAGCGGCGTCCTGCACGTGCGTCAGAGCGAATATTTTTTTCTTTATCTTGTCCGCTTCCTCAAAATCCAGTTTTTTCGCCGCCGTTTCCATCTCCCGCTTAAGCGACGATAAAAGCCGGGCGCTCTTGCCGACCATGAACATCTTGAGCCGCTTGATGTTTTTCATGTATTCGCGGCGGGAAATTTCGCCGACGCAGGTTCCCGGACATAGGCCTATTTCATAATCAAAGCACGGCTTTTTAAACGTTCTGATCTTGTTCGCCGGATGCGTGTTCCACTGGAATATCCGGCGGAGGATTTTCATCGCCTCGCGGGCGCTGCCGGAAGAAGTGAACGGGCCGAATCTTTCTCCGGAAGCTTTGGTTTTTCCACGGACAAGCAGGACGCGGGGAAACTCCTCGTCCGTGATTTCAATGTATAAAAAACTTTTGTCGTCCTTTTCCCGCACGTTGTACGGCGGATTCTTTTCCCTGATAAGTTTTGCCTCAAGTACCAGCGCCTCAAGGGCATTCGCCGTCTCAATAAAATCAATCGTCTTTATTTCCGAGACCATTTTGGAAATGCGGGCGTCGTGGGCTGTCAGAAAATAGCTTGAAACACGGCGTTTCAAGTTTCCCGCTTTGCCGACGTAGATAATCGCGCCGGACTTATCTTTCATCAAATAGACTCCCGGGGAGTCTGGCAGATTTTTGTATTCAGAGGCTTTCATTTTTAGTCCAGGCCCAAAACGAATTCCCAGAATTCATCCAAGGCGTTCTTTTTCGGAAGATCGCAGCCGACAAGTCGGCAGAGCTCGCCGTACTGGCTTCTTGTCGTTTTGTAACCCGCGGCAATTATATCCTCGGCCTGCCTGAAATCAAGCATTCTATATCCCAAAACCGGAGGCTTGATGATTATGTCCGCTTTTTTGAGTTTTTCTTTGGCTATTTGATAGCCAAGCACGGCGATCATGGCGTAGAAGACAGACTGGATATTCCTGAGATTCAGCGGATTCGCGGTAAAGCCCGAAAAATCAACCCACTTGGTTGAAACATCCACGGCAATCACGATGTCGGCGCCCATTTCGCGGGCGACGTCGGCGGGAATCGGATTGGCAACTCCGCCGTCAACAAGAGTCTTTCCGCCGATCTCCACCGAATCAAAGATGACGGGAATGGCGGCGGAAGCTTTGATGGCGTTCGCGAGTTTGCCTTCCGATATTATGACTTCATCTCCCGTTTTAACGTCGGTCGCGACTGCCCTGAACGGAATCTTGCAGCTTTCAAACCGGCGCTCGCCGAAACGTTTGTCTATTATTTTCATAATAGACTCGCCTTTCACTTTCGGCTTTCCTTTTCTGATAGATACTTTGGCAAGCGATTCCCGGTCTCTCCGCTCCAGGGCGGAAACGAATTCCTCCATTGCGGCGATGTCGCCGTCCATGGCGTACCATCCGCCAACAACGGCGCCCATGCTCGTGCCGGCTATGTAATCTATCGGGACGCGAATTTCTTCAAGCGCCTTTAGGACGCCGATGTGCGCCAGTCCTTTTGAAGCGCCTCCGCCCAAAGCGATGCCGATTGTTTTCCGTTTCTTTTCAAGAGTTACCTTCTTGCGAGGCATATGCCTAATGATAGAATTTTTAATTAATAATTTCTAATTCTTATTGAAAATTAGAAATTAAAAATTGGAAATTTATAAAGCCTTCTTGAGGTATGATGCGGTGACGGAGCCGGCTTTTTTGGAAACTTCTTCCGGCGTTCCGAACGCCACCACTTCTCCCCCCTTTTCTCCGCCTTCTGGACCAAGGTCAATCACCCAGTCGGCAGATTTTACGACATCCAGGTTGTGCTCAATCACGACCGCCGTGTTTCCGCGGTCAACGAGTTTCTGGACAACTTCCAATAGTTTACGGATGTCTTCAAAATGAAGTCCTGTCGTCGGTTCGTCCAAAAGATAAATCGTTTTTCTCGTGTCGCGCTTGCCGAGTTCGGCGGCGAGCTTGATCCTCTGCGCTTCTCCTCCTGAAAGGGTGGTGGCCGACTGACCTATTTCCAGATAGCCCAAGCCCACTTCCTCAAGAATCTTCAGTTTTTCCTTAAGCCAGGGAATGTCGTCAAAGAACTTGACCGCCTCCTCAACTGTCATTTTAAGAACGTCATAAATATTCTTGTCTTTGTATTCAACTTCCAGCGTTTCCCTGTCAAACCTTTTGCCGTGGCAGACGTCGCATTCCACAAAAACGGTCGGCAGGAAATGCATTTCTATGGCGATGTGGCCGTGGCCTTCACAGTGTTCGCACCGGCCCCCCGGCACGTTAAAGCTGAACCTTCCCGGCTTCCATCCCCTCACGCGGGCATCCGCCGTGGAGGCGAACAAATCCCTGACGTGCGTCCAGGCGCCGATGTAGGTTGCCGGATTGGAGCGAGGCGTGCGTCCGATCGGCGACTGGTCAACATTGATGACTCTATTCACGTATTCCAGGCCGGTGATGGATTCCACCGCCCCTCCCTTAAGATTCGCGCGGTTGAATTTGTTGGCGAGCGCTTTATAGAGCACGTCATAGACCAAAGTGCTTTTGCCGGAACCGGAAACGCCCGTGACGGCGGTAAAGCGTCCGACCGGTATTTCAACGTTCACGTTTTTCAGATTGTTTTCCGAGACGTTCTTCATCTTTATCATCGGCACCTTGATGCCGATCGGCCGGCGTTCCAAAGGCGTCAAGATTTTCTTTTCTCCGCGGAGATATTCCAGGGTGAGCGAGTCCTGTTTCTTGTCTTTCAAAATATCGGGGATTCCCCCTTTCGCCACCACTTTTCCACCATGGATTCCCGCCGCCGGGCCGAAATCAACCAGGTAGTCCGAAGTGCGGATGGTTTCCTCGTCGTGCTCCACGACGATGATGGTGTTTCCCAAATCGCGGAGCTCATGAAGAGTCTTGATCAGTTTGCCGTTGTCCCGCTGATGCAGGCCGATGGTCGGCTCGTCCAAAATATAGAGCGTTCCAACGAGACGGGAGCCGATTTGCGAGGCAAGCCTGATGCGCTGCGCTTCTCCGCCCGAGAGCGTTCCCGCTTTGCGGTCCAGCGTTAGATATTCAAGCCCCACGTTTTCCATGAACTTGAGGCGGCTTTTTATTTCACGCAATGGCACTTCGGCGATTTCTTTTTCTTTTTCGGTCAGTTTTCCGGCAAGCTCGTCAAAATATCCAAGCGATTCGGAAATGGAAAAAGCGGAAACCTGCGATATGTTCTTGCCGTCTATCAGAACGGAAAGGGCTTCCGGCCTAAGTCTTTTACCCAAACACGATTCGCAGACTTCATCCGACCACAGTTCCTTCGTCCCGATTCCGTGGCATGCTTCGCAGGCCCCGTGCGGGCTATTAAAGGAGAAAAGGCGTGGTTCAATCTCGGGGAATGAAAAAGTGTCGCGGGGGCAGCTGAGCTTCGCTGAGAACATCATATCGTCCTTACCGGAAGAAATGACGGCGGAATCGTTGCCGAATTTCAGAGCGGACTCCACCGCTTCGGAGAGGCGGAGCCGGTTGTCCTTATCCGACAAGTCCATATTCGCCGGCAGGCGGTCTATCAATATGTCTATGGAGTGCTCCTTATAGCGCTCCATGCGGACTTTGTCCCGGAGCATTTTGGTTTCGCCGTCTATGCGGGCTTCGTGGAAGCCGTTTGAAAGAAAATCGTAAAGGAGCTGATAGTATTCCCCTTTTCTGCCTTTCACGACAGGCGCGTAAACGGCGATGTTGCTTTTGAGCTTTTTGCCGCAGGATTCAATCACCGCGTCCACTATTTCTTCCAAACTCATCTTGCGGATTTCCTGTCCGCAGATGGGACAATGCGGTTTTCCGGCGCGCGCGAAAAGAACGCGGAGATAGTCGTATATTTCCGTGATGGTTGCCACCGTTGAGCGGGGGTTTGAGGAATGCGCTTTCTGGTCTATGGAGATGGCGGGAGATAGGCCTTCAATGTCGTCCACGTCAGGCTTGTCCAGTTTTCCCAAGAACTGCCTGGCGTATGCCGAGAGAGATTCAATGTACCGGCGCTGTCCTTCGGCGAAGATAGTATCAAAAGCAAGCGATGATTTTCCCGAACCGGAAAGGCCCGTGAACACCGTTATTTTTCCGCGGGGAATCTCAAGATTAACGTTTTTGAGGTTGTGCTCCCTTGCTCCCTTGATGATTATTTTGTCTTTCATGGCGTTTAGTCGTTAACCTTTATCCTTTTCTTCATCGCCTTTCCTTTTATCGTCTTGTCTTTGTTTTTGCCCAATTTTTCCTCAAGCGTTTGGATTTCGTCCCGGAGGACGGCGGCAAGTTCAAAGTTCAGATTCTCCGCCGCCTCCTTCATTTCCGATTCCTTCCGGCGAAGCATCTTATCCATCTCGGATTTAGAGCGGCCGACCGGACCGAGCTCCATTTCCAATATCTCACCGGCATCCGGCAAAATGTCCTTAATTTCACGGACGACCGTCTTCGGCGTGATATTGTGTTCCTTATTGTATGCCATCTGGAGTTTTCTCCTGCGTTCCGTTTCCTCGGTGGCGCGTTTCACGGAACCCGTCATTTCGTCGGCGTACAGGATAACTTCACCCTCAACATTCCTCGCCGCGCGGCCGATCGTCTGAATAAGCGAGGTCTCGCTGCGAAGGAATCCTTCCTTGTCGGCATCCAATATGGCGACGAGCGAAACTTCCGGCAAATCCAAGCCTTCACGCAGAAGGTTAACGCCCACAAGAACGTCAAACTCGCCTTTACGGAGAGCTGTCAGGATTTTGATGCGGTCCAGCGTTTTAACGTCGCTGTGCAGATAGTTGACTTTGATGCCCAGTCCCTTGAGGTGCTCGCTAAGGTCTTCCGCCATTTTTTTAGTGAGTGTCGTCACCAGGCACCGCTTTCCTTTTTCAGCGTGGACCTTGAGCTTCTCAATCAGGTCGGCAACCTGGCCCTTCGCTGGCAGAATGGTCACAACCGGGTCAACGAGTCCGGTTGGCCGGATAATTTGCTGAACCACCTGCTTTGATTCTTTAAGTTCGTATTCGCTCGGAGTGGCGGAGGTGTAAATCACGTCGCTTACCTTTGATTCAAATTCATTGTACTTAAGCGGGCGGTTGTCGGCGGCGGACGGAAGCCTAAATCCGTATTCAATGAGCGTCTTTTTCCGCGAAGCGTCTCCTTTGTACATCCCCCTGATTTGCGGAACGGTCACGTGCGATTCGTCTATTACAACCAAAAAATCATCCGGGAAATAATCCAGCAGGGTGCTCGGCGATTCGCCGGGCTTTCGTCCGGAGAGAGCGCGGGAATAATTCTCAATGCCGTTGCAGTAGCCGATTTCCCGGAGCATCGCGAGATCGGCTTTGGTCCTTCTCTCCAGGCGTTCCGCTTCCAAAAACTTTTTTTCTCCTTCAAAGACGGCAAGCCTGTCTTTAAGCTCCTTCTCTATTTCTTTTATCGCTTTTTCACGCTCCGGCTCGCCGGTGATGAAATGTTTGGCGGGAGAGACGATCATTTCGGGAACGGACGGCGTTTTACCCGGCGTATATCCTTCCGCCGGAGAAAAGGCGTAAATTTTTCCGATGATTCCGCCCTCGGCGCGGAAGCTGTAGATGATTTCCTCGCTCGGCGGCATTATGTCCCAATTGTCCCCGCGAACCCGGAAAGTCCCGCGCTTGAGGTCGGCGTTCGTGCGGGAAAACTGGAGAGAGATAAGTTTTCTCATCATCTTTTCCCGGTTGAACTCGCCGCCCTCCTTCAAATACAAAATGTTTTCTTTGTAGGTTTCCGGAGCGCCCAAGCCGTAAATACACGAGACGGAAGCGACAATGAGAACATCCCGCCTGGTAAGCAGACTTGAAGTCGCCGCGTGGCGGAGCTTGTCTATCTCTTCGTTTATCATCGCTTCCTTCCCGATATACGTGTCGCTTGAAGGGATATAAGCTTCCGGCTGGTAATAATCGTAATAAGAAACGAAATAATGGACGGCGTTATCGGGGAATATTTCCCTGAACTCGTTGCAGAGCTGAGCCGCCAGAGTCTTGTTGTGGGCGATGACGAGGGTCGGCCTGTTCAGGCGCTCCACCACGTTCGCCACGGTGAAAGTCTTTCCAGAACCGGTAACACCAAGGAGAGTCTGTTTGGAATATCCTTTTTTGACACCCGAAACCAGCGAATCAATCGCTTTGGGCTGGTCCCCGGCCGGAGAAAATTTTGAAACTATTTTGAAGTCCATAACTCGCGAAAACCCCCGCCAGTTCACCTACCTGGGGGGTATAAGCGAATTTAACCACTTACCGAGTTTCCGGTCAACAATCGGGTTGACACATTATCTCACGCGATTAAAATGGACGGAGTCTTTTAAAAATAAGAAGGAGGCGATAGAAATGCGCGATAACGCATGGATCTACGCGGTGATGGTTATAGCCTTAATCATTATCGTATACGTGGCCGTTTATAAAGGACTGGAAAACAGCGAGAAAAAGCTCCTCGGCAAGGCCGGGTACAGAAGGACCAAGAGTCTCTTCCTGACCGGACAATTGGTTGAAGCCGCCAAGAAGAGGAAAAATGACAGAAGCTATTTCGCTGTGGCGACAAGAAACCTGGGAAAAGAGTGGAAATACGAATATAAGCCCAATCCGTATTTATGCGAGATTACTTATGTTCCGGCAGAAGGAAAAGGAGAAGTGGTGTTTCTGGTTCCACGCCAGGAAGAGTTTACGAAGGACGTTCTTGTCTTTTACAAACGGATGCGACGAAATGAGATGAATGAAGCGCTCCAAAGGCTTATTAAGAGCATGCCTTGACGCGCCCCACAAACGGACATGCCATAAACGTAAAGAAACAAGTTCTTTACAAACAAGTGTCGGTTCGGAGGCGTTCGCGGATATACGGAACACAAGGCACATTCGGGACCTACTCGGAGACCAAAGTCCAGCTGTACGCAGATCACGAACAAGCACGAACAAGGAGGAATTCGCCTCCGAACCGATTTCTTATAAGGGACGCCTGGGGCGTCCCTTTTCATTTACCCCTGAGCACGATGCAGGGGTTTTAAAAATTATCCGAAGGCTTTCTTAATGGCATCGTTAAACGCCGAGGCTCGGTGCCGGTAGTCCTTATATTCATCAAAGCTCTGGCATCCGGGAGAAAAGACGATCGCTTCTCCGGGCTTCGCCGCCATCTTCGCTTCAAGAGCGGCATTCTCCAAACTTCCGCAGAGCTTCGGTTCCACGCCGGCGCGGGACAGATCACTCGCCATGTCATCCTTGGACGAACCGAAAATAAAAATATTTTTAATGCCGCTTTTCGCTATTTCCTCCCCGAGCGGGATGAAATCTCCCTCGGAAAAACCCTCCCTTATTCCTCCCAAAATCAAAGCGCCGACGTTCTTGACCGCCCTTACCGCCTCAATCGTGGCGAGCGGGTCGGTTGATTTGCCGTCGTTTATGATTTTCACGCCTCCGTACTCGCCGACGAATTCCTGGCGATATCTAAGGCCGCAAAAAGTCTTGACGCCTTCTTCAATGGCAAGAATCGGCAGTCCACAGGCGAGACCCGCAAGCATGGCTGCGTTCGCGTTCTGAATGTTGTGCTCTCCGGAAAGCCTGAATTCCGAAAGCGGAATTCTGACTTCCCTGTCGCCGTACGAAGCTTTGAGCTCTTCTCCTCCGTAGAGCGCGAGCTCCCCGCCCATTTCTTCGCTTTCCTTGATTATTCCGCTCTCAACGAGCGAACGGTTCACTATCGCCGTGTCGCCGGCGTTTTGGAAACGGTAAATATTTTTCTTTATTTCAATGTAGTTCTGGTACGAGCCGGCATCGTCCAAATGATGCGGAAAGATATTGGTAAGAACGGCAACGTTCGGGCTCTGCTTTAAATCCATCAAGTGGCGGTGCGATATTTCAAAAAGGGCGAATCCATCCTTTGGCAGATTCTCCAGAGCGAAGAAATCCCATTTGTTTTCCCTGTCGTTTCCCGAAAAATAGAACGGGACTTTGGCGGATGCCAAAATATTGCCGATAATGGCGGAAACGGTTGACTTGCCCGCCGTGCCGGTCGCGCCGATTATCCTGCAGTCGGCGATGGAAAAAGCGAGTTCAATCGCCTGGATGAGGGTTATTTTCCCCTCTTTGTCCATTTCAATCACCGGATTGTTGAGGGATAAGCGGCGGTACGCCTGCGGGACGATGACGGCGTCGCCGTTTTCAATGCCTTTCGCGTAATCAGCGCCGAAAACCATTTTCCCCGAAGCCAAAAATCTTTCCGCCATCTCTTTCGCTTCCGACTCTTCGTAAGCGTCGGCAAAGGAAAGAAACGTTTCAGTGAACCCGTTTTCCGGAACGGAAACGTGGCCAACCACGTCTATTCCGGCGGACAAAAGATAATCAAAGACCGCCCTTCCTTCCTGTCCGGCAACGCCCAAAACGTGAACTTTTTTCGCCGAGGCGATTTTATCCGGTATTCTCATTGCCCGCATTATATCCCATTATCCTCCCCTTCAAGAAATCTTGAGGCGGCAAGCTCCATTTCCGTCAGTATTTCCCTGGGGAGGGGCTCTCCGGGCTTTGTTACACCCGGATACCGCCAGGCGGAAACAACCCGGCGGGCGGAGCCCTTGTCTACCACCATCACCCATATTTCAAACTCTTTTTTGATCGCCTTTTCCTTCCTCATCATGGCGATAGTACCTTCGGCTATTCCCCGCTCCACTCTGTCGGGAGAGTTTAAAACCCGGCGGACGCGCGACTCGGAAAGAGCGTGCTCGCGCAGCTTGAACCTTGAATGCCTTGTCCAGAGAAGCTCCTTCATTTTGCTGTTATAATGACAATTATGAAACAATCGCGACAAAGAAAGAAATTCGGACTCGTCGCGGGGATTCTTGCCCTGATTATGGCGGCTTCGCTCGCTTTGATGGTTAATTCCTCGCTTAGAGAGTCGGCAACGATGGATGAACTCGCTCACATACCCGCCGGCTACTCTTACGTGAAACTGGGCGACTTCAGGTTAAACCCGGAACATCCCCCGCTTCTTAAGGCGCTTTCCGCCGTTCCCCTGCTTTTCGCCAACCTTAACTTCCCGACAGACGCGAGGGCGTGGACAACGGACGTCAACGGCCAGTGGGAAACGGGAACGCTTTTCATTTACCAGTCCGGCAACAACGCCGATCTGATCATTCAGCTTGCCCGCATCGCGCCAATGATACTAACGCTTCTCCTTATCTTCTTCACCTGGCTTTTGGGCAAAAGAATAATGGGAGAAAAGTGGGCGCTCATACCGGCGGCATTCGTGGCGTTTTCGCCAACATTTCTCGCCCACGGCCATTACGTCACGACGGATGTGGCGGCGGCGTTCGGAATACTGACCGCCACCTATTTCTTCATTCAGGCGATTGAAAAGAACAGCTGGAAAAATCTGGGGCTCGCCGGATTATTCTTCGGGATCGCCCAACTGCTCAAGTTTTCCATGTTCCTGCTCGTTCCATACTTTATGCTGCTCGCCGCCGTCTGGGGCACAGCCAAAGCCCTGAGAAGCGACAAAGAAAAAATGAAAGCGTGGCTCCGGCAGATTCTTCTGCAGCTTAAAAATCTGGTTGTCATCTTCGCCATCGGCTACGCGCTCATCTATCCGGTTTACGCCCTGTTCACCGTGAACTATCCGGTTGAGAGGCAGGTTGCCGATACCGAGTTTCTGATGAGCTCATTAGTCCAGGAAGGCGGAATCGGCGGAACACTCGCTAAAGCGACGGTCGCGATGGCGGGAAATAAAATCACAAGGCCATACGCCGAATACATGCTTGGATTCCTGATGGTCACCCAGCGTGCATCCGGCGGAAACACCGGCTACTTTATGGGAGAAATTTCAGGAGGCGGATGGCCGGAATATTTCCCCACCGTTTACGCGCTTAAGGAACCTCTGCCTTTCCTCTTATTGGCGCTTGCCGCTTTGGCGGCCGGAACGATCGCTTTCCTTAAAAAGCCGGTAAAAACCATCACCAACCTCCCCGAATCAACGGCAATGAGATTCCCGGAAATGGCGCTTGGCATATTCGTCTTGGTTTACGCCGTGGTGAGCATACGAAGCCCGCTTAATATCGGAATCAGGCACCTTATGCCCATAATGCCTTTCATTTACGTTCTTGCCGTTGAAACCATAAGGCTCAGATTCGGCAAGTTTGCGAAGCCCGTGATCATCGTGGCGCTCGTATGGCTCGGCGTCGGAACGGCTCTCACCACCCCGTATTACATTTCTTACTTCAACGAGATCGGCGGAGGCGTGTGGAACGGGTACAAATATGTCACCGATTCCAACTACGACTGGGGCCAGGATTTGAAGCGCCTTGCCAAATTCGCGAAAGAGAACAACATTGACAGAATCGCCACCGATTATTTCGGCGGAGGAAATCCAAAGTATTACATCGGCGAGGAGAAGGTTGAATATTGGTGGTCGTCAAAGGGCAATCCGGCAAACGAAGGAATTAAGTGGTTTGCCTTGTCGCTCAACAGTCTTCAGCAAGCGAAGGCAACTCCGGCGGAAGGATTTGAACGCAAAGACGAAGACACTTACTCCTGGCTTCCAAATCCGTACGAGCCTTACGCAAGAATCGGAACATCAATATTCGTCTATAAGCTGGCCGAATAAAAGATTTACTAAAAACACCGCTCGTAAGGGCGGTGTTTTTTGGATTGTTTTATCTCAACTTATAAAAACCTTTTCCTTCAATCCGCAAGTCAACGTATTCCACCTCCGGCCATTTTCCCGAGGCGACTATGGCATTCAGTATCGGCTTGCCTTCCGCCCAAGGAGAACGCTCCAGGCTCACCAATATTTTTTGCCCCGAAGACACAACCACCACCGCTTCTTTAAGCAACGGGTCTTCCATTGCCGTTTCTTCGGCGACCCAGCCGAAGTTTTTCATCATTTTTTCCGCCTCAATCAGATTAGCGAGTTTTTCCGCCGAAACAATCGTTTTCCCGAGCGTTATTTCTCTTCCCGATTTGTCGGTAATCACCGGCACAAGCGTTCCCTCGGAATCCGGCGACTCGCCCATTACGAATCCTTCATCGTCAAGCCAGAAACAATTATTAACAGCGAGCCCGCCTTGCTCGTTATCAGACGAATTCGCCGAGGCACGGCACCAGATTATTTTTTCTTTTCTCTCGGAAACCGCCACTGATATGGATCGGCTGCCGTTATTTCTCGCGATAGACACCTCCTTCACGCGGGGAAAGCGTTCCTTGATGATTCCGGATATCTTTTCGTCGTCTTCGTAAGCGAAACGGTGATCTTCGGGGAGGATAAAACCTAAAAATCCTTCGCGCTTGACCTCGCCGCTATTAATCAGCGCCAGTAAATCTCCCGCCGGGACCATTCTCGTCCCAGAAACTTCAACGCTCGTTATTTTCATAAACTCGCCGTTCCGCAAAAACCACAAGCCGGTTCCGGCCGCGCCGATGAAAACGGCAGCGGCGAAAAAGAAGGCTATTTTTTTAAGCAGCTTCTCTCTCGCGAAAGACGAAAGGCTGTTTTTCTTATAGTCCACTGGCTATATTTTAAACCAAAACCCTTTTGATTGCAGGATTTATACGGGTGATAACTTCGTAATGGCTTCCGGAAACAAGCCTCGCGACGGCAGTAGCGTCGTCCATAACAATCACCTCGTCCCCTTCTTTAGTTCCTTCCGGAACTTTAACAACCGCCATATCCATGGAAATACGCCCCAAAATCCGGCATTTTTCGCCGTTTACAGTGAATTCGCCGATTCCCGACAGGCCTCTCGGCAAACCCTGCCAATATCCGACGGGCACGACGGCGATAAGCGAATCTTCGGCGAGGCGTTCAGTGAGGTCGTAGCCCACATAATCTCCCTTCTTTCCTTTTTTGACTTCGCTTATTGTAGACTTCCATTTCATCACCGGTTTAAAACCGGTATCTCCAAGCTGTACTTCCAGCTCTTTGGACGGATAGTAGCCGTACAGTCCGATGCCGGCGCGGACCATGTCAAAGCGGTATTTCTCGCCGAGCATCGTTCCGGCGGTGGCGCTCGCGTGACGCATCAGGCTGAATCCCGCCTTTTCAAAAGTCTCCACCGTTTTATTGAATAAATCATACTGGCTATCCGTAAATCCGGGATAATTAATATCCTTTGCCGAAGCGAAGTGGGTAAAAATGCCGGTCATTTTGTCGTTTCCGGTTTTCATGATTTTTATCGCTTCTTCCGCCTCATCCGGCATTATTCCCTGGCGGCGCATGCCGGTGTCCACCTTGAGGTGGAATTCCAGAGAGCTGCCTTCTTCGGAGCAAATCTCACGCAGGGTGTGAAGGCTTGATACGGAAACCGTTATGTTTTCCCTCTCGGCGTATTTCCACTCGTCCGGAGATGAAAACCCCAAAACCAGAATCGGTTTTTTGATTCCGTTTTCGCGGAGCATAAGCGCTTCCGGTACGGTGTCAACGCAAAATCCGTCCGCCCCGCGCTTATCCATTATTCCCGAGAATAATTCCAGTCCATGGCCGTAGGCGTTGGATTTAACGACGGCGTAAACTTTCGCTTCGCCCGCAAAACGGCGAATAACGGCGAGATTGTCCGCCGCCGCCGATTCGCTTACCTCAATCCAAGACCTATTGTCCGTCGGGTAACAGTATTTCATCCTTACCCATGTATTTTCTCAAAGCTTCCGGCACTTCAACGCTGCCGTCCTCGCGCTGGTAATTTTCCAAAATGGCGAGAAGCGGCCGTTCGCTGAAAGCGGTGGCGTTCAGCGTGTGGACGAATTCTTTCCTGTCCTTTCCGTCTTCTCCCCGGACTTTATAAGTGATGTTCAATCCGCGGGACTGGAAGTCGGTGGTATTGGAACAGGAGTGCGTCTCCCTGTATTTGTCCTGGCTCGGTATCCAAGCCTCAACGTCATACTGTTTGGAAGCGTCAAAACCCATGTCGCCCGTGGAGTTAACAACGACGCGATACGGAAGCCCGAGCTTTTGCATCAGCTCTTCCTGGCGGGCAAGAAGGAATTCGTGCTGTTCCTTGGAATCTTCCGGACGGCAGATGATGAACATTTCAAGCTTGTTGAACTGATGAACGCGGAGAATTCCTCTCGTGTCCTTGCCGTAGCTGCCGGCTTCCCGGCGGAAACAGGTTGAAAATCCGAGGAAACGCATGGGTTTGTCCGCAGCAACAGTTTCATCCGCGAACATCGGCGCGATGGATTGTTCGGAACTGCCGACGAGATAGAGGTCGTCTTCCGAGACATAAAAGGCGTCTCCGGCGTCAATGAATTTTCCCTTGCCCATCCGGCGAAGGATCTCCGGCTTCATGAGAACAGGCGGAAGGGTCAGGCGAAATCCGTGAGGAAGAAGCGTATCCATTCCGAGGCGGAAAAGGGCAAAATCCATTTCGGCGATTTCGCCCGTGATGTAGCCAAAGCGGCTTCCGGCGATTTTGGACGCCCTCTCCGTGTCTATCTGTTCGCCCGCCAAATCAACGTAATCTTTGGGCTTCCACGAAAACTTTGCCGGTTCGCCGACAGTCTTCAAAACGGCATTGTCAGCGTCGTCCTTGCCGAGCGGAACATCGTCTTCCGGCAGGTTGGGAATCTGGGAAACAAGAAAATCCCTTTCTTCCGAAAGGACGGTGATTTTCTCCTCGTTTACCGTTATTTCTTCCTTAAGTTTGCGGGCGTCATCCCTATCGTCCGGACCCAGGGCTTTTTGCGCAGCGCGGGTGTCGTCAACGATTTTCTTGAGCGATTTCCATTCGGCGTCTATTTTTAAAAACTTGTCCACGAGCTCCGGGTTAGCGAGCTTCTTTCCCATTCCGGCTTTCACGAGTTCCGGATTCTCCCTGATAAGATTGATGTTAATCATTTTCGTTCGTGTTTTTCATCGCCGGGAAGAAGACCGTCTCCCGGATTGGTTTGTTGACCAGTACGGCAAAGAGCCTTTCGGAAATGCCAAACCCGGCCGCCGGAGGCATGCCGTATTCCAGGGCTTCCAGAAAGTCTTCGTCCAGTTCCTGCGCTTCCGCGTCCCCTTTCTCGCGGAGCTTCATCTGATCTTCAAAACGCTCCCGTTCGTCAATCGGATCATTTGCTTCGGAAAATCCCTTGCCGAGTTCGGAGCCGCAAGCGACAACCTGGAAGCGGGCGACTTTGTTTTCCTCTCCCGCTATTCTCTTCGCGAGCGGTTCTATTTCTATCGGCGGGTTGATAAGGAAGCAAGGCTGGATCATTTCGGGACGGATAAGTTTTTTGAACAGTAAATCAATAAGCCTTCCTTTGCCGAGCGACGGATCAACCTTAATCCCCGACTCCTTCGCCTTTTTTATCAAGTCTCCGGCGGAAGCGCCGTTCAAGTCCAATCCCGTTTTTTCTTTGAAGACAGTGAAGTAATCAACCGTCTTCCAATTACCAGACCAGTCAATCTTATAGTCCTTCCACTCGGTGACGAGCGAACCGCAGGTCGCTTTGATGACGCGCTTGTAAGTCTTTTCAATGAATTTCATCAGATCGTTGTAGTCGGCATACGCCCAATAAAATTCCAGCTGCGTGTAATCCTGGAGATGTTCGGCGTCTATGCCCTCGTTTCTGAAAATCCTGCCGATTTCAAAAATCTTCGGAAATCCTCCGACCAAAAGCTTTTTGAGCGATATTTCAAGCGAGATGCGGAGATAAAAGTCCGTATCAAGAGCGTTGTAATGAGTGGTAAACGGCTCGGCTTCCGCTCCTCCGGGAGTGCGCTCCAGAACGGGAGTTTCAACTTCCAGAAATCCGGCGTCTTCAAGCGATGAACGGAATGTCCGCCAGAAGACCGTTTTTTTGCGGAACATTTCTCTCGTTTCCGGATTCAGGGCAAGCTCCAGATACCTTTTTCGGAGCCTTGTTTCAGTATCCTCAATGCCGTAAAAGCCGGAAGGCATGGGACGCATGGACTTAACGACAATCCTCGCGGATTTCGCTTCCACGCTTTTTTCTCCTTTTTTGGTCTTAATCAGCGTACCGGACGCTTCAATAAAGTCGCCTATATCCAAGCCGGACTTAACCGTGTCAAAATCCTCGGTCTTCGCTCTTGTCAGCAAAATTTGGATGCGGCCGGTGCCGTCATCCACGTCGGCGAAAATAAGCTTGCCCTGATCCCTGAATCCGAGGACCCTGCCGACAACCGACACTTTTTTCTTAAGGCGGGAGAGAATGACAAATGATTTGACCGCTTCGGCGATCGTGTGAGTCTTTTTGACCGCCGCGGGGTACGGATCCAATCCTTTTGATTTGAGTCCGTCCAGCTTGTCTTTTCTTGCTTTTACTATGTCTTCAAGCATGGTTTAGATGCTTTTCATTATGCCGGGTTTCCCCGCCGTATTCAAGAAACCGCCCTCTTGGGGCGGTTCTTTGGGTTTCAGAATTACTTAACTTATCTTCGTGATTTTGTAGGTGATTTCGCCGATGGGAGTCTGGACCTTAACCGAGTCTCCGATTTTCTTGCCGATTATCGCTCTGCCTATGGGAGATTCGTTTGAAATCAAACCCTCTTCGGGCTTTGCCTCGTTTGAACCGACAATGGTGAAGGTTCTCGCCTTTCCTTTGAGTTCAACTTCCACCTCGTTTCCAAGGTCAACGAATTCCTGAGAGGCGGACTTTTTGATGATGGAGGCGTTTTTAACGATGTCTTCAAGTTCGTCCACGCGGGACTCAAGCGCTTCCTGCTGTTCTCTCGTCTCGGAATATTCGGCGTTTTCGGAAAGGTCTCCGTACTCTTTGGCGCGCTTAAGACGTTCGGCGACTTCAAGCCTTTTCACCGTCTTCAGTTCATGCAATTCACTTTTTAATTCCTCCAGCCTCTTGGCGGATAAGTAGTAGTTCTTCATGTTCCGTTTTGTTTACTTGGATATCTTATACTTGTTTGTCCAAAGCCAAAGCCTTATCTTCAGCACGTCCCGGAGAACTCCGAGATAAGCCGATGACTTTACCGTGGAGCGAGTGTCGTTAACCCAAGTGATGGGAATCTCCTTGATTTTGTATCCGAATCTTTTCCCGATTGCCATTGCCTCCACGTCTATCGCCCAGCGGTTGATTTTCATAAGCGGGAAAATCTTCTCGGCGGCTTCTTCGGAGAAACATTTGAATCCGCACTGAGTGTCCCATATTCCCGGCAGAAGCAGTATCTGAATGATGATATTTCCCACGTTGCCGGCGATGCGCCTGTACCACGGCTGGGGAGGAATGAGCTTGGAGCCTTTCACATCCCGGCTCCCGATAACGATGTCGTATTTTTTCCCCTCTCTGCCCTCAAGGTAAGGAATCATCTTGAAGAAGTGTTCTATGCTCGTGGAATTGTCGGCGTCGGCGAAAAGCCTGAACTGGCCTTTTGCCTCCCTCATTCCTTCGCGGACGGTATATCCCTTTCCTTTATTGGCTTCTCTGCCGGCGAGGCGGAGTCCTTTGACGACCGACTCAAACTTGCGGACGATGTCAGCGGTATTGTCTTTGCTTCCGTCGTTCACAACCAAAATTTCATATTCAAAATCAGCCTCTCTCAGATGTTTATCAATGTCTATAAGAGTGGCCGGAAGTCGGTTAGCTTCGTTGTAGGCAGGGATGATAACCGATAAGTAAGGTTTTTTATCCATTGTTTATAACGGGGATTAACGTTTGGCCCACTGAGGAGCGCGCCTTGCTTTCTTGAGACCCGGTTTCTTTCTTTCCACCATGCGCGGGTCGCGGGTCAGGAGTCCGGAACTCCTTAAGGCGAGGCGGAGACCCGGGTCAAGTTTCACGAGAGCTCTCGCGAGGCCGAGCGAAACGGCTCCGGCCTGGGAGCTCAATCCGCCGCCTGAAACTTTCGCGGTGATTCCGATGGTTTCGGCGGTAAGCGCTTTGTTCACCGGTTCCGAAGCGGCTTTGATTTGAGTGGCTGTTTTGAAATATTTCTTAACGTCAATGTCATTGACGCTGAACCCCGATTCGCCGGGCAAAACTCTAACGCGGGCAGAGGAGGTTTTCCTGCGTCCGGTGGCTTCAAAATATTTGTTATCTTTCTTAGCTGGCATATTATCTTTCTATTATAAGCTGCTTCAATCTTTTCGCCTGAAGTCTGTTCTTCGGGAGCATTCCGGCGACGGCATGCCTCAAAACCCAAGCCGGGTCTTTGGAAAAGGCTTCTTTATAGGTCTTTTCTTTGAGGTGTCCCATGTAGCCGGTGTGCCTGTAGTAAACTTTCTGATCGGCTTTGTTTCCGGAAACCTCCATTTCGGAAATATTCTTGACGATGACTTTATTGCCTCCTTCCAAGCGGGGTTCGTAGGCGACGCTTTCCTTGTTCTGTAAAACAGAAGCGATTTTTACCGCCAATCTCCCGAGCTTTTGGTTTTTCGCGTCAATGATGATTTCCATGTTAGACGAATTTTATTTCAACGAGGTCCGATCCGTCCCTCATTCTGTGTTCGGCAGTTTTAACGATTTTGAGGTAGCCTCCCTTGCGGTCGGCGTACTTCGGAGCAACTTCGTGATAAAGCTTAAAGGCAGACTTTTCGGGAAGGCGGGCCTTTAGGAGCCTCAAAGAGGCCAAATCCTGTTTCTTAGCGAGAGTCACCATTTTTTCAACCCTGGGGCGCAAGACCCTCGCTCTCGCGGAGGTGGTCTTAATACCCTCTTCCATAATGAGGTTATGCTGAAGAACGGAGAGGAAATTGTTTCTGTCCCCCTTCTTTCTTCCAAATTTCGTACCTTTTACTTGGTGCCTCATAGCTCGGGAATATTAACGGTATTACTCTTTATTTTCAAGCTCCTCTTCGCCGAGGTTGCCGATTTTCGTAAAGTGGTCAACGAGGATACGAGAAGCTTTGTGAACGGCTTCGGAGGGCGTGACGGAACCGTCGGTTTCAACGACGAGTTCCAGGCGGTTATAGTCGGTTCTGTCGCCGACACGCATATTTTCCACGTTCAAGGAAACATTGGTGACCGGGGTAAAGATGGCGTCCAGAGCGATGACTCCGATCTCCAGTTTTCCGGCTTTTCTCCTTTCAACGGGGACATATCCCAATCCTTTCTCAACAGTTATTTCTATTTCAACGTCGGCTTTTTTGTCGGTGACGGTAAAAAGCTTGACTTCCGGGTTCACGATTTCAGCCTGGGCGTTCGCTTCAACATCCGCTCCGGTGACTTCCTTTTCGCCTTTGACCTTAAGGGTCAGAACCTGCGGTTCGTCGGCGGTGAATTTGAAGCGGAGCTTCTTGAGGTTCATTCCGATTTCAACAACGTCTTCCATAACTCCCGGAATGGTGGAAAATTCATGGAGGACTCCTTTCACTTTAAACTGGGTGACGGAAGCTCCGGGGAGAGAAGAAAGAAGAACTCTCCTCAAGCTGTTTCCCAAAGTAAGGCCGTATCCGGGGAAAAGGCCTTCAATGTCAAAAACGCCTTTCCGTCCGTCGTCGGAAACTTTCTTGATTTTGACGCTATCGCTTAAATACGCGTAATGCATGGTGGTGTGTTTTTTATTATTTCAAAAAGTAGTTTACGACCAAGTCCATGTCAAAAGGCATTTCAACGCCTTTCGGGCTGGAGATTATGAGGGCGGATTTTTTCTCTTTGTCCAATTTAATCCACTCGGGAGCCTCAAAGTTCTTGAATTTCTCCTCAAGGGAGGTGAAAACCGGTTGACCGGCGGATTCGGGCCTGATGGTAATAAGATCCTGCGGCTTAACCGAATAAGAAGGGATGGTCACCTTTCTGCCGTTAACCATAATATGGCCGTGTCCGACGAGCTGTTTGGCGATGCGGCGGCTTCCGGCAAGTCCGGAGCGGAAGACGGTGTTGTCCAGACGCGATTCAAGGAGCCTTATCATCGCTTCGTGCGTGGGCTCGGTTCCCTTGTCGGCGTCAACGAAATACCTGGTAAGCTGCTTTTCGGTAAGTCCGTAGCTGAATCTGACCTTCTGCTTTTCGGCGAGCTGGCGGCCGTATTCGCTCACTTTCTTGAAAGATTTAGTGTGAGGTCCCGGTTTGTAAGGCCTTCTGACGGAGGCGCACTTTCCGGAGTTGCAGCGTTCCGCTTTGAGGAAAAGCTTGGCTCCGAGCGCTCTTTCTTTTTTCTCTAAAATTCTCATTGGTGTTTTATACTCTCCTTACTTTCTTGGGTTTGGGACCGTTGTGCGGAATGGGAGTCACGTCCTTTATTGAACTGATGTTGAAACCGTGGTTGATGAGGGAGCGGATGGCGGAATCGCGGCCGACGGAAACACCCGAGACGATAACATCAACGTTGAAAGGCCCGGTTTTCGCGATTTTTTCGGCGATGGTCGCCACGACTTTCTGCGCGGCGAACGGAGTGGCTTTTTTGGGCCCGGAAAATCCGAGCGAGCCGGCGGAACCCCAGGTAACGACGTTTCCGTTCTGGTCGGTGACGGTGATCATCGTGTTGTTGAAAGACACGTTGATGTAAACGCGGCCGGAATCAATGCTCTTGGAAGACTTCTTCTCGGAAACCGGCTTGGCTTCCTTAACTTCTCCTTCTTTGGTTGTGACTCTTTTCTTTCCCATTGTTTTTACTTGAGTTCAACTTTCCTCTTTCCGCTCGTCGCCGTTTTTCTGATGTTTCCACGGACGGTGCGGGAATTGGTTTTGGTTCTCTGTCCCCTCACCGGCAAGTGCTTAGCGTGGCGGGAGCCGCGATAAGCCTGAATGTCCTTGAGGCGGGCGATGTTTTGTTTTACGTGGGTCCTGAGTTCACCTTCTATCTTATAGGAGGCGTCCAAGACTTCTTTTATTTTGTTTACGTCCGAGGAGGTTAGATTCTTCGCTCTCTCGTTCGGGTTGATTCCCGTTTCAACGAGAATCTTTTTGGACAATGCGGGTCCGATTCCGTAAATGTAAGTAAGCGCGGCCTCTATGCGCTTTTCGTCTGGAATGTTTATACCGGCTATTCTCATGAGTTTAGGTTAAAAATTATCCCTGCCTTTGTTTGTGCTTGGGAGTTTTCGCGCAAATCACATAAATCCGCCCTTTGCGGCGGACGATTTTGCAATCCTTGCACATCTTTTTTACCGACGGCCTGACTTTCATTTTTTATAGTCTTCTTGAAATTCTTCCGCGACGGTCGTCGTAGGGGGTCATTTCAACCGATACCTTGTCTCCCTGGACGATGCGGATGTGATGCTTCCTCATCTTCCCGGAAAGGTAGGCCAAAATTTCTCTGCCGTCCGACAATTTGACCTTGAAGGTCGTCGCCGGCAAAGCTTCAATAACCGTTCCTGTAACAACCATTGACTTCAGATGTTAACACGCGTTTGTCAGATTAGTCAATTATTTACTGGAATAAACGCCCGTACATATTAGCTACAGGGCGGAAAGCCGTCAATGGCCGGTTAGTCAACGCTTATCTCAATTTTCTCCGGATTCGTAGGCACGGAAGTCACCCAGAAAGGCCAGAGGTCGGCTTTGGCGCTTAAGACGCCTGGAATGGCAAAAATAGAGGATTTAAGAGACTCTTCGCTGGCCCCCAGTATCTCTCCGCGGAAAACGGAGGGATCAAAACTGCGCGCCCAAGTCCCACTGAACTCAACGGGAAGGGATATTTTGCCGGAAGAAAGATCGGCTGACGGGTCGGAAGAATAAGCCAAGTTTTTGACGATAAGGTCATACGGGTCGGCATTCTGCTCCTTGAACTTTTCGCCCATAAGGGCGACAAGGTCTTCTTCTTTATATGCGGGAACCTTGGCTTCCATTATCACGCCGTAAGAGAACTCCCCTTTTTCGTCGGCGTCGGAGACCACCTCGCTCTTCGTCACCACATAGGTGATGGCGCTTTCAACCACTTTGAATTCAGGCGGGATGGTCATCATCACGGACGATTTGACGGCGGCGTCAACTTTGGCGGCCGTTTCTTCTTTTGCGCGCTTAACGTCGTCGTCGGTCGGCACTTTCATTTCGCCGACGAATCCGCCGGAAACGTCCGTTTTGAATTCACCGTAAAATCCGTCGTATTTCGGCGACCCCTGGAATCCGGGAATGCGGAGTTTGGCGACAGGCCCCGTGTTATACGCTTCGCCCGGCTCATCCGCCACGATGTCTACTTCAACGGATGATGCCTGGATTTTGCCTTCCGATATTTTCGCTCCCGGCACGGTGACGGCGGAAACAATGCGATAAACTTTGCCTTCGGGCGTCACGAAGCGGGTGTTTTTGACGAGCTGCTGGATTTCCGAGCTGTAAGCGTTCCAGATGGTGACTTTTCCGCTCGCTTTCCTTTTAACAACCTCGGAACCGGACGCGGGGAACTTATAAATGCCGTTTTTGGAAACGGTGAAAATCTGGGAGGGAATTTGGAGGTCGGTTCCGGAGACGGCGGGCGCCTTAACGGAAGCGGTAACCGTTCCGGTGAACGACCAGTCGGTTTTCTTTCTTTCTATGGAAATCTTGGCGGTGGGTAATATAAAAAGCGCCAGATATCCGACGATGCCGAGGCTAGCCGCAAAGGCGGTCGCAAAACCCATTTTTTTCCAGGGAGATATCCGGCGGCGGGGCGCTCTGTATTCTTCCGCCTTTACAGTCGGCTCTTCTTCCCGTACTTCTCCGGTTTCCGGAGACTCTTGGGCTTGTTCCGGTTTTTCGTCCGATAAATCAACTTCATCTGGTTCCGTTTCCGGAGCGCCCGCGGAAAGCGATTCAAGCTTGGATTTCGCGGGCATTATGTCCATAAGCGGGACTTTGGACGACGGCGAAGCGGAGCGGTTAAAGAGCCCGTCCACCACTTCAAAGCCGGCGGCGAACGCCATTTCAAGCAGGTTGCCGTCAACGGATTCAATCACGATCGTTTTACCGACAGCGGCGGCTTCGCGCTTAAGCAGTTTGAAATTTTTTGGATTTTCGGCGATTTCCGCCGCTTTGGGAAAATACAATATGAATTCGTCCAACCCCGAGGATATAACCTTGTGGACGACGGTGGCGCAGGAGTCGGTCTTGTTGGCGTATATCTTTTTGGCGGGCTTAGTCATGTTTTATTTGTGGCACATTAGCCATTTCATTCTTCTTTTGGCGATCCTATTCCACGGGCTCAAGGGGTCGCAGCCGGACATCTCGTGCAGAGCGAGTTCTTCGTGGCTCACGGACGGCAAGAAACTCATCTTCACTCCGGATTCCTTCCACGAAATATTCCCCGGGTTCAGCTCCCCGAGTTCATTGTTCAACACGTAAAGAACGGGCCTACTGATTTTAACATTGCGGGCGGCGAGAGTCACACCGCGGGAAAATTCGGCGAACGGCTCGCTCACGATTCCGCGAAGATTCTTTTGCATATCCACTGACATATCCTCCCGCACGTAACGGCGGAGCAAGTCTCTCGCGACCGCGTCTTCCACGCCAAAATGACCGCCTATGGAACCAAGCACCGAATTCACTCCCCAATCAAAATCGCTGACGTACGATATTTTCTCGCCGTCCATGGAGCTGTATATGAAGGTTTTTTCTTCCGCCACACGGGCGATGGCGAAATCCTTCTTCTTGGAATCTTTTTGGATAAGCCAGGCGCAGGAAGCGGTCGGTTCAATAGTGAACACCAACTCCCCTTTCTTAGGCATGGATGATTTTATGTTTTCGGACAGTTCTCTCGTGACCAGAATTTCGGCAAGTCCGATCTCAATATTTTTAGCGGTGAAGCCGATGGGGTTAACCACCGTCCCGCCGTCCAGCTTGATGTATAAAACGCGGACGTCCGCCATGACAACGTCCAGTTCGGAAAGATCCAGCCTTTTCGCGAACATCATCCTTTCCTCGTCAAAAAGCCTCCATATCGCCTGGGAGATGGCGTTTTCAATTTCCGATTCCGTTATTTCGGCTTTTGGATTTTCCCTCCCTATTACTTTAGAAGAATACACCGACGTGCCGTACGGCGGATGAACGCTCAGAGCGAATTTTCCTTCTCCCATCTTCAGGAAGGCAAATGACATTTTATTCCAGTATGGCTTTGATTCTTCTCACTCCCGAGGAAGCCGACTCTTCCTTCGTTATTTTAAACCTTCCAAGGCTCCCTATGTTAGTAACGTGCGGACCTCCGCATATTTCCTTGGATATTTCGCCGTTTTCGCCGATTGAATAGACTTTAACCTTTTCGCCGTAGCGTTCGCCGAAGGCGCCCATCGCGCCTTCCTCCCTCGCCTCATCCACGCTCATTTCTTTCATGGTCACATCCGAGGCCGCCGCTATCCAGCCGTTAACCAACTCTTCCGTTTTGCGGATTTCCCCGTCAGTCATTTTCGCGGGATGCGAGAAATCAAAGCGAAGGCGCTCGGCGGTGATATTGCTCCCTTTTTGGGAAACGTGGTCTCCCAAAACTTTGCGGAGAGCGGCAAGCGCGAGATGCGCTGCCGTGTGGAGTTTGGTGGTCTGTTCGGAACTGTCGGCGAGGCCTCCCTTAAACATTCCGGCGGAAGCGGTGCGGGAAAGCTCCTGGTGGCGGCGATATTCTTCATCAAAAGCCGATTCGTCAAAACTTATTCCTTTTTGTTTGCAGAGTTCTTCAATATCCTCTTTCGGCAAACCGTAACTCTGGTAAAGATTGAAAGCGTCCCTGCCGGACAAACTTCCGTTTTCCGAGTACCTGGCAAACTCCTTCATTCCGTTTTCCAGAGTCTTCGCGAATTTCGCTTCTTCTTTATCAAGCTCGGCGGAGATAAATTCGCCGTTTCTCGTAAGCTCCGGATAAACATCGGCATAGATTTCCTGAATTACGGGCAGAATTGTTTTAGTCCAGCCGGAGTCGGTTACGCCTATTTGCCGGCCGTAGCGGACGGCGCGGCGGATAAGCCGGCGAACGATGTACCCCTGGCCGGTATTGGACGGAGTGATTCCCGCGTCGTCGCCCATCACGAAGGACGCGGCCTTCAGGTGGTCGGTGATTATTTCAAACGAGCGGGGATCGTCGGCGTATCTTTTCCCGGAAAGTTCTTCAAGGCGGGAGACGATCGGAGTGAACAAGTCGGTTTCAAAAATATTCGTTTTTCCGTTTTCCGCCATCAGCAAGCGTTCCAGCCCTCCGCCGAAGTCAACGTTTTTATTCTTTATGGTCTCCCAGCCGGTTTCCGTTTTGCGGTATTCCATGAACACTGAATTGCCGATTTCTATGAACCGTCCGCAGTCGCAGTTAAAGTGGCAGTATTCGCCGAATTTAGGGTCATGGGCGCGCCCCGTGTCGTAGAAAGTCTCGGAGTCCGGTCCGCCAAGCTCGCCGACGGCGTCCCCTCTCTTCCACCAGTTCTTGTCCCGATACGCCATTATGCGGACCTGCGTGAAGTCCACAGGGACTCCGGGACCCAAGTCGCCTTTCCGTTCCGTGTCGGGACCGACGCCGGAAGAAACGCCGTATTTATTGAAAATATCCTTCAATATCGCAACCGATTCATTGTCACGGTCCACGCCGATTGATTCATCGCCCAAATAAACCGACTGGTAAAGGCGGTTCGGGTCCAGGCGGAGTTCGTTAACCAAAAATTCGTACCAGGCGTTCAGCTGCTCCTTCTTGAAATAATCGCCGAGCGACCAGTTGCCGAGCATTTCAAAAAGGGTGTCGTGCCTGCCGTCACCCACTTCTTCTATGTCTTCGGCGCGGAAGCATTTCTGGCTGTCCGCCAGACGCTTTCCCTCTGGATGCGGTTCTCCCAAAAGATAAGGGACAAGCGGAAACATTCCGCTGTTCACGAAGAGGAGCGAGGGGTCGTTTACGGGAATAATGGATGCGGACGGAATTACGGCATGTCCTTTGCTTTTTTGGAACTCCAGGAATTTCCGCCTTATCTCTCGGGAGGTCATTTAACCCGATTATAACTTGAGGAAACCCCTTTGTCATTTCCCTATTTTTATCGTCCGGACAATAAAATCCCCGCTCCTTGCGGATGCGGGGATATATGCGTTCAGGCAACTTCCGAAAGATCCAAAACCTTTTCTTCCAAAGTTTGCAGGGCCGACGGCTTGTCGGCAGGGAGTTCATCGGAGAAAAAAGGCTTGCCGAAAACGATGGTCACTTCGCCCGCCAGATTGATCCGGCTGCGGCTCACGGAGAATTCGCTTTTCTCTCCGTAATATTCCACATTCTTCATTAGCGTTTCGCCGCCTTTCACCCAGACAGGAATGAGCAGACGGCGTTTTTTCCGCTTGGATTTCAACAGGGAAAGGATTCCTTTCGCGAATTTCCTCACTCTGTTTTTCCCTTTTGTCCGGAATTCCGTTCCCTTGTGGGTTCTGCCGGCTTCGGGAAAAAGCACGATGGAGCCGTTCCAATCAAGAACGCTTATCGCCTTTCTGACGAATTCCATAGCCCCTCTTCCGGTCGGATCATCTCTTTTGACAGGAATACACACGGGACGGACAAAGCTTAAGTCTTTGCGGTAGTAAAGACGGTCATCCGGAGTGGAAATCGGCATCACGGCAGGATTGAAGAAGTAAGCTCCGAAAAGCATCATGGGCAGGATGAACGTCTCGGACATTGACGGATGGTTGGAAATCACGATTTTACCCGCGTTCTCCGTCATCACCATCCACAGCACTTTAAGGATGTTTCCCTTTACTTTGACGATTCCCGAAGCGAGCAACGCGATGCCGATGAAACCGGCGAGCGTTCCCACCGTCCAAACGGTGACGGATTTTTTGAATCCCAAGCCTTCCATTTTCAAAACTTCCGATACGGCTCCGAGCAAACATCCGAGAGCAAAACCGGCAGAAACGAAAATCAAAGCGGGCGGGAGCAGGATCACCGTTGCCACCCAAAAAGCGAACGGCTTAAGTGACAGATTTTTCACGGCACGCACCTCCAATATTTCAGTATTTCACTTTTAAAAAGCGATGGCGAAAGTATAGATTCAAAAAGGATTGCGGGCAACCGTACGCCAAAAAGCGGCCCTGGGGCCGCTTTGTTCTCTTTAATACTCTCTTAATTTTTCGGATTGGTTGTGGAGGCGGATTTTTTCCAGCGCTTTCGCCTCTATCTGCCTGATGCGTTCCCTCGTGACGCCGAACACCTTACCGACTTCTTCAAGCGTATGAGTGACATCATTCGTGAGCCCGAAGCGGAGTTCCAGTATTTTCTTTTCCCTGTCGGTCAGTTCATCTAAAACCTGGCGGATTTGGTCTTTAAGAAGCTCCCTGGAAACAGACTGGTCCGGAGAAAGAGTCTTTTCGTCTTCAATGAATTCGGAAAGCACGGAATCTTCCTCTTCGCCGACGGGAGACTCAAGCGAAACGACTTCCTGCGAGATTTTTTGGATATGGTGGACTTTCTCCACGTCTATGCTCATTTCGGTCGCGATTTCTTCCGCGAGCGGTTCCCTGCCCAGTTCCTGCATAAGCTTTCTCTTTGCCTGGGTATATTTGGAGATCGTTTCAACCATGTGCACCGGAATACGGATGGTGCGGGAGTAGTCCGCAAGCGCTCTTGTGATAGCCTGACGGATCCACCAGGTGGCATAAGTGGAGAATTTAAATCCCTTGCGGTAGTCAAACTTTTGGACGGCGCGGAAAAGTCCGAGATTTCCCTCTTGAATAAGGTCCAAAATGGAAAGCTGCGGGGAGCGGTTCACATAGCGCTTGGCGATTGAAACCACAAGCCTCAAGTTTGCCTTGATGAGCTTTTGGCGAGCTTCTTCGTCTCCCTGACTCACCTTCTTCGCGATTTCCCTTTCGTCCGCGGAATTTAAAAGCGGAGTTTTGCCGATTTCCTTGAGATATATCTGAACGTTGTCCGGAAGTTCGGCGGAAACGAGTGTCGCTTCGGCGAGTTCTTTTTGGGCGATTTCGTCTCCCGGAAGCTCAATAAGGTTGCCGACTTCAATGACTTTCACGCCGGCTTCGTCAAACTGGTCGTAAAGATATTCCAAAAATTCAATGTCGCTTTCAATCTTCGGAAAAGCTTTGAGGATTTCCACGTCGGTGACGAATCCCTTGGTGCGGCTTATTTCCACGAGCTCCTCAAGAGCGGCGGTATCAAATTTAAAATGGACTTTCTTCGCCGGCGCGGCGGCGGACGGAGCGGCTTTCTTCTCGGCTGTTTTTTTGACAGCTGCCGTTTTAGGCTTATGGGCGACTACCAGCTTTTTGTGTCCGCCGGCTGGCGGATTCTTCTTTACCGCTTTTTTGGCAACAACTTTTTTTCCGCCGGCTGACGGAGCTTTCTTTTTAGCCGGGGCTTTTTTAACAGCTTTCTTTACCGGCTTTACGGCTTTCTTCGGATGCTTTTTGGATTTTTTGTCCGCCATGCTTATTTTTTTATTTTTATTGTTTCTATTCTTTTGGCTATCTCCATCAAAGCGAGGGATTTTTGCTCTTTCTCCTCTTCCGACAGCCTATTTGATTTTATCTCAGCGGACAGGGCATCGCGTTCTTCTATCAGAGCTTCAAGTTCCAGATTGTTGGCAAGATCCGATATTTCCCGCTCAATGCTTTCTTCCTCTAAACCCGATTTAAGGGAGAGCTCGGCTATTTTTTGCCGCGTGGCTTCATCCAAAGTGGAGGGGTCCGAAACAATGGCATTATAGAGCTCCAATTCCGTTTGTGGCAAGTAATTCCTCACTCTTTCAAGCTCCGACTTGGCGGCGTCCGAGGTGAAAAAGAGGGAAATGAGGCGAACGGCTATTTTGGTCTTCCGGTCCTGCTTATTCACCTGAACCGGACTCCCGGGGCGGACAGCGGCTCTTGGCTGATAAGCGGGCGCACCGGAGAGCGATTTATATTCAAGTAGAAGGTCGGATTCCCTGACGCCGGAACGGAATGAAAGCTCCTGGAGCCAGTGGGCGCGCTCCACGGCGCTCGGGATATTCATCACTTTTCTCAAAATTTCCCTGACGCTCTGTTTTTTGGCGGAGATATCCACGCCCGCCACCGGATGGCGGGTGAAATAATATTCCATTGCCGGAACGGAACGGGAAACGACGTCTTTCAAAATTCCCGGCTTTTCCGAAACTATGTCCGCCGGATCTTTGAGGCCGCCCGTCTCGGGAATGCCGGAGAAATCCAATACTTCCGTTTCAAAATCTTTGGCGTGAGCGAGGTCTATACTCCGCTCCATCGCTCGCTTGCCAGCTTCGTCGTTGTCAAAATTCAAAACGATTTTTCCAGAATATCTGCGCAATATCGCGAGCTGTTCATCGGTAAGAGCGGTGCCCGAAGTCCCGACGGCGTTTTTAACTCCGTCCTGGTGGGACATAATCACGTCCATCTGCCCTTCAACCAGCAAAACGGAGCCCGCTTCGCGGATGCTGTCCTTTGATTTAGAAAGGCCGTAAAGCAAACGGGATTTGGAAAAAATCGGCGTCTCGGGAGAATTAACGTATTTTCCCATATCCCCCGTATCAAACTGGGGAAGAACCCGCCCGGTAAAGCCGATGACTTTGCCGAAGTTTGATTCCAGCGGAAACATTATTCTTCCGCGAAAACGGTCTATGTAATTTCCGCGTTCGGTTTTAACGACAAGTCCGGCGCGCGCCGAATCCGCCATCTCAAATCCCTTGTTGATAAGATGCATCGCGAGCCCTTCGTAATCATTTAAGGCAAAACCGATTTCAAACTCCTCAATTGACTTATCCGCGAGCTTGCGCGAAGAAAGGTATTCCCGCGCGGCGGGAGCCCGGCGGAGACAATCCTGATAATAATCGGCGGCGGCGCGATTGATGTCATAAAGCACGCCGAATTCTTTTTGTTCGGAGGGACTCACTCTCGCAAGCGGAACATTGGCTTTTTCGGCAAGAATTTTGAGCGCCTCGTAAAACTCCAAATTCTCGTATTTCATCAAAAACTTGAAGATATCCCCTCCTTCGTTGCAGCCGAAGCAGTGCCATATCTGCCGGTCGGGAGAGACCATGAAGGACGGCGTTTTTTCCTTATGAAACGGGCAGTTGGCTTTAAAGTTCGCTCCCGCCGGGCGGAGTTCCATATAGCCCCGCAGAAACTCCACGAGGTCTAATTTCTCTTTTATCTGTTCAACCGCCCTGTCAGACATTACAAGGCTATTTTATACAAAAAAACGCGGTCGGGCGAACCAGAGGCTATCTCCTTGCCTTTCTGATGGCGGAGGCGATTATTTTGTCCAAAAGGGCGCTTTGCGAGAGCCCCATGGCGTTTGCCGCCTGCGGCAGAAGGCTCGTGGGAGTAAGGCCGGGTAAAGTGTTTATTTCCAAAACGTATATTTTGCCGTCGTTGCCAATAATCATATCCGTCCTTGAAACGCCGGCGGCGCCGACTATTTCATGGACAGCGACGGCAATCTGCTGAACAGCTTCCGTTTCGCGGTTTGTGATAGGAGCGGGAGTAATTTCCTTTGACGCTCCAGCTGCATATTTGGCGTTATAATCAAAAAACTCGGCGCCAATGGGGAATATTTCGGTCGGAGGCAAGGGAATGTTTCCGTGTTCGTCTTCAAGCACGGCGCAGGTCAGTTCCCTGCCCGAAACATACTGCTGAACCATAGCCATCTTGCTTACCTCAAAAACACTGCAGAGAGCTTCCTGCATTCCGAATTCGTTGCGGACTATGCTTACGCCGACGGAAGAACCCCTGTCCACGGGTTTTACCACAACCGGATAACCGAAAGGCGACCTAAATCTCGCCCATTCGTCGTTCCTTGTAATTTCAACCCAATCGGGAATATCCAGCCCGTTCGCTTTGAAAATCTTGGAGCAGGCGATTTTGTTCATGCCGAGAGCGCTCGCCCTCGCGGAAGAACCGGTGTAAGGCAACCCTATGCCGTCCAAAAACTGCTGAATGGTTCCGTCTTCGCCGTATTCGCCGTGAAGGGCGAGAAACACGACGTCGGCGGAATCCATAAGGGATTCAAAAGAGAGTCCCCACTCGCCTCCCCTCGTGATGTGCACGGGAAGGATTTCGTATTTGTTTTTATCCAGATTCTCGCAAACCGTTTTTCCGCTCGCGAGGGAAACCTCGTGTTCGGCGGAAGGTCCGCCCATCAGGACGGCGACTCTGATTTTGTCCATTCGTTTAAGTATAAGGCAAACAAAAAACCCGCGCCATTTAGGCAGCGGGTTTTTTGGAGTCAGAGCTTACCAGCTCCTTCCTCCGAAATCACCTCCGCGGTGTTCACGCCTGGGGCGTTCTTCCATGGGGCGAGCCTCGTTCACTTTGATGGTGCGGCCACCGAGATCGGTGCCGTCAAACATCTCTATGGCGCGATCGGCTTCTTCATCAGACGCGAATTCAACGAATCCGAATCCCTTGGAACGGCCGCTCATTTTATCAATGATAACGGTAGCCGATGCAACGGTTCCGGCCTGGGAGAAAGCTTCTTTAAGCTCCTCATCCCTGGTGGCGTACGGAAGGCCTCCTACGTAGAGTTTTTTGGCCATTAATTTTTTATCTTGTAATTGGTAAGCCCGACCTCTTTCCTAAGGGACTTCGCTTTAACGGCTAACTTCCACTCACCGGAAACCTTGAACTTACAGTAAATGATTATCCAATCAATTCCCGCTATTGTCAATAAGAAAGCCCCGCTGTCGCAAAGCGGGGCTTCCCGTATCGGGAGATACGGAGGTTATAGGTCTTTTTTCCCTCTTAGTTCAGAGGGATAACCGAAAATGGAGAGCTCGTCCGCCAGGTACTTTCCGTAGTTCCTCGCCGGGCCTTCGGGGACGTTTACGATTACGTTTCCGGGGTCCACGTTCACTACTATCGTTCCGAGCGTTTTATCCTCCCCGAACAGTTTTATCTGTCCCGTCGGGACTCCGCTCTCGCTCTCCATCGGCACGGTTATCTGGTATCCCTTTTGTTTGAACACCATGTTCGGCGGAAACCGATGGGCGGATTCGTTCAATACGTCCGCGACCGCGATGGTCCTTTCCACGATCTTTTCCATGATAGGGCACTCCTTCCTCTTTATCGCGTTTTAAAAGCAACGCCGGCATAATAGTATGCCGGCGTTTCAATTTCAACCCAATATATTTTATTCGGCTACTATCTTGTACACCTTACCCGTGTCGCCTCCGATGCCGGTTTTATCCGAGGTTAAGAGATACAATTCCCCTTCCCGGTCTTCGCCGAACCCAAGAACGAACGAGCCGACTTCTTTGGTTTCCGTTATGCTCCAGATTCCGTCCTTTTCTTCCGCCATCAATATCTTTCCGGCGCCGGCTTCAAAGCTATTGCTCCAGTTGCCGAAGATATAATTTCCCTTCCAGTTTTTAACTTCTTTTCCTCTGTAAACAAAGCCACCTATTATAGAGATCCCTTCTTCATGGCTGTATTCCAAGATAGGTTCAATGAGCTCCTCTCCCAGATAGCCCTCGTTGGGGCAATCGGCGGGAGATTCGTTCGCGCTCTCGTGGCTGAAGCAATGCGTTCCCTCTTTAATATTCCAGCCGTAATTACCTCCCTTTTCCACGATGTCTACTTCCTCCCAGATATTCTGGCCGACATCGGCGACGAAGAGCCTGTCGTCTTTATCAAACGACATCCTGAACGGATTCCTGAATCCGTAAGCGTATATTTCATCCCGGCCGTCTTTGCCGACAAAAGGATTGCTGCTCGGGATGCTTCCGTCCGCTTTGATTCTTAATATTTTACCAAGCAAATTACTCAAGTCCTGGCCGTTGCCGATTTCGGGGTGCCCCAGGCCAAAGTCGTCGGCAGCGCCGCCGTCGCCAGTCGCTATGTAAAGATAACCATCCGAACCGAAGACGATGTCTCCGCCGTTATGGTTAAGCTGCGGTTCGTCTATCTCTAAAAGTATTTTTTCAGAGCCTGAATCAATCTTGTCGGGATTATCGGCGGAAACAGTAAAGACCGACACCCTGCTTGTGTGGTCCCATCCGGCGGGAGCGGAGCTTCTCAATGGAGCGCTGTAGTAAACATAGAACTTTCCGTCGTTTTTGAATTCCGGACTGAAGGCGATTCCCAAAAGACCGCGCTCATCGTAAGCCTCCCTTAGCTCAACCATTCTGTCGCGCAAATCCAGGAACGGTTCACTCATCACTTCTCCGTCTTTGATTATTTTGACCGTTCCGTTCTGATCGGCGACAAAAAGCTTGCCGGTATTATCCGGGGATCCAATCAGTTTGACGGGAGCGTCAAAGCCCTCCGCCATAAGTTCCAGGCCCATGACTTTCGGACTGACCAGGGCGACCGGACGGAACACGAAGAACAGCGCGACCGCGAGCCCAACGGCTATCACGGCGAAAATTAATATCTTGTTAAATTTCATTTTGTTTTTTACCCTCCTAAGTTTTGCTTCGCAAAATTTTGGAGGGTGAATTTTATTGAACGATTATTTTTGCCTTCATAAACGGATGCGGGGTGCAGTGGTAATCGTATTCGCCCGCCTCGTTAAAAGTATGCGAATAGCTATCGCCTTGGGAAAGCAGTTTTGAACCCAATTCGTTTCCGGTATCGGAGGTGATATCGTGCCGGACCTGGCTGTTGTTGGTCCACGTCACTGTTTCGCCGATGGAGATTATGATTTCCTGCGGGGAATAGGCGTAGTTATCAATGAAGACGAGCTTGTCGCCTCGCGCCTCCGCCGGTTGCCCCGGCTCTTCCGAGATTCCGGTATTCGCAGCCTCCTCGGGAGCGTTGTTTACGGGTTTGTCTTTAAGCAGCAGAAAAGCGGCGAGTCCAACGACCGCCACAGCCGCTATGATGATAACGAGCGGTTTCTTCATTGTTTAATTTTACAATATTAGGTCTTTCTTGTTATAAATTAGCCTGTTGGAGAGGTCGCATAGTGGCCTAGTGCGCTCGCTTGGAAAGCGGGTATACCGCGAGGTATCGAGGGTTCGAATCCCTCCCTCTCCGCAAGGGATATTAATTTATAATTGGCTAAATATATCTATGGAAAACGCTATTATAGATTCACAATTAAAATTTTATGATAAGCAGGCGAGGCGGGTTGCTGCCTATTTAAAAGGCATTTTTCCTCAGACTACTGGCGAATCATATCCGCAGATAATAACCGGATTAAATGCTGTTTATAAAAAAGAACACACTGACGATGAGTTAAAAAAGATTATAACTGATGGCGATGGTGATGGATCGTTTGCCGATGCTTTTGTTTTTACAAGAAAATCAGTTGATATTTTTGACTTCAAAATATCTTCCAACTTGAAGTTAGTTGATATTCGAAAAATCAGGGTTCAATTAGAGAATCTCTTACTAAAAAGGCCTGTAGATTTTGATGATCCGGATATTAGGAGAATAAAAACGCACTTGATGAAATACCATAGTCCTAGAAATAAAATAGAGCTGATTAATATCTATATAGTCCGAGAGAAATTCTCTTCTGTTAACGAACAGATAGATCGTGAAATTAAAAGGGCGCAACAAAACAATTGTGTAAAAATAAAGCTAATATCTTATAAAGATATAGTTGACCTTTTATTGGAGAAAAGATTTACGAGTGGTTGGGAGATAAGTAAAACAAATTTAGATCTATTAGCTGATAATAACGACTACTTAATAATTAACATACCTCTCAGAGATCTTCTCCAACTTTATAATGATTATGTTGAAAAAAACGAAGATTTATTTGATAAAAATATTAGGAGCCCGCAGAAAAAGAGAAAGTTTTCAGAAGGCATTCTATATACATTAAGAAAATATCCAAAAAGGTTCTTTATTTTTCATAACGGAATCACAATCACTGCTGTTGATATAAATAAGTTTCCTAATCATTTTAGAATAATTGACCCACAGGTTGTTAACGGCGCGCAGACTCTAGGTAATTTATTGGATAAGTATCAGGATAATTTAAATCACGACGATTTAAAAGCAAAAGTATTATGTAAAATAATAAAAGGCGATCAGGAGATGATTGATTTCGTTTGCGAAACATCAAACACACAAAAAGAAGTAAAGACTGAAGATCTAAGAACAAACGATTATTTTCAAAAAGAGCTTGGTCTTTTAATAAAAAGTGAAAGTAATGGAAGGTATGAATATGTAAGAAAAGAGAGGCTAGAGAAAAGCAAAATCCCAATCAAATATACGAAACTGTTTCAATGGTCATATGCAGCTCTTTTTGAGAATCCAGCTGAGGCCAAAAATGCAAAGAAAAGATTGTTCGAAAATAGCGGTCGAGGGGAGTATGAAAACATAAAGAATAGGATAAAAAATAATATTCCATCGATTATCAAAATTTGCGATATTGGATTATTAGTTGATGATTTTATAAAAAAAATAACAAATAAAAGTAAAAAAAGCTTTTTAACTTTTTGTAATTTTCATATAATAGCTGGATTGTTTTTATTAGACTCAAAAGATAAAGAAGATATAGAAAAGATATATAAATTATTATACAGATTCTCCAGAAATGAGATAAAGAGGGACAAAAATTTAAATTATAATAAGATATTTACAAAATCAGATACTGCTTGGAGATATTTGAAATCAGAATTAACTAAGTGACTTTTATTTTATTTTGAACTTCCCTGACTTAACTAATTTAATACTGTTGTAATCTTTAGGGTCAGAGAATTCAAACTGCCAAATAGAATAAGTGTCCTCTTCGTGATTCTTATCAAAGAAGAGAGTGACTACTTTTTTCTTTGTTTTTTCTTGCCACTGCCTATACGGATAGTAAAGTTGCCGAATAATAGTGTTTGTCGCGTTAAAGTTCTTGGCTTCAATTAACACAACCTGGTCCTTTCCCTCATAGCCAGCATCAACTTCTGTCTGGACGCTTGATACTTTAATTAATTGTTTTCCGACGCAAAATTCAAAATCCGGCGTATACTTTCTCCCTCTGATCGTTAGGACTAATGAAGGATCGTTAGTAAAAGTCCTAATAAGACTAGAGGCATAAGCATAGTCTAGGTGTTGCATCTCTGAATCCCCGACTTTTGAGGTGTCTGGAATAAATTCTAATTTTGAAGAATAGATAGATGTTTCCTTTTTAATCTCTGGAATATCAACATATCCTTCTCCTCTAATTATGTTGTAGTACCCGTTTTTAACAGGAAGAAGAAAAAGATTATTTTTAATAAAAATATCTGGCCTTCCTTCTCTATTATCTTGTTTACATAATATCCTTACCTCCTTTTCTCCAGTCTCTTTGAATTTTTGACAAGACTTCTTAATTTGAGCCGCCGATATAGGAAAGGGCGATTTATTAAAATCATGCTCTAATATAGAGTAATCATTGAATATTTTCCCCCAGGATCTGCTGATTGCCATGTTAATTTAAATTAATTTATTTTTCATGTTCTTTTCTAATTCCTCGAACCTTTTTATCGATAAATCTAAATATTTCTTTTCAGTATCTACGCCGATAAATCTTCTACCTAAAAGATGAGCTGCTATTCCAGTTGTAGAGCTTCCGGTAAATGGATCTACAATTAAATCTCCTTTATTTGTTGAGGCTAATATTATTCTCTTTAATAAGTCTTCTGGCTTCTGAGTCGGGTGTTTCCCAAATTTTTTCTCAATAGTCTTTGGTGTTCCAATTGACCAAACGGAGCGCATCTGAAGTCCCGGCTTTTTGATTTCGTCATATGGCCAGTTTCCGTTTTTCATTAAATCGTAATTGAATACGTGTTTCGCTTTTTTTTCTTTTCTAGCCCACAGTAAAGTCTCGTGGCTTGCGGTGAAAAAGCGGCAGCTTAAGTTTGGTGAGGCATTAGGCTTAAACCAAGATATATCGTTTAAAATATGATATTGCGATTTTTGAAGCGCAAATCCGCATTTATAAATTGAGTGATATGTTCCGCTAATCCAAATTGTTCCGTGGGGCTTTAATATTCTTCGGACAGCCTGAATCCAGGTAAAATGAAAATCAAAATCGGCATCAAAGCCTCTACTTCTATCCCATTCTCCTTTATTTACGTTTACGCGCCTACCCGCATGAACGGTAAAGCCGCCATTTGATAAAAGATATGGAGGATCGGCAAAAACCATATCGACCGAATTTTCTGGAATATTGGCTAATAAATCTAAACAATCAGCCTGGTATAGCTTGAAGTTAGGTTTATCGTAGTATGGTTTTTGCATGTTATTTTCCTATTTTCATTAGCGCTTTTTTCCTTATTTGGACACTTAAATTAATAAAGTTAAGAGCGCATTATTGCCGTGCAATTTTGCTTAGTCTTTCTAAAATAACAGTTCCAGTTATCTTTGGTATGTTGTTAATATAGCGCATAAGATCCTCTTTTGGTTTCGATGGTTGAAACCAGTATCCTTCTTTATGAATCGGACTTATGATGTCTCTCTTCTTCTGTTCGTATTCTTCGTCGTGATATTTTTGTCCTAAATCGACTATAACCTGCTGCAAAGCCCTAGCCTTTTCTTCCATTGCTAATCTCATATATGATCGCAGATTATCCAACTCATGTTGAGCTGCCTTGCAGCTGTTGAAAAAAGAGTTTAACAGATCAAATTGATCGCGACTTAGATGTCTTGTAAACATCTGATAATTATTATCCCAACTACAAATCGGAAGAATAGAAATTATTTCGTTAAATACATCATCTCCTTTTTTAAGGTTATCAATTGCTCTTTCCGCATTTCTTATATCGTTTAATAAAATAATGGCCGCCTCTCTTTCGCGAGCCCGAGCCTGAGCTTTATAAACCACAAGAGCAATAATCCCCGTTGATATAGTCAGCACGCCGGCAGAGTCTCCGCTGATTATCCAATTAAATATAGTTTTAACCATTCTAATTTATTTTCGCTGTTTTGACTCTTTACCTCCCCATCTCCATCAGTGCCTCTACCCTATCCTCCACCGGCGGATGGGTCATAAACATCTTGGCTAATCCGGAGACTTTACCTTTCTTTTTCGGTTCCGCAAGCCACAAGTGGGCGGTTGCGGAAGATGCGTGCCGCATCGGCGTAGGGTCGTTTGATATTTTTATAAGCGCGTTTGCGAGCCCCTCTGGGTATCTCGTAAGCAAGGCTCCCGAGGCGTCCGCCAGAAATTCCCTCTTCCTTGAAACGGCAAGCTGGATAAGAGTTGCTGCGATAGGCGCGATTACCGCTCCGGCAATTGAGAGAATGGCAAACATGTCGTTTCTGCGGTCACTGTCGCTGTCCTTAAAAATATTTATCCTTAGAAGAACGTCTGAGAGCACTGAAACGAAGCCGACGAGCACGACTATCATCGTGCCTAAGAGCATATCTTTGTTGCCGATATGCGAGAGCTCGTGGGCAATGACGCCTTCAAGCTCACTTCTATTAAGCCGAGCAAGCAGACCTTCGGTCACCGCAAGAGCGGCATGGTTTGCGTCGCGTCCCGTTGCAAAAGCGTTCGGCGCCATTTCGGGTACAATGTAGACTTTAGGCATTGGGAGTCCGGCGGTGATGGAAAGATTTTCCACAATACGCAGAAGTTCGGCGTTGGTTTCCCTTGTCGCCTCGCGCGCATGAGTGGAAGCAATAACCAATTTATCCGAAAACCAATAGCTTATGACGCTCATAAGCGAAGCCGCTCCAGCGACAACGTAAAGGATAACCGGGTTATTGTAGCCCCGGGCGATAACGTACCCGAAGCCGATGACAATCACGAGAAAAGCGGTGATAAAAACCCAGGTTTTCGCGATATTGCTTTCTTTATGGGTATAGATGGTCGCCATATATTGAGCTTATTTTAGAAGATTTTTAGGGAAACTAAAATCCCGCCTTTTGGGCGGGATTTCGGCTTTAAAACTCTACCTTAACGTTTTTGCGTTCTTCCTCGTTCTCCATTTCAAAGAAAGGTTCTTCCTTAAACTTGAGGATGGAGGCGATAATCATGGACGGGAAGGTGTGAACCTTGATGTTCAGCTCCCTCACGTTGCCGTTATAGAACCTGCGGGAAGCCTGAATCTTGTTTTCGGTATCGGAGATTTCCCGCTGGAGTTCCAGGAAGTTCGTGTTTGCCTTGAGGTCCGGGTAATTCTCGGCGACGGCGAATAAAGTTTTAAGCGTATCCGTGAGGTGATTCTCCGCCTTGGAGCGTTCCATGGGGTTGCCGTTCGCTTGTTGGATGTCGGCGCGGGCTTGAGTCACGTTTTCCAGAACGCTCTGCTCGTGCTTCATATATCCCTTAACTGTGGAAACGAGGTTCGGAATAAGGTCAAAACGGCGCTTGAGCTGGATATCTATATCCGAAAACGCTTCTTTTACTCTTTTCTTCAGTACGATGAAGCGGTTATACGTCGCCACGAACCAGATTGCCAGAAGGACGACGACCGCCAAAATTACGAAAATTACCATTTATATGTTGTTTTGTTTGTTTTAACTAAGCGTGTTAATTATACACCAAGTACCAAAAACGCCCCAGTGGGGCGTTTTTTGATTATTTAGTAATCCATTCCGCCGTGGTTATGCGGCTCGGATTCCTCCTTTTTAGGGATTTCGGTGATGGCAGCGCCTATCGTCAAGTAATTGGAGGCGACCGAGACAGCGTTCATAAAAGCGGTCTTCGTGACCTTGAGCGGGTCAACGATTCCGTTTTCCTTGAGGTCGCTGATTTCGTTTGTCATGGCATTAAAGCCGTGCCATTTTTTGCCATCGGCTTCTTTTTCCAGCCTTGCGACAACTCCGGAAACGGATTCGCCAGAGTTGATGATGATGGCGTTCAAAGGAGCTTCCAGAGCTCTCACTAAAATGTTCTTCGCCGCGGCCTCCGCCGGCTTGTCATCGGAATTTTTCTTGATGAGCTTCGCGATAGACCAGAGAGCCATGCCGCCTCCGGGAACGATTCCCTCTTCCATGGCGGCGCGGGTGGCGGAGACGGAGTCCTCAACGCGCTGCTTCAATTCCTTTTGGGCGGATTCCGTGGGAGCGCCGACTTTGATGACAGCAACGCCTCCGGAAAGTTTTCCGAGACGTTCTTTAAGCTTGTCTTTGTCGTAATCCGATTCGGACTTGTCTATTTGGCTCTTGATCTGGGCGGCGCGCTTTTCAATGTCTTCTTTGGTTCCGCCGCCGTTCACGATGGTGGTGTTGTCCTTGGTGGAAATCACCTTTCCAGCCTTACCGAGCGAAGTGATGTCCGCGTTCTGGATTTTGCGGCCTAAGTCTTCGGAAACGAGTTCCGCTCCGACGACGGTCGCGATATCGGCGAGCATCTCTTTGCGCCTGTCTCCGAATCCGGGAGCCTTAACCGCCAAAACGGAAAAGATTCCGCGGAGCTTGTTAACAACGAGCGTGGTAAGGGCCTCGCCGTCAACATCCTCGGCGATTATGACGAGCTCCTTTTTGCCGCTCTGGACGATTTTCTCAAGCAACGGGAGCAAGTCCTGAATGGAGGAGATTTTCTGGTCGGTAACCAACACGTAAGGATTCTCCAAAACCGCTTCCATTTTGTCGGGATTTGTCACCATATATTGGGAGATATATCCCCTGTCAAACTGCATTCCCTCCACCATTTCGTACGAGTTGCCGATGGTGTTGGAGTCTTCAATGGTAACGACGCCTTCTTTGCCGATTTTCTGCATCACTTCGGCGATAAGAGCGCCGATAGATTTGTCTTTGGCGGAAAGAGTCGCGACTTCTTCAATCTTTTTGACGTCGTCTATTATTTCGCGCTGGGATTCCAAGTTCTCAATGACAAACTTGGTCTGGTCCTTAAGGGCTTCGGAAAGCTGGATGACGTTAAATCCTTTTTCCTTGATGGCTTTCTCGCCTTCTTCTATCAGGGCGTGGGAGAGCACAACCGAAGTAGTGGTTCCATCGCCGACGTTATCGTTCGTTTTGTCGGCGGCCTGCTTAAGGAATTCGGCGCCGAGATTTTCGTATTTGTCTTCAAGCTCTATTTCCTTCGCGACCGTAACGCCGTCAAAGGTGACTTGCGGGGCGCCGTAGGCTTTTTCTATGACAACCGCGCGGCCGCGGGGACCGAGAGTGGTCTTAACGGCGGCGGCGAGTTTGTCTATGCCCACTTTGAGCGCTTTGCGCGCGTCTTCGTCAAAAATTATTTGTTTGGACATTGGTTATAAATTGATTCTTATTCTTCAATGACGGCGAGAACATCGTCTTCGCTGCCGATCAAATATTTTTTACCGTCCAGTTCCAATTCGTCCGGACCGTATTTGCGGAACAAAACGGAATCTCCGACCTTAACGCTCAAAGGAATAAGGTCACCGTTATCATCTCTCTTTCCCGGACCAACGGCCAAGATCTTACCCTTGGAAGGGCGTTCTTTGTCCGCGGTGTCGGGAATCACGATTCCCGATTTGGTGACTTTTTCCTCCTCCGCGGCCTCAAGAAGAATATGATTTGAAAGAGGTTTAATGTTCATTTCGTCCCTTATTTTTAATTATCGGAGGCCTGATTGTCAATTATTGAAAGATGAAAAACCTGCCTAAATTGACGGCCGTCAATTTAGGCAGGATTTAAGCCGAGATCAGTAAATAGATTAGTAAATGGAATAGTAGGTTTCTATTCGGTTCGGGGCGGTGATTATGCGGGTTTTGCCCGTTATAGTCTCGGCGTGCCGGCGTATTTTTTTAAGCTGGATGTTCTTTGCCCGAAGCTCAAGTAAATCTCCCATTACGCCGGAATAAAGTTTTTCCGTGAATTTCGCCGAAATCTTTCCGCCGGTTTTAACGTAAAGCGGAGACTTAAGATAGTCGGGAGCGGTTTTAATAATATGGTCATTGGATTTTAAAAACTCATCGCAAACGGCGGGAGCGCCGTATACCGGCAATAAATGAGGATACGATTCCTCTTCGTAAGAATTTTCCGGGTCGTTCATTTTGAGTTCCGAAAGTCCGACAAAATGGCTTAGGCAAAGTTTGTCCTTTCCGGAATGGCGGGGCCCCAACTTCGCCGAGGCTTCGCGGGGCAATGGTTTGTTGCGGACGCCAAGCAAGTCACAGAATAAAAGCGTGAGGGCCCGGCATAACCAAACCCGGCCGTCTTCGGCGGCAATCACTAAATCAATGTCCGAATCATCCTTCGCTTCTCCGGTGGCGCAGGAACCCGATAGAACCGCCAAACGGACAAACGGAACATAACGAAGAAAAGAAATCCTTTTCGCGACGGTTTTTTGTTTTTCCGGAGAGAGCATGGATATTTAAATATTACCGGATTACCACCTTTGCGGGAATGACAGAGAAATAGGTCATCTGCCAACATTCACACCAGGTGAATATTGGCAGAAATTAAATAACCCCACTTCGCCAAGGCTATGCGGGGTTATTTTTTGATTTGTGAATAAATCAAAGAATAAAAAAGCGGAACTTACGTTCCGCTTTGAGGTTTTTGTTTCCTTTTCGCCTTGTCGCGATACAGGTCCTCATCGGCCTCAACGATGAGATTTTCCAGGAAGTTTCTCCAGCTTCTTTCCAGACCGATTCTGGTGCTGCCGTGAAGTTCCGATTCATTCGGAAAGCGAACCTCCGTGACGCCAAAGCTCCATTCTATGGAATTGAGACTAAGCAGCCTCTTGAGCTTTCCGACGACGATATCGGCTCCCGTTCCGTCCGTTCCCGGAAGGACGATAATAAACTCGTCTCCTCCGTAACGGCCAACAAGATCGGATTCGCGCAAGCAGTCCTTGATGATGTCCGCGGAAATCCGCAGGATTTTGCCTCCTTTCTGATGACCCTCGGTGTTGTTTATTTCCCTGAGGCCATCCATGTCGGCCATAACGAGACTGACGGGGGTCCCGGCTCGCATGGCGGACTCAAGCGCTTTTAAAGCCATTTCCTTAAAAACAACTTTGGTCAGAAGACCGGTTCCTCCATCGTATAAAACAGAGTCCGTTCCGTTTTTGAGAACGAGCCCAACCGCTCTTATGAAATCGCGGATGCGGATGGTAAGCGAATTCAGTGACGCCAACCTAATTCTCCCCTTTCTTTGGTTACAACAATGACAGCGTATTCATATATTAAAAACCAGAGATAATCTCTGGTTGCTTCAGTTTTGTTTATATCATAAAAGACTATAAATGTCAAGCGTCCAAATCAGGCTTTTCGAGCGAAACCGGCTCCATTCCGGGCGTACTCCCCGTTATGCGGAGAACGTCCTTGTCCACCTTGCCGAGCTCTTTATACGCCTGGTTATACATGCTGACGGAAGTACCCAGGTGTCCGCCGAGCTTTTTCATATATTCCTCATAACTCGCCATGTGTTTGCCGAGTTCTTCCACCCGGCGGCGGATTTCCTTCGCCGACTCCTCTATCTGGAGGGCGCGCAATCCCTGAAGAACCGTCTGCAGATACGCGAGGAACGAGGTCGGTGAAACGATAATGACTTTCTTTTCCTTGAACGCGTATTCAATCAAATCCCTCGTCGCCACTTTGACCGCTCCCACTTTGTTCACGAGAAGGTCGTAATAAATCGCCTCGGACGGAATGAACATAAAGGCGAAGTCCATAGTGTTTTCTTCCGGACGGACGTATTTTGACGTTTCGTCTATGCGGTTTTTCAGGTCTGTCTTGAACTGGCGTTCAAGGTCGGCTTTGGTATTCTCGTCTTTTTCGTTCAACAACCGCTCATAGTTTTCCAGGGAAAACTTGGAATCAATCGGAATGACTTTTTCCTTTACGAAGACGACGGCGTCCACAATTTCTCCGTCCGAAAACTTGTACTGCATCTCGTACGAATTAGGAGGCAAGACGTTCTTTAAAGTTTCTTCCAGAAAATATTCGCCGAGAACCCCCCTCTGCTTCGGATTTTTCAGGATGTCTTCTATCCCGCGGAGTTGGTCGGCAAGCGAAACCACCTGCTTCTGGCCCTCGCTAACCTTGGTAAGCTCACCCGTTATTTCGCGGATGATTTTCGCGCTTTCACCGAACTGCGCCTGCATCATCTTCGGCACCTCGCCGAGTTTCGCATCCATGGTGCGGGAAAGCTCCGCCATCTGATTTTGGAGAAGAAGCATGGAGTCGCTTTTAGGCTCTTCGCCGGCGGATCCGCTCTTCTTGAAGAGTTTAAAAATAACCGCTCCAAGGGCGACAAGTACCAAGAATAATAAAACAGCGATGAGGGTTCCCGTGATTTCCATCGCCTAATTCTAAAACAAAAAGATAAAACGGGGAAAACTACTCCGACTCCCCCAACAGATCCTCGGTAATCGGCATGGAGCCGTTCTGTTCGTTGATGGTGAGCTCAAAAACCATCACGTTCACACCGAACGATTTTTTAACTTCCCCTTTGTAGCAATCAAGGTAAATGGTGCCCGTACGGCGGGGCGCCACAAGAGTGCCTTCGGTATTGATGTTCGGAACCTGGCCCAGCCCCCATATCTCGCATCGGTCGGCGTTGATGCATCCCCACGAAAGGAGAACTGGCTGGGTGGCGAGAACTCTCGTCTTGTCCGTCCCAAAAACACATTGCGGGTCGGGGTTTGACGGGTCAAAAGAAGTGACGGAAGAAAGCGTTTCAATGTCGCCGGAAGCGCTTACGGGAAACACCGGCATGATGATTGAGTCGTCAATATTCCCTGAAATTCCCGTTTCAACGTCGGCACCCGCCAGGGTTCCAATGTCGCTGAAACAAAAACTAATGCCGGCGAAGAAAAACACCAGCACGAACGAGGCGAGAAACACGAAGAATCCGTCAATCTCGCTTTTCTTTTTTTTCTTTGAAATGCGTGGCATCCGTTGTACGCATTAATTGTACCACGCGGAGCCGCGCTTTCTCTTGTGGAAAATCATTCTTTGACGCGCTTAATGTCGGCGCCGAGATTTTTAATCCGGCCGTCCATGTTTTCGTATCCGCGGTCAATGTGTTCCACGCCGGTTATTTCCGATTCGCCGTCGGCGACAAGCGCCGCGATGATATGCGCCATACCCGCGCGAATATCCCTCATCTCAAGATTCATTCCTTTAAGACGGGTCGGACCGTTAATGATGGCGGAATGATGATGGCTTTCTCCCTGGAACCGGCACGGAAGATTACCCAGGCACTTGGTGACGACGTTTATGTCCGCGCCCATCCGGCGGAGGTCTTCGGTATATCCAAACCGGTCTTCATAAACCGTTTCATGGATGATGGAAGTCCCCTTCGCCTGCGTCAGAAGGACGGCGAGAGGCTGCTGCCAGTCGGTTGCGAAGCCCGGATGAGTGTCGGTTTCAACCTGTATCGCTTTAAGCTTCCCTCCCCGGAAAAATCTGATGCCGGTTTCTTCAACTTTGTATTCCCCGCCAAGCCGCCTCACGGTGTTCAAAAAAGTAATGAGGTGGTCCTGGTTAGCTCCTTCAATCAGTATGTCGCCGTCCGTCGCGAGCGCCATAACAGCGAAAGACGCGGCCTCAATGCGGTCCGGTAAGAGCGCGTGCTCCGCTCCGTGAAGTTCTTTGACGCCTTCTATATATATTTCCCTGTTCGCGCCGAACTCAATGATGGCGCCCATTTTTTGGAGAAGCTTAATAAGGTCCGTTATTTCCGGTTCGGTGGCGGCGTTCTTGATGGTCGTGTTCCCTTCCGCCAAAACGGCGGCAAGGAGCGTGTTTTCGGTGGCGCCGACCGAAGGATAAGGAAGGGTAATGAGCGCTCCGCGGAGCCTCTTTGCCGTGGCGACAATGGTTGATTCCCTTACTTCAACTTCCGCTCCGAGTTTTTCCAAAGACGCCGTGTGGAAATTCACCGGACGGGGACCGATCTTGTCTCCCCCGACCATGGGCACTTCTCCTTCGCCGGCCCTCGCGAGCAATGGCCCCAGCGCCAATATGGGAATCCTGTTCCGGCGGGAAAGTTCCGTTACGCGCGGGTTTTTTATTTTTGGCGTTATCGCCCGAACGGTGTCGCCCTCCATGCTCACTTCGGAACCGATGGAGCGGCAGATTTCCATGGCGATTTCCGTCTCCTGATTGCGGGGCACGTTTCTCAAAACAACCTCTTCTTCGGTTAAGAGGCTCGCCATGAGCATTTTGCCGATGGCATTTTTCGCCCCTTTAACCCTGACCGTTCCGGAGAGCTTTTTGCCTCCTTTTATAACGAGTTTTTCCATGGATTTACCTTTTGATTCTAACGCTTCCGCCCGATATAGCCAAAACGGTTGACATGGAGAGGAAGACTTAATTAAATAAGCTCAAAGCTTTAACAAATTCATAAGGCCGAGAGAGGAGGCGATGACGGTGACGAAAAAGGTGAAGAAAAGCTATCAAAGAAAACAGCGGCAATTCCAGATAACGGACAATGGAAAGAAAAACCAGCGGAAAGTCGGCAAAATACGCGGCGATTTGTCGGAAGAATTTGTTAACGACTTACTGACCCGGCTTGCCGGCAAAACGAAAATATTAAGCTTCCACAAAACCACCAAAGAGGAAGACAGCAAAGACCACATAGACTTCGTTGTTTATTTATTATCTGGCAGAAAAGCGGGCATCCAGGTGAAAAGCTCCGGTTATGGAGCCGCCAAGTTCAAAGCCGAGGACCAGGCAAGACAAGCCGGAAGAGGCTACCCCGTAATCACCTTCGTCCCCAATCAGCTTGTGGAAAAACAGACGGAAGAAAAAAGATTAATGAAGGAACTGAACGGTTTGGAATCTTCATTAAAGAAAGAAGACGAAATTTGCGTGAACCATTGAAATAAAAAGCCCGTGATGAACGGGCTTTTATTGTTCCTAACCAAGAAGGCTTCCAGGTTCGGTTTTTTCATCGGGGGCGATGAGAATCGGCAATCCTTCATTGTCGCTCGCCGCGACAAGCATCCCCTCGCTTTCAAGACCCATTAATTTGCGGTGTTCCAGATTCGCGACAATTATGATCTGCCTGCCTGTCATTTCTTCCGGTGAATATTTCTTGCCGATGCCGGCGACAATCTGTCTTTCCTCTTCGCCTAAAGACACCCTGAGTTTCAACAGCTTTTCCGAGCCTTCCACTCTTTCGGCGGAAATCACGTCCGCCGTCTTGAGCTCAATTTTTTTCCAATCTTCAAAGCTAGCCATTTAAAATATTGTCCCAATCCTCTCTGCTCACCGATTGAGATTCAACCATCTTACGGACAAAGCCCATAAGCTTCAAGCCGGACGCTTTTTCGCCGAGACGGGCGGAAACGGCGGCGATAGAGGCCATGCCCTCGCTTTGTTTCGCCGGTATCGCACCGCTGGCGAAATCAAAGCCCGCCTTGCGATTGCTTGAACTTTTACTCATGCCTGTCGCGAACAAATCTCCCATACCAGCGGAATTAACTACGCTCTGCGTTCCACCCAGAATCCTCGCGGCCGTTTCCATTTCTTCCAATGACCTTGCAAATAAAAACGCCCTAACGTTGTCGCCTGCGTGAGCTCCCTCGGAGGCGCCTATCAGGAGCGCGTAAATGTTTTTCAAAACGCCGAGAACGGAAACGGAAAAAGCGTCGGGAGCGGTTTCCGCCGAGACGTTGTTTCCTTTGAATATTTCGGCGATAAGAGACGCTTTTTCTCCGCCTAAAACGGCGTGTCCGCCTTTACCCGAAACCACCTCTTCGGCAATCATTGGGCCACCCATAAAGACAATCCTTTCTTTGCCGACAAAATCGGCGGCGATTTCCGGCGCCGTAAGATTGGTCCCGGCTTCAAGTCCCTTGGAAACGAAAACAAGAGGAATATCGGCGGGAAGCCTGTCGGACAATTCCGCGAGAGCGGGCCTCACGACCCAGGACGGGATGCCGAAAAATATCGCCTCGGCGCCCGAGAAGCACTCCTCCGGAGAAGCGGCGGTGGCTTTCGCCGGGTCTTTGTCCCAGACGGAAACTCCCACGCCGGAATTCTTGGCAATATACGAAATCGCTCCCCCTATCTCTCCGCCTCCCACAACGGCAATCTTTTTAAGCATTACGCCTGGACTTTTTCGTCTTTTTCTTTTTAACTTCTCCCGATTCCGCCTTTGCTCTGTTTTCCTTTTTGCCCATCTTGTTAAAGATGAAGATGTAAAGGATTTCCAAAATGCCGAGCGTGTTCAAAACCAGAAGAGCGATGTACCAGGTTTTGTGGTTCGCCTTCACCGCTTTCCACATGGCAATCCCCTTCCAGGCAAGCGACCATAAAATAGACAGCGCGAAAAGAATTCCCTGATCAGTAGAAAAATTGGGCATGAATGAATTATAACGCCTCAAGAGGCAGGGCGTCATCCGATTTATACTCACCCACCCTAATCCGGACGAGCGACGACAAATATCCGCCGACGCCGAGTTTTTCCCCAAGGTCTCTCGCGATGGCGCGGACGTAAACGCCGGGTCCGGTGACGACACGGAAAGAAACTAAAGGCCACTCGTACAATATGAGTTCCATCTCTTTTATTTCCGCCGGGCGGGATTTCATCTCAACGTTTTGACCCTTGCGGACCCGCTTGTACGCTTCTTTGCCTTCTATCTTTATGGCGCTGTAGACGGGAGGAGTCTGTTCCGTTTCTTCCAAAAACGAAGCCAGTTTTTCGGCGACTTTTTCGTAAGCCGGAATTTCTTTTACCTCAATCGGCGTTTTCTTTCCTTCTTCGTCGTCAGTTTCGCTTGTCTCGCCGAGTTTAACGACTCCCAGATATTCTTTCTCCGATTTGCCCAATCCGGCGATTAATTTGGTTCCTTTGCCTATACCCACAACTAAAACGCCCTCCGCCAAAGGATCAAGAGTTCCGGCATGTCCGACCCTTCTCGTTCCGGCGGCTTTTCTTATCCTGTTCAGGAAACCGTTTGAGGAGATCCCCTTTGGCTTCCAAAACGCGTAAAGTCCTTCAGTCATCAACGGAGAGCAGTTTATTCCGGCTCGCCGCGCCTTTCAATATTTTGACTCTGGACGGCGAAACCCCGAAAAATTCGGAAACCAAATCCAGAAGCCTTTCGTTCGCCTTTCCTTTCTCGGGAACAACGGAAAATCTGACTTCCAGAGACCCATCTTCCTTTTTGATGACGGATTTCTTCGGAGAATTCGGAAAAACTTTGACGGATATTATCACGGATGAACGGTTATTAGGCTGATTTCGGAGCGAGCCATAAACCTGAGGGGCGCAACACTCGTTCCGAGACCGACTGAAATATAGTATTGAGCGCTTCCGTCTTTGGCGAGGCCGGCGACGAGATGACGCGGAATGTTCCTGTCTGGCAGAAGTAAGGCGCCGATAAGAGGCAACCTGACTTGTCCGCCGTGAGTGTGTCCCGAGAGAACAAGCGGGATGTCAAAGTTCTTGACCGACTCGTTTATTGCCGGAGAGTGGGAAAGCAGAATGTCGCATTCACCGTTAACCGCCACGGCCCTCGGAATGTCATCCAGAGAATTATTCATATCATCCACTCCGCAGATGGAAATATTTTTTATCATCCTTGCCGAGTTCAAAAGGACGGAGGCGCCGGCATTGCGGACGGAAGAGATGAATTGTTCGCCTTTTGGATTTGCCCGTTCGTGATTACCGGGAATAAAGAGTGTCGGCGCGACGGCAGAGAGGCTCCTCACGGCTTCAACGGGCGGGTTAAAATCCGCCGTCGCTTTGTCTATCATGTCGCCCGTGAGAACCACGACATCCGGAGCGAACGCCCTGATAGCGCGAAAAAGCCTGCCCTGTTCCGGAATCCCCTTCCCGTGCGCGTCGCTTATATGGACCACCTTCAACTCTTCGGGAAAGCCGTCAATTTGGATATCAACGTTCCGGACCGCGGGAATATTAACTTCAGACCATACATAAAAAACGAGCCCGCCGAGGGCGAGCGCGACAAAGAGAGCGCGTTTAAAAAGCTTTCCCATCACTTCTTTTCTCCTGCCTTAATCAGGGCGCGGGTAATCAAAACAACAACGGCAGTGATAATAAGCGCGTAAATGAATTTGGCGAAGACCCCGCCGTCGCCGACCGGAAAAATTTTTTCAATGAGCGCCTTAATGGCATCGTTCCACGCAAGACCGGCGACGAGTCCGAAAGCGGCGGTTATATAGCCGACCGTCTTCTCGCGGACGGAAGATTCCAACTCGGCGCTTCTTTTCTTAATTTCTTTAAGCTTGGCGTCCATCGTTAAACAAAGTAATTGTAGCCTCTTGATTAACGCCCGGGCAAGCGATTACTCGGAAACCACGATTGTTCCGGTCATCTGAGGGTGAAGGGAACAGAAATAGGAGTACGTTCCGGGAGCTTTCAAAACATACTCAAACGATTCTCCTTTCGCGAGCATAGAGCTCTCAAAAGTTATTCCGCTTGAAACTACGGAGTGCTCTTCTTCATCCTCGTTCTTCCAGACGATTTTGTCCCCCACTTTTGCGGTTATGTTTTCCGGCGAGAAAGACAGATTTTTGATAACCACATTGTAAGTCGCCGAAGTGTTAAATTTGGAGGCTATTTCCGGAGGAAGAAGCTCGGCAACCTGAGCCGGCAGCGGAGTCCCCGTGAAATAAAAATACGCGGCGGCGCCCAAGATTATTATGACTACCCAAAATATAAGTTTTTTCAAAATCTGATTATATAGAAACCTTTTTCTTCAATGACCTTTTTGTTTTTAAATTCGTCCAGCGGCGGTCGTCGGATTTACTGTATTAGTTCCGCTGCCGTCAGCGGCGAAAATCCTGTTCCACCATCCCGGAATCAAAAAAGCGGAGACGGCCAACAAGGCGACTCCGCAGAGAAGGAAGATGGAACCTCTCTTGAGGTTTTGTTTCATGTTAATGGCGCTTATAACCTTTTGGTTAATTGTACCATACAAATACATCACAAATGTCAAAACTCAAATCTCATCCGCCTCGGCGAGACGGGAAACCAAAGCTTTCAAAGCGGTAATCTTTAAAAAGATTTAAGGCTTAACGGTTGTAGCTTCCCGTCTCGCTTCGCTTGCCGAGGCGGATGACATTTGCCATTTTAGTTTTGAGTTAGACAATCAGCATTCCGTCGCCGAATGAAAAAAGACGGAATTTGTTTTTAACGGCAAGCTTATAGAGTTCCAGCGTTTTTTCCCGTCCGATAAGAGCGGAAACGAGCATTAGGAGACTGGATTTCGGCACGTGAAAATTGGTAACCATGCCGTCCACCGTTTTGAATTCATATCCCTCGCGGATAAATATGTCTGTTTCGTATTTTCCGGATTTTATTTTCCCGCCATCCCAGGCGGATTCAAGCGTCCGGACGCAGGTGGTGCCGACGGCGATTATTTTTCTCCCCTCCTCTCTGGCGCGCGAAATCTTTTCCGCCGCGTCTTCGCTTATTTCGTAATACTCCTTGTGCAATTTCCCCTGGCGGATATTTTCGTCCGTGAGCGGGGCGAAAGTTCCCAATCCAACGTGAAGAGTGATGAAACAAATTTCATGTCCCATGGCCCCTAAATCTTCCATAAGCCCTTCCGTGAAGTGGAGCGACGCCGTGGGAGCGGCGTACGAGCCCTTTTCCTTCGCGAAAACGGTTTGATATTCGCGCTTTATCTCTTCTTCGGAAAGAGAGGAATTTTTAATGTAAGGAGGCAAAAGCATCACACCGACGGATTCAAGAAAACCGAATATCAGTTCCCTGCTCAAAACGCCGTTGATCCTGAATTTTTCGGAAGGACGCAGAAAAAAATATTTTCCGTCCTGCATTATTATCTTGAGCTCGTCTCCTGAAGAAACCTTAAGCGTTTCGCCAACCGTGAGTTTCCGGTCCGAGAAAGCTTTTACGCACTCAGCCCCCACATCAACAACGGTGATAACGGCTTTGCCGCCGCTTGATTTCTCGGCTTCAAAACGGCCCGGAACCACCTTGGTGTCGTTAAAAACCAAAAGAGAGCGCGAAGGCAAATACGCGCCGATATTGTGAAAAGCGTCCAAAGACGCTTCGCCGGTCGCCCGGTCATAAACCATCAACCTCGCCGAATCTCGGGGAGATGCCGGCTCCCTGGCTATAAGGTTTTCCGGGAAATCAAAATCGTATTCCGAAAAAAGCTCTTTCATAAGAAGCCGGTTAATTTAGCCCTAAAAGGAGATAAGACGCAACTACCCGAGTTTGACGCACTCCATCGCCATAAAAAGCGGAATTTCCTTCCTCGCCCTGTCTTCCGCGCGCGCGCGTGGACCGGGCTGGCTTGTCTTACCCGAATTCCACTCCTCAAGCCGGGCGACGGCGAGTCCCGCTTTATCAAAGGATTTGAAAAAATATTGGAGAGGACGATGAAAGGAAACGGTTTTGACGCTTGGATCGCGTCCGGGGCTCATTAAAATATCACTCTTACTTTCCGACAGATACCGGCTTATCCGGCGATACTGCGTTTTTTCATCCCATCCCCATTCGGAAAATTCCGGAATGCGGAAACACGGATGGTTAAGAACAGTGTAAAGTTTTCCGCCCGCGCGAAGCAGGCGGGAAACTTCGCTTATCGCCTTGTTCGCTCCCTCAATGTTCTGGAGGGCGAGAATAATGAACGCTTTGTCAAAATCTTTTTCTTTCAGCGCCGACAAGTCTTCGGCTTTTCCGATAATAAACTCTCCGCCCGGAACTTTCTTCCTGGCGCGCGAAATGAGCTCCGGAGAAATATCCGTTCCAAACACCTCGCATCCGGCGGATGAAAGAAGCTCCGCGAAAGAACCGTCGCCGCAGGCGATGTCAATCACCCGCTCCTTTTTTTGGGAAGACGCCATCCGCAGAAGGTTCGGATAAATGAGCTCCCGCTGGTAGGAGCCCTCTTTGGCTATTGAGCCGCCGTACCAGCCGGCGACTTTTCCCCATGACGTTTCTGGTTTCCGCATTTAATTCAGAGGATTGTCTTCTTCTCCCTCAACCGTAATCACAAGCGTTCCCGTCTGCCACTGACCGAGCGTTCTTGTGATTTGGGATTTAAGGGCCGCGACGGAACAACGGCGAACGTTGACTATTGTCGGGTAAAAATCCAAGTACACGACACCCTGCTCCACTTCAATGTCTCTCACCCTTTCAGACGGGTTCGCGGAAGTAAAAATCCCCGCTGCCGCTTCTTTGGCGTTCGGGCCTTTGAGCAGCTCGTTTATCGCCTCCCTTGTGGGGGAGAGCGACGCCATAATGACGCGCTCAACGTAGTACGGATTACTGCATGAATCTTTCAAAAAATAAACTTTTATTTTTGAAGTCAGCCCGCGGTAATATTCCCATTCGGCGGAAACCGATTCATCGCTTCCGCAAACGGAAAGCTTCGCGTCCAGCATGTCTCCCTGCATGGCGTCCAAGGCGGTTCCCAGGTTAACGGGGATGGAAAATTTCTTATCCGTTCCCACCGGCGCGGAAAGCCCGTCTTCATAAATGGTTCCCGTACGGCGGTTTGAAAGCGTAAGGCATACTCTCTCCCCCTCCGCGTAGACAACTCCCTCAACGTTGAAAGAAAGATTTGCGATGGGGCCGGCGGACGGCGAGGTGGCAGCCAAGCGCGGAATGGACTTCACTCTGACCGAGGAGGCTATTCCCCGCTGAACCGTCGCCTCAATTTCCATTCCAACAACCAGACTGCCCGCAGGCATGGAGGCTCCGTCGGGACCGGCCACCGACGCCATGGAAACAGAGAAAGAAAATTCTCCTTCTTCGCCGACGACGGAGACATTGGTCCCCTCAACGGATACGGAAGTTATTTTTCCTTTCCGCTCGTAAACAGTCGCGTCAATCTGGGCCGGCTGTTCATCTTCCGGCGCTTCCGTTTGTCCGGCAGGTTTTTCCCTGTTTAAGAAAAAGAAAACCAGCGCTACGGCGATTGCCGCGACGGCAAGACCGACTCCGACAAGGATTATTTTATTCTTATCGGACATTTATGGCGCTTATCTTATTTCGTACACCAGCGTGACCGATGAAGTTATATCCTGCGAACCGGGTTCCAGGGCGACAGGAGCGATAGAACCGGCGGCTTCGCTCATAACTTTGTAGGAATCCATCATAACCCTTGAATAATAAGGAGTGGAATATCCATCGGTTATAGAGAGAAGGCGGCCCACCTTGAATCCCGCCGATTTGGCGAGCTCTTCGGCTTTGACTTTGGCTTTGGCTATCGCTTCATCCCGGGCGGCTTTCTGAGGCGCTTCGGGGTCGTCTATTTTAAAGGTAAGGCCCGAGACATCGTTCGCTCCCCTTGATACGACTCCGGAGAGCATTTCTCCCGCTTTCTCAAAATCCCTCGCTTTAACCGTTATGGAAGAGCTGATGGTGTAACCGACTATCTGACGCGGAGGGCAGACTCCGTCATAACAGGTGTTGTATCTCGGAGAGATGTCGTACCAGCTCGTTTTAATGTCCTTGTCCTCAACGCCGTTCTCTTTGATATAAGAGATGATGGCGTCGGTTTTACCCGTGTTTTCTTCCTGCAGGGAACCGATGTTCGTTCCTCCTTCAGTCACGACACCGACGGTGAATTCGGCAATGTCGGGAATACCGACAGCTTCGCCCTCGGCGGAAACGGAAAAGCTTCTGTAAGAAGAAGGCTCAACCGATTTTGAGTAGGTGTTAGCGTACGAAGCGACGCTCACTGCGACGATGATTCCGGCAATTATGCCGGCGATACCGATAATGTTTTTGATTGTTTTGTTCATTTTGTTTTTACGCTTGTTCCCTCATTATACCCCTCGTTCGCCTTTTTTCCCAAGCGCCCGGGAAACGGAGTAAATACTATGCAACAGGATGAAAAACACGGCTCCCGCAAGCACTATCGCCGAGCCGGCGCCGATGTTCAAAAGATACGAGCCCGTGAGCCCGATGCCGAAGAACAATTCCGAAAACATCACCGCGAGAAGACCCATCATGGCGAAAGACCGTGAAACAATCTTGGCGCAGGAAGCCGGAATAATGATGGCCGCAGAGACAAGAATTATCCCCAAGAGTTTTATTCCGAGCGCCACCGAAGCGGCGGTAATGAGATAAAAGAAAAATTTGACGAGTTTCGCCCGTTTGTCCTCGGCGACGGCAAGTTCTTCGTTCAGCGCCAGAAGACCCACGCGCTTCCGCAATAAAAACAGGATAACGATGAACAGCGCCGAAGCGGCGACGGAAACAATCGCTTCGGTCCGGCTGACCGCCAGAATGTTTCCGAAGAGAAAAGATGAGAGTTCCGGGCGGTATCCGGGCGCGAGTCCCATTAAGACGAGACCGAGCGCCATGCCGGAAGTGAAGATAATTCCGATGGCGGCATCTCCCGAAGCGCCAAACTTTTCTTCAAGAGCGAAAATCAGCGCGGCGAAAACCAGCGCCACCGCGACTCCCCCGATCGCCGGGTCGGCGCCGAGCAGAACGGCGGCGGCGACTCCCGCAAGAGAGGCGTGAGCGATTCCATCGCCGAAGAAAGACATTTTCTTAAGAACCACGAAAACGCCGACATATGCCAGCAAAGCTCCCAGGGCGAGCCCGGAAACGGCGGCATTCTGCATAAAGGCATATTGGAATATCTCCATCATTCTTTTGATATGAAGCTGAATTCTTCCCCGTACAGTTTTTGGAATGACTTGAGCGACAGAGCCTCGTCCGGTTTCCCTTCAAAAACGATTTCGTTATTGAGGCAAATCACCCTGTCGGCCAGCCGGTGAACCACGTCCATTTCGTGCGAGATGATGATTATCCCCGACTTCCATTTCTTTTTCATTTTTTCAACCAGCGTGAAAAAATCCGTGTGTCTGGCGGCGTCTATTCCGGTGGTCGCCTCGTCCAGAAGCCAAAGCTTCGGTTTTCTAATGGCGGAACGGGCTATCAGCACTTTCTGCAGCTCCCCTCCGGAGAGGGAGCCGACCATCCGGTCGGAAAGATAGGCGACGCCGACCTCTTCCATCACGGAAAGTTTTTCTTTTTTCTTCGGAGCAGGTGAAGACATTCCAATAAGTTCGGAGACGGTGATGGGAAACTGCGGATCAAAAAGAAATCTTTGAGGAACGTAGCCGATCCCTCCTTTTTTTCCTTCGGGAACGGTTATTTTTCCGGAGTAAGGAATAAGTCCCAAAATCGCTTTAAGCAGAGTGGTCTTGCCGGAGCCATTCGGTCCGATGACGGCAATGATTTCTCCCTGAGCCGCGTTAAGCGAAACGTCTTTAAGAACTTGTCTGTCGCCGAAGAAGACGGAAAGATTCCTGATGTCCAGAACTTTCTTCATCTCAAGGCATCCCTTATGGTTTTCGCGTTCCTAACCAAGGTTTCCAAGTAATCCCCTCTGGTTTCCAAAGGATTAAGAGGGACGACCGCGATACCTTCTTCCTCGCCTATCGCTTTAAGCGGAGCGGAAGAGGCGGAAATATCCGAGAAGAACACTTTGATTCCGTTTTCACTCGCCTTGTCCAAAAGCTGTTTTACGTCCTGCGGCGACGGTTCTTTCCCGGGAGATGACTGGTAAACGGCGGCGATTTCAAGGCCGTAATCGGCGGCAAAATATTCCCAAGAATCGTGGAAAGTTATGATTTTTTTATTTTCAACTCCCGACAGGATTTCCCTGATCTCGGCGTCGGCGGCGTCGGCCCGGGACATGAATCCGGAAAGATTTTCGGTATATAGCCGCTCATTCACGGGATCAAGCCGGGAAAGTTCTTTGGCGATATTTTCCGCCATCGTCTTGCCGTTTTTGACGGAGAGCCAATAATGCGGGTCATATTCCCCTTCTTCTTCATCGTCATCTCCCACCGTGAACACCCGGCTCACAGGCCTAAGAGAAATTCCTTCGCCGGCGTTTATTTCCGGAACCCCGAGAACTTTAGCCAATGGAGCAATCCACTCGTCAATAACTCCGACAATAAAAACGGCTTTGGTCCCGGAGATCCTTTCCACAATATCCGGCATCGGTTCAAAGGTATGCGGCGACTGCCCTTCGGGAACAATGAGATAAACTTCCACTTTATCTCCGCCGATTTCCTTAACCAGGCTTTCAATTGGAGCGACCGAGGCGGAAACCGCGAGTTTAGCCGGGTTGACGGTCTTAGCCGGAGGGGAATCGTGTAAAAAAACAAAAGCCGCGATGGCGGCAAAAATCACTATCGCGACGAAGAAAAATATTTTATCGGAAGCGCGCTTAAAAAAAGGTTCAGACATGCCTTACTTTCCTGATTATAGCATCATCTGTGTCCGATAATCAGCCCGGAGAATCTTGATTTCAATTCTTCGGCGACATCGGAGGCGGAAAATTCGGAAGGGGCGGTAATCTCCGACAAAGTTTTCGTGAGTTTGACGTCCTGAATGAAATATTTGGCGCCGTCCCCGAGCTCTCCGGCGATGGAAACAAAATCACTCATTGCGTGAACGCCGGGAAGTATCGTCGTGCGGAATTCATGGTCGGTCTTTGAATAATTCAAAATAGAAAGGGATTTTTTCACTTTCTCCGCGATGCCTTTGGGCGCCGCGACGCGATGGTAATTTTCCCATGACGACTTGATGTCCATCGCGACGTAATCGGCGAGACCGCGCGATAAAATGAATTTGAGCATCTCCGGCTCGGAACCGTTCGTGTCCAGCTTAACTTTAAATCCGAAATCCTTCAGTTTTGACAGAAATTCCGGGAGTCCCGGCTGAAGGCACGGTTCGCCTCCGGTAACAACGACGCCGTCCAGCATCTTGCGGTTTTCCAAAATGACGGAAAAGAATTCTTCTTCAAGCACCGTTCCGCCGTCCACAGGAATCAGTTCGGGATTATGGCAGTACGGACACATGAAATCACAGCCCCGCAAAAAGACGACGGAAGCAACAAGTCCCGGATAGTCCATCAGGCTAACCTTTTGATACCCTCCCAAAAACATTCCGGTTTATTGTTTAGCCTGATTCTCCGCGGCGGGGACGACGTATTCTTTTCTGTCGCTGAACTCCGATTGCTTTCCCTTGTTCCAGTGCTTCACCGGACGATAGTATCCGACGACCCTGGACCATATTTCGCATTCGGAACCGCATTTCGGGCAGGTTTCCACTTCGCCGTTCAGATAGCCGTCATTCTTGCAGATGCTGAAGGTGGGAGTGATGGTGAAGTAAGGAAGCTTGTAGTTTTCCGCCACTTTTTTGGCAAAGTCGCGGCAGGCTTTCCAATCCGGAACGCTTTCGCCGAAGAACAAGTGAGTGACGGTTCCGCCGGTGTATTTCGTCTGGAGCTCGTCCTGGTGGGAAAGCACGGCAAGCGGATCGTCAGTATGGTTCACCGGCAAATGGGTGGAATTTGTGTAATAAGGAGCTCCTTTGGGGCCCTGCTGGATGATTCCGGGGAATTGCTTGGCATCCTCCTTGGCAAAGCGATAAGTGGCGCCTTCCGCCGGAGTGGCTTCAAGATTGTAGATATTGCCGGTTTCTTCCTGATAGTCGGAAAGCTTTTTCCTCATAAAGTCCAAAACTTCAAGGGCGAAGGCTTTGGCTTCGGGGTCGGAGATATCCTTACTCATGAAATTCATGAGCGCCTCATTCATGCCGTTGATGCCGATGGTGGAGAAGTGATTGTGGAAGCTGCCCAGATAACGCTTTGTGTAAGGCAGGAGCCCGCGCTCCATGTTCTCGGCGACGACCTTCCTCTTCATCTCAAGCGACTGTTTGGCAAGGTCCATAAGGCGTTCAATCCGGTCAAGGAATTCTTTTTTGGTTTTGGAAAGATAGCCGATGCGGGCAAGATTCAGCGTCACGACGCCGATGGAGCCGGTCAGTTCGGCGGAACCGAACAGTCCCCCTTGGCGGGCGCGAAGCTCTCTAAGGTCAAGCTGTAAGCGGCAGCACATACTGCGGACGTCGGACGGATTAAGATTGGAATTAACGAAGTTCTGGAAATAAGGAATTCCGTATTTTGCCGTCATTTCAAACAGCGGCTTAACGTTTTCGTTTTCCCAGTCAAAGTCCTTGGTGATGTTGTAGGTGGGGATGGGGAAAGTGAAAATACGGCCGTGCATGTCGCCTTCAACCAGGACTTCAATGAAGGCTTTGTTTATCATATCCATTTCCTTTTGGCAGTCGCCGTAAGTGAAGTCTGCTTCTTTTCCTCCGAGAACGGGGTGTTTGTCCTTCATATCGGGCGGGCAAATCCAGTCAAAAGTGATGTTTACGAAAGGAGTCTGCGTGCCCCAGCGCGACGGCGTATTGATGCTGAAAACAAATTGCTGGATGCATTGCTTAACTCTTTTCGCGTCCAAATTGTCCACTTTGACGAGCGGGGCGAGATAAGTGTCAAAAGAAGAGAATGCCTGCGCTCCCGCCCATTCGTTTTGGAGAGTGCCCAGGAAGTTCACCATCTGCGAGACGGCGGTTTCCAGGTGTTTTGCCGGTTTTGATTCCACTTTTCCGGCAACTCCATTCAAGCCTTCTTCCAAAAGCTGACGAAGGCTCCACCCGGCGCAATATCCGGCGAAGAAATCCAGGTCGTGGATATGCATATCTCCCGATTTATGCGCTTCGCGGATTTCCTCGGTGTAAACATAGTTCAGCCAATAGTTCGCGACTATCTTGCCGGCGATCCTGATGATGAGCCCGCCTAAAGAGTAATCAAGATTGGCGTTTTCCTTGACTCTCCAGTCCGCCTGGTCAAGGTATTCCCTCATCGTATCCTCTACTTCTATGACGGCTCCCTTAGTCGCGCGCGCCTGGGAGCGCTTTTCGCGGTAAACAATGTACGCTTTCGCCGTTTTCCAATAGCCGGAACTCATCAGGGCGAACTCCACGACGTCCTGAATCTCCTCTACCGATATTTCGGCTTTGAATTTCTCCGCTTTGCCGAGGTAATGGGTGACAAGCTCCGTTATTTTGCGCGCTTCCGGCTCTTTGAATTCGTCGGTGGCCTCCGCCGCCTTCATGATGGCGGAGAAAATGCGGTTTTTATCAAATTCGGCTCTGGTGCCGTCCCTTTTTATTACTGTCATATGAGTGGAGTTTGATTGTTAATTTAATTTTAGACCCCATTACCGCGAAGACCAACCCTAAAAAAACAAGCATTAAAGGCTCTATCGGAAACAGATCAAAAAAGGCCGATGGTTATCCACAGCCTCTCTTGAATAAATATTTTTTGTGTCGGAAATCAGCCAGCCAGGGGGCCGAGAGCGTCCGAAAGCATCCCCAAAATCTCTTCGTTTGAGTAATGGAGAAAGTTTCCTTCCTTAATCACCCTGATTTTCTTTTCCGCCTCCCCTTTCGCGAGCCCCAGCGATTCAATCACCTCCGGCAGAAACTCCTTTGGCGCCGTAATAGCGATATAATCGTATTTTCCGCCTTTTAGTTTTCCGTATTCGTCTCTAAGGAGCTCCAGAAAGCGGTTTCTTTCCTTTTCGTTCACGTCATCAAGCACCGAGCCGCCCCTGAATAGGCCTCCTTTGCCGATGTACGTTCCCTCTTTGTCCGAATATTTAACTTTTTCGGCGGCAACGGACGAAATGTTCTCCATTTCCCCGTCTGAACACGAAAAAATTTCTCCCCGCTCCGTTCCCGAAATGATCACGAGCGATTTTTTGTTTTTGAACTGGTAAAAACTTTCGGGTATTTTCATACGATTCATTTTACCACGCCGTCCTTGCGATAAAACACGCGCGACTATATAAAGTAGGTGTGCTGATAGATGACATAACAATCAAAGTTGAATCCGGGAACGGCGGGAACGGCGCCGTCGCTTTCAATAAAAACATGATGAGCCTCGGTCCGGTAGGCGGAAGCGGAGGCAAGGGCGGAAGCGTTTATTTTGAGGGAACGTCGGATTTATCAAAACTGGACCAGTTCCGCTTCAAAAAAGAAGCAAAGGCGGAAGATGGCCAAAACGGCCGGGCGCAGTTCGTTGACGGCAAAGACGGAAAAGATTTGGTGATACAGCTTCCTGTCGGGACGGTAATACATAACATAGATACCGGAGAGGCGCGGGAAATCACCGCGGTCGGAGAGAAAATTCTCGGCGCGAAAGGCGGGCGCGGAGGCAGAGGCAATTTCCATTTCCGCGGGCCGAAGAACACGACACCCAAGATCGCCGAAGACGGAAGGCCGGGAGAAACTTATTCGGCCCGGCTGGAACTCAAGATGATAGCGGATATCGGCTTCGTCGGGTTGCCGAATGCCGGAAAGACGAGCTTACTGAACAAACTGACGCGTGCGGCGGCCAAGGTTGGCAACTACGCGTTCACCACGCTGGAACCGAACCTCGGCGCCTGGTACGACCTGATTATCGCCGACATCCCGGGACTCATTGAAGGAGCTTCTTCCGGAAAGGGACTGGGAACGAAATTCCTCCGGCACGTGGAACGGACAAAGCGGATATTCCATCTTGTTTCGGCGGAATCGGAACATCCGTTCGCCGATTACAAAACAGTAAGAGAAGAGCTTGGAAAATACAGCGAAGAACTCGCTCTAATACCGGAAGAAGTCTTTCTGTCCAAGTCCGACTTAATAACGGACGATAAGGCATTGGAAATTAAAAACCTATTCAAAAAAGAAGGCGTTGAAATAACGCCGATAACGGCGGAAACCGACGGCGGCTTGAAACCTGTGAAAAACGCCCTTGAGCGAGCGTCTAAAAACAAATCCGTCCCGCGTTAGGCTTTTCAAAACGGGAAAGACGAAAAATCAGGATTCTCTAATTCTGATTTTTTTGTCGGCCTTCTCTTTGCCTTTTGCTTTTGGAACGGTTATCCGGATAATGCCATCCTCCATCACACCCTCCGCCCGCGCGGAATCTATGCCTGCCGGCAGCTGAATGGCCCGTTCAAACGATTCCTCCACCATTTTTTTCTTCCAAAACCCTCTGCCCTTCTTCTCTTCTTCGGCGGAATATTTCCCTTTTATCAAGAGAATCCTGTTTTCTATGGAGATGTCTAAATTTTCCGGCCTTCCTTCAAATCCGCGGATTTCGGCGACAATGTCCGTTTCCGTTTCGTAAACGTCAATTGCCGGAAAAATCTGCCGGCCGGCGAAGTCCATACCTTCAAATTCATCCCACGGAATTATCGCCATGGTTTTCGTTTTCCGCGAACGTTATCTTTCGCAGAACGGTTCAAGCATGTAAATTATCGCCGCCCAGCCGATGGTGCCGACGACAAATCCCGCTATGAAACCAGAGAGAGACGATGCCAGTGATTTTCCGATCTTCACCGGATACTCGCCTTTGTGTCCATTATCCACCAGCTCGCTCCACCTTTTCTTTTTCATTCTAAATATTATAGCATAGCCCGAGAACCCGATGATTCGCGGAAATAAAATCTTGCACGCGTGCTGCGCTCCATGCGGAGGAGGATTCATAAAAAACGATCCCGTCGGAACGGTGTTTTTCAGTAACTCCAATATTTTTCCCGAGAGCGAATACGGAAAGAGACTCGCGGAAGTAAGGAAGATGGCGGAAAAATTCGGGATGGAAGTGATTGAAGACGATTACGACCACGATGACTGGCGGAGTTTTATCGCCGGACTGGAAAATGAAGAAGAGGGCGGAACAAGGTGCGAAAAATGTTTCGCTTACAGGCTCGCGAGAACGGCAAAGCTGGCGAAGGAGAAAGGCCTGCCGTTCATGACGACACTCGGCGTAAGTCCCTATAAAAATTTAGAACGGGTCAATTCCGCCGGGGAAAAAGCGGCGAAAGAAGCAGGGGTAAAGTTTATTCCTCTCGCCGCTCGAGAAAAAGAACCCGCTTGGAACAGGTCTCTTGCAGTTTCCCGGGAAATGAAAGTTTATCGGCAAAAATACTGCGGATGCGAATTTTCAAAAAGAAATCCCAACGGGAATAACTCACGACTCACAAAATAAGAAACAAAGCCCAATTTCCAACCGCGTGTTTGACATCGTTGTGATCTGGTAGTGTAATTACAGGCACATACCTTAAAAAATCATATAGGAGGTTTTCATTGATGGTACTAGCAAAAAGCGTTGAAAGAACTCTCGGGAAACACGGCAAGGAAATTCTGAGGAGGGCCGAGGAGCAAATCATCAAATTTGATGAATGCGGATGCGGCGGCCAGCGGTTCGCGCGACAGGCCAACGATCTCGTGGAAAGCGAACTCGTGATGTATCTCACAACCCCGAAGGGCAAAGAGGTGCGCGGCGAAATCTGCCTCATCGTGCCCTTTGAATGCAGAAAGCCCGTCCGCGCCATGGAAATGATCGGCTCCGGCAAGCCCCTGACTCCGAAAGTGGACCTGAACAAGATGGTCGTTTCGGTGGGCACGCCCGGAGAGCCGTACATCATCTACGACGTGCGGAAGGAACAAGGCCCCGGGAACATCGCGGGAAACAGAAGGTATCTGACGTTTGAAGAGCTCGTGTCATGGCTTGCCATGAACGAACCCGAACCGGAAACGGCTTTCCTTTCCATGAATTCCAGAATCGGCAAACAATATGTCGGTCTGGAATTTGACCGAAACAAGAATCCCAGGATAGCGCCTTTTGCCGAAGCGGCCGGACTGACGACGTTCACGTGCGCGAAGGCAATTATCGCTTGAATATAGTACCTGTTTTTAAAACAACGGCTACCCGAATCGGGTAGCCGTTTTTCTGTTTAAATTTTCATTCCGCCGGCTGTTTTAAAGTAATCACCACTATTTCCGGAGCGGACATCAGGCGGAGAGGCAAGTGAACCGTGCCGACTCCGGAAGAAATAAACACATCAGCTCCGTTCCGGGAAACGACTTTCTGGCAATATCTCGCGTCAAATCCGGACGGGAATATTGAACCCAGGAGCCCCACGGGAAGAAACTGCCCCCCTCCGTGAGTGTGTCCCGAAAGCATCAAATCCACGGATCCGGGAACTATCTCTTCGGCGAATTCCGGATTATGGGAAACCAGAACGCGGAAATCTTTTTCTTCAGCTCCCTCAAGAGCTCTTAATATTCCGCTTTCTCTTTCGCACGAAGGATCAACCGTTCCGCCAATTCTCACTTTTTCATCTCCGATTTTTATCCAGTATCCCCTGCCGTCAAGCATTTTAATGCCGGCGTCGCGCATTCCTTTTTTGACTTCCGCTTCCGCGTGTTCATAGTCGTGATTGCCGAGTACGCCAAATTTAGCGATGTTGGCGTTAACCTTTTTAAGTTCCTTGAAAAGTTTAGGAACGATTTTCGCGCTGTTCGTGATGTAGTCCCCGCCGAAAACGACAATGTCCGGATTCAGCAGGTTTATCCTTTTAACAAGTCCCCTCGCCCGGCCAAGCGTGAAATATTTTCCGCAATGAAGGTCGGAAGCGAATAAAATGGTTTTGCCCGAAAAACCGGCGGGAATCTTTTTATTTTCGCAGTCGTAATGCCTTATCTTCAACCGGTACGGACCGATGATACTCACGGCCGCAATGGCGGAAACAACGGTTTCAATCATATTATCGGTATTATTCGTATCTCAGCGCTTCTATCGGATCTTTGGATGCCGCCTCCTTCGCCGGATAGATGCCGAATATAAGCCCTATGCCGGTTGAAATCAATAATCCCACGAGAGCGGCGGAAACGGGGAAAACGAACGACCAGGGTTCGGAAACAGCCTGCGACAGCACAAGCGAAGCAAGGAAAGATAGCAGGGCGCCGGCTAAAATACCGATAATGCCGCCGGTGGCGGTCAGAATGACCGCTTCAAGCAGAAACTGATTCAGTACGTTTTTGGAAGTCGCCCCAAGCGCCTTCCGGAGTCCGATTTCGCGGGTACGCTCGGTGACGGAAACGAGCATAATATTCATTATTCCTATGCCTCCCACGAGCAGCGATATGGCAGCGACGGAAACCAAGAGGGCGGTCAACACTCCCATTATGGAACTAACCATGTCGGCGGCGTCCGCCTGAGTGCTTACATGGAAGTCGTCTTTGTCCGGATCCGTGATGTCATGAAGCTCGCGCATGGTGGCTGTCAGGTCATCCGACACCTGATCAACGACTTCTTCCGATTCGGCTTCAACGATAATGCCGTGAAAATAGTCTATGCCCATAAGGTACGTTTGAGTCGTGGTGTAAGGGACGAAAACCACTTCATCCATATCCATAAAGCTCACCTGACCCATCGCGCCCATCACACCGACAACCCTGAACGAACGGTCTTTGATTTTAATGTTCTGCCCAACAGCCTCCGAAGGGCCAAAAAGGTCTTCTTTAACGTTCGCGCCGAGCACGGCGACCGAGGACATTGACCGAACTTCGTCGTCGGTGAACAGGTATCCGTCTTCAGCCGTCAATCCGAATACGTTAAAAAGCTCCGGGCCGATGCCCATCACCGAAGTGCGCTCGGCCTCGTTCTCGTACGTTACGGTCATTGACTGCGTGATGAGAGGCGTGAACGATTTCGCTCCTCGGACATTTTCTTTTCTCTGAATCGCGTCCAGTTCTTTTTTACCGATGGAGTCGGTGAATATCTCGCTAAAGTCCATCGGTCCTTCCGGCATTCTTCCCGGCTCCAGTGAAATCGTCCTTGAGCCGATTCCTTTGACCTGGTCAAATATCAGCCCCTCAGCTCCCTTGCCGATGGACATAACCATGATGATGGATGAGACGCCGATGACTATTCCCAAGATAGTCAAAGCCGAACGCGATTTGTTAGCGAGAAGCGACTTGGATGAAACTCTTAAAAGCTGGGGAAGATTCATTATTTTGAAAAATCGGTTGACGCCCATCTGCGCGAGGCGACCTTTTCATCGCTTTCTATTTTGCCGTCAAGCATCCTAATTATCCGTTCGGCATGTTCGGCGGTATAAGTTTCATGCGTCACGAGAATTATTGTCTTCCCCTCTTTTTGATTGAGAGTTTGCAGCACCTCCATCACCGTTTTCCCGGATTTGGAGTCAAGGTTACCGGTCGGTTCGTCGGCGAAAATAATCTTCGGCGAGTTAATGAGCGAGCGCGCTATCGCCACTCTCTGGCGTTCGCCTCCCGAAAGCTGAGACGGTTCATGGCTCAGCCTGTGCGACATGCCGACGGAGGCGAGAGCTTTTTCCGCCATGTCGTTCCAATACTGTTCCTTGATGCCGGAATAAGTCAGAGGAACCTTCACGTTCTCCAAAACGGAAACTCTCGGCAAGAGATGAAATGACTGAAATACAAAGCCGATTTTTTGGCTCCGCAGGAAAGCGAGTTCCTCGTCCGAGTGGCGGGACACCGCTTTTCCGTCAAGATAAAAAATGCCTTTTGTCGGATGGTCCAAAAGACCCATGATGTGGAGAAGAGTGGATTTTCCGCAGCCGGACGGACCCATGATGGCGGTGAACTCCCCTTCGTCCACGGCAAAAGAAACGTCATTTAAAGCAATCGTTTCCGATTCTTCCCCGGCGCCGTAAATTTTCCAGATGTTTTTCGCTTCAAGCAGAGCCATTATTTGGATGTGGTGGAAACAACTATTTTATCCCCTTCGGCAATTCCTTCGGTAATTTCAACATATCCGTCAGATCCCCTGAATCCGGTTTTAATTTCAACCCTCACAACGTCTTTCCCTTTCAGCACGTTCAGAAATTTCCGTCCGTTGTCCGTTATGACCGCCCTTTGCGGAACGGCGACGACACCCGCCTTCTCCTCGCCCATGACGTCAATGTTCGCCGTCATGCCGGATTTAACGCGTTCATCGTCTTCCGTGAATTCCAGAACGGCCTTGTAAGCCGTCACCCCGTCAACAATGGTTTCTCCAGGGTCAATGGAAACAACCGAAGCGCCAAACGCCACGTCGCTTCCGTAAGCATCCAATGTCACTTCGGCGCGGTTACCGGCTTTCATTTTGGCGATGTCGGCTTCGGGAACATAGGCTTCCATTTGGAATTTTTTGTCGGATATGACGGTAACGACCGGCGTTCCGACGGAAGCGCTTTCGCCAAGCACCACGTCAATCTTGCCGATGACCCCGCTTATCGGCGATCTTATGATTCCTTTGTTTATCTCGGCTCTCACCGAATCAACGGCGGCGCGCGCCGATTCAATCTGGAAAGAAGACGATCCGGAAAGCATAAGCGCCAAATCTTTTTCGGACACCGCGAGCGCATTTGAAGCGGAAACGTATTTTTCCCTCGCTCCGGTTATAACTCCGGCGGCGGTCGTGGCAAATGAACGGAGAGCGATAGTGTCGGTTTCCCAGCCGTCAACGGTCGTCTGGGAATAACCGGTCACGATACTGTCGCCGAAGGCTATCAGTAAGCTGTCGGAAATATTTCTCATAGCGTTAACCGCTTCCATCGCGGCAAACGCCTGACCGGCGGCGCCCGAGGCGGAATCCCACGCCGACATTTTGGATTCAAGAACCGCCTTTTCCGATTCCAACTTTGATTCAAACGCGAAATCGCTTATGACAAAATTCAAGTTTGGGGAGGTCTTCGGATTCGTGAAGAAACGATCAAGCTTGTTCACTATGTTCTCGTTAATCTTTCCCTTGTTGTCCGACAGTTTGTCCGCGAGATCGTTTTCGGCAACTTCAAGAAGAATCCGGGCGTTATCAACCACCGCCCTCTGCACGGTGATTTCTTCCGGACGGGCTCCCTGCGTCACTTTTCCCAATTCCGCCTGGGCCTTCGCGAGTTCCGCTTCAAGTCCTGAATTATCAAGCGAGGCGATAAACTGGCCGGCATACACTTCTTTTCCCGAAGCGGCAGCAAGCGATGCCACCCGGCCGGAACGCTCAAAGCTCAAGGGAACGCTTTCAGCCGCCTTCACTTTCCCGGTAAGGCTCACTTCCTGGGACAAGTCTGTTTTGCGCGCTTCGTACAAATTCATTTCCGGCTCTTTCGGCCGAAAGACAATAGCTCCCAAAACGACCGCCGCGAGGATCGCGGCGGCGATGATAATCATTTTTTTTCTTTTAACCACTCCCGCCATCGCCGCCGGAATGGCTTCATCCATCATTTCCGAAAGTTTCCGTTCGCGTTTTTTCATTAGTTATCCTTTTCTTTGCGGTCTTTTTTGATGAGGCTCCAGTGATACAGATAAAGCGGAATGCCGATCAAGATCATCGCGATGTTCTGAGAGGCTTCCCTGCTCCGCCTCGCGCCGACATAGTCTCTCTGGCTTTCCAGTTCCTGCCATCTTTCATAATCAGCAAGCCAACTTCTGACCGATTCCATCTCGGCTTCCGTCAGGGGTTCGGCGAAAGAAGCTTCTTTGAGGCGTTCAACCGCCATCGGCGGATAAGTCGGCTGTTTGTAGCTTATCGCGTCTTCAACGTCGGCTTTGGTGAATATGAACGTACGAAGGCCCAAATTGACCATACCAACCGAGCCGATAACCGCAATGGCAAGGCCAACGAGGGTGAATAAATACAAATAAACGGTTCTGATAAAAGGATGTTTGTCCATATTAGTCTTAATTTATTTCGCGCAGGCCGATTTCAGCAAGGAGACGTCTTCAGGGGAGAGTTTCGGCTCCTGGGACTTTATCCTGGAATACATTATGGAATTTTCGGATTCGCCGTGAGGCAGACCCAAAGCATGCCCCATCTCGTGAGCAATAATTATCACGAGATCCCTATAATCATAGAATTGGTACACCTCTATGGCGCGCGAATCTCCTTCCGTCCGGTAAATACCGGTCACAAACTCCTCCCGGTCGGCGGAAATGCGGTTATACGAAGCGATGCCGGCGTTAAGCGATTCGGCAAAACGATTCATCATTCCCGCCACCATGTTTATCTGTCCGGCAAGTTCGTTATATGCGTAAACTTTGCCGTTTATGCCGTCCCCGAGCGCCTTAAACTCGGCGTCCTTCGCGCTTATTTGGGCGAACAGTATGTCTATTTCTTTTTTCTCGCGGGAGAGCTGTTCATATTCGTACGCCGGGGCTCCTCCTTGGGAATTCCAATAAATCACTTTTTCCTCGTACGCTTTCCTGCGTTTTTCATACAGATTGACCGTGATATAGAGGTCTTCTTCCATCAAAGAATGCCTTTCCTTGAGCAAATCTATTTCGCCAAGCATCGGCTCCATCCGGGCAGCGAGCTCCTGATACTCGCTCTTCATCGCTTCATATTTTTCTTCCGCCGAGGTGATGTTTTCCAGACGGCGTTTTAAGTCCAGCGTTTCCGCCTGGCGTTCGTCAAAGACGAGGCTGACAGACATAGCGTTTGACGACGCGGTCGCCTTGAAGATGTCTATGTCAGCGGTCGTTTCCCATATATCTTCCGCTTCCTTCACCGCTTTGGAGAACAGTTCTTTAGACACGCCGAATTCCGGGTCAATTCTTCCGATGACGTACGGTATTCCGCCGATAGAACACGACGAAATCTTTTCCGCCGAAGGGCTTACGATATTTTGGATGGCAGGAAGAGCGTCCTTCACTCCTCCCGGAAAGAAGAATTCCGTTATTTGGGGAAAGAAGGCAATAACCCCCACGATCAGCGCGAGCGCGAGAAGCGACGCGAGCCCAAGAACTATTCTTTTCACTACAGGCATATCTTATTGAATGATAGCCCCTTTGGGCGGTTTTTAGGAAACGAACCCTCCGGCTTGAAGATTCCAAAGCTTTCCGTAAAGGCTCTTTTTGTCGGAGATCAGTTTTTCGTGGGTTCCCTCCTCCGAAATATTGCCGTTTTCCATGACGATTATCCTGTCCATCTTGCGGATGGTGCTTAACCGGTGGGCGATGACGATAACCGTTTTGCCTTTCATTAGGCGTTCAAGCGCTTCCTGTATAAGCGATTCCGCTTCCGAGTCCAAGCTTGAGGTGGCTTCGTCCAGAACGAGTATGGGGGCGTTCCTGAGTATCGCCCTCGCTATCGCCACTCTCTGGCGTTCTCCTCCCGAGAGCTTGATTCCGCGTTCGCCGACGTAGGTGTTATATCCCTCGGAGAGCGAGGTGATGAATTCATGGCAGTTCGCCGCCTTGGCGGCTTCAACCACCTCTTCGTCGGTCGCTTCCGGATTGCCGTATTTGATGTTTTCAATCAAAGGCCGGTGGAAAAGAATCGGGTCCTGAGGAACAAGGCTGATGTTCCGCCAGAGGCTCTCCTGCGTCACTTTTGAGATATCCTGGCCGTCTATCGTTATTTTGCCGGAGGCGACGTCGTGCATGCGGAGCAGGAGTTTAGTGATAGTCGTTTTTCCGGCGCCGGACTTGCCCACGAAAGCGACTTTTTCTCCCGGTTTGATAACGAGGTTGAGCTTATTTATGACTTCCCTTCCGGGTTCGCCGTAATGGAAGACAACGCCGTCAAAAACTATTTCTCCCTTTTCGGCTTCAAGGTCTTTCGCTCCCGGAATGTCCTGAACTTCATGCGGAGCAATCAGCACCTCCGTCATGTCGTCGGCATCGGAGAGTGATTCATAGATTCTCCTGATAACCCTGCCGAAGCCCCAGATGCGCATAAAGATGTTCAAAAGATAAGACTGAATGAGCACAAAATCTCCGATGGTAAGCTCTCCTTTATTCCAGAGATTGATGGCGATAAACAAAATGCCGACCTCAAGAGAGCTCATGAGAACTCCCTGGACGGCGTCATATACGTTTCCCAGATTGAATGAGCGGTTCCTCGTTTTGCGAAGATCCTCATTGATGTTCGCGAATCCCTCAATTTCCCTGCCGGTTCCGTTCCAAAGCTTAACGTTCACATTGTTCGTGATGGTATCAGCGAGAAGCCCCGTCGTCGCCGTTTCTATTTCGGTGCATTTAAGGTCAACGCCGAGCTTATATTTGGCGAACAAAATACTGAGAATAAGGTAAACGGCAAGCCAGCCGAGAATGCCGGCGCCGATCACCATATTCATTTGGAACAAGACGACAAAAATAACGCCAACATTCACGATGAGCGGAACAAATTCCCAGAACACGCTGTCAGCGAACTCGTCAAAGGAGTGATAGAAGCTCCTGACCCGCTTAACAAGCGACCCGACAAAATTATTGCTGAAGAACCCGAACGAATGTCCGTGCAGATAGGCGAAAGCCTTATCGGAAAGCTCCGCCATGACTTTGTTTGAAAAATGAACCGCGGTGAAGGTGGATATCCTCCAAAAAACCCATTCAATTCCCTTTAGCGCGGCGACGGTTACGGCGATTGAGATGAGCGCCTTAGCTTCGGCGTTAGGCGAAGAAATAATATTAAAGAAGTCTTTGAGGAAAAGCGGAATGACGACTCCGGCGACGGAAGCGGCAATAACCGAAAATATCGTCGTGAAAAGCGACGGCTTGTGCTCCAGCGCGGCCTTGAAATAAATACCGAGAGTCTGTTTTGTGTGATTTGCCCGTTTTTCCATAAGCCAAGAATTAAACGTTTTAACCGGTAAAAGGTTACTAAATCTCCGCGAGTTCTTCGGGCGAAGAGATGACTCTCACCGCCCCCGCGGCAATTAGCGAAGGGGCCGAGTTGAATCCCCAAGAGACGCCTATGAACGGAATGCCGGCGGTTCTCGCCGCTTCTCCGTCCCGGGTTTCGTCGCCGACATAGACGGCTCCGGCGGAACCGAGCTTGTCCGCGACCTTTTTTATCATTTTTCCTTTTCCGAACAGGCCCTTCTCGCAGACAATATCCGTGAAAATACCATCCATGCCGTTCGCGGCAAGAAACTTATTTATGTTTTCTTTGGTGTTGGAGCTCACGAGACAGAGCGCCGTCCCCTTGTTCTTCAGGACGACAACCGCGTCTTTCACGCCCGATATCGGCCTAATCTCTTTGGTCTCGGCGAAAAATCTCCTGCCTTTGGAAATCAGGCCAGGCAGAGCAAAAACGGATATTTTGTTTTTTTTGAAAAAAGCTCTTGCTCCGTTTTCGCGGAAAAAGGCGATATCCGACTCGGTTAGCGGACCCCTGCCGATGGTTTCCGCCGTTTTATTAACGGCATCCAAAATGGCGCCGGAGGTGTCCCCCAGGGTTCCGTCAAAATCCAAGATAACGGCGCGAAATGCCATGACACTTAAAAGGATAGCTCTTTGGCCGGTTTTTTGACTAGCGACACCGGCGTCATGTATATATAGATGTATGCGGCTCGTCCCCTACCAGGAAATACTGAACGAAAAGCTTAAGCGACAGCAGTCAATCAAAGGCCTGCAGTTCCACGCTTCCGGACACTGCGTCCATGTCGGTAAAATCTCTCCGGGCTGCCGCGGATGTTACACGCCGGAAGTCTCCATGGGGGTCCAAGTCGGAACCCAGTGCATGTGCAAGTGCCCGTACTGCTATTACGACCCGGCCCGCCGGGAAAACACTCAGTTTGAGATAGATCAGATGCTCACGGACACGTTCCAAAAATCCCTTAATCCGGGCTGGAAGCCGATAGTCATCGCCCTGCAGAGCACGGGAGAAACCCTGCTCTACATGAATCAACTGGAAAAGTTCGTGAAAATAATAAGGGAACAGGAGGAGAGAAAAGGCATTAACACCTATCTCTTCGTTTACTCAAACGGCATATTGGCGAACGAGGAAAATCTCGCGAGACTCAAGGACTGGGGCGTCCAGGAAATAAGATTCCATTTGGCGGCAAGCAATTTCTCGGAAGACGTTTTCAAGAACCTGGAAAACACCGTTAAGAAGGGAATTACCGGAACGGTGGAGCTGCCGTCTCTCCCCCACTATCGCGACAAGCTGTTTGAAATAATGCCCCGCATGGATGCGATAGGCGTAAAGCACTTTGATCTCGTGGAGTGCCAGGTGACTAACTTCAATTATTCGTCCTTGAACGCCATGTTCCCGAACGGAAGAATATATCAGGACTACTTCATCCATTTTTACGACGAGGGAATGGTTTACGACATCATTGAGGAAACCTTGAACAAAGGGTATAAGTTCTCGGTGATAGACTGCAATTCCGGCGTGGAACGCTGCCGCCACGGTCCCGGCAAATACGTCGCCTTTGATATGAACTCCATAGACGGGATGTGCGCCGACTGGGAATATTACCGGAGTCCGAACATAGTCGTTGACCCGCCGAAGTACACCACTAAGTAAGCTTTTTAAACCGCCTCGGCGCCAGCCGGGCGGTTTTTGGTTGACAACGACATCTGTGTGTTTTATTATCCGCCAATCTTTGAAAAGGAGGAATAAGACTGATGAGGCTTAAGAAGCAGATCGGAAAGAAATGGCTTGTTTATTCATTCAGCGCCACGGGCAATAAAATGAATTCCCTCCCGGATTTTGAAAACTGGTTTCAGGTTCAGACCCCGCTCGGCAATACGATGCACGTAAAAAAAAGGAGATATCGGGCTTACCGTTTCGCAGGGAACACACACGATTATCGCGAGCATCTCGGAAACCATGGCGGAATCCGACGCCAAGATTGACAGGCTCATCAAAGACCTGGGCGCGATTGAGATGCCGGTCCCGATGGGCGTGAAAAAGAATTTGATGTCCGTCATCGCAATAGCGAACAGAGCCGAAAATCCGGAAGAGTTTTTCCAGAGCATTTTCGGTTAAAACAAAACCGCCCGGCTAATGCCGAGGCGGTTTTTTCTTTTTTATTCCGCCGTTTCCCCGGTGATGATGGTCGCGTTTATATAGGGAAGGGTTTTTCTGAATCCCGGTCCGTTAATGGCGTTGTCGTCCGAAAACACCCTGATGACTCCCTTCTTCCCCGCTCCGAAGATGGTTCCCAATTCTTCAAGCGATTTTTCAATTGACCACATCTTATTGGTGAACTCAAAAGCCCTCCTGCGGTTTATTCCTTTGGCGTCAAGTCCGTTCGCGTCCAAACCGGCGACGATCTCATTGAACTTTTGGACGGAATCCGCCGTGATGCAGTTCACGAATTGTTCGTGCTCCTTACCGGATGATTCAAGCGTCACCGGAATGCATCCGTTCGCGAGCGCTTCGCCGGCGACGAGAGTAATGCATTCGGTCGTGGAGGGAACGAGCAGGTATTTTGTTTTCCGGAAATATTCTTCAATCTGACCGACGTTCGCGTCCCTGAATCCGACTTTTGCGATTGAGTCCGGAGAGTATCCTTCGTCCACGCGGTTCGTGATAACGTAATCAAGCTTGATGCCGTTTTCTTCCATAAATTTTTTGACGTCCGGATGGAACTTCTCCTTACACCATCTTCCGACAGAGCCAAATTTGTACGGACGGTCTTCGCTGAATTCGGTCTTTTTGTGGGCGTACGGATAGGTCACCGGGAACAGGACTCCTTCTCCGCTCCCTCCATTCTGAACTCCAAGGAACTTATATTGATGCAGATAGTTAAGGCTCAGCTGCTTGCAGAACGGCGGAAGAGCGGTTCCATCATGTGAAATATTAAAAATATTGTCCGCCGGCTGTTTTATCATCCGGTCAAAAGATTCTTTTTGGGCGGCGTTCAAAACAACCACGTCATAATCGCCGATTATCCCGGATATCTTCAGTTCCTGTTCGTTGGCGCATTGGGTGTTCCATAAATCAAGCTCGTGTCCGAGTTTCTTAAGAAGAAGCAGGAAGACATAGCCCACCTGCTCTATTCCCGAGCCGTAAGTCGGATTTTGGAAGAGAATCTTCATTGCCTCCGCATTTTACACGGAGCGCTTGCCTTACCGCAATTTAAGGGGTATAAAACGGACAGAAACCGTTGACAATCCAATAAGAAAGTGAGGTTTATGTTATGAAGCTGACTGTTCCAAATTGCCTGACGCTGTTCCGGCTGCTGCTCGTGCCGGTTGTCGCGGTCGTTTTTCTCTCGGGAAACGCTGGCGTCGCTTTAATCCTGTTTATCGTTGCCGGAGCGACCGATCTGCTTGACGGATATATAGCGCGAAAAACGAACACCGCGACGCACTTCGGCCAGGTTGCCGATCCACTCGCTGATAAACTGATGACTATCGTCACGCTTGTCACTCTCTCAATCGCCGGCAATCTGCCATGGCACTTCTTCGCGATTTACGTTGTCAAAGAAGGAATACTGCTCGCCGGAAGCATCAGCGTCCTCGTCGGAAATCTTTCCGGACAGATGAAAGGAGTGGAGGTAAAAGCCCAACTCGTCGGTAAAATCGCCGCCGCGCTGGCATTCACGGGAATCGCTCTTTCCTTTTTTCCGAAAGCGACTTATCCCTGGAATGAGATAATCCTTTGGGCGGGAATTGTCGCCGGAATCGTCACTATCATCCGTTATGTCGGTTACGCGAGAAAATTCAAAGATGTCTGAAAAAGACACCCGCTATTCCGGGTGTCTTTTTTTAATCCGATAAATATCGTTCAAGGAATGACACCGTCTTTGCCCACGCGTCTTCGGCTTCGGCTGGATGATAATTATCCCCGCTTGGGTTCGCAAAGGCATGGGCGACGCCCGGGTAAACATATATCTCATTTTGGATGCCGAGCAAATCCAGGGCGGATTCAAATTCACGGACTGAAGAAACCGGAATGGATGAATCCTCTCCCCCGAAGATTCCCAATACCGGCCAGTTTATCGCCTTTAGCTTTTCCGCGTCTGTTTCCAGCTGCCCGTAATAAAGGACTGTCGCATCCAAATCAATTCCCGAGAGCGCGAGCTCAAGGGACTTTCCGCCGCCGAAGCACCACCCGAGGGAAGCGATCTTGGTCGCTCCCCTGCTCCGCAAGTAGTCGGCGGCAACTTCCATATTTTGAAGCGCTTCTTCCTTGACCACTTTGCCCATCAGCTCTCTCGCCTTTTCCGGAGTGCTGGCCACTTCGCCTTTAAATAAATCTACGGCGAGAACGATATATCCTTCTTTCGCCAGTTCGCGGGCCTGATTCTTGATGCCGCCGTTCAGCCCCCACCACTCATGGATCATTATCACGCCCGGATATTTCCCACCCATCGCCGGATAGGCTAAAAATCCGTCAGCCGGACCGTAGTATTTCACCGGCTCCGAAAAAACCATCACTCCCTTTTCTTTTTCTCCAGCCGTCCAGTTTTTCAGGAAAAAAAATGACGCCGCCGCCAGAAAGACAACCGACGCCGAAACGGCAATTATCATCCTTATTGGCGGCTTCTTTTTAATAGCCATTATTTAATTATACAAACCGATTAAAACGCGCGGAGAGGGTCCGATTCCATTATGTCTTCCACTTCTTCAAATCCTTCAGGGAAGGCAAAGTTGTATCTTGCCGGCAGGGCAAAAACATAATTCTCGTTCCGCCCGAGTTCGCTTGGTGGAATCGGAGCGGCGCCGACACTAAGCTCTTCGGCTGTTATTTCGTTCCATTGGACGGGAGTAAACACCATTATCGGAATATCCTGCCTTGGTGATTCCTCCGTCCAGGCCGGATGCCTTATTGAAATCAAGGCCCCCGATTCAATGTGGCTTTCTCCGGTTAAGGGATACCCTTGCCACGATTCTCTTAGAATGGAATATCCGGTCCATCCGGCCGGCAGATTGAAACTGAAGCCGAACTCCTCGTTTACATAAACTATCGGCTCCGGTTCCGGATTTATCGTGATTCCGCTTATTAGCCATTTGCCGGAAACTTTTACCATCTTAATGTCGGCTGCATAGAAGATACCCGTTTCTCCGGCGCTTGCCGCGGTCGCGACCCTCGCTCCGAAAGATATGGAATCGGGTCCGATGGCGGCGTCCCATATTTCAATCTTTTCCGGCCACGGACTTGAGACAAGCCTGCCGGGAGCCGAAGCCGGTTCCGCGATCCAGGCGGACAGCAATTCCGGAACGACAAAATCTTTGTAATTTTCCTCTATCTCCCTTTTTAGTTCGTCTTCGGGAGCGAGGAGAGAAACGTTCTTAAGGCGGGAGCCAAATTCGGAGACAATCGCTTCCGCTTCTTTAAGCGATTTTTCGGATGCTTTTCCTGCCGTGTATTTGACGGCCCAAAATGAGAGCCCGCAAACGGCGGCAACGCCAAGCGTAATGGCGATTATCTTCCAGATTTTCATACCGGTTCATTATAGAACAAAAAATCAGGGAATTAACCCCGACTTTTTGAAAAATAAATTCAGATCCTTACTCTCCCGGACAAGGAGCGAACTCGCAGTCCGGACCCTGCCTGCCGACAAATGAACCGTCAGGACAGGCTTTGGCGTCCATCGTGCAGAAAACGGCGCCTTCTTCGGCCCGGACTCCGCAGTTGGTCCAATCGGAAGATACTTCTCCGTTTTCGTAAATGGTCGCTTCGTCTCCCTTATTCCAGAACACGAGCGATTCGTCTTTGGTCGCATAGCGCGCTCCGGAGGCGGAGATGGTTTGCAGAAGCTCGTAAGCGATACCATTGCTGAACACGGCTCTCGCCGTTCCGGTCGGCACCGGCGGTTCTCCCGGTTCAACGGGAATCTCTTCTCCCTCAAAGAAAGCAACATCAATCGTCTTTCCGTTATCGCAGGTGAAAAGCGCCTTGGCTGTCAGCTCGCCTTCCTCGGTCAATTCATCCGGAGTTTCGGCCGGAACCGCGGACCTGTTCGCGAAGTACAGCGCGGCCGCAAGCGCGATAGCGAGAACGGCGATAGCGGAGAAAATTATCTTTTTATTCATTGTCGTTATTGGGATTGGTTCAAGATCAGGGTTCCGGAATCTCCCGAGAGAGTCAGCGTTTCGCCGGACAAGGTGACGGAAGCGCCGACATCAAAGAGATTTTTAACGGCGTCTTCAATATCCATTATCCCCTCGGGACCTATGCAGAACATCTCGGTGGCGGCCAGGATGCCGGATATTTTGCCGTCCATCAAAGAAACTCCCCCAAACATTGAATTGCATACTTTGGCGTAAACTCCTCCGTCTCTGAATTCCATAGTGTAATTGGCGCCTTCGGGGACATCCGTTCCGTCAAACGAAGCGATTTTAAATGACTTTCCGTCCAAGTCTGAATATCCGATTGTTCCCTCCGCGGCCGCGCCGGTCGCGGCGAGAACCAAGTCGGCGTTCCCGATGGGATTCCCGTTATCCAAAAACGGAACAACCGAATCGGTAATCCACCTAAGCTCGTTCGCCACGTAAATGCGCGAGAACACGGCATAAGAACGGTCCGGCTTTATCAGCGCCGGATCATAATCCACGACAAAGCCAATCGGAACATTTTCGCCCCGGGTAACTATGCTTACGCCGGCGATCGGGTCCGTCTCGGCATCTTCCCTTGAGACATCCCTTATCTGCACCTCAATGAGGCTGCCCTCGGGCAGGGCGATTTTTTCGCGGTATGTGACCGTTCCGGAGAGCGTCGCGACCCGTGTTTCTTCAGCCGGCGCGAACGGTTTCCAAAAAACCATCGCGTACACGGCGATGCCGACGATGATAATCGCCGCGGCAACTCCCCAAATGATCTTTTTGTTCATTTGTTTTATTTTTGTTTTTAATGAAACCTTTATCCAATTGTACAACAGGTTTCACGCCGCGCCGCGCGGGAAAACCGCTATGAGAGCCTTTTGGCTTTAAGGCGAAGGGAGTTGCTCACAACCGATACGCTTGATACCGCCATCGCGAGTCCGGCAAACATCGGATTCAAGACCACGCCGAAAAAAGGATAAAACAGCCCGGCGGCGAGAGGAATGCCTATCACGTTGTATATGAACGCCCAGAAAAGATTTTGTTTGACTGTCCTCATCGTCGCGCGCGACAAATCAATCGCTTCCGCGAGCTTGGCGATGTCTCCATGAAGAAGCGTGATGCCGGCAGACTCAATGGCAACGTCCGTTCCGGTCGCCATGGCGATTCCCGCGTCGGCTTCGGCGAGAGCGATTGCGTCGTTTATGCCGTCACCCGCCATCGCCACTTTTCTTCCTTCCGACTTAAGCTCTTTTATCTTTTCCGCTTTCTCCGCCGGCAGAACATCGGCGAATATCTCGTCCACTCCCGCTTCGTTGCCGATGCGTTTGGCGGTCAGAGGATTGTCTCCCGTAAGCATTATCGTTTTAATCCCCTTCTTTTTAAGTTTGGCTATCGCTTCTTTTGCTCCGGGTTTCAGGGCGTCGCTTAAAGCGATAAGCCCGATTTTTTTGCCGTCCGCCTCCACGACGACAACCGTTTTTCCTTCGCTCCGCAGAGCGAATAATTCTTTGTCATCAGCTTCCTTTTCCGGCTTATGTATGTAAATTTCTCTCCCCTTAACTTTGGCCTTGATGCCGACGCCTTCAAGCGCCGTGAATTCTTCCGCTTCGGCGATGGAAACGTTTCTCCTAACCGCCTCCTGAACGATTGCGGAAGCGAGCGGGTGTTCCGACATTTTTTCGGCGCTTCCGGCAAGTTTCGCGATGTCTTCTTCGGCGAACGACCCGTCAAGCGAAACGATGTCCGTCACTTCGGGTTTTCCCTTGGTTATGGTTCCGGTTTTATCCAGCACCACCGTGTCCACTCCGGAGAGCCTTTCAAGGCTTTCGGCGTTTTTAACGAGTATTCCGTATTCCGCTCCCTTTCCCACGCCGACGATAATGGCGGTCGGAGTGGCGAGACCTAGAGCGCACGGGCAGGCAATAACGAGCACCCCGACAAGAGACAATATGGCATAAGAAACGGCTCCCGAAAATCCGAGCGCCGGAATTCCGAATATCATCCATAAGGCGACGGACAAGGCGGCGATAACGAGTACCGTCGGAACGAAGACGCCGGATATTTTGTCCGCCAGCGCCTGAATGGGCGCTTTTGAACCCTGAGCTTCTTCAACCATCGCGATGATTCTCGCAAGCATCGTGTCTCTGCCGACTTTGGACGCCCTGAATTTAAAACTTCCCTGTTTATTGATCGTTCCTCCGACAACCGTGTCGCCCGGCGCTTTGTCAGACGGTAAAGGTTCTCCGGTAACCATTGATTCGTCAACAGACGTTTTTCCCTCCGTTATCACGCCGTCAACCGGAATTTTGGTTCCGGGCTTCACGATGACAATGTCGCCGACGACGACCTCGCCAAGCGGAATTTCCGTTTCCATTCCGCCGCGAAGCACGAGGGCGGTTTTCGCCTGGAGTCCCAAAAGCTTTTCAATAGCCTCTCCGATTTTGAGCTTTGATTTCGCTTCCAGATATTTTCCAAGAGCCACAAAGCCGATGATGACGATAACGGCGTCAAAATAAGTTTCTTCCGACAGGGACAAAATCTCCGTCAGTTTCGGGAAAAGAGTGATGGCCGAGCTGTAAACATAGGCGGTGAAAGTTCCGATCCCGATAAGAGTATCCATGTTCGCCGCTCTGTATTTAATGAATCTCACGATTCCCATGAGAAACGGCTTTCCTATCCAAAAAATAATGAATGAAGAAACGACGAAGAATACGGCGTTTATGATCGCAATCGGCGCCATGGGCGCCGGGACCGACGGAATAAGCTCGGCGGTGATATTCCACGCCATAAAAAATAAAAACAATAAGAGAGGCGGAAAAAGCGAAAATGGTTTTTGTTTTTTGTTTTTTGAGCTCTTCTTCCTTCTGTTTTTTACTCATACCCATGCCGAGATGTTCGGCATGGTCCATTCCCTTCATTTCGCTTTCCATCCCGGGGACCGGTTCGCCGTTCCCGGACATTGAATAACCGAGCTTTCCGATTTCATTATTCATTCTTTCAAGCGACACTTTTTCCGTGTCGTATTCCACCGCCGCTTTTTCCGTCGCGAAATTGATGTCGGCTTTATGGACTCCTTCCATCTTCTCAAGGCGGTCCTTGATAATCACGGCGCAGCTCGCGCAGTGCATTCCTTTGATTTCAAATTTTTTGTTTTCCATTTTATTTTAGTTGACCACTTTAACCGTTCCTCTCGGAACGCCCATGGCGCAGGTTATCTGGTATTCGCCGGCCTTTTTAGGAATGAATTCCATAACAAGGGTTTTGCCTTTAACGAAAGCAAGCGGCTTGTTCCATAATCCCGGGATCATTATGGTGCTCATGCAGCCGTAACTCGTATCGCGGACCTCTATTTCAATTCTAACCAATTTGCCCGCTTTTACGGTGATGGTGTCCGGGTTGATGTCTGTTTTGTTCGTGTAAATCATTTTTATAGTCTCGGCGTTTTTTGACGGCGGCGGGACTTCCGTTCTGGTTTCTTCCCGTCGGCCGGCGAGTTCGCCGAAATACCTGGTTATTCCAAACTGAAAATTAAGATTGTAAGCGACGAAAAAACGATAAGCGCTCCGGCAACCTTCATAAACGCTTCCGAAACCTTGTGGTTGCTTAACAGCCTTGAGCTATAGAAGCCAATAAAGAGCAACGGAACGGCGGTACCGAGAACGAAGAGTCCTATTATGGCGGCGCCCTTTAAAGGGCTTCCGGACAGTACGGCGAATCCTTCCGCGACGAGAGTGAATCCGCAAGGCAAAAGAAACGTCAAAAAACCGGCGGAAAACGGTTCGGTAGAACTTAGCTTGCCTTTGCGTTCAACAAAGCGTGAAAAACTTTTAGGTAGAGATATTCGGAGCCGGTTAAACCGCTCTATTCCCATCATCTGGAGCGCCACAACAAGCATCACCGCGGAAACGGCGACAATCACGACGGAGGCGACAACGGGAGACACTTTCACCCGCTCACCCAGAACGCCGAGCAAGGCGCCAAGCGCCGAAAAAAGAAACAAGCCGGCCGGCATTGAACAGAAAGTGAGGTTTCATTTTATCGGTTCCGTTCCGGTCTCCGAATTCTTTGAGCCAGCGCTTGGAGAGAGAAAGAACCAACCCGCCAACCAGCGCGGCGCAGCTTGAAATTCCGGCGATAAGCCCGAACACAAAGAATGCGGGCAGGGCGCTCTCCGAAGAAACACTGATGAGCGATGAAAATCCAAGCTCGGTTATCAAAAGAAAAGCGCCGATTGAAGCAAGAACGGCGACGGCGATTTTCCAAAACTCTTTTTTGTTTTGCTTGAACGGCGTTTCGGAAAACTCGTATCCCATTTTGCCGAACTTTTCATTAAGCTTTTTCGTTCCCGGCTTCTCTTCGTCGTAGCCGATACTCACCTCGCCCTTCGCGATAGAAGCGTCGGCAAACTTAACGCCAGGGACGGAAAGCAGTTCTTTTTCAATGACTATCTCGCAGGAAGCGCAATGCATCCCTTTAACGTAGTACGCGTGTTTTAGCATGAGGTTATACCTGGGGTATAGGTATATATTACACCCGGGTTCGCGGACGTCAAACAAAAAGCCGCCCGATTATTTTTCGGGCGGCGGCGCGTCATGATATGACGCGGTCAAGGAGATAGTTTATTCCGTCAACGCAAGGTTCGGCGACAAAAGTTTCGTCGCCATAACGCTCGCAAATCACGGGCTTTGCCGTCGGCAAGCTTGAACGGATCCATACGCCGTGTTTTTCGCACAGAGCCTCGAGCTCAGTAAGAAAGTCCATAATCTTTGAATGCATTGTCTTGGCTTTCCAGGGCAATTCCGGCCAGACCAGCTGCGCCTTACAGAGGTAAAACTCTGTTTTGTCATCCGTTACCGTGCCGGAAGCGAGAAGCTTGTCCTCGGTGATATCCGTCACGATTTTACGGCCGCTCCCTTTAAAAGGTTTAATGAATTCATCCGGGGACACTTCTCCCCTGCCGTCAAAGATTCTCCCGTCAGGAAGCAATACTCCGGTATGGACGATATCCCCGTTGTCATCAACACCGACAAGTTTACAGTCAATGTTCCGATACAGCGCCAGAGCAAAGTCATAACAATTGCCGTATATGGACGAGGCAAGCACATCCTTCACCATCTCCGTCGCCTGGTCATCCATTTTCTTGATTTCAGCCACAAAACCACTCCTTTAATGTTTTTTTAGAACTCCGCGGAGAATAAAACGAAAACAGAGTTGTGTCAATTAAGACGCCAAATCATCAAATTCAAATAAGAGGCGAAACCGACCCAGGCCAAATACGGAATGAGAAGCCAAGCGGCCGCTCTTGAGACGCGGCGAAAAAGAACGATAGTGAGAATGATGGCCGCCAAGAGAAAGATAATTTCGGCGAAAGCCCATCCGGGAAGGCGCAAGCCGAAAAATATCGCGGACCAGGCGACGTTCAGTAAAAATTGCAAGAAAAAAGCGAAAAGAGCGGCTCTTACTTTTTTCAGGGAAGTTTTCTCCCTCCAAACCAAAAACAGCGCCACGCCCATCAGTGCGAAGAGAGCCGTCCAAACGGGAGCGAAAATCCAATTCGGAGGAGCGAGGTCCGGTTTTGCGAGATTCGCGTACCACTCCGGTATCGCCGGAGTGGTAAACAGCGATCCTGAGGCTCCGACGGCTTCGCAGGCAAGAATGGAAACCGCGAGCCTCCAGTCCATAAATTTCTTCATAATGATAATTATATCACTCTTTCCGGCAAGGGATGGTGGTAAAATACGATAATGAAGTTTTTATCCCGCTATAGAGCGGACGCGATCCTGGCCTCTTTCCTGCTTGGAGTTCTCGCGCTGCACGCCTATTACTCTTTTTTGGGACGCGCGGATAACCGGATGATCATCGCGGCAGCCGTTATCGGATTTATTCCGGTCTTGTGGAGCGTATTCAAATCCTTCCGCGAGCGGGAATGGGCGCCGATGGACTTGCTCGCCTCGGTGGCGCTTGTTTTTTCGCTCATAAGCCGGGAATGGGCGTCCGCGGTGTTCATAGAATTAATGCTCGCCTCGGCAAGGATATTGGCCGATATTACGCGCGACCGCACCGAGAAAAGCATTCGGGGTCTTTTAAAGCTGCGTCCGGAGACCGCCAAAGTGGAACGCGGAACGAAAATAGAACAGGTTCGGATTGAAGACGTCGCTGTCGGCGACACCATACTACTCGGCATAGGAGAACGCGTTCCGGTGGACGGAATCGTCTTATCAGGTTCGGCGGCGGTTGACGAGTCGTCGTTGACCGGAGAGTCCCTCCCCGTGGACAAAAGCCAAGGGAACAAAGTGATGAGCTCCACCCTTGTCCAATCCGGCAGTTTGCGCATCAGGGCAACGCATGTCGGAAAGGATACAACCCTTGAGCGGATAATAAGACTCGTTGAGTCGGCGCGAGAGGAAAAACCGAGCGCCCAAACCCTCGGCGAAAAGTTCGGAAAGATATACCTCATTTCCGTGTTCGCCGGGTCGTTCATCGCCTACGCGCTTACGGGCAACATGGCTCTTGTCCTTTCCATCGTGCTTGTCGTCTGCGCCGACGACGTGGCGATAGCGATACCGATAGCCTACTTACGCGCCATTAATTTCGCGGCAGGAATGGGAGTGATAATCAAAGGCTCCAAACACCTGGAATCGTTCGGGCAGACCAAAACGCTAGTATTTGATAAAACAGGGACGCTAACAACCGGCTCCCTTGAAATTACCCGGGTTTTCGCCGTTCCGGGAATTTCCGAAACCCAGGTTATTGAGGCGGCGGCGCTCGCGGAATCTCAGTCATCGCATCCTTTCGCGAAGGCCGTCATCGCCCGCGCCAGGGCGAAAAAAATACCGGAAGCCATTCCCGATTCGGCGGAAGAAAAGGGAGGGAAGGGAATATCGGCAAAGAAAGGTAAAGACTCTTTCGCCGTCGGAAGGAGAGTTTTTATGGAGGAATTGGGAATAGAATTGCCCGGAGAAGCGGCGGGAGAAGCGGATAAAGAAGCCTCTAAAGGGAGAAGTGTTCTGTTCGTGGCAAAAAACGGGAAGATAATCGGATTCGCGGCGGCGGCGGACAGAATAAAAGAAAATGCCGCTTCCGCCATATCGGACCTGCGCTCGCTCGGAATTGAAAAGATAGTCATGCTTACCGGGGACAATGCCCGGGTGGCGGAAGCGATAGCGAAAGAACTTTCCATTGACGAATGGCGGTCTGACCTGATGCCGGAAGACAAGGTGGAGGCTATTCGCCAGCTTGGGAGGGAGGGCCCTGTCGCGATGGTCGGAGACGGAGTGAACGACGCCGCGGCTCTCGCCGCAGCGAACGTCGGCATAGCAATGGGAGGATTGGGTTCGGAAGGAACGATAGATTCCGCGCAAATAGTCCTGATGAGGGATGACCTGTCCGTCCTGCCGGAAACCATAAGGATAGCAAAGCTGGTTCGCCGCATATCGGTTCAGGATTTCTGGATATGGGGAGCCACCAACGCCGTCGGTCTGACGCTCGTCCTTACGGGGACGATGGGAATCACCGGAGCTGCGGCTTACAATTTTCTTTCAGACTTTTTGCCTTTATTCAATTCAGCCAGGATGAAAACGAGGAGCGCGAGACGGGTCAAATAACGGAAAGCTCCCTTAGTTTTCCGACGGCCACGGAAGCAAACTTATCCAAGTCGTTCTCGGTCAGTTTGTATTTAATCGTATCTTTAACTTCCGGTTTCGGCTCTTGAGGCAGGAGGCTCGCGACATACATGTCAACCAGGGCCTTCGGTTCGCGTCCGGTTTTTTCTTTAAGCTCGGCGGCAATTCCGGTATTCGGACCCATGGCTCCGCCCGCCACCGACACGAAAGCGAAAGGAATAGAGATTGTTTTTAGACAATCCAGATAAGGAACGAGCGGGAGCGCGATTTTTCCCATCCAGACCGGACCCATAAGTATCGCAAGGTCGCAGTCCGTAAGGGCCTCCTCCGGTTTTGGATTTACTTTCGCCGTTTTACGCTTGAGTAGTTGGTCAAGCGATATGGTAAACCAAGTCCTCTTTCTCAGTTCTTTTATCTCAACGGTTTCCGCTCCGATTTCTCCGGCAATTATTTTCGCGAGCTTCGCGTTATTCCCGGATAAGGAATAATAAAACACCTTTATCTTCATGGTATAAAGGTAGCATGCGCTTGGTTATACAGGCTAATCGGACTCTATAGATTTCTCAAAACGCTTTAAAATTTCCCGTTCAAGCGAATAAAGCTTTTGGACGCCGTTCTCCAATAGAAAATAATGGCGGATATAAAAGACCGAAAGGATCAGGGATATAACGGCAATAACGAGGAGCCAGAGATTCATCAAAATGAGCCCGGATACGGCGAAAGCGATAAGGACGGCGCCGAAGAAAAACGTAACCAGCAGATGGATCAGGCGCTCATGCTGGAAAAAGCCGATCTGCATGAGATTGTATTCGCTAAGCGCTTGCCAATCGTATCCGTCTCCGTTCTTTTCCAAAGCGTCGGAAACAAACGCCTTGTGATCCCTTAAACTTTTTTCCATTACCTTAAGTTTAAGACATTAACCGCCTTCTCCGCCATCATGAGTTCCTCGTTGGTCTTTATCGCGAGTTTTTTCACGCCTCTAAGCATTTCCATGCCTTTTAAAACGGACTCTCTTGTTTCCGGCCGGCCGGAACCGATGCCTCCCGTGAATATCACGGCATCCACCTTTCCAAGCACGCCCATATATGAACCTATGTATTTTCTGATGCGTAAACGAACATATCAAACGCCAAGCGGCTTTTATGCTCGTCTTTCGCCGCCGCATCCAGTATGTCCCTGAAGCCCGCTCCGTCTTTGGTGTCGGGAAACTCCCTGACTGTCCAACCGACTGGCACGCTGACGCCGTATCCAAGCTTTTCGTTTACGTACGTTCCGGTTTCTTGCCATATTACTTCCTCGGGTTTCAATACGGTAAACCACAGAACAACGCCGGCGACCACGAGAACCGCTACGGCGATTGCCGCCGGAATGATGAATTTCTTCATTGAGTCACCGCTTGTTTGTCTTTATGGAAAACGGCAACGGCGATGTTCGTAAGCGCCGCGGCGGAACCCAGAATGATAAGCGTCCAGCCTATCCAGTGGATTTTCGCCGGCTGAATTTCGCCTGGTTCGTTGAGGTCGTAAAAAACATAAATATTCCCGCCAACTTTCATCAATTGGGTGTGGTAATCCATTCCCCGGCGGCGCGTCATGTTGCCAAAAGTGTATTCAACAACAGTGGTTAAATTATCCCCATCCCGCCTAATGTCCGCGATCACGGCTTTGGTCATCGCGAAGCCTTCTCTTGAACCGGGATACCAAAAGTTGAAAGCGATTCCGCCGGCAACAAATAAAATGGAAATAACGGCGAGAACCAAACCGAGTTTTTTCATAGCCTTTCATTAATATTACCAAAACAGAGACGGAAATAATAAAAAACCGCCTCCGTCATTTGACGAGTGGGCGGCTTTTAAAAGATAGGATTACTTTCTTGGTCCGGTGCAGGGCTTGGTGAGTCCCCCGTTCGGTCCGAGATCCGTGAGGCGAAGAGGGTCGTCGGTTTCACCGCAGTCGTCGCAGATGAAATCAAATCGCGAAGCGTCGGACATGCGAACGTTTTTATGGCTCGGGTGGATTCCCTTCGGTTTATCCTTGTCAGCGTCGGCCTTTTTGCACATTTCCATTCTCCTTTCCTGTTTTGTTCGAGTGCTCAGTCAGTAATAAACCAGACAGGTCTCTTTTGTCCAGCGGAGACAGAAGGAATCATTCTTTGGGTTTACGCGGCGGAACGTTTACTTGTTTTGGCCGCGCCGTAACCACTCATAAGATAAAGGAATCCAGGGATGGCTGGCGCGAGCAGATTGACGCTCATATTGGCCTCCGTGAAAATCCCGACAACGAACCCCACCGCTATGGATAAGATGATAAGCCACCCTCCGACCCTCGGATATTTCCAACCAAGAGCAAGGCCAATGAAGATGAGCGGCGCCATGGAGAGGGCGACGTTTTCCCAGAGGGAATAATCGGGTTTGACGAACGGAAGAGGGTTGCCGTATCCGAAATAGAAAGGCAGGGCGAAAACCAGTACGCCCAAGGCGAGTATTCTCGCGGCCCACTTGGTCATTTTCATATGGGTTAATTTTACCACTTAGGGCAGCGGCGGCGCGTGAATATTCCCTCCGCCGCGTGTTAGACTTTCCCGTATGGAGCCGAAACCCCTTTCCCTGGATAAGGTACAGCAACTCGCCGTGGATATCCAAAAAGTGGAACGAAACCACTGCATCCCCGGAACCGACAGACCCGAAAATGTGGCGGAACATTCTTTTTCGGTGGCAATGCTCTGCTGGAGGATTTTTGATGCCGTTAATCCGCCGCTCGATTTTTCCAAAATAATGAAATACGCCTTAGCTCACGACCTTTCGGAAAGGGGCCTTAAAGCCGACACGAACACATACGCCAACAAGGAGGAAAGAGCGAAGAAAAAGGAGTACGAGGCGGAGGAGCTTGAAAAGATAAGCGCCGAGCTCTCCGATTTCAAAGGCTTGGTGGAAGCCGCCAACAATTACGAGACCTTGGATGAAGAGGCCTTGTTCGTCTGGAGCGTAGACAAAATGCAGGCGGTTATTTTGGGAGAAATGGACGATTGGAGGCCTTATGAGTCTTATGGCGTAACTTACGGGCAGTTTTGCGAAAAGATGGAGCAGTTCATATCGGCAAGTTCCCCTTTCGTGAAAGACGTTTTAAGAGAGGTCTTTGAAAGCGCCCGAAAGACTTATTACGACAATCCGGACAGGATAGTATAAAAAACCGCCACGCGCTTTAGGCGGATGGCGGTGTTTAAAATCACGAAAAGTAAAAAGGTTGCCAGGAAACAAACCATAGTACGGCGAAGAGCGCCGCGAAGCTCATGCCGTCAAAGCGGTCAAGCACTCCTCCGTGCCCTCCCAGGATTTTGCCGAAATCTTTGATACCGGCTTTACGCTTTAACCAAGAAGCATAAAGGTCTCCGACAACAGCGAACGGCCCGCAAAATATCCCAAGGATCAGGGCATCGCCTATCGGGAATCCGGGACAGAACCACTCCTTAACGGCAAACCATACCCCGCAAACAAAGAGCGGCGTCGCAATAAGCTGGGCAACGAGCCCGGCAATTGTTTTGCCGGGACTTATCGCCAGGCACAGTTTTCTTTTCCCGAATCTTTTGCCGATGATGAGCGCGGCAATATCTCCCGCGGCCACTCCCCCGACAACAAAAATGATGCACGACTGGATGAGAGGCTTTTCCGCCGCCGTTCCATACGTCCCAAGAAGGCATAAGGCAGCAAGAGCAAACATCGGGATACCGGGGTATACGGCGGCCAAGAGCGTAGACATAAGGCGCCTCCAGTTCAGTAACCCGAGAAGCACGGCGAGAAAACACAGAGCTATCGTCAACAGGGGTAAATCAAGCGGTCCATAAGCGATCCAGAGAACGAACAAGACAGGCGGAATAAGACAGATAACTAAATAAGGTTTGGCGATCACCTTTTCGTAAACCGCCTTCATTTCCATTTGAGCCACGATTCCCAGAACGACAAACGCGATTCCCAGCCAGAACGAGTCAAGCCAGACGATGACTGCCGCGAGCGCGAGCATTATGAGCGCCGGAACGACTCTGTTAAGGGATAAGGCCTTGTTTTTGGCTTCCATTACAACCAACCCTCCTTTTTAAAATAACTGTTTAATGTCAAAAAGCCGGCGGCCTTCAACACCGGCTTTTTAGCACGTAATCACGTGTTAAATCAAACGCTTAAAACGGATAAAACAACTATGCCCAAAACGGTTATAAGTATCCCGATAAGCTGTTGTTTGTTAAGTCTGTCCTTGAAAACAAATCTGGAAAGGATAACGAAAAGAACCGGATACGAACCGGCGATGGGAGCGACTATGGCCGTCTGCCCCTTCATTACCGCGAAATTGTAAGCATAAGTGCCACCGGTCAAAAGGATGGTGTTCAGAAGAGAAAACAGGGTCATTTTAAAACCCCGGGGTTTCTCCAGTTTTATTTTTTTAAATCTCATATAAAGCAAAATCACCGGGATGCTTAAGCTGCTTAAATATGAAGGCCAAAACCAGCCGACCTCTCTTATTGGGATTCTTATGAATGTATAGAATATTCCCCACAGGAGCATGGCCACCAAGCCGTAGATGACTCCTTTATCGGCTAAGATGTTTTTAATACTTAACGATTTAAAGTTGAGGGAAGACATTATCAGGCCGATAAAGATAATAACAACGGGGATGGCCTGAATAACCGATAATTTATCGTTCAAAAAATCACGGAAAGCACCACCGTTAAAGCCGCGAAAGAAGCGGCAATAGTCCCCGCCAAAGAGGCGTTGCCCAGTCTTATTCCTTCAAACAGGGCCACCGTCGGAATTGGCGCTATTAAATTGAGCGCCAGTATCAGCAGCCACATTTGCGGACTTATGCCGCTAAGCTCGTTCCAAAACATGGGAACAAAAAAAGAAGCTATCAAAAAGCTGAACAAATACAGCCAAAAAGCCGCGGAATAGCCTTTGATTTTTCGCGAAACAAGGCCTCCGAAGACATCTCCGGATCCCCAGCCCACAAAAGCGATAATAGCGAATAGAATAAACTCCATTTTGTTTTACTGAAACTTTTTATTTAACGACGTTTTTTCTCCCAAAAACAGGTCAGAGCAAAAGCTCTCTTTTCTCGTAACCGCGTGCCCGGCCGAATTTCATCGGTCCAGATTGCTCTCGTTCCCTCGGGAATAGCGAGCGTTTGCGGGTTAACTAACTATGCCTGGTCTTCACGAAGGTGAGCGCCGTTCCCTTGCGCTCCGCCCGTCCGGTGCGTCCTATGCGGTGAACGTAGTCCTCGTAAGTATGGGGTAAATCGTAGTTTATGACGTGGCTAACATCCGGAACATCTATGCCTCTCGCGGCAACGTCGGTCGCGACGAGGATGTTTATCTTTTCTTCTTTAAATAGCCTCAAAGCGGTCCTTCTTTCGCTCTGGGTTTTGTCTCCGTGGATGGAAGCAGTCTTGAATCCTCTTGAGGAAAGACTCTTGTGGATGTCCTGAACGCCCCGTTTGGTTTCGCCGAAAATCAAAACTTTTTTGAATTCTTCTTTGATGAGGAGGTCATGGAGAATATCCATCTTTTCCTCTCGGTAATTAAAACGGATAACGTCCTGGTCAATATTCGCGGCGGTGTCCCCTGTTTTGGTCTTGATAGTCACGGGGTTAACGAGAAAAGCCGAAATGAGCGATTCCACTTCTTTGGAAAAAGTCGCCGAGAACAATACGGTCTGCCTCTCTTTCGGCAATTCGGAAAGAATACGGCGGATGTCGGCGATGAAGCCCATGTCCAGCATCCTGTCCGCTTCGTCCAGAACGACGTTCGTAAATTCATGCATATTCAAATGCTTTCTCTTCGCGAGGTCGGTGAGCCTACCAGGCGTGCAGATGACAAAAGACGAACCCCTCCGGAGCGAATTTATCTGCGGACGGATGTTCATTCCGCCGACAGCGAGCGTGGAATAAAGAGGAAAGCCTTTGGCAAAATCCCGGAATTCAATATTTATCTGCTCGGCAAGTTCTCTCGTCGGCGCGAGAATGAGGGTTTTTTCCTTGTGGTTCTTAACGGCTTTTTCAATAAACGGAATAAGGAAAGCCGCCGTTTTTCCCGTGCCGGTGTTCGCGATACCGATAAGGTCGCGTCCCTCAAGCAGTTCCGGAATAGCCTTGTCCTGGATGGGAGTCGGCGTGGTATAGCCTTTGGCGGCGATGTTTTCTCTAAGGTGGGAGCAGACTTCAAAATCGGCAAAGAGATGTTTTACCTCAGCCACCTCCAAGGGTTTCGCGGGAGAAGCTTTTTTAATAAACCTGGATTCGTCGCAAAAACCGGCGGTCTCGCGGCGGCCTCTCGGTTTTGACTGGAATCTGCTTCTTCCGGCTGAATTGTTTCTTTTGCGATACATAAGACGATAAAAAATCCGGGCGCCTCTTTGAGCTACAGCCCGGATTTAATCTAAGCTTGTTTTTTTAAAAAAACACTCAGTTTACGGTCTGTCAAGCGGAGAGACCGACTATGTTCTGAACCCTCCCCACTTGGCCATCCCTCAAACGGACCTTGATTCCATGGGGGTGGAAAGCGGAATTAGTGAGGATATCGGCGACAAATCCTCTTGTGAGCCTACCCGAGCGCTGGTCAGCTTTAAGCACGATATCCACTTCGGCGCCTATTCTGACGTCGTTCCTGTTTTTCCCGTCCACGATTCCCTCTTACCGCTTGTTCTTTTTTGCCTTTTTAGCGGCGAGCATCGCCCTTTTCGCTTCCAATCTTTTTTTTGTTTTGTGGGAGTGGGTCTTTTTCATCTTGCCCACGCCGGTGCTTCTTTTTGCCATTATGACAGATTATATCAGCTATTTCCCCGATCTGTCACCTTTTATCTTTCTTTTCACTATGCCGACGATGCCGAAAACGGCGGCGGCAAGCCCGATAGCCTGCGCTCCGGGGCTATCGTCGTATCCGCCCAATACCACGAGGGTCGCTCCGAGCAGTATTGCGATGATAAAGACGCTCGTTTTTACTTTTGATTTCATTTTATAAATTGTTTTACATCCTCAAATGTTTTTCCGGCAAGCCAGGCGTTCGCGGAAAAATCTTCCTGCGTTATGTCTTTTCCGAACCAGTCCGGCGGGACAAAGGAGTCCATTTGTTCTTGTGAGTTGAATTCAACTTCAACGAATGAAAGTCCCTCAAGAGCTCCTTCAAAGACATCAAGCTCGGCGGTCAGTCCCCCGTCAAGGGTTATGTAATGCCTGGTTTTTTCCAGCATCCGCTCTGTTAACGGCCAGAGTTTGTTGAATTCATATTCGGTGAGATAAATGTTTATCTCCTCCGCCGAACTGTAGTCGCCTTCTTTCAGGGGAATCTTTTTGGTCAGCTCAAACTTCTCCCCTTTTTGCCTTATTCGGAGCGGAGACGGAGATGGCGAAATATATCCCTGTTTGATTTCTTCCGACTTCACTAAAGACAGGTCAACGGGAATCTCTTTGATTAAAAAAGTCTTTTCTATTTCAATCATGTTTATTTTCTGAAAATCTTTTTGAAAACGGCGATAAAGTCTATGCGGTCCACCAAAACTTCGCCGAGAAAAGCGAACGGAATGGCGACCAGGATAACGACTCCGACAACATGCGGAGTGATGGGAGCGTCCGTCGCGACTTTAACGGCAATCAGGTCTTCAACGATCCCGACAACGATTCCGAAGATGAGGAATTCAAAGAAAACCTCTATACGTTCCCACTTGGATTTTCCGTTATTCGGCATACTTTTTAACGATATCAAAAATCACTTAATTCCAGAATACTTCTCTATTAAATAGAGCATTTTGATGTAAATTATTTGTCATAAGCCCTACAGGCTGACTCAAATGCTTCGTCGGTTATAACAGTTATGGAAATAACTTACTGATTGTTTCTCTAAGAATGATTGGGGAAGCTGGGTCCGTTTTTATCTCATCCTTAAGTTCGTTAAAATCTCTTTCGTTTAATTCTCCGACAACGTCGCAATAAATACCTTTAGAAAGGTTCGGCTGACCGTAGTGAGCAGCTTGGTCTTCAAAGCCATTAGTAGAAAGAACAACGAAGCAATATAATATTTTTCCATCAGTTTTAGTTGATGGACTGCCTACCTTCTTAATTAATTGTTTAGTCTTGTCTTTATCAATAATTCTGGCAGCAAATAAGACGTCTTCCGTTTCAATCAGGTAAACAAAGTATTGTCCGTTGTATCTAAATATTGTCCCGAAATTTATCATAAAAACTATCCCATTATTTCTAATGAGAGATCTATATCTTCTTTATCTACGAAACAATCACTATCATTAACAGCTAGAGAATATGATATTTCCTCCGTTTCTCTAGTCATACTCCAAGCAGCTTCGCCATGAGACTCTTCTTCTATAAATTTTCCCGTTTTGTCGTTGAATCTGTTACATACCCCAGTCATTATTTCGAGCTCTTTTTCCGAAAAATATTTCTTATCATCACTAGAGAATTCTCTAGTAGGAACTATTCTTTTTTGATTAGATCCTTCTCTTATTTCTACAGAAAACGTGTCAGATAAAATAGCGTTGTCTATATCGCTTTCAACTGCATTTACTAGGTTTAAGATGGCTGACGGAATTGGACCGTGTTCTAAATGAATATATCTATCAAAGGTAATTGGAGATGCTGTTCTCTTAACAGAAGTAAAATCTGTAAAGTAGAATAGTTTCATCAACTTTACCTTTCCTAGTAATCTTTCGTCAGTATTGCTGGCGAAGAAGAGAATCATAGCCTTGAGTTTTGGTATTGAAATTCTCATAGAGATTACTCTTTAACACATATTAAGTTTTTGTCAATAGCCATCGACTGTGACTACGTTTGTAACTTAACTATAACAATAACATCTAATAAAAAGTAGTGAGTAACTTGTACACTTAAATATTTTGTTCCCTCGGTAGGAATCTCGCGGCTCCGCTCGGCTATAGGCTCATTCCGCCTTAGAAACCCACGGTTTATAATATCCTCCTACACGAGAGACCATTTATAATGTTTTCCCGATCTTGCTCAACGTTCGAATCCCACCGCAACGTGGATATATTTTTATTGTTGCAATCCGTTTTCTTTTAGACACTTTTCATAGTAATAGATAGCATCAATTCTATCTCCTTTAATACTTTCTGCTTTGTCCATAGATAGCGATTGACATTTTTTTATAATGTGTGGATTTCTCCACCCAACCCAATATAGAGCACTAGTAATAGTGATTATAAAGATGATTAAGATTCCAATCTTAAACCAATTTTCTTTAAACCAAACTTTTGCTTTTTCCCTCATGAGTTTATTTCTCTAAACCATATATCCCCTTGATGCAATTCTGATAGAAAATATCGTATAAACGAGGTTCATCCTCACTAGAATAATCCCCTATTGGCCAAACTCGATTAACGCTATCCTCTGCTTCGTTTCTACACTCCTTCCTTATAAAAGAAGGTCTGATTTCTATCCAATAGAAAACAAAAACTATGCTCAACGATAGAAATAGCTTAAACCAGTTTTCTTTTAGAAACTTGCTCATTACCAGAGATTATATCACGAGTTCGAGCCCCGTCCTTCCTTACAGGAATCGAACCGAAAACACCCTCATTTCATACGGGATTCAAACCAAGTTCTGATTGCTCGCGTCTTTGAGCCAGAACCAGAATCGGTAAAGCTCTGTAAAATATTTTGTCTTCTTAGTAACCGAAACTAACCAATTCTAAAAAAATAAGCAGTTATTAATTAGCTTAAATCAAAATGAAAGTGATTTTCCACATACGGTTCGCCATTTAAATTACTGTTTTTTTGATAGTTCGGTTCTATTAGCATGGGTTTCTTCCCCATTTTTTCAAGAGCATTTTTAATCACAAATAGACCTATACCTGAGCCACTAGATGTCTTCGCATGTTTACCTCTTACGCCTTCATTAAATATATCTTGTATTTCATCTGACTCTATCCTAAGACTAATCATTGAGACATCAAGTTTTTTGCTTTCGTTTGAAAAATTAAATCTTACCTCCGACTCCGGCATGCAATATTTCAACGCGTTTGATAGTAAGTTATACATAACAAGACAAAACATATTTTTATCAACCATGACAGTTGCATCATCATCAATGTTGTTTACTTTTATACTAAGAAAGGCCTCATCAAAACCACTCGCAAAGGACGCATATTGATTTAATATAGCCTGCTTAACTCTGACGCTTTTAATTTCAGGACTATATTGTTTTCCAAAATGAATAATATCTATTCCGCGTAAATGAGCTCCCATATCGAGAACTAATTTATTTATATTTACAATTAAACGGGCTGTGTCATCTGGTCTATCTTGAGCAAAATCAGAAATATTTCGCTTGGAAGCTTTAAAACTCTCACCATAAAATAACCCAGGATTATCTTGAGTAAAAAGATCTATTTCTTGCGTCATTTGCGTATGTATACTTGGCAGAATATGTCTAGTACCAGATAATTGCTCGCGCTGTTGTTTGCAAATACCGATGGCAATTTTTTTATAAAAATCAAAGGTGCGACGCAATAATTTAGAACTTTTTAAAAGATCATCTTCGTCCTCAATAACTAACCAAACGCTAATGTTGTCAACTACCTCATAAATTCCTTTACATCCAATACCTTTTATATGATCAGAAAAGTTTTTTTGATTACGATAATTATATTCTTGCGAAAAATCCTTTATATTACTAATAACAACCTTCCCTATATCATTTTTAATCTCATAATAGATCACAATTTTATTCTTTTTATCCCTTCCTCGATTTTTTCAATAAAATCACTAGTGTTCGAGCCGCTTTTCTTCATATGGGAATCAGCAATTTTAAATAGATCATTCATGCTCGTTTCAGATGGTATTGATATCTGATCCGTGTAGAGCACAACAAATTTGCTCAAACCATATTTGTCCTTAATGGCTTTTACGAGCGCTGCTCCCTGATGAGTTTCTGAAAAATTTTTGCCTACCCCATCATAATCAACAAAGATGATGTGTCTGTCTTTTACATCCGCATCATCAACATCCTTGATGTCCTTTTTTCTTTTGGAGCTATAACCAGCTCTGGACAGATTTTCTACTATTGGAAAAGACAAATCGTCGACAAATAGTATTCTGACTGTTTCTTTTGAGAGTTTTTCTCTTTTAAACCAAGTCCGTGGATTCCATCCATTAATACTAAAATGATTGTGATTCTCTATTATATTGAACATATTTTATTATATTGCGCCGAATAACTGGCATACCTTGTCGGTTTTTAAATTATTTTGCTCCACTCCCATAATAATATTATACCATCCTATCTGACAGTGGTTATATGGCGGATTTGTGGAACAGGTACTGCGTGATAGTAAATTATTCGAACTAACCATCGGATAGTAAAATCCCCCGGATTGACCGAGGGGTTTTAATATCACTCTAAGTGCGCGTTTTTCTGGGCGACCGCTAATTTCTCAGAACTGAATTCCTGAGAGGGATGTTGTTGTAGAATAGCCAGTTCTTCCTTATTTAATGGCCTCTCCATCTCCCCTTGTGTCTGACCTCGCTCTGACGGCGTGTGGTCACATAGATACTTGCCGCATACAGGACATAATGACATATCGCCTTACCTCCTCATCTCTGATTGGTCCACCCTAATCAGTTTTTAATGTTAGCGACAATATGAAATATTATTGATAGTATGTCAATGTTTTACTTTCTAAAAATGCCGAACCAATTAATAGATATTAAATTCGTAAACATTAACCGGTATCCCCTTCTCCTTAGCTTTATTAATAGTGTCTTGAGTCCCCAGCCCTTCACTCAATTCAGACTTAACGTGAAAAGCTACCAACTCGTCCGATGCCTTTACGACTTCAAGGTTTCTTTCGTAATATCTGTCTTTCTTGTTTTCTTCCGTAAAGTCAGTGTCGGGATTTTCTATCAGCGCATTCCTGTTTACTTCTTTCAAGTGCGACAGCTGGTTAATTAAGCCTTCGGCTTGCTGGGAAGTGATATTGCTCAACTTGGCATGTTTTCTGTAATGCTCTGCATATTTATCCAATGTTGTCGGCAGAAAGATTTTTATTCTATCGGCTTCTGGATTATGTTTTAACGCTTCATCGAGTGCAATATAATCCACATTCAACGCTCCACCGGAGACAATACCATCGCCACGTAAAATAATTTCCCTAACGGTTTCTCTAACTTTTTCTTCAATCTCACTATTTATTTTTCGCCAGCCACCGCTGATACCAACCCATTTCATGTTTCTATTCTAACACTAGTTCGATTCCTGTTCTCCCCTACGGGAATCGAACCGAAAACACCCTCATTCCATGCGGGATTCGAACCAAGTTTTGATTGCTCACGTCTTTGAGCCAGAACCAAAATCGGTAAAGCTCTGTAAGGATGTTTTAGATTAGTATTCTGAAGGTCTTTGAGCAGAGATTGTTGCGATTTTCTAATACTACTTACGAGATGACACACATTCGTTGTTGCAACTATCGAACTGATTTAAATCATCAATATAAATTCCACAATAACATCCACAGTAGAACCATTTATCTACTTCCCCATATTCTTTAAGGCTCTCATTTTCGCATAAAGCTGCCCTGTCGCTATCGTTGGAATACGGGATACTACTTGTTTCTGTTTGCTGATTAATACTGCTTTGCTGATAAGTGGTATCACTTTTATCAGAAAATACTATGGAGAGAATAATGAAGAGAGTAAAAACAAAAAGCGAGATAAGCCAGATTTTTCTTCTTTCAACTATCTTATCCCTCTTAGAGTCTTCTTGTTGAATATCGGTATGTTTTAGTGGCATGTTTATCGCTCTCTATAAAAGGATGATATTGTATCGCTCTAAGCAGAGGTAGCGTCTCAGAAATACCAATAGTATAAGGATTCATGGTTTCTAGGTGATTTGTGATTTCTTTAATAAATGAGGGGACATGAACCACTTCTATCTTAATCTGCCCTATTGCCGATCTGCTTGATGTTGAACACCTTGAGATCGCCATCCGAATCGGTTGCCGTATAGAGCGTCTTCTGCGCCACCGCCCTTTGAATACTCTTGGGGTTGTATCTTATCCGGCATCTTAATGCCCTAACGCTATATACCAAGTATCTTCATTTTTGAAGTGTCTACATACGCCACACTATCCAGAACCTTAGTCGTGGATATTCTCGATGTATGGATACTGGGTTCGGTAGCAAAAAACCGTAGTCTTCCGCAAATTCACCTACTTCCGCTTTAATTATACTTGCATTTCAAAAGATTGATACGAAAAACCCCCAGTCCGGCAAAGCAGACAGGGGGTCAAAGGACTAAGTCCTAAGGGATCAAGGGATCCAAGAATCATAGAGCAAAGGTCAAAGCTACTTGCTACGCACAAACACAAAGCGGTAGTCGCTGCTCCAGAAGTTGCCGGGATCACCGTAGTTACTGTTGAGCCACTGCTTACCGCCGCCGTCCCGCTCGATGTTGAACACCCTGAGATCGCCATCCGAACCGGTAATTGGTTCCATGGCGACAATGAGCCATTCGCCTTTCGGCTGGTCGGTGTACTGCAGTCGGAGTTGGGGTCCGACTTCGGGAGGGCAGAGCTGCAATCCCCGCTTTTTGGCTTTTTCGCAGATGTCCTTGTAACAAGCTCCTTCTTCGAAGCCCAGGCCTTCGCCCACAGAGAGAACCACGAGATCCAGTTCCTTCTCGCTTTCGCTCAGTGCGAAGGTGGGCTGGTTAATGATGTCGTTTGCCCAATTGCTGATACAGCAGTCTGCTTTTTTTAGGGATTTCTTCAAGGCGTCGGTCGTCTTTTCGGTTCCAAGCTTGATAGTTCTCCACGGAGTAGGGGTCTGTTTTGCTTTTTCTGCTAGAACGAGTTCATCACGGAGAAAAGCTTGCACGCCTTCCATGCCTCCGAGTTTGTTCACTATCGCCTCAATGGTGCCTAAGGACAATTCTGAATACTTCATAATAGCTCCTCTCTCTGACCGTTGGTCAGTACCATCTATCCCCTTTGGGAATAGAGGCTTACATTATTTGGTTGTTAGTGTAACTGCTGTTAGTAATATCACATTATCGGATACCTGTCAAGACATAGGCTAGGCATACACCGATATGCAACGATTCCCTAGTTCTGCATAGTCTTAGCAAAAGAGCTGATCTGCGTCATCAATATATACATGGAAACACAGAATGTAGGCAGTATAGGTGTTAGGACGGAAGCGCCTAGAGCCAAGATCCATTATGTATTGTATGCCAGAAAGTCTACCGAATCAGACGAGAAGCAAGCCCTATCCATCGAGTCCCAAGTAAAAGAAATGCTTGCGATTGCCGACCGAGATGAATTAACCGTCATTGATATAAGGCGGGAATCACACTCGGCGAAAGAGTCCGGACAGAGGCCGGTATTTAAGGAGGTATTGGAAGATGTCCGGCGTGGTAGATATAACGGCATACTGACTTGGGCGCCAGACAGGTTAAGCAGAAACGCAGGCGACCTGGGATCTGTCGTTGACCTAATGGACGAAGCTAAATTACTTGAGATAAGGACATACGGGCAACAATTCAAAAATTCGCCGAACGAGAAGTTTCTTCTTATGATCCTCTGCTCTCAAGCGAAACTCGAGAACGACAATAAAAGCGTTAATGTAAAAAGAGGGTTAAGAACAAGGTGCGAGATGGGATTACGCCCCGGAGCCGCTACCGTCGGATATATAAACGAAAGACGGTCGGACAGAAAATGCGAAGTTATTATTGATCCCGAACGAGCGCCGATAGTAAAACAGCTATTTGAGAAAGTGGCTTATGAAAAATGGTCCGGCAGAAAACTATTTCATTGGCTTAAATTTGATCTTAATTTCAAGACCAAAAGTGGTAATAAAGGACTTGCCTTGAGTAACATCTACCTGATACTACAGAACCCTTTTTATTACGGGGTTTTTGAATATCCGAGAAAAAGCGGTAATTTCTACAAGGGCAAACACGAGCCGATTATTACACGAGACGAATATGAACGAATACAAGTTCTTCTTGGAAGAAAAAGCACTCCACGACAAAAGAAGCACGAGATTGTATACCGAGGTCCAATGAAGTGCGGAGAATGTGGAGCTATGATTACTGCCGAAGAAAAAGTGAAGCGACAGAAAAACGGCAATGTTCACAATTACACTTACTATCACTGCACAAAAAGAAAGGATGAGAACTGTTCTCAAAAAAGTATTGAAGAAAAGGAACTTGAAAAGCAGATTGCCGAAGAGCTTGGAAAGATTGAAATACCTGCCGATTTCAAGGAGTGGGCTTTATCACGCTTGAAAGAACAGAACTCAAAAGAAATTGAAGACCGAGAGAAGATATATGGCTCACAAAGGCGTAGTTATGATGCGAGTGTGCGAAAGATTGATAACTTGATTGATATGCGTGCAAACGGAGAAATTGACGAGGATGAGTTCAGAAACAGAAAAGAAGCATTGCTATCTGAAAAATCAAAGTTTCAAGAACTTCTCAAAGATACAGACAAAAGAATTGATAATTGGCTTGAAGTAGCCGAACGAGGTTTCAACTTTGCAGAAAAAGCATCAACCATTTTTGCAGATATTGAAAATCCAAACACACTTGAAGCAAAGAAAGAGATTTTTGCCACACTAGGTTCGGACCTCATACTAAAAGATAAAAAACTGTTTATTTCTTGGGATAAATTGCTATTCCCAATAAAATCAATGGCTTTGGAGGTTCGTGAGATAAAAGAAAGGTTAGAACCTGCTAAAAAGCCAATAGATACAAAGGATATGGGAGAAATATACTCTCACAATCCAAGATTGCTCCGAACCCTGAACGAAATCCGAACTTTTTTTCGCGAAAATCCGAACGCTGAATTTTGACGCTCCGCCCCGCCGCCGCCGAATTTCGTGCCAATTTCATTGGCGCGCCGCTTCAAAAATTATGCGCTCAACTCATCTGCCATTAACTCAGCTTGCTTCAAAACATTTTCAGTGGCTAACAATTGCTGATCCGGCGGATAGCCATATCGATTCAAAATTCTCTTCACATCACGACGCAATCGCGCGCGAACACTTTCTTTTAATGTCCAGTCGATTGTTGCATTACCTTTTACGCTTCTAAAGACCTCAATTGCGATTGCGGCCAATTGTTTATCGCCCATAACTTCTTTCGCGCTGTCGTTGTTAGCAAGTGCGTCATAAAAAGCTAACTCATCATCTCCAAGATTCAACGCTTCTCCTCGTTTATCCGACTCGCGAATATCTTTTGCGAGCTTTACCAATTCTTCGATAACTTGAGCCGCTGTCAAAAGGTTATTTTGATATTTTTTAATTGCGCTTTCCAACATTTCCGACAATTTTCGGCTTTGGATGAAATTCTTTCGCATCCTAATTTTAATTTCATCATTCAATAATTTTTTCAATAACTCCAAAGCCAGATTTTTTCTTTCCATTCCTTGAATCTCTGCTAAAAATTCATCAGATAAAATTGAAATGTCCGGCTTTTTAATTCCTGCCGCATCAAAAACATCGACAATACCCTCTGAAACTACGGCCTTATCAACAATCTGACGAATAGCGGTTTCTATTTCCGCATCTGATTTTCCCGTTCCAACCGATTCAAATTTTGTTAATCGCGCCTTTACCGCTTGAAAAAATCCAACTTCATCTTTGATTTCCATTGCCTTTAAATTTGGCACGGACAAAGCAAAAGCTTGTGATAATAACGCAACTTGCTTTGTATATCTATTTTTGCCATCTTCTAGCCCAAGAATATGCTCTTGTGCTTCAAGAATAATCGTAAGTTTTGTCCTCGTATCTACCTCGAAATATTTTTTATAATCAAAACCATTGAACATCTGCTCAACGATTTCAAATTTCTCAAGCATCGCCGCGACAGCTTCATTCTGATCAAGTGTTGGCGCACCCTTGCCACCACTTTGCGTGTATGTCGCAAGTGCTGTTTTCAAATCCGAAGCGATGCCGATATAATCAACGATCAAACCACCCGGTTTATCTTTAAACACACGATTCACGCGAGCAATTGCCTGCATTAAGTTGTGTCCGCGCATCGGCTTATCAACATACATCGTATGCAAACACGGCACATCAAAACCGGTGAGCCACATATCGCGCACGATTACCAATTTTAGTTCATCGTTTTCATCCTTGAAGCGGTCGCCAATAGATTTCCTGTCTTGTTTGGTTGTGCTGTGTATTTGCCAATTTTCAGGGTCGGACGATGACGAAGTCATCACGACTTTAATTGCACCTTTGTTTAAATCTTTATTGTGCCAATCAGGACGAATTTTGATAATTTCTTCATAAAGTTCTACTGCTATTCTTCGGCTCATACAAACCACCATTCCTTTACCCTCAAATGCTTCGCGCCGTTTTTCAAAATGATCAACAAGATCTGTCGCAACAACTTTCAATCTATCTTTGTGTCCGACAATCGCTTCTAATTGTGCCCATTTTGCTTTAGCTTTTTCTTTCGCCGTGCTTTCTTCGCCTTCAGTTATTGCCTCAACTTCTTCGTCAAGTTTTGCCGCTTCCTCCGGCCTTAAGTGAACTTTCGCAAGGCGAGATTCATAATAAATACGAACAGTTGCGCCGTCTTCTACTGCTTGAGCAATATCATACACATCAACATAATTGCCAAATACTGCCGGAGTAGATGCGTCTTCTTTTTCAATCGGTGTTCCAGTAAATCCAATAAATGAGGCGTGAGGCAAAGCGTCGCGCAAGTATTTTGCGAATCCGTATTTAGTGATAATTTCACCATTTTTCTCGGAAGTTTTTGCACCAAATCCATATTGACTGCGATGCGCCTCGTCCGCAATAACAATGATATTTTTTCTTTCAGATAATAAATCAAAATTTGCCGATCCATCTTCCGGAAAGAATTTTTGAATGGTAGTAAAGATTATACCGCCACCGGCAACGCGCAAAAGTTCTTTCAAATTTTCACGATTGTGAGCTTGCACCGGTTCTTGACGAAGCAATTGCTTGCAGGAAGCGAAAGTATCAAAAAGCTGATCGTCTAAATCATTTCTATCTGTAATAACTACGATTGTCGGATTATTTAATTCCAAAACTGATTTTCCAGTATAAAAAACCATTGAAAGCGACTTTCCGCTTCCTTGCGTATGCCATACCACACCTGCCTTGCCGTTTCCTTGCTCGCTTGTTGCGCGTAAGGTTTCCTCGATTGCTTTATTGACCGCAAAATATTGATGGTAAGCGGCAATCTTTTTTATATTAACAACGGAAAACAAACCCGTTTTTGCGTCCTCTTTTTTGCTTTTTTCAAAAACTATGAAGTGCTGAATTAGGTCAAGCAAAACATTTTTTCCAAGCATCCCCTTAATTAAGGTTTCAATTTGCGGCGTTGTTGCAGTATCTTCTTTGAAACCATCGCTTGATTTCCACGCAAGGAAGCGGGAAATATCAGACGAGACTGTACCGGCGCGCGCATCTAATCCGTCAGATGCTACGAGGGCGGCGTTGTAATAAAAAAGTGATGGAATGGCATTTTTGTAGTTTTGTAGTTGTGTAAATGCTTTGGCAACAGTTGCGTTTTCGTCAGTCGGATTCTTTAATTCAATCACAATTAAAGGCAAGCCGTTCACAAATAAAACCACATCGGGGCGTTTGTTGATGTTATTTTCAATAACAGTAAATTGATTGCACGCCAAAAATTCGTTTTTTTCCGGATGCGCAAAATCAACCAGCCAAACCTTATCGCCCTTGATTCCTTCTTCGCCCATCACTTCAATTTCTATACCTTCGGTGAGTAGTCGGTGAAATGCTTCGTTGTTATCAATCAAATTTTGGCTTGGTAAATTCAAAACTTGGCGCAGAGCTTGTTCGCGTGCTTCTTCTAAAATGGTGGGATTGATTGTTTCAATCGCTTGTTTCAAACGATTTTTCAAAACCACTTCATTTAAATTTGGCCGTTCCAATTCCTGTTCTTCGGGCGACAAATATTGCCAGCCCTGATTCTGCAGGAGTTCTATTACAAATTCTTCAATTGTTGATTCAAATATTTTGCTCATAATTCAATTTTTAAATATTGATTTCCTCTGTTTACTAATTCTTTGTAGGTAATAACTTCTATTCCGTGCAACGAGTAATTCATTTTTCGCAAGCCTTCTTTCTTATTGTTATCCCAAGTGCTTGAATTTCCAATTAAAATGTAGGCGCGCGGTTTCAATAGATTTATTTCAAGCCTATATTTATCTTTAATGTTTTTCTCAATCTCAAGCCTTAATCTATCAATTTCAGATAAATAATTTACGACCTGCCCAATTGCAGTGTTTGTTTCTGGAGACCACTTCCAAGATCCATTGTGATTTGTATCTTTTATAATCACTTCATCGTCTGGTAATTTTATTTCTAAAATATCAACAAAACCATCTATCGTTGGAAATAGATAGTCTGGCATTATGCCGTTAATATTTATTTTTGCTTTCTCTATTGACTGTTGATAGTTAACCCCAAAAAGCCAATTATTTTTATATATCCATTTTTGCCATGAATCATCACCACTTGTTTCCGAAAAACCGCCTTGTGTTAGTCTTTCCTCTAACTCATCAATTATTTGCTTTTTTGTCGCCTGTATTCGCGCATAAGAAAGTTTCGTAACCAGTGAAGGATTTGACTCTGCAAGATTATTCCATATTTCTTCATCATATCCCGCCTCAATTATTTTCTTAATATACCTCGCCTTGTTTTCGTCTGTAATTATAACTTGATCAGGGTCAACAACTGCATATTTATTTTCGCCATACTCAACACCTCTTTGCTTCAAAATATTCGCCAGCTTCACTATTGCTAAGTAGAGATTTTTGATTCCATCGGTATCGATGCTCAAATTGATTGTTTCATTTTTCTCTAAAGTACGTATGTCAATTGCTTTTTCTGGTATCCACTGATCAGAAGCTGATTCTCTTCTTTGTCTGATTATTTTGCCTCTTATTCCCTTGTTGTGAATTTGTGCATGAAAAACTAGTCGAGACATTGGCTCTTCACAAAGTATAAAATCTTCTTCTACTTCGACGATTCCTTTTCCTATGCTCTTAGTTGTAATAAAATCGCTCATATTTAATCTTCAAATCCTTTTACACGAACATTGCCGGTCATCAACTTCGGCAAAAGCGTATCGCGTAGTTTTGATAAGGTTTCGACTTGGGAGTTATTATTCCAAATTTTGTATTGCAAAGGTTTTACAAATTCCGCAAATTGATTTGCAATTTCCGGTTTTGGGATAATGTGTTTTTTCTGCTCAAAATCAGGCCAATGTCCTTTGTATTCAATAAACTTAACTTTGCCCAGTGTCATATAAAAAACAAAAAATGTGCTGTATTCAGCATTACCCCGAAATGGAATCACATTTTGAATGGCGCAAAACGGATAATTTACAAACCACATATTGCAAGTGTGATTGGTAAATAAAATCACTGGGTTTTCTGCGCTCGCTTGAAAATCTGCATCTCTTTCGGTGTAGCCATAAAGACCATTCGTCCCTTGATCAAAAATTGGTGTTTTACCTTTTAGAGATAAATCATCTTGATCGCAACGATAGGTAATAGAAAATCTTTCAATGACATCATTTACTGTTCCCACCTTCCATCCTTCTGGAATCTCACCAAGTTCGGAATCAATCATTTTTCCGGTCGCGCCGGGGAAATTAAAATTCACAAACCATTCCTTAAAGATTGCCTGAGCGGTGGCTTCCAATGTTTTGTTCTGCTCGCGCAAAAGCTCAATCTTATCATCCAAAGATGACAACACCGCCGCAATCGCCTTTAGCTCATCTGTTGAACTGGGAATAATAACAGGAAAACTTCTTAAATCTCCCAGAGTTACATAAGATTGAGTTGTCCCGTTCATTCTTCGCTGTATTTCACCCTGTCCAATTTTTCCTCTCAAAAAATAGAAAAGCCATTTTGCCTTATGCTCATCGCCACACTTAAATAGGCCAACATTTTTTATCGCAAAGCCGGGGTCTTTATCTATGAGTGCAATTTCCCCAACAGTTCCAATCATAGAAAAAATTACATCCCACCGATCAACTTTACTCCTTTTATTTACTTCATCAAAATCATCTTGTGATATTTGATAAGCTGAAGACAAATCAACTTTTCCAGATTTGATATGTTTTGATGTAACTAAATATCTACCATTTAATACTGGTTTTGGTGTCGCGTGAGTACCATCGGCAACTTTCAAACAAAACTTTTCTGCCGTCGAAATATGCCAAGAATCTGGAATTTCTCCCAGCGTCGTCATTTTCCATCCTTTTGGAATTGTAGTTGTTTGATCTGCCATAGTTATTTTAATTTCTTTTTATCTTTTGCCTGCAAGGTTTTGGCATTTTTGTCGGTAACAATTTTTTTGCCAGTTTTGCTTTCTATCTCTTTTCTCGCATTGCCTGCCACTGACCCACCTTCTTTCGCAACTTGTTTATTTTCACTCATACCTTTTGGTTCTCGCTTCTGAGAGATTTCGGTGGTGGCGGTTTCGGCAAGCATGTTTAAGACCAATTCCATATTTGCCATATTGTCACGCAGATTTTCTTTCTTGAGGTTTTTCAATCGTTTGTATTCTTTGGTCGTCATGCCTGTCCACGCTTTGGTAATTTCATCGGTGAGAATAGCAAATTCCAAGCCCTGTTCTATACCTCGCTTCTCCCATTCATCAGTCAACGCTTTTCTGATTTCAATACTTTTGAGGCGCTGATTGACCCAATCCTGGGAATATCCTTTTTGTAAATAAGTTTTCAGGGCACGATTAATAGCAATTTCCGGATCGGCTGTCTCTTCGAGCCTTTCATAACCCACGCGAGCCAACCACAATTTAAAAGGCTCGGCATTGGGTGAAGGGATAGATTGAATCAGACGAAGCATAGTCTCGGTGTCGGCCGCATCAGTGAGGCGCATTTTGCCGTCAGGAGTCATCATTTTCAAAGCGTGACATTTTGTCACGGTTTCATTACCCCCCTCTTGCAATAACCTTTGCTTCAATTTTCGCCAATATGCCACCGGATCAACGCTTTGGGTTAAAACGCCAATCACATCGGATACGGCAAAATACCAAAGCTCTTTTTCTTCGTCCCAATGTCTACGAATTTTGCTTCCTTCAAAAATCGCAATTGCCTTGTTTTTAGAGTATTTTTTCATAACTTACTCGATATTAAACCCCACATTTGCCAGCTGTTTCTTGATCTCCTCATCCAGTCTTTTTTCCTCCTTCATCTGCTCGGCAAGTTTGGTAGTTAGCTCCTTCATCTTGTCTTCAAATGGTACTCCATCGTCTTCTTCCTCCTTGATGCCCACATATCGCCCAGGAGTGAGGACAAAATTATGCTTGGTGATTTCTTCAATATTTGCTGATTTGCAAAAACCTTTAATATCTTCGTATTCGCCATCTCGCTTTCGCCATTCATGGTAAGTTTCGGAAATTTTGGCAATATCTTCTTCGGTAAATTCGCGATGCGTGCGATCTGCCATAAAGCCCACTTCGGATGCATCAATAAACAGAATCTCACCAGTGCGTTTGCGGTCGCCATTACCCGTACGCTTTCGAGAAATAAACCAAATACAAGCAGGAATTCCGGTGTTATAAAAAAGTTGTTTTGGAAGCGCAACAATACAATCCACCAAATCATTTTCAATCAGCGTCTTTCTGATTTCCCCTTCATTGTTGGTTTGCGAAGAAAGAGAGCCATTAGCCAGAACACACGCCATCACGCCTTTTGGCGAGAGGTGGTAAATCATATGTTGAAGCCAGGCATAATTGGCATTGCTTGCCGGTGGCGTTCCATATTGCCAGCGCGGATCATTTTGCAAAAGTTGCCCCGACCAATCGCTGTCATTAAACGGCGGATTAGCAAGAACAAAATCTGCTTTCAAATCTTTGTGTAAATCATTCAAAAATGAACCTTCGGTGTTCCATTTCACTTGGCTTCCATCAATTCCACGAATTGCCAAATTCATCCGGCACAAACGATAGGTTGTCTGGTTGCTTTCTTGTCCGTAAATGGAAATATCGTCAATGCTTCCTTTGTGGCTTTCCACAAATTTTTCGCTCATGATAAACATTCCGCCGCTTCCGCAAGCAGGATCAAAAACTCTGCCTTTGTATGGTTCAATCATTTCAACCATAATGCGAACGATTGATTTTGGAGTATAAAATTGTCCACCTTTTTTGCCTTCGGCATTGGCAAATTCACCAAGAAAATATTCATATACTCTGCCGAGCAAGTCTTTTGATTTTGCCGCCGCATCGCCAATAGCAATATTTCCGATTAAATCAATCAATCCGCCGAGTGCGGCCTTGTCTAAATTTGGACGAGCATATACTTTTGGCAAAATTCCTTTGAGTGTTGGGTTCTCTTTTTCAATTGCTTCCATTGCGTCATCTAAGTCTTTTCCAATTGATGGGAGTTTTGCTCGTGAGTGAAGATAGGACCAACGCGCGATTTGCGGAACGAAAAAGACATTTTCAGCGCGGTATTCGTCAGCATCTTCCGGATTAGCACCGGAAAAATCACCCTTACAGTCTTTTATTTTTGCATACAGTTCTTCAAAAGAATCGGAGATGTATTTTAAAAAGATAAGACCCAGCACTATGTGCTTGTATTCAGCGGCGTCCATATTTTTGCGCAACTTATCCGCCGCTTTAAAAAGGGTTTTCTCAAATTGTTCTGTTTTATTGTTGTTATTTTTTGCCATAATTTTATTTCATTAAATAATCAACGCCAACACCGACAATTAGGAAAATTGGTCAAGAAGCAGAGCTTACCCTATTTCTTTTCCTTATTCTACTACAAAAATACCCCTTAATTAAGAGGTTTTTGCTTTGAGAACTAGCTAATTTTGAGCTTGTTCTAACTAACTCACGTCTTTGAGCTAGAACCAAGATCGGTAAAGCTCTATAAGGATATTTTAGCTAGTTTTACTTTACATATTAAGAAGCTGTTTTAAACATAATTTTGCTTATTTTAGAGCATTCTCCCCTGTTTTTAAGCTAAATGTTCTTTTAATATCCGTTTTTTGACTTGTATAATGAGGTGTATGGCTGGAAAGATCATAGAGATTAAATTAGATAATCTATCAAACGTTGTTAGAGAGGTAGAAAAATTCGATTCCTTCCAAGGTGCCGATTTTGATGATTTAAGAAGAATGTCTGAGAATAAAAATAAGGAATCTACAACACTAAGAGATGATTTTATTCTCCTTAATACTAAATATAAGTACTTAGACATATGCCGAGATTATGATAAAAGGGAGCAATTAGAAGACCTAGTATATCTGTGTCTAAATCCAGAATTTACTAAAGATATTTCAAACACAAGATCAACTATGACAGAAATACTTAAGGTTAATCTGCCAATAAATATCACTGGATCAAAGCCTGATGCAGAGAATGCTCTCCGTGAAGCGCTATTCAGGATATATAAAATTAATAGAGATTGGTATGTAGAAACCACTGAAAAAATATCCTCAAAATACAATCTCCCGCCTAGTAGCCTTGCTTTGGCCGATGACGATATTTCCTCATTAGGAGATTTTCTCGAAGATATTTCGGCTATAGGGATCATAGATAATCTTATCTTTTTTAATGACCCCTGTAGCGTTTATGGAGACATAGAATTTGATAAGCGTAAAGGTGGTTATATAAGGCTGGTTTCAAAAAAGGATGAGGAGTCATTTATCTATGGGAAATTCTATATAAACTCTACCAAAGAGGATATTAAAGCAGTTATTGAGCGCGATTTTCCAAAAATAGCAGAACAAAGAAAAATAGAAACCGGCATACCTTATAAAAAAAGAGACAGCTATAAAACCGATCTATATTCCTCAATACTTGCTTACAAACTTGATAAGGAAGGCAAGACTCTCACACAGATAGCCCTTACTATAGATAAAGAAAGAGGCCGTGATAATACAGAAGGAATCTCGGAGAATGCCGTAATAAAACTAATAAGTAGACTTCAGGAAAATATAGATAGATTTAACAGACAAGAAAATTGATTTTTTCTGTTCCGACAAACTTCACGTTTTAACCGATAATGAGCCTAATAAGCTCATTTTTTATTTAAAAGAGCGGAAAGAAAGATGGTTTTAACAGAAGAGCAGATAATAAAATTCCAAGCGCTTTATAAGGATCACTTTAGTAGAGAGATCGGTCGGGAGGAGGCGCACGAAAAAGGGATAAAACTTATCCGGCTTATTGAGCTTGTCTATAAACCAATGACTATAAGAGAACACAACCAATTACAAGACAGACGAAGAGAAATAATAAACAAAATATCAAAATGAGATCAATAAAAAGAAGGTTTGATGCTGTAAAGAAAAAGTGCCCAGAGGCCAGTTCATATCTTTGCTTCTATTATGCGGTTAAGAGTCAGCAATTTAGTAAGCAAATGATAAGTAGATGGTTTGAATTAGTAAGTAAAGATGATTATGGAGATGGAGAAAAACTAGAAACAATCGCCTGGTGCAGGAGGGCCTCAAATATGCTTGAGGACAACCAAAAAAGAAGTATAAGAGCCATCAGGAGGGCCGTAAATCCAGTAAGTTGGAAGATTACCCTCAACGACTACGCAAAAGACTATTTAGACAAAAAATAATTGAGGGTAACTAAAGATATCAGAGAGTTTAACTAGAAACGAAAATAACTAATTATCATGAAAAAACCACTATTTATAAGAATCCCCACTGAAATACTAATAAAAGGAATAACCGGGTCAGATATTAAAGTTTATGGCTACATACTTGCATTAGATAATCTAAAAAACGGATGCACTGCAAGTGATGCGACGATAGGAAAGCTAACGGGTATTGGGGCAAGGCAAATAAGAAGGTGTTTAGCTAAAATGGAAAAATTAAAGTTTATAAAGAGACATTTTAATACAAAAAGGAACATTAGAATTTGTATTGAGCCACTAATAAAACTGCCTTCTAAAAAAGACCAAAATCCAGAGATGACCGCCCTTTAAAGACTTACATGTCCGACATTAATAAAGATAAAAGAATAAAGATATTTTATAATATATATTCTATATATTATCAGAGAATACAGCGGCTCGTTCGGCCTAAAGTCCTCACAGCCGTCCTTGCGGATGTTCCTTATAAGAACTGAATACTGGATTGCATACCCCTCTACCCCTGTTTCGCCGACCCCCTCCTCCGTTTAACAAGAGTGATGTTTTATAAGCCTCCCTCCCTTATAAGTAATGTTTTATAACACTGCCCAGATCTCCCTTGTTGATATTGTTAATTATTGTTAAATGACTTATAATCAGACTAATATGCAGAAAGAAAAAGAGTTTTATTTAGTCGAAGAACTTGCCGATATACTTCGGGTTTCTAATATGACCATCTATCGCTATATTAAAGCGCACAAAATAAGAGCATATAAGATCGGCAAGGAATTCCGAATTGAAAAAAAAGAATTTCAAGCCTTTCTGAATAGCACACGAACGGATTAATATGAGCAACAAACAAGAGCAATCAAAAATTAAATATTTTATTTATGTTAGAAAGTCTTCCGAGAGTGAAGATAGACAGGCTTTATCTATAGAGTCCCAAATAGACGAACTCCAGAAGATAGCCAAGGAGGAAAATTTGACTGTTATAGACATTCTCCAAGAATCGAAGTCGGCAAAGAAGCCGGGCCGTCCTATCTTTAACGATTTGATGACAAGGATCCATAACGGAGAAGCTCAAGGAATTCTATGCTGGAAATTGGATCGCCTAGCTCGAAACCCAATAGATGGAGGAACTATTAACTGGATGGTTCAGCAAGGAACGATAAAACATATCCAAACATGCGGAAGAAGTTATTACCCTACCGATAATGTTCTGATGATGTCCGTTGAGTTTGGTATGGCTAACCAGTTTATTATGGATCTTTCGGCTGGAGTTAAAAGAGGTTTGGAGAAAAAAGCCAGAATGGGCTGGCTTCCTGGTGTCGCTCCACTTGGTTACCTTAATACTCCCGATCTAGAAAAAGGTTTTAAAATAATCGTTAAAGATACCGAACGGTTTAATGTTATTAGAAAAATGTGGGAGCTAATGCTTACAGGTAGCTATACTCCCCCGAAAATATTAGATATTGCTAACAATGAATGGGGTTTTAAAACGAGACGATTTAAGAGAATCGGTGGAAACCCTTTATCTAGAAGTGGAATCTATAAAATCTTTACTAGTCAGTTTTATGCAGGAATCGTAGAGCACAACGGAATAGAGTATCAGGGGAAACATGAACCGATGATTACACTTGATGAATATGATCGAGTTCAGATGTTGCTTGGTAGAAAGGGAAAACCCAGACCTAAAAGGCACTCTTTTGCCTTTACTGGCGCCATCCGCTGCGGTGAGTGCGGATGTCTCTATACAGCAGAAACAAAAAAGAAGCTTTTAAAGTCCGGCGAGGTGAAAGAGCACACTTATTATCATTGCACACGCAAGACAAGAAAGGTTCAATGCAGTCAAAAGAAGAACATTCCTGCCGACAATCTAGAATTAGCAATTGAAAAAGAGATAGAAAAATACACCATACTGCCACAGTTTCTAGACTGGGCGCTTGAAGGATTGGAAAGCAATAACAGTTCTGAGACGGAAAATAAGGCTAAGATCCGTGCGATGCAAGAAAAGGCGCTATCCAGTAAGCAAGAAGAATTAAGCGAGCTTACGAAAATGAGAGCTAGAAATCTTATTGATGATGAGTCTTTTATAAGCGAACGGAAAGAAATACAGTCTGAAATAATTAAAATTAACGAATCACTACAAAATACTGGATCGGACAGCGATCAATTGATAGAGCTCACTAAAAAAACTTTCAGCTTCGCCGCTTATGCTCATAAAGAGTTTTTGACAGCCAGTGGGCCAAGAAGGTTAGAACGGAAGAAAGAGATACTGCTTTCACTAGGAGAAAACCCCATAATTCGAGATGGAGAGCTGATTATCGAACCTTATGAGTGGCTCGTTCCTATCAAAAATGAGTATCCTGCACTGGAAGCGGAATACTTAAGGTTAGAACCGACAAAAATGCCGATGAATAAAGCGCAAACTGAGGCTTTAACCTCTCTTCGTACACGCTGGCTCCCCCGGTAGGATTCGAACCTACGACCATCTCGTTAACAGCGAGCCGCTCTACCACTGAGCTACAGGGGAATACAAGCTGGATTATATTACAGCGGACACCCGCTTTCAACCCCAAAATGCCCGAATTACGCGAGCTTTTTCCTCATTAATTTTGTGGGCACAGTTCCGCCGGGAAGTTCCACTTTCCCGTTGCCATCCGCGTAATATCCCTTCTTTTCGTAAAAACTAACGGCGGTCATAAGAGCGTACAGAAACACGTTATCAAAGCCGTTCTCACGGATCCGGTTTTCCAAAAAACCAAGCATCAGACTCCCCTTTCCCTTTCCTTTGGCGTTGAGCGCCACGTAAAGCTTGTCCACCTCATTATCTTTATAGGCGCCCAGTACCGTGAATTTTCCATCTTCCTCATCGGCGAATACTTCGCACTCGCCGAATTTTCTCTTCCAAAATCCGGGCGACACGTAAACGGACCTCATTTCTTCTTTAAGTTCCGCGGGTTCCACGATGTCATCCATAAATATCCGCTCCATCATTTCGGCTATGCTGGGAATATCGTTTTCAGTCAGCTTTATTATCATGCGTTCCAGTATTATGCGTTCGGAATTTGTTCCTTTCAATCTTTGACAAACCACTCCAAAATTCACATACTGGCGGCATCATTAAAAAATAAAAGATAAGGAAGGAGTGGCAACAGATGCTGTGGCAAATTATCAAACGTTACCTTTGGGGACCGAAAAAGGACGACGGTATTGAGGTGATACAGGGCCTTTCTCCAAACGACTTCTCCGTGGTGGCGACGCCTATACGGGGAATAGACAGGGGCAAGCTCGTCTACGGTGAGCATGGCCTGTTCATCACCGGCAGCGAACGCGGCGGCCCGACGGCGAACGTCAAAGGCGAAAAGCACATTGCGCTTATCATCTTCGCGATGATTAAGGTCGCGCGCCAAATGCGAAAGCACGCCAAGAAATGATTTCACCTAAAAGCCGCTCAGAGAGCGGCTTTTTCTTTACCTTTATTTCTTTTTCTTTCTTCGCAGAAAAGCGGGTATGTCCCACATGCTGTCTCCGCTGTCCGATTCCTCTTCCTCTTTCTTTATGTCCCGGTTTATTTCTCCGCTCGTGAAAAGGTTTTCCAGCTTTCCTTTGCTGAATAAGTCGGGAGTTTCTTCAGAAAAATTATCTTCCGCTATTTCCTCTTCAATCTTCTTGGGAGAGATTTTGAGCGGAGCCGGTTCGTCGGCGAATCTTGCCGGAGTGAAGAGTGCCACGTCTTTATCCCTTTCCCTCGCGGCGGAAGCCAGTCCGTTAAAGCCGGTGGCAATGAGATTAATCTTTAAATTACCTTTTGGCACTTTGCGGTCGTAATAGGCGCCGAAAATGATTTTGGCGCTCGGGTCGGCGTTTTCGGTGATTATTTTAGCCGCTTCGTTCACTTCGGACATTTTCATATCCACGCCTCCCGAAATGCCAAAGAGCACTCCGCGGGCTCCCTCAATTGAACGCTCAAGCAAAGGAGAATTGATGGCCTGGGTGGCGGACTTTATCGCTCTGTCCGCGCCGGAAGACTGGCCGACGCCCACTATGGCGACGCCCGTTCCCTGCATTATCGCCCGGATGTCGGCGAAGTCCACGTTAACCAAGCCGGAAGTGGAGATGATTTCCGAAACTCCCTGAACGGTGTTCTTTAAAACGTCGTCTATTTTCAAAAAGGCTTTGTTGATGGAGGTGTCGTTGCCGATGATGGAAAAGATGCGGTCGTTCGGAATGACGATGAGCGAATCAACTTTATCGCGAAGGCGGAACACTCCTTCCTCGGCGATCTTCGTTCTCTGCGAACCTTCAAAAGCGAAAGGCTTGGTGACGACGGCAACCGTGAGCGCTCCCACTTCCCTCGCCGCTTCGGCGACTATCGGGGTGGCTCCCGTTCCCGTTCCGCCTCCCATACCAGCGGTCAAGAAAACCAAATCGGCTCCCTGAAGGGCTTCAATTATTTCTCCGCGGGATTCTTCAGCCGACTGGCGGCCGATGTCCGGATTCATTCCGGCTCCCATTCCCCTTGTGAGGTTGCGTCCGATGTTGATGCGGTTTCTGATGCTCGTTTTTTCCAAATCCTGGATGTCGGTGTTCAAAGCGACAAACTCCACTCCTCTCGGGAGGTCGCCGAACATTCTGGATACGGCGTTGTTTCCGCAGCCGCCGATGCCGACGACTTTAATCTTAACGACGGGGACGGTTGACTGTTCCCTGTTCGGAACAAACATCTTCCTTGGAGCGGAACTCGCCGAGGAGGCGCTTCTTGAAACTTTTTTTCTCTTGGGACGGGACACCGGCTTTCTCGCCGGTTTCTTTGCCGGCTTAGCGGCTGGCTTATGGATTTTTTTCTTCGCTTTCATGGGAGTATGTTCTTTAAAATTCGCGCAAATCTGCCTTTTCCGCCGGTCTTCGCTTTGACGTTCCCTTCGTCGTTTGAGACCAATATGAGCCCCAGAACGGCGGCGCAGTCCGGTGATTCCACGTATTCTAACAGAGATTGGTCCTGCACTTCAAAAGCGGTCGCCTGGGGCAATCCCACCATGGCGGTGACCTTAAGACAGTCCTTCGCGAGGTCCACTATTCCTGACAATTTTGAGCCTCCGCCCACCAAAACCGCCCCCGCCGGGAGCTTGCCGGAAAGGCCCACCCGCCGGAGGTCGTTTTCCACGAATTCAAATATTTCTTCCAGCCTGGACTCTATGACTTCCGCCACAAACCGCCTGGAAGGGGCGCCCGTCATATTGACGTCCACCTTGTGCAGATCAATGGTTTCCCGGCTTGGAACGTCTTTGGAAACGGCATAGCCGTAGGCTATTTTTATTTTTTCCGCTACGTTAACGGGAACTTTCAGCGCCACCGCGATATCGTTCGTGATGTGTCCGGCGCCCACGGGATAAACCGCCGCGTGAATGAGCTTGTCTTCTTCATAAACAGTGACACCTGTCGTGCCGAAGCCGATGTCTATCATCACGACGCCGAGTTCTTTCTGCGCTTTGGTGAGCACCGCTCTCGCCGAGGCGATGGGGCTGAATATCAGCCCGCTGATATTTCCGCTTGATATCTCAACGCACTTACGCAAGTTTTTGACCGAGGGAGTAAAAGCGTCAACGATAAAGCTCGTCACCTCAAGGCGGGACCCAACCATGCCGAGCGGGTCTTTAATATCGGAGATTCCGTCAACGGTGTATTCCTTCGGAATGCTGTAAAGCATCATCCGGTTGAGACCAAGATTAATTGCCTCGGATGCCTGGATGGCGCGGGCGATGTCGTCAGAGCCTATTTCAGAATTGGCTCTCGCGACAGCGACGATTCCCTTTGATAACTGCGCTTTGATGTTCGCTCCGCCGATGTTCAAAAAGATGTTCTTGATGGCGGGACGGTAAAAGTTTCTGATTTCCTGAAGGATGTCGCCGACTGATTTAGCGGCGTCATCAAGGCTCACAACCATGCCTCTTCTTATTCCGGCAGAAGGCCTGGTGATTCCGTAAATGAGCTTGATGCGATCTTTTACGGGTTCGGCGACGACAGCCTTAATGCTGTCCGAGCCGATATCCAAGCCTAATACTGTGTTATGTGCCATTCTTTAATTTCTTTATTACTTCCTCTTCTTTCTTCTCCATTATTCTCGCCTTGCGTTCACCCTGCTCGTGGTCATAACCCAAAAGGTGAAGTATCCCATGAACGAGAAGATACTCTATGTCTTCATTATGAGCGGAAATGTATTCAGGGGCAAGATATATTTCCCCCAAATGGACGAGTTTTTCTTCCGGGCGGGGCACGGCGGGAGCCTCAAAAGAAAGAATGTTGGTTTCTTTGTCTTTTCCCCTGTATTCGCGGTTTATGTCGCGCATCACGGGATTCGGAACCAAAAAAATTTCCAAGCTTCGCCCAGAAATTCCAAGTATTTTAAAAACTTTTTTGGCGGCAGCCTCAAGCCTCTTCTCCATCGGCTATCCCAATATTTTCTTTACGGCTTCGGAAACAACTTTGCCGTCCGCCGCTCCTTTAAATTCCGCCATGGCGGCTTTCATCACGGCGGAGAAATCGGTCATGCCCGAATCAACCAATTTTTTGACAGTCTTCTCAATTTCTTCGGCGGAGAGCTCCGGCGGAAGATATTCTTTGATTATCTTTAGTTCCCTCTCTTCGTTTTCGGCAAGTTCGGCTCTGTCGGCCTGAGTATATATATTAATGGACTCCCTCCTCTTCTTGGCTTCCCTCTTGAGGACGGCAATGAGCTCGTCTTCCGTGAGGTCGCCTTCAGCGCCTCTCGTCCTTTTAGCGATAGCTTCATTTTGGAAAGAGGAAGAGACTAAACGCAAAACACCGACGCGAAAGCTGTCGGCGTTTTTCATTGCGGTTTTGAGATCGGAAGAAATTCTTTCCTTCAAAGGCATAGCTTGATTATATCAAACCCTCCTTTCTCATTTTCTCGTACTCAGCCTTTTTGGCGAGCTTATGAAGGGCGGAAAGATGGCGTGAGCGGGCGTTCTGGCCCCTCTTTTTAAATCTCCTTTTCTTGGCTTCCAGAAGGACGCCGGACTGCTGCACCTTTTTGGTGAAGCGGAAAATAAGAGATCCCGCGGATTCCGATTCCTTTTTCTTTACGGTAATAGGCATGATTTAGCTCTGTATTGATAACATTATCGGCGGTTTTCGGCAAGAGCCGGTTAACCCAGGATTTTCTTCTTCATATCAGCCAGGGATTCTTCGGACGGATACCTGACAACCGAATGAATTGAGCCTCCTCCGTCCCCTTCATAGCGGGGAACGACGTGGACATGGAGATGGTCCATGCCGGCCGTACGGCCGTGGTTGATGCCTATCGTGAAGCCTTCGGGTTTGAGCTTTTCGGAAAGGAGCGCGGTCATTTTTTTAACCGCCGAGAAAAGGGGCCCAACTTCCTCTTCGGAAAGTCCGATGATATTTTCGGCGTGCTTCTTCGGGATTATCACCGTGTGCCCGGGCGTCATCGGGTAGATGTCCAAAAAGGCGACGACATGTTCGTCTTCGTAAATCACTTCCGCCGGAATTTCTTTCGCTGCTATTTTGCAGAATGCGCAGTCCATTTTATCTTCCATGAAGCCTCTTTTTGACCTCTTCCACGATTTTGCCGGCAGGCACGTTCTCCTGAACTCCCGTCTTCATATCCCTCACGATAACCGTTTCTTCGTAGACTTCCTTTTGGCCAATGATGAGCGCTATCGGGCAGCTCTCTTTGTCGGCAACTTTAAGCTGGGCCTGGAGAGAATCTTTGCCGAGAGCTTCAACCACCTTAACGCCGTTTTTGTAAAATTCTTCAACCAGGGAGAACGCTTTCCGTTTGGCGGTATCCCCCACGTGGGCGACGAACGCCTTTTCTTTTTTGCGGGGTTCAACGCCGATTTCTTTTTCCCTGAGAACATTGATGATCCGGTCCAAGCCGAGCGCCGCTCCAACAGCGGGAGTGCTCCGTCCACCGACCATCTCGGCGAGATAATCGTACCTGCCTCCTCCGCCCAAAGCGATTCCGCCTCCTTCGGCGAAAAGCTCAAAAACGGTGCGGTTATAATAATCCAACCCCCTAACGAGATACGGATTCAGCGAATATGGCACGGCGATTTCATCCAAAAATTCCAAAACGCCTTTGAAGTGCGTCCGGCACGGGGAACAAAGGCTGTCCAAAATGCTCGGCGCGTTCTGCCGGATTTCGGCGCAGGCTTCGTCTTTGCAGTCCAGGAGCCTCATCGGGTTCACCTCCAGCCGGCGTTCGCAGTCTTTGCAAATCACCTTTCCTTTCTTTTTGCCGGAAGCCATCTCTTTGCGGTAAAAATCCTGAAGCTTCTTTTTGTATATTCCCCGGCACTGGCGGCAGCCGATGCTGTTTATTTCAAGAACGACGTTCTTGATTTTCATCCTCTCGGCGAAACGCATCGCCGTTATGATTGCCTCGGCGTCATAAACAGGGTCGGATTCTCCTCCCACTATTTCAAAACCAACCTGATAAAACTGCCTGTAGCGTCCGGCCTGCGGATTTTCGTGCCTGAACTGCGGGCCGAAATACCAAAGCTTAACCGGCTGGGGAAGGCGGCTCATTCCGTTCTCAATGAATGACCGCATTATGGGCGCGGTTGATTCCGGACGAAGGGCGAGCGAGTCGCCTCCTTTGGTTTTCAAAACGTACATCTCCTTTTCCACGATGTCGGTTCCCAAACCGACGCCTCTCGCAAAAAGGTCGGAATATTCCAATATCGGAGTTTCAATGTGTCCGAAGCCGTAGAATTCGGCGATTTCTCTCGCCGCGTCCAGGGCTTTGTCCCAAAAAACGGTTTCTTCGGGAAGCAGGTCGCGCATCCCTTTCGGAGTCTGGAAAGAAGGATTCTTTTTTTGAGGAACTTTTTCTTCCTTTTTTTCCTCTTTTATTTCTTCCTTATTCTCCTTGATTTCAGCGTTTATCATTATGGCGGTATTTAGTCGGCGGCGGCCGATCCGTAAAGTTCAAACGGAGGCCAGATGCGAAGTTTAACAACTCCGACTATATCATTTTCCCCCAGAGGACCCCAACTCCGGGAGTCAAAGCTCGCAGAGCGGTTGTCGCCGAGCACGAAGTATTGCTCTTCCTCAAGCTGGAAGTCGTCGCTTGAGAAGGCATCGGTCTCAATATAGGAGGGTAAATACTCTTCCTCAATGGCTTCGCCGTTAATCAATATCTTTCCGTCCAAAAGAGTCACCCGGTCGCCGGGCAAGCCGATGATGCGTTTTATGTAATAAAGGGCGCGATTGTTCGGATAATGGAAAACCACAACGTCTCCCCTCTCAGGAGAGCCGAACTTGTATGAAATAATGTCCACCACCAGGTAATTCCCGTTCTGGAAATTGGGCTCCATGCTCGCGCCCTGAACGAGAAACGGACGGGCAAGAAACTGATAAGAGACGAAAATCGGGATGAAGGCGACAAGGATCACCTCAATGGACTCCCAAACTAAAAGATATAACTTTTTCATGGAGCGGAATTTGTATTAATGTAATAATAGCGGTGGCAAACCGCAAGAGCAAATGGACGAAAAAGACTTTAAACTGGTTGTCGGACTCGGAAATCCGGGAAAGAAATACGAGGGAACCTACCACAACATAGGGAGCGAAGCTTTGCGGGAGATGGCTGGGGGTGAGGGCTTCAAAAAGCCGTTTTCCGTGTTTAGAGGAAAGCCTTTTGAATATTTAAAAACGGAGGGGCGGATTTACGTAAAACCGGCAACGTTTATGAACGAATCGGGCAAGGCCGTCGTTTCGGCAATGAAACATTTCGGTATCGGCGCCGATGATATTCTCGTAATGCACGACGACTCAGACATTGAAGCGGGAGCCTACAAGCTTTCCCGCGACAGGGGGAGCGCCGGACATAACGGCATAAAATCCATAATCCAGCATCTCGGAACCGAGGATTTTTGGCGGCTCAGGATCGGCGTCCGGGGAACGTATACCGAAAAAGCCGGCGACTTTGTGCTTCAAAAAATATCGCCGGCGGACAGGGAAAAAATTCGGGAAGCCTTACTCAAAATTCAGGCTGAGTATTCGGAATGACATCACGAAAGAAGTTCTTCCGTTCGGAGCGGCCGTAAGGCTTGAAAGAGGCGTTTGAACTTCGGTTATATTCGGCGTTTCGCCAAGCCTTTTTGAAAACTGAAGAACGGCATCGGTTGACGGAGCGGTTCCGTTCAAAACAACCGGCTGAACCAGATCCTGGTAAGACAGCCTCGTTATTTGAACATTGCTGCCGATGTTCAATACTTTGGAAAGGAAAGGATAAATTTTATTTTCCTGGTTTTTTGCGGCGCCGACGAAGGTGACAAGCGAGTTGAATTCGTCCGCCTGGCCGCGAAGCAGCCCCAGTTCGTTTGATTCTTCCGCCGACAAAGGACGGAGCGATTGCTGGCCGGCGCCGAGGCGCACCTGCCTCAAAAACAAGTCACTCAAGCAAAAAGCGAACAAAAAGAAGCAGAGCACGATGGCGGAAATTTTCCGCCAAAGCCGGATCGTCGCTATCGTCTGATGCTCCGCATACTCCTCAACCATGCGCTGGGGAGTCAGGGATATGAGCGTGTCTTCCGAACGAAGCAGCGTTCCTCTCTTCGCGGCGCCTATCGCCGAAAGCCAAAGAGGGGGAACTTTCTTTTCTTTCAGAAAGATTTCCGAGACGGCAAGTTTCGGATAATGGGCCTTGAGGGAAGAAACCATTTCTTCGCCGATTCCTTCAGCGTTTACCCATATCGTTTTGGTCTCACCGCTGAATTTGGAGAGGGCAAAGTTCATCACCTTGGCGGTTTCCACCATCAGCACCTGATTGAATTTTTCGGTGGAGATTGATTTATCTTCTCCCTGAATCGTCTTCCATGGATAGAAGTAATCAAAATAGAGGTTGTTGTTTTTAATAACCACAAGGTCCATTCCTTCGCTCTCCACGTCCAAAACGAGCGTGATACCGTCGCCGCGGATGCCGGCGAATTCGGAAACGGCGCGGACGACGGAAAGCGCCTGAAACTCAACGGCTATCGGCAAGAATCCGCCGGTTTTACAGACATCAACCCAGTCGTCAACCATTGACTGCCCAATGAAGGCTCCCAGTAGTTCATAACCTCCCGCCGAGACCACTTCCGGGCGGCCGACAATCTGATAGCCGTAATAAGAAGTCTTCGTGTCTATCGGCGAAATCATCTGAATGTTGAGCTCCGCCGCTTCCGAAAGGGTCGCTTCTTCAAGTTGAGGAAGATTGAAAAGCTGGGAATAAACCGCCCCGGAAGCGATAGATAGGACCACTTCCGCCTGGCGGTCGGCGGGAACGCCCACTTTGTCCCTTAAAGAAGATAGCGCGCCGGCGACAACGTCATGCTTGATTATTTTTCCATCAACGACAGCTCCCGGAGGAAGTCTCAATGACGCCTTGGCGACAATCGCTTCGGTTTCGCCGAAGCGTATGTAGCGGATAGCCGAGTCGGAAACCACAAGTCCTCCGGCTATTTCAATCGGGCTTATTTTTTTGACTATCGCTCTGTATGCGGTTTTTATCGCCTTTTTGTCTATCTTCATATCTCCACTTCTTTAAACGATTCCCTTCTTATTTCCCTCGTGTTCGGGTCAACGGCGAGAATGGTTTCAACCTTTCTTTCACGAAAGAGAACCCTGCCCGAGGAATATATCCGGTACCGGCATCCCCAGGCGATTGAGCAGACTCCGAAATCGGCGGGGTCCTTTTCAACAGTGACGTCTATTACAACCGTGTGCGTTCCCGTCGTGGTCGTAAGGCTGTACGAACTCAGATAATTATTTTTAATAACCCGATAAATGGCGTCGTCGGAGCCGGTTCTCGCCCCGAAGAGAGCTTCCGCCGCAAGGAGTGTTCCGAAGCTTCCGCTTGAGAACGAAAAAGCGAGAAGGGCGGATGCCGCCACTATCTCCAGGATTATACCAGAAATTAAAAGAATGACCGGGAGCGCCGCCACGCCGCGTAAACGGCGAGTTTCCAACTCGCGATTCTCAACTCCCAAGTTGTGGACTGAAAGTTGTGAGTTGGTTTTTATGAGTTGTGAGTTATGAGTTGTGAGTTGTGAGTTTCTCATTATGGACTCCAGTTGACGACAATGTCTTCAATGACCGGCGTTCCGGTCTGACCGGCGTCAGTTTCTATATAGGCCTTGTATCTGAAATATTGGCGGTCGTTGTGAGTCGTCTGGTTCTTGATCTCAACCGGGATGTTCGGGCCGGAAGGCAAATAAACATCCGTTTCAACCGAAGTTCCGGTGGGTCCGAGGAACGCCCCGTCTCCGGCGGTCTTCAACCCTCCCCAGCCGACGTTCTGATCGCATGCCGGCGCGTTAGTCGCTCCGTTCTCGCAATTTGCCGCCGCGAACTGGAAAGCGACGCGTCCGCCGTTCAGCTCCCCTCTCCAGACAATATAGTTGAAGGCGACGCCCGCCGGACGATTGGTATCAAATGTTCCCGATTCAAGAGTTCCTTTGACCGGTCCCGGCGTCCAGGCGGTTTTCACGCGGTAATCGGAAACGGAACAATTATCTCCGGTCTCCGCCTGGCTGCAGTTGAAGCTTATCCATCCGGCAACGTCGCTCCACGCGAAACCTTTGAAGTTCCCCTGAGCGTCCACCTTTACCTGATACAGCGACTGGGTGCAGCTGTAGTCCGGAGTGCTTCCGCCGGTTTCCGGATTATGGCAATCAAAACTCACCCAGCCCAAAGCGTCGGACCATGCCCATCCGGAAAGATTTCCGTTGGAATCGTTCGTGATGCCGTAAGGAACGGAGCAGTTGGATCCAGAGGGGCCCGTGGCGCAATCAAACGACAGATAGTTGTACGGTCCGCCTTCGGGACCGAAGCGGGCATAACCCGCCATACTGTCGCCGTTCAAGTCAACGGAATTGGTAGCGTAAAAATCAAACCAGCCAACAACGTCAGACCACGCGAAATAGTTGGGATAAGTCGGATTGATGTTCGTGGCGGCGTAAACGGTCACGGCGAAGAATCCGGCGACAAATGGCGCGAGCGCCAGGGCGACAATGGAGATTATTTTACGCGTTTTTCCGGATTCGTTCTTCATTTAAAAATTAAGCAGTTTTATGACTCCGGGCAGAGTCATGTAGTCAACGTTTGAGCTCGCGGTGAAACCGGAGGTTTGGCCGATGAATGGCCCCTCGTTTTCGGGCCCGTCCGTCCAGTTGGTGGAGCGAAGCGAAGCGTTCCTGTTTCTCGCGATGTATCCGGTTATTCTGGTATCGTCCGTCTCGCCGGAAATCGGCCAGGAAACAGTGACCGTCACTTTTTGGGTAGACGGATTGTCGTCTCCGCCGGAGGAAACAATGTCTCCGCTAAGCCCCCTCTGAACGTTCTCAACGACGAACGAACGGGTGTATAAGGTTCCGTCCACCTCAAACGCTTCGGTTCCGGGGACGACGGAAAACGTGTCATCTGCGAGAACAAGATGCTGGTTTGCTCCCTTCGTCACGGAGTAAATGGTGTGCCAGTCCGATTCCGCCAGGGCTTTAACGTTGTCGTATGTTTCCTGCGCGAGCTGGGTGCCGATTGCCGAAAGGCGGGCATTCGCGTTTGATCTCAAAGAAACAACATAAGTGGAAACGACGCTTCCAATGAGGGCCGCCGAGATTCCCACGGCTATCAATATTTCAACCAGCGATTGGCCTTTCTCGTAAAAAGTGTCTTTTCTCATGAAGGCTTATTCCTTTTTTATTTTAACATAAAACACCGCCTTTTTTCGGCGGTGTTTGACTCACGCGTTTATATGGTGGAGACGAGCTGATAGATCGGGACGATGACGGCGAGAGCGATGAGTCCAATGACGGCTCCGAGCGAGAGCAATAGAACCGGTTCAAGGAACGAAACCAAAATCTTGACCGAAGCGTCAACTTCCGACGCGTAGAAATCGGAGAGAGTTTCAAGCACTTCTTCCATGTGCCCCGCTTTTTCGGAAATGGCGATAAGGTTCGTCACGACGCGCGGGAAATACGTTTCGCGGCGGAATGCCTCGCCGACCGTGAGTCCCTTTGCGATTCCGTCTTTTCCGATCCTAAGGAGCGCCTCTCTAAGTTCTTCCGAACCGACCGCTCCGGCGGTGATTTCAAGCGCTTCAATAATGGGGAGTCCCGCGCGGAGAAGCGAGGCAAAAGTGGAAGCAAACCGCTGGATGGCAAGCTGCTGGACGATGTTTTTCACGACGGGAAGCCTCGCTATTATCCTCTCTCTCGTCTGCCGGCCAAGCTTGTTTTTGAAAAAGAAATACCAAAAGAAGACTCCGCACGCGATGAAGAACGGGATGACAATGTAAGAATATTTACCGAAGAAAAGTCCGATGGCGAAAACAATGCGGGAAAAAAGCGGAGGTTCCACGCCGGTCTGCGAAAATACGTTCGCGATGCGGGGAAGAACGAACACAACCATAAGCGTCAAAACAAGCAAAGCGACGCCGACGAGAATTATCGGGTAAATGAGCGCCGCCTTCACCCTGTTCTGCAGTTCCTGGTCTTTTTCCAGGTTGTCGGAAACGTCGCCGAAAACGGATTCAAGGTTTCCGGATTTTTCTCCCGCCTTGATAAGGTTCACAATGACCGTTGAAAAGTACTGCGGATACTTGGCAAAGGTGGTGTAAAAAGATTTTCCCTGGCTCAGTGATTCCCTGATTTCAACAAGGAACGCTTTCAGTACCGGCTTGTCAAAATCGCCTATCAAAATGTCTATGGCGCGGAAGAGATCGGTGCCTACCTTAAGCATTAGAGCGAGATACTTGGTAAGGAACACTTTGTCGGTCAGGGTTATTTTTTGAGCGAAAAGCTGTATGCCTTTCCCCTGCTCCGCCGTGATTCCTTTGATGGAAATGGGTTTTAATCCCTGACCCGCCATCCACTCCAAAACCTGCGACGGAGTGCCGGCGTCTATTTCGCCTTCAACCATTTTGCCGGTTGCCTGGGCGGCGGTGTAATGGTATCTCATTATTCCCTGACGACGCGGAGGAGTTCTTCCACCGTGGTCATTCCTTTTTCAACCTTTCGGAGCCCGTCCTCAAACATGGAGATCATCCCCTGCGAGCGGGCAACCGCTTTCATCCGGTCTAAGGAGAACGTCGGGCTCACCATTTCTTTCCTAACTTCTTCAGAAACGTTAAGTATTTCAAAAATACCGATACGACCGCGGTAACCCGTTCCTCCGCAGGACGGGCAGCCCTTTCCTTTATATATGAACTTCGGCGGCTTGAACGCGGACTCAAGCCCCTGCTCCGCCATTTGGCGCTTCAATGTTTCAATTATTTCCGGCTCCGGTGTGAGGGAATAAATGCAATCCAGGCAAATTTTGCGGACAAGGCGCTGGGCAACGACGGCGTTCAAGACAGCGGCGGCAAGGAACGCCGGCACATCCATATCCATCAAACGGGGAACGGCGGTCGGAGCGTCGTTCGTGTGAAGGGACGAAAGCACCATGTGTCCCGTGAGAGCGGCCTGGACGGCGATGGAAGCGGTCTCGGTGTCGCGGATTTCACCGACGAGCACCACATTCGGGTCTTGGCGGAGAATGGCGCGCAATCCGTTCGCGAAAGTTATCCCCGCCGCCGGATTTATCTGCGTCTGGTTGATGTATTTGATGTTGTATTCAATCGGGTCTTCAACGGTGACGATGTTCACTTCGGGACGGTTTAAAACATTCAAAACCGAGTAAAGCGTCGTCGTTTTACCCGAACCGGTAGGTCCGCAGACGAGCACCATTCCGTAGCTCTTTTTGATGTTATCAGCCAGGATGTTCACCGTGTCATCCAGCATGCCGATTTCCTGGAAAGAGAGCGGACGCTGGGCAGCGGTTAGAAGACGCATTTCCACCTTCTCTCCGTGGAAGGTGGGCATTATGGAAACACGGATGTCCAGGGTATCGGAACCGACTTTATACCTGAAGCGTCCATCCTGCGGTTTGTAGTGCTCGTCAATTTTGAGTCCAGACAAAAGCTTCATGCGGGCGACGATGGCAGAATGGACCGCTTTCGGCACTTTGAGAATTTCATGCAAGATACCGTCAATGCGGTAGCGAACAAGAATGCCGTCCTCAAATATTTCCATGTGGATGTCCGACGCCCTCAAACTCACCGCGTAAGCGATGGTATTGTTCACCACACCGACTATCGGAGCGTCGGCGGCGGCGTCTTCTCCCTTTTTGCCGAGCTTCAGCGATTCGGAGATACTCCTTTCAATGAGCTCGCGGTAATCCTCCGACTGTTTCTTTCCGTAAAGGGCGAAGCCCTTGTTCAAGTCCCCTTCGGTTGCGAAGTACGGTTTTATCTTTCGGCTGACGAACTGCTCCACGAACTCAATGTTTTCAAGGTTCGTGGGGTCTTCCATGGCGGCGGAAACAGTGCCGTCCGGTTCTTCGCCGAAAAGTATCGTGTTTTTCTGTCTTGCGAGCGACTCGGGAAAAGACTGCAGAATATTTTCGTTTATGGTCTTTCCCGACAGTTCGGCGATGGGAATGCCGAAATTCCGGCTGAATATCTGATACAGATAGCCTTGCGCGACCACGTTTCTGGAAACCAGGACATCCGCGATGTTTTGCTTGAGACGCTCGGCGTCCGCGGCTAGGGCATCAAAATTAACCTCATCAATGAGGCCCTCTCTAAGGACAATATCCTTAAGCTGATTAACGGGAATTTGTATCATTTGGCTTTACCACCCTTAGACGGTGAGCAGCCTCCAAAACTCAAGTTTTGAAAGCCATACCATTGATACAAGTATAACAGAGGCGGAGACGGGCAACCAAAAATAATACAGGGGAATAACGCCTGATTTAACCGATTTTTTGCGGGCGGCTTTTTCAAGATGCGCCAGAAGATAAGCGATGACTATTCCGAACATAAAGAACAGAAATCCGGGAAACCCGGAAAGAAATCCGGCAAGAAAAGCGACGAGTATTTCTTCTTTTTCAAAAAAGTTTCCGCCGGAACGCTTATTAAGCCAAAACATCATCAAGGCAAGAAAACCGGCAAGCGCTAAAGACATGAGATGCGGAGCAAAATAACTCATAAAAGCGTTATAAAAAAACCCGCCCATGCCTCCGTCGGTCTGTTCCAGGGCGATTTTATAAACATCGCTGTTTTTCCAGGCGTTGTATTGGATGACGGAAAAAACAGCGGACAGGAAAAACACGGCGGCAACGGGAATCCAAAAGAGCTTCCTAAGATTCTTTTCCAGAAACGGCCGCTTCATTATTTGAATTCCCAAAAGGGCAACAACAAATATCAAAGATAGTATAAGCATGATTTTATAAATTAAGTTCGGCGGCGGTGCCGGTTTCGTAAAAGCAGTTTACGGCGACAGATTCGGCGGCGGTCATCGTTCCGATGTTCGTGTTGTCGCAGGCCGCGCCGTTACACAAACAATTCCTGTCTCCTCCGTCAAACGCCATTTCTCCCCTGTGTTTCTGGGACTCAAGGCGGGCAGTGAGTTCAAACACGAACCGCGGAGTTTCCCGGCAGCCGTAGCCGTAAAAATATGTCGCATTGTTTACGGGGTCTATCGGCAAAGACGCAACGGGAGAGCCACCCGGAATACCGGTAAGATTCACGCTCACCCAGCCGGTCCCCGTGATGTTGTTCGCCGTGCTGACGGCGGAACAGGTGTTGTCGTCAAAAGGGCCGAGCCCCGCTCCGGGATTGAACGTGCACGTTCCTCCCGCAGGACACGCTCCTAAATCAAGGTTAGGGACAAGCGCGATATAGGTGGCGAGAGCGGCGCGAAGGGTTTCAAGATCGTTAATTCTCTGCGCGTCTCTTGCCTGGGCGAGAAGTTCTCCGGGATTCAGCACTATAACCACAACGGCGGTCATAACCGCCAAGATGGCGATAACGATAATGAGCTCCACAAGCGTGAACCCCGTGGGAATTTTCGCAGAGCTTTGCTCGTGGCGGTGGACGTTTTTCTTCATTGAATGGAATAATTTCCTCAGTTCCCTGAAAGGAGAAAATTCCGTCGGGGTAAATCCTTTTCTGAAACTGTTATGCATTATTTTGTTTTTTATTATTCTTTGAATTCCGCGAGGACGCGAGTCCTCTTACATTTGTAATGATACCAAAAAAAAACGCCCTGGAGGGCGTGTGGAAAAAGATTTTTGGCTTGGAATCAGGCTCCAATGAAAGATTTAACTTTGGCAACAAGATCGTCAATGGATGTCTGGGCCTTAACGTAATATTCAATGGCGCCGAGACTCTTGCCTCTCGCGACATCCGTATCCTGGCCGAGATTGGAAATGATGATTATCGGCAAGTGGGTCATTCCGGGATCCTGCTGAATTTCCTCAAGAACCTCAAAACCGTTCTTTTTGGGGAGAATGACGTCAAGTAGCGTTAAGTCCGGCTTTGGGCCGGAACGCAGAATATTGACCGCTTCTTCCCCGTCCGAAGCGTGTGTGACAACGAGGCCCTCCTTTTCCAGGCGGTTTTTAAGAAGAGTGGAGAGAAACTTGTCGTCTTCAACAAGGAGAACAGTCTTCATGAGGTTATTATAACACGAATATCGGACCGAAATTAGAAAACTTTTTTAGTCGCCCAATGGCTTCATACCCAGAAGCATGGAAATCGTGACTTTGTTTAAAGCTCCACGACCAACACTTTTTGGTTTTATAACCATTTTTTTCTTCAAAAGAAAAATCGAATCAATTTAATTGTTTCACGCACAGCTTCCGCTACACGTGCCTTGTTACGACTTAGCCCATGTTACCGAGTTCAGGCTAGTCCCGCATGACGGGATTTCACCTGCTCCCAGCTTCCTTGGCTTGACGGGCAGTGAGTACAAGACTCGAGAACGTATTCACCGCGACATAGCTGATTCGCGATTACTAGCGATTCCGGCTTCATGAGGGCGAGTTGCAGCCCTCAATCCGAACTGGGGCCGATTTTGTAGGATTAGCTCCGCCTTACGGCTTGGCAACCCGTTGTATCGGCCATTGTAGCATGAGTGTGGCCCAGGGTATCAAAGGGCCATGCGGATCTGACTTCATCCCCTCCTTCCTCCCCGAAAACGGGGCAGTCTTCCGCGACACTTGTAACACGGAATAGGGGTTGCGCTCGTTACCCCACTTAAGGGAACATCTCACGACACGAGCTGACGACGACCATGCAGCACCTGTGCCTACGGTCCTTGAGAGACGCCTCGCCTTTCAGCAAGACTTCCGTAGACATTTCAAACCCTGGTAAGGTTCTTCGTTTACTGTCGAATTAAACCTCATGCTCCACCGCTTGTGCGAGTCTCCGTCTATTCCTTTGAGTTTTAGCCTTGCGGCCGTACTTCCCAGGCGGCTTACTTAACGCGTTAGCTTCGCCACTTCGAGGGTCGATACTCGAAATAGCCAGTAAGCAATGTTTAGGGCGTGGACTACAAGGGTATCTAATCCTTTTTGCTCCCCACGCTTTCGTGCCTCAGAGTCAGAGATGCGCCAGTCTGCTGCTTTCGCCTTTGGTGTTCCACAAGATATCAACGGATTTCACCCCTACACCTTGTGTTCCACAGACCTCTCGCACCCTCTAGCTTCGCCGTATCCCCTGCGGCTCCACCGTTAAGCGGTGAAATTTAACAGGAGACGCGCGAAACATCCTACGCACCCTTTACGCCCAATAAATCCGGATAACGCTTGGAGCCTACGTATTACCGCGGCTGCTGGCACGTAGTTTGCAGCTCCTTATTCCTACGGTACCGTCATTTTTTCTTCCCGTAGAAAAGCAGTTTACAATCCGAAAACCTTCTTCCTGCACGCGGCGTCGCTCGATCAGGCTTTCGCCCATTGTCGAATATTCTCGGCTGCTGCCACCCGTAGGTGTACGGCCCGTGTCTCAGTGCCGTCGTTGGGGATCAGCCTCTCAGCCCCCCTACCGGTCATAGTCTTGGTGAGCCATTACCTCGCCAACTAACTGATCGGACCTAGGCCGCTCCGAAAGCGTCTTGCGACTTTACCCTGCCATCCTGTAGATGGAGGGACCATTTGGGATTACCCCGCCTTTCGGCGAGCTATACCAAACTTTCGGGTACGTACCAAGGTGTTACTAACTCGTTCGCCACTGTCTCCAAAACATCCGTCGTCTTGATGTAATCGCAACTTCTTCAGTAAAGGAAACCGTTCGACTTGCATGCCTTATCCACGCCGCCAGCGTTCATCCTGAGCCAGGATCAAACTCTCAAATAAAGTTGGACAGAATATGTCGCGGACAGCCTCCGACCCAAAGGTCGGCGAAAGTCCGCGCTATATCCGAAATCCGACTTGAATAAACATTGGACAACTAAAAAAGTTCACTAATAGATTTGAACTCATATTTTGGTCTGATATTCAGTTGTAAGGAACGCTCGCCTTTGTTAGGCGTCCTTAATACTAATGGTCGGGATAAGGCTTGTCAACACTCATAAATACTGCTAAACTCGCCTTTGTATGAAACCGGAAATCCACCCCGAATACCACTCAAACGCGGTTATTACCTGCGTCTGCGGCAATACCATAAAGACCGGCTCCACCAAAGAAAAGATGGAGGTTGAAATCTGCTCCAAGTGCCACCCGTTCTATACCGGCCAAGAGAAGCTCATAGACACCGCCGGAAGGGTTGAGAAGTTCAAGGCAAGGAGAGCCAAAGGCGAGGCCGCCCCGAAGAAGGAAAAGAAAGTAAGGGTAAAGAAGCCCGCCGGAGCCGCCAAGAAGACCGCGAAGAAGTAATTCGGAAGAAAAAAAACCGCTCCATGAGCGGTTTTTGGTAATTATTCTCCAGTTGGATGACTGGGAACTAAGAGTCTTCTTAATTGCATCTGCAATCATCGCAGCCTTCGCAGTCATCGCAAGGGTCACAACTAAGATTGGTAATTTTATTGGTGCAGTAATTTGTTGCAACCATTTCTCTCTGTTCTTCGGTTAGCGCGTTTAGATCTAAGATGTTAGGCATACTTCTCACCTCTTTTCTTGTTTGATTGTTAAGTTATTATTTTTTTCTCTAAGAGTTCTCGCACAACACCCAAGCCTAACTCATTCACGATTACATCTGTCTCTATCTCGTTTTGCGTCCCGCTGAGTAAAAACTCGGTCGCATGCTCGTCGAGCATTCCAATATAATGGTTTCTCATAAATACCGATGATCCAAATTCCTCCTTCCTCCATCTGATCTCCTTATTAACCCTCACTCTTTCAGGCAGCGGATTATCATTTTTAATGATCGGCTTTATAACTAATTCTATAGCATTCTCCACGTTTTCAAAAGCCATTAAAGTATCTTCGGAATTATAGCTGCCATTACTTACCATAGCTTCCGCTCGGCATCCTCCCCCACAAAAAGGAAGGGCTTTGCATTTCTTACATCTTAATGGAATCAGCGACCCATCTCGCCAATCGGTCATTCTCCTCCAAATAGTCTTGAGAGAATCCACTGACAGATTTCCGTAAGATGTGTCTATATGGGTACATGTCCTAACATCTCCGACAGATGATATTGCAACTACCGTCACTCCGGCCGAACACCGCTTCCCTGCTATTACCGCGTGTCTATCAGCATCTTCCACTAAACATAAAGGGCACACCCCCAAAGACCCGACCTGAATCTGATATTGTAATTTGACTCCGCTGAGATCACTAATGCATCTTTTAATCTCCTCCGGAGATAAAGCGTATTGGCTAAAATCAGGGCAATTCATCGGACGAACAGCACGTGTTACATTAAATACTTTTACTCCCAGCTCTTTTGCCAGCCTTCCTGTTTCATTTATATGCTCGTAGTTTAGCTTAGATACGACCATATTAATGGAAATCTGAATTCCGGCTTTAACAAGGAGTTTTATTCCAGATACCGTTTTTTTGAATGCTTCTTTATAACCAACTATTTGGTCATGGGTTTCTGGATTACATGATGTCAGAGAAGTCAATATTCCAGTAAGTTTCTTGTATGTACGCAGTTTTATAACGTCTTCTTCCGTTAGTCCAATGAGTGATGTATTGATATTAGCCGTTATAAGATTGCTCTTCTCCGTAAAATCCAACATGCGATACATTACCTGCTTATTAAGCAATGGCTCTCCGCCGGTTATCACAATGCAAAAGATATTATTTTTCTCTATCTCTTCCATAATTGAATCGGCGCAATCAATACTCATATTAGAGCCGCCGTCAGACGAATAAGCACTATGACGCCAATAGTTGTAACAATGAACACACTTGTTTGGACATCTGTCCGTTATTTCAATCTGGGCAATATAAGGCGAAACAAGAGAGCGATACATTTTCTGACCTCCTTTCAAGGCAGTTTATATTTGATTTTTAAAAAACTTAAGTTATTATCAACATATAATTCACATTTGGTCAAATGACTATTAATCTATCTACGGATGAATCAGCTGATATTGGCAGGTTCGTAAGGTTTATGAACCACCCTCAATATCCAGGGAAGAGAGCCGTAATATTAAGGTCTTATCCGGAGATATCCGATGCTATTAAAGCGGGGATGAGTGACGAGGATGCTGTCAGAAAAATATTAAGCAATCTCTATCATCAAAAAAAAGACCTAATAAAAAAATTACTGACTGAATTTGAAAAGGAATTATCCGACGCAAATGATGTTATAAAATCCATTGGCAGTATTATGGATTATGATATCTCCGATAAAGAGTATTACGCGATACTAACATTCCTTCCATTCGGACCAATCACAGATGATACTTTCTTTTTTTCAATATTCTCATTTGTTTTTTTTAATGCTGACGGAACACCGATGAAAAAGTCGTCCATTGCTTGTTCGGCGGTTCACGAGATCTCTCATTTTGTTTTCTTTGACGAACTTAGAGAATGGGAGCGGATTGGAAATAAATCATTAAGTCATCCAACCGAGCATTATTTTAAGGAGGCTCTGACTGCCGCTTTGATGAACCAAAATAAATTTAAAGATTATTTCAATTATAAATCAATAAATGGCAGCAGGGATTATCCTGGAAATCTGGAATTGCACAATTTATATATAGAAGAAGACAATATTGTAGACTTCTTCAGAGGAAGACTGTTTAATGATGGCGAAAACTTCAAAGAAAAACTCTTTTCCCTTATGGATATTTTTTATGAAAATCAAGACAAATTTGATGAAAAATGGAAACTATGGAACGAATGGCTATCGTCTTCCAAAGAAGACCGGTCTTTTATTGCTAAAGAGTATTCACTACCAATATCGCTAAGACAACGCTAATAAGATGTATCGGTAATATTTTTGGTTCTACCACTAAAAAAGCCGCGAAGTAGGATTCTCGAAAACAAAAGAAAACCCGCCTACCCAGGCGGGTTTTAATGGGGGTTCCAACTTTCGTTGAGGTAATATAAAGAAAATAAAGATGACAAAAAGTCTGTTTTGTTTTAATTTACTTATAAAGTTATGAATAAAGTCATCTTGGAAGTCAGAGCGGGAACTGGCGGAGAGGAAGCGTCAATTTTTGCTTCCGATCTCGTCCGCATGTACCAACGCTTTGCCGAATCTCGGGGTTGGAAATTTTCCGTGCTTGATTCAAGCGAAAGCAGCCTCGGAGGCGTTAAGACTTTCATCGGACAGATAACCGATTCTTCAGGCGGAGATGTTTATGAATTGCTCAAACAAGAATCGGGAGTACACAGAGTCCAAAGAATCCCCGCGACCGAAAAATCCGGCAGAGTCCATACTTCCACCGCATCCGTTGCGATAATGCCCGAAGTGGAAGAAAAAGAAGTAACCATCAACCCGAACGACCTGGAGATAACCACTTTCCGGTCTTCCGGTCCCGGAGGACAAAACGTTAACAAAGTTGAAACGGCAGTCCGCATACTACATAAGCCGTCCGGAATCGTCGTGGCGAGCCAGGCGGAACGCAGCCAAATGGGAAACAAGGAACGCGCGATGGCGACGATAAGGGCGAAGCTATACGAAGCCAAGGTTCAGGAGGAACAGGTTAGGCTCGGAAAACTCCGCAGGGACCAAATCGGTTCGGGAGACCGCTCGGAAAAAATAAGGACTTACAACTTTCCCGACGACCGCATCACCGACCACCGCATAGGGAAAAAGTGGCACAACATAGAGAAGATAATGGAAGGAGATATGGAGCCGATCGTGAAAGCTTTCCAGAAAACCGCCGAATAGTCGGTTTTCTGTCCCGAGCTCGATTGAGGGACAGAAAGCGGAAAACCAGCAGTAAACACAAAACCCGCCAAGAGGCGGGTTTTGAATATCGTACTTTACCGGAAATTATTATTTTCCGGAATTATACATAGCTCTTACTTCGGCTGAAGTGAGGGCGCGATTGTATATCTGATAGTTATCAATTTGTCCTTTGAATAATTTGCTCCCGCTATTTTTCTCCCTGCCAATTTCTATTCCGCTGTAAATGGCGTTAATATTGGATGCCATACTTGCTTCAAGGGAACCATCCACATAAAGTTTTGCCGTGGTTCCGTCATACGTAAGAGCATAAAAATGAAAATTCCCATCATTGTAAGACCTTAGTGAAAGAATGCCTGGCCAAGATGATCCGTTATACCACCAGGCCCTAACCTTTCCGTCCGATTGCATGACGATCACAGGCGAATATCCGAGAGACACTATCCCCGGACTATACCCAAAACTGGTCGTGGCTCTCGCCCAAGCTGATATTGAAAATGGTTTTCCTATACCGAACGCTGTAAAAGGTCCACTTACATAATCATCAATCCCATCGAACTCGACAGAAGTATCTATCTTCCCTTCAGAAAATAGCATACCTGATCCATTCACATTGGACGCCGATCCATTATTACCTTTTCCGGACTCATCCTGTAATCCATCGGTCTGTCCATTGGATATGTTTCCGCTTCCATTGAGGGGCCAATATCCGGCAAGGCCTGAAGCTGTTCGCCATAAAGTGAAGTCGCTTCCCACTTCAAATCTACTAAAGTCGCTTCCTCCGTCTTTTCGCGCTTCCACTCCCTGTTTTTCCGATTCAAGAAGAGATGCCAAAGTATAGCCTGTATCACTTTTTACATAAGCAAAATATAGATTGTTCGCCGCCGAATTTTCCGGGTCTATCGGTAGCTGTTCAAACGGCGACCCGCCGGGCGTGGCGTTCAAGTTAATCGGCAACCATCCGTCTCCGTCCGTTTTCTGTAAATTTTCGGCGGTGACGCAGTGGTAAGACCATCCAGCGGGAATCGCAGGCAAGGAAGGCAAAAGAGTGTCGCATGTCTCCACGGTATCGGGGAGTGAAATATAAACCGTGTCTTCTTCGCCTTTGTATCCGCCCACGATGGAGTTGGTGTGGAAAGTTATAGCCGAAGCCAGGCTATTCAATTCCCCTATTCTCTTGGAATCCCTCGCTTGTCCTAAAAGTTCTCCGGGGTTCAAAACCAAGACGGTGGCGCCCGCCAATATGGCAAGAATGGCGATAACTATGAGGAGCTCGTTAAGCGTGAACCCCGCTGGAGTTCTAAGCGCATCATTCCCATGAGAACTACCGGTCTTTTTAATTGAGGCAATGAACCTTCTGGCTATTCTGACCGGAGCGAACTTTGACGGGGTGAAGCCTTTGATGAGCTTTAAACGCATATGCTTTGATTTTAACATAAAAAAGCCCCCGCTCTTCCGCCTCCGCTTTGGCGCGGGACAGGTTGGCGGAGGCGCATCGGCTTCCTGTTTTATCAGTCTGATGGAACTTCCTCTATGAATACTTCGTAAACGTTAACCGTGGTGGCAAGAGTTCTGCTCCCGCTGCCGCCAGAACAATTAAGCGTGTAAGTAACGCTTTTCGCCGGAGCCACTTCTCTTTCTCCGACAGGATTGACGCTCCCGATTCCCTGGTTTATTGAACATGAGCTGACGTTTGAGCAGCTCCAGATGAGCGTCGCTCTCTGGTTTACGAGGATGCTTCCTTTATCTGAAGTAAATGAACATGAAGGTTCCATGGAAGACGATGAATCGCCAAGCCCAGGAATGATTGAAGGACTGGAAGGAGTGGTGGGAACGGACGGAATAGTTTCATCCGGCGTTAATACGGCGACGTACGACGAAACAGCGCTGAACAACTCTCCTCTCTGGACAATGCCGTCGCCGTTTAAGTCGGCAACGGTGTATCCGGTTCCTTCCATCAAGGCGTTTGCTTCTTCAAGCGTAACAGGCTGGTCTGTATTCAGACCCTCCGTTTGGTTCCAGGCTTCTCTGCCGGCCGCTTCTCCTTTCGCTCTCAAGGCGACAGTTGCCGTTTCCCTCGCGGAGGCGGCGCTGTCAATGGCAAGATTGCCGGACGGATATCCGATAAGGAGTTCGCTGTTTGAAACATCCGGATTCTCCGCCAAGAACCGTTCGGTTCTTCTTTCGGATGAATCAACCACCGAAGCGCTCGTTTGGCTCCCGGCCGGCGACCGCACGGAAAGGGCGGAGTTATTGGATGCCTGTTCAAGCGCGCCCGGATCCGGCGCCCCGCGTCCGTTTTCATCAATATAACCGGAAACTGCGTATACTTTTCCGTTCGGAGCGGTGACGTTTAAAACTATATTTTTCCCGCTTCCACTTACATAAGTTACCTTAACCACGCCGACGCCCGGAACGTAGTCGGTGTAATCGGCAAGGGCGGCAGACGGGATGGCGAGCGCCGTGAGGACGGCGGCGGCAATCAGAACGTTTTTAGCTTTCATGGTTATTCGCTTATTGATTCGTCAAACCTGTCCGACCTGTCAAAAATTTCCGATACGTACCAGTCACCCTCAATCTTTTCCATCGTCAGATATTTTTTGACGACGGTGAGGCGTTCGGCGTCGCCCACTATCCTCTCTCCCAGGTCAAAGTCAATCAGCACGGTGACGCGATTTCCGTTTGTCTCATAAACTTTCGCTTCTATCGGAGACATGAATCTCACGAGATATTGCCCGCCGTTTTTGGCGCTGTCCATCAGCTCCACCGCCGCGCCGGACATGTCCTCTTTGGCTTTGCCGACCGTGTACTCGTCAACAAACCCGACCCAGTTATCGTTCGTGTTTATTTGATATATAAAGTCCGCGTAGAAATCCGCCGCTTTTTGCCTCGCGGCCGCCGACTGGACCACTTTGTCCCTGGAGGCGAAATAATAAATCGCCAATCCGGATAAAATGAGGATGGCAACGGCCGCCACTATTCCCACCACCTTACTCTGCTTCTCTTTGCGGATTTTTTTGCCGCCGTTTTCTCCTTGTGTTTTTGCCATTTTATTTTTTGCGTTGACCTACTTATTAATAATAGCGTACCGATGGCACGCTATTAGTGCGGATAATGGTTTTTGGAGTGAAAGCTACCGGCTCGCCTGGCTTCCGTTCAGTACGGCGATATCGTCTTCAAATCCGGCGGCTCTGTCCAGCACCGGTTCGCCGTAAGCGAAGCGATACGTGTACCACCGGCTTCCGGCGTAATACTGGGCGGCGGCGCAGCGTTCCCTCAACGTCTGCTCCGGCAATACGTTTTTGTTGGCGGAGCCGTAGTTCCGGCAAGCGGCGGAATTGTAAGCGTCCTTGAGATATAGTGAAGTGGCAACGAAGGCATCGCGGTTATTCCATGGATTCGCCGGCTTGGATCCGGTGATGTCGGCAATCCGGTCTTTATACAACACCCAGGTGGAAGGAATGAATTGGGCGGGACCCATGGCTCCGCCGTAGGCGCCGTCCGAAACTATCGGGCAGGAAACTTTAATCGTTCCGGCGGCAAGCTCCTTCTGCATTCCGAGCTCATTGATTATCTCCAGAAATGCCGGAATGTCGCGGCGAGGATGCATCGCCGTCTGATAATCGCACTTGCCGACGTTTTTACCTAGAGCTGATTCCTGGTCAAGCACAGCCAAGAGAAGCGCCGCGCGGATGCCCGTCGCCTGTTCGGCGAAACGGGCGTATTCGTAGGCCTGGGCAAACGTCATTTCACCGCCGCCGACCATATGGAAGAGCCTGGCCCTGATTTCAGAGGCGGTCTTTTTGGTTTCGGTTAAAAGCTTTTGGTATTCGGCTTCTTTTCCTTTGGTGACGGTCAGAACCTGGTCCTTGTCTTTTTTGAGCGATTCAACCGCTCTTTTCTGAGATTCCTGATAAGCCTTTAGTGTTTCGGCGTCGGCTTTCTGGAGTCCCAGCTGTTCCTTTTGGTCCACATATTCTTCGCGCAACCCCTGAAGCTCGCGGAGCGCGTCCGAAAGGGTGTTCTGTACGATGAGGATGTTGTTTATGTTTCCGAAGAAATCCGAGAGTGACGGATTGGTGAGCAGTATCTCCACGAGATTCTGGCTTTCGTTCTTTTCAATGTCGCGGAGGGCGGCGGCGATTCTCTCTTTCTTTTGGTCTATCTCCGATTCGGTATTGCCGATTTTGGTGGTGGTGAAACTTATTTCTCCATCTAATTTGGAAAGGTTAAGCGTTATTGATTTAACCTGGAGGCTCATTTTGCTGATTTGGGCGTTGAGCCGGTCTATTTCTTCCTTCAAGGTTGAACCCTGCTGTTTGTATCCCTGAACCGTTTTTTCATATTCGGCGATTTTGGTTTCAAGGTCCGCGAGTTCCGCTTCAAGGGTGGCGCGCTCCGCCGGGCTTTGAACGGTTTGGGCGTTTGAATCAAGGGTGGGAGCAAAAACGGAACCAAAACAAACGGTCATTAAAACCGTAAAAGCGGCAATGGTTATTCTGACCGGAAGCCTGGGAAACTTTTCTTTCTTTTCGGGATTCCAGGAAAGATTAAGACGGGCGGGAATGTCGGAATACGGTCCCTCTTTATGCTTTCTGCTAATATCCACTAAAACTTTTGGTTTTAGTTGCATCGCTTAATTTTAACAGCTTGGTCCGGAAAAAGAATACCCCGGGTTTAGCCCGGGGTATTCCGCTTGATCGGCGATAAATTAAGCTTCTTCGGATTCGGCTTTCGCCGATTCGGCGCGCTTGGCCTCGCCTTCGGTCACAATATTCTCAACGCTCGCGGCAGGCTCCTCAATTTCCTCTTCGGTGAGGGTGATGGTCGCGATGACAGCGTCGGGGTCGGTGACAATTTCATAATCGCCGGAAATGGGCAAATCTTTAACATAGATGCTTCCGTCTATCTCCGTGATAACGCTGACATCAATGGTGATTTCGTGGGGGAGGCTGGAAGGCAGGGCTTCAACCTCAATTTCGTCCATGGACTTAACGAGAACGCCGCCCATCTCTTTGACGGCAACGGACTCACCGACGAATTCCAACGGAATGGGAGCGGTGATCTTTTCGTCCAATCTGACCTTAAAGAAGTCAACCGAAACGAACTTGTCGGTTAACGGGTCCATCTGATGATCGTGGATAATGACGGGGTAGACCTCGCCTCCCACTTTAAGGTTAACAATGGTGTTTTCGCCCGCTTCTTCAAACACTTTGCCGAACTCCTTGGCGGAGACGGTAATGTGCTTGTTCTCAAACTGCTTCCCGTATATTTCGGCAGGAATGAGGCCGGAAGCGCGGATGGCGCCCGGTTTCAAGGATGATTCTCTAATTTCAGCGTTTAAATCTGGCATAATCCACCGGATTATACCAACTTATTGAACAATTTCAATCTTTCGGAGACTATCGCCTGAACGGCTTTTTCGGCCGGCGGAAATAGCTTATAAGGGGCGACTTCGTCCTTGTCGGCGGCTAAGGCGGACTCCAAGCCCTTCCGCCAGGCAAGCCTTATCTCGGTATTGATGTGGATCACAGACACGCCGGCGTATATCGCCTGGATAAAGTCCTCATCCCGGAGGCCCGAACCGCCGTGGAGCACTATCGGAGCGGGCGTCGCTTTCTTTATCGCCCGGATGCGGGCGAGGTCTATGCGGGGATTCGGCAGATGTTTCAAAATCCCATGGATGTTGCCTATCGCCGGAGCGATGAGGTCCACGCCGGTGGAATCAACGTACCGCTTGGCCTCTTCGGGCGACGTCAGGCTTTCGGCAACGAGCTTGGCGTCCATCGGAAAATCTTCCAATAGCTTAGATGAGCCGCCGATGTGGGTTATTTCGCCTTCAATTATAAAGTCGGGATTGATGGACTTCGCGGCGATGACCGCCTCGCGGGTCATTTCAATATTTTGTTCAAACGGCAGTTCTGAGACGTCAAACACGGCGGAGTCATACCCGGCTTCCGCCATTTCCTTAACTTTTTCAATGGAATGGATGTGGTCTCCGTTCAGGAAGACGGGCTTATTCCCCTCTTTAAACTGGTCGGCGATGGATGCGGCAAGCCCGATTCCCAGATAGCCGACTTCTCCTTCCGAGGTGCCGAGACAAATAGGAAGATTAAGGTGAAAATTTTTGGATATTTCGTTTACCGCTCCGATGATGCCTCTCGCCGCCGCGATATCCGAGAAATTAAAGTGACCGACGGCAACACGTTTGTCTTCGGCTTCTTTTATAAAGCGGTATAGGAGCGGTCTTCTCATCGGTTAAACTTCAAACCATCCGTCCAAAAGATGGTTAACCATCATCTCTTCCATCTTCTCTTCTCCGGCATATTCGGAGAAAATTTTGTTCCAGAAAGCTTCCTGGTAGTGGTAGAGATATTTGATCATCTCTTTGTTCTTCACGAGCGACATCACGGTATCAACGAGATTAAAGCTCACAAGGACGTCTATGCCCGTATTGGTTCTAAAATCGTCTCCGACCCAGTTCATCCCCCTCCAGAACGAAAGGTCAACTGGCAGGGAGTCAAGCATCCGTTCCGCCTTTTCCCAATGCATCGCTTCCGGATTGATATGGGGTTCAAACAGCCTCCAATCGTTTTCGTCATCCTTCGCGAAATAACGGGGAATCACCATCCATTTCGCTTTTTCTCCTTTGGGAAGGCGCTCATCCAGCGCGTCTCCCCGCAAAAGCGAAATAAGATTCTTGGAAAAAGTTTCCGGTTCGCCGGCTATATTCTTTATGATGCCGGAGTAGAAATTCATTTCGTTGAAGTAATGGAGGATAAGGCTGAACTCGCGGAGTATTTCTCCCGATATGCCGAGCGCGATGGGGAGGGTGAATATCAAGCCCATTTCTTTCAAATGGCTGATGTTGTGGTATTTCTTTTTGACGAATCCTTCGGCCAATTCAATCCAGCGGGAGCCGAGGCTTTTCACTTCCACATCCCTCTCTTCAAAATCATCCGGAGTCAGAGTTTCATACTGCTTAAAGAAGGTTCCGTTAAGGAATTCCGATCCTTCAATGAAGCGGAGTGAAGCGTATATTTCAAAAATATCCTCTCTTTGGATGAGTTCCGAGACTGTGCCGTAACCCAATGCTTCCATCACTTTCCGCGGGGGCTCGTTTTCTATGAACTTGCGCGCCACTTCGGTTTTCATAAACAGTCCCTTCCGGGGGTTTGCTATGGTTTTCGCTTTGGCCAGCATCCGACTGCAGTGTTCCGGAGAAGAAGGAGACGGCTGCCCGCAGAGTTTGAAGAGCGCGTTGTCGTCGGCTTCTATTTTTGAAATGAGGGCGTCATAGACTTCTTTGGCGTCAACGTTTCTCCCGATGCTCAAAATATCCATCCTGTTCCTGATAAGCTCCTCGTTTTCGGCCATCATTTTGTCCAAAATGCCGGAAACGCCGAAAGAGGCGTTCATCTTTTTCTCAAGGTCTAAGATAGTATCCTTGTCCGTCCGCAGTATTTTTGCCGCTTTTTCGTATGATTCCATACGCTTATTTTACCTTATTTACGGCGATTTTTAACTTCTTGTATTTGGGCGATTTATCAAAGTCTTCCTTATACAAGGCGCTCTCCGAGGCGCCGACGCGTTCCACGACAGAGGCGGCGTTTGCCGTCGCGAGGCGAAGGGCATACTGGAGCTTGTTCGGATCGCAGCCAAACCGTCCGCATCTTTCTCCCGAGCGGATAAGCCCGGCGACAAATCCGGAACCGAAAGCGTCCCCCGCTCCGGTTCGGTCCACCGTGGTTTTTTCTTTAAATATGCCCGCTCTTAAAATATGTTCTCCGTCCGAAACAACCGAACCTTTGCTCCCTCTCGTGATGGCGACGAGGCCGGGAACGATCTTATCCACCTTGCGGAGAATCTCGGCTTCATCCGAGAAAGGAATACCGGCAAGCTCGGCGGCTTCGCCTTCGTTCATTACCACGAAGTCAACATACTTGAGGTTGGCGATGAGCTGCTTTCGTCCGGCGCGAAGATGGCGGACGGTCGGATTCAGGGCGAGTTTAATTCCCATCTCCCACGACGCCTTGGCGATTGAGGGGAAAAGCTTATAGGAATCTCCGGAAAGTGAAACATACCACCACTTCGCTTTCATTTTGCGGAAATTAAGGTCGGAAGATTTAAGATGCGCTCCGGAGCCCTGGTAAGTGATAATGGAGCGTTCTCCGTTTTGGATAAGGATGACCGAATGCGAAGTCGGCTCGTCGTTGTCCCAAACGACGAACTTATTTTTTATCTTTTCGTTTCGCAGGCGCTCTTCAATCATCTCGCCGGGAATGTCCAAGCCGACTTTCACGGCGGCGGCGGTTTTAAGCCCCTGGCGGGAAAAAGTGACGGCGGTGTTTATGGCGTTTCCTCCGGCGGCGATAAACGAACTTTTGGCGGAAAATTTTTCGCCGAAAGGAATCGCCATCGCTTTGCCGAGCGGAGTTTTCCAGGGAGTGAACTGGAAATCGGTTTCAAAAAAGAAATCTATGGTTGAAGAACCGATTGTGATGACATCCAACATTAATTGAATTTTAGCACAAAAAATTCCGCGAAGCCGATTATTTTTTCTTGATAACTTTCTTTACAGCTTTCACGATGTCTTTCGGGGACATTCCGTATTTATCAACGAGCTCCCACGGATTGCCCGATTCTCCGAAAGTGTCCTGCATTCCGATGAATTCCATCGGAACGGGATTTTCTCCGGTAAGAAGTTCCGCAACAGCACCGCCAAGTCCGCCGATAATGTTATGATCTTCCACCGAAACGAACGCTCCGCATTTTTTAGCCATTTCCAATATTTTCTTTTCATCGAGCGGTTTTATCGTATGAACATTAAGAACAACCGAACCTATGCCTTCTTTTTCAAGTGTTTCGGCGGCGGTCAGCGCATTCGCGACAAGAGGACCGCAAGCAACCACGCACACTTGAGGTTTTTTCGTCTTCCGAGATTTTCCCGCCGAAGAATCCCAGAATACTTCAGCTTTTCCGGGAATAAAGGGAGCTTTATCCGACGTTATTACCGGAGTCTTTTCCCTGACAAAACGAAGATACACGGGGCCCCATATTTTCGAAGCGGCGACAGTCGCTTTTTTCGCTTCAATCGCGTCACAAGGAACGATAACCTTCATATTGGGCATTACTCTCATCGTGGCGATGTCTTCTATAGCCTGATGTGTCGCTCCATCCGGACCGGTCATTATTCCGGCATGATGTCCGGCTATTTTAACGTTGGAATCATTGTAAGCGATAGTTGTTCTTATCTGCTCCCAATTCCTACCGGGGGAAAAAGTGGCGTACGAGGCAATAAAAGGAATTTTACCGCTTATGCCCAAACCGGCGGCAATTGAAGCCATCCCTTGTTCGGCGACGCCGACATTAAAAAATCTTTTTGGAAATTTTTCGGCAAATTTATCGCATCTCGTGGATTCAGTAACATCACCCGCGAGAACGACAATGTCTTTGTTCTTTTCCCCTTCCTCAACGAGCGCCTCGCCAAAGCCGTTTCTGACGGGCTCCATTTCATCGTTACGATATTTGTTTATGAAGTCTTTAAGCATTTATCTTTTCTTCCTATTTATCTCTTCAAGCGCCATCTTCGCCTCTTTGCCGTTCGGCGTTTTGCCGTGCCAGAAATGATTGTTTTCCATAAAACTCACGCCTTTGCCGGGAACGGTGTGGGCGACGATGACTGTCGGCTTTTCGTAAATCGCCTTTGCTTCGTTTGCGGCGGCGATTATCTCGTATGGGCTGTGCCCGTCCACCTCAAGCACGTGCCAGCCGAAAGAAATATATTTGTCGCGAAGGGGCTCCAAAGGCATCACGTCTTCGGTGTGCCCGTCTATTTGAATATTGTTTCGGTCAATAATGGCGGTCAGATTGTTCAATCTCATTTTTCCGGCAAACATGGCCGTTTCCCAAAGGTTTCCCTCATCGTGTTCGCCATCCGAGAGTAGGCAGTACGTCCGCCATTTCTTGCCGTCCAGCTTGGCGGAAAGGGCGACGCCTATCGCCTGCCCCAGGCCGGAGCCCAAAGGGCCAGAGGTGGTCTCAACTCCCGGGAGAGAAGTCCTATGCGGATGTCCCTGCAGACGCGAACCGATTTTTCTAAGCCCCCAGAGTTCCTTTACCGGAAAATATCCAGCGATAGCCATCGTGGCGTAGCGGACGGGGCAGATGTGCCCGTTTGAAAGAATCAGCCTGTCCCTGTCTTCCCAATTCGGATTCTTGGGGTCGTGATTCAAAATATGGAAATAGAGAGAAGCGAAAACATCCGCCATACCCAAAGGTCCCGCCGAATGTCCGGAGCCGGATTCGGCAAGCATCTTTATTATTTCGCTTCTGATTTCAGTCGCTCGTTCTTCTATAAATTTAAGCTTCGCTTCGGTTATTCCCTGTTCCATTTATGGCTTCTTTAAGTTCCAGATATGCCGACTTCGGGTCGGCTGAATTGAATATGTAGCTCCCGGATAGAGCAGTATCCGCTCCGGCTCTCGCTAATTCTGGAATTGTTTCCGGATTAACGCCTCCATCCACCTCTATTATAGCAGAGGGAACCATCTCTCTAAGTTCTTTTATTTTTTGGATGGTGCCCTCGGACATTCTTTGTCCGGACGGTCCCGGCGGGACGGCGAGAATCTGAAATTCTTTGAATGATCCGGCGTATCTTGCCGCTTCCCTCACATCATTATCCGGCGGGATTGATACCGAGAAAGCGATATTTTCAACCTGGCAGGTCGCCGCTATATGTTCGGTGCACTCATCGCAATCAAGGGGTACGGTGGCCTTACTGATTAGCGACGCCCATCTCTTTATCCCGTCGCACGGCATTTTGACCATGAAGTGGACTCCTATATCAAACTTCATGTTGTTCTCTTTCAAAAACTTTCCAATCTCCTCCGGATTGTTCCATTCAGGCTTGACGGCATACTGCCCGTCCGAAACGTCAATATGGATTCTTCGGTTGTCTGGCGGCAAAATTCCGTCCAAGACGGCGAGCTTCTCTTTAACGCAGTTGAAGTCATCGCAATTTATGACCGGAATTATTTCCATTCGCTATAAAGATTTAACTTTTTGCTCTATGTCCCTTATTTTCGCGATGCGTCTCATATGGCGGACATCTCCGGAAAAAGGGGTCTGAAGCCAGGTGGCTAGAACGGTTTTCGCCGAGTAATCATCAAGCAACTCGGAAGGAACGGCCAAAACGTTGGTGTCGTCGTCATTCCGGCTCATGAATGCCTGGTCGGCGGACATAGCGAGAGCACATCTCACGCGGGGAAACTTGTTGGCGACAATATCCACGCCGACTCCGGAGCCGCAAAACAGGATTCCCCTGCTGTCCGGGTTCATACTCACCCTCTCGGCAACGACGGCGGCGTAATCGGGATAGTCGTCGTCGGGAACAAGCGAGGCGGCGCCGATGTCGGTCACCGAATATCCGCTGTCCGTTAAGTATTGTTTTACGGACTCTTTGAGATTGAATCCCCTGTGGTCCGAACCGATGTAGATGATCACTTAGACTTTAGGATTTATTGCGAATTTTGGATTTCTTCAAAAAGCTTTTGGAGTTCCGCAGCCTGATCTTCGGTAAGTCCCGTTTCTTCGGAGTCGCCTAACTCCACCGACGGATTAGTCAGTTCCATTCCGGCTTCCTGTATCGCCTGCTTAAAGGCGGGAAGATTGGTGAAGACAATGACAAATCCAAAGATAATGAGAGTGGCAAACAGGACGGCGCCGATAATGGAAAGTACTTTGACGAAATTGCCCTTATTGTCTTTTTCGGTCTCCGTCTTTTTGGCTTTGACGTCCTTAAACAGTCTCCAATAGAAACAAAGGCTCGCGGGAGCGACGACAAAGGCGCTGAAGAGAGGCTGGAGTATGGGCTGGCCGATGACGGAAATGACAATATTCGCGGCGGCGACAACCAAAACGAATAAAACACTCCTGCCGATTATCGCCCAGAATCTGGGCTTAACGTAATCCTTGCTTTTGTTGAGGGCGGCGATGCCTTTGGTGCCGTCATCCATAAAGACAAAAGTGGAGAACATAAGGAACATCGCGAGAACCAATCCGGGGATGATAAGAGCGACCAGTCCCGGGAAAATCGCGAAGAAAGGCAGGATGGCGACCCAAACATACGGCTTGAAGTTCTTCCAGATAAACTTGAACGATTCCTTGAAGCTCGCGCCATCCTTCATTGAATACATGAAGGCGCCGTTTATAAGCCAGGCGGAGAACAAAAAGGCCAAGCCGACGACGAAGGAAATAATGATTCCGAGGGCGAGATTCTTGATGCCGAGGACGACTCCAATGGACAAAAGCAGCGGGAACACGACGCCTATCGCGAAAGTGAGCGCTGAAAAAGCGGCGATGAGCCCGAAACGCTGGCCAAAATCCTTGAGTGTTCCCTTAAACAACGTGCCGAATCCGGCGAGTTTATTTTCTTGCATTTTATTTGATGTTTTTTAGGGTGAGAGCGACGTGCGACAACAATGTTTCCACGTATCCCGCTTCGTTATCATACCACGCCAATACTTTGACGAGGTTCCCGCCAACCACCTTCGTGAACTGCGCGTCAACGATGGAGGCGTATTTCTGGCCGATAATGTCGGCGGACACCAGCTGTTCATCCGAAACGGCAAGGATTCCCTTGAACGGCCCTTCGGCGGCTTTACGCAAAATGTCGTTTATTTCTTCCGCTGTAACGTCGCGCTTTGCGACAAAGGTGATGTCGGCGATGGAGCCGGTGACGGACGGAACCCTGATGGCGATGCCGTCAAATTTTCCTTCAAGTCCCTTCACGGCTCTCGTCACCGAAAGGGCAGCGCCTGTCGTGGAAGGAATGATATTCTGGGCGGCGGCTCTTCCCCTTCTGAAGTCGCTGCCTTTTACGGGAGAATCAACTATGGACTGGGTGGCGGTATAGGCATGAACGGTGTTCAACATCGCTTTTTCTATTCCCGGATTCTCCGCGAGTGCGGCGATGACGGGAGAAGCGGCGTTTGTGGTGCAACTTCCGTTTGAGGTGATATTGCAGGTCCCGGCGGCGCTCTCGTTTATGCCGACCAAGACCGTCTGTCCCATCGTTCCGTCCGGATCTTTTGCCGGGGCGGAAATCACCACCCTCTTCGCTCCCGCTTTAATGTGGGCGGAAGCTTTTTCATACGACTCAAAGGCGCCGGTCGCCTCAATCACCACGTCTATTCCCAAATCCCCCCAAGGGAGCTCGGTCGGCTCCTTGATTTGCAGGAATTTTATTTTCTTTCCGCCGACGATGAGATTTTCTCCATCCGTCTTAACATCCTGATTGAAAGAGCGGTAGACCGTGTCGTATTTCAGGAGATAAGCGAGATTATCAAGATTTCCGAGGTCGTTGATGGCGACAACTTCAATGTCTTTCCTTTCAAACGCTTCCCTGAAAAAAAGGCGTCCAATGCGCCCAAAACCGTTAATAGCTATCTTTGCCATACCCGAATTATACCGCATTTCCTTATCCCTTTCTAAGCCTTCTCAAGACGGGTATTAGGCTTTCGTCTCCCAATTTCTGCCTGAACTGATTCGCTGTCAGTTCAGGCAGAAATTTATCGCACATATTCGTTCTTTTGTTTAAGCGGTTTTGCGGCGGGAAGGGAGAAAGTTAATGATAATAAAGATTATGAGTCCCAGGGCGGCGAAAATGGCGCCGTACGCGAACGCCCAGAAAGCGCCAAGCTTGGTCCAGAGCAATCCGCCTATCAAACCGGCAAGCAAAGACGACACTCCGACCGCCGCTTGAAGAAACCCCTGTCCCGTCGCCAAAAGATTGGGGTCAACGAGTTTTGCCGTGAGCGAACGGCCGATACCGTCCGTCGCGGCGGAATAAATGCCGAATAAGGCAAAAGCGACAACTGCCATCCAGAACGATTCAGCGACCGTTCCAAGAATAAAGTAACAGGCTATTGCCGAAATAAATCCGAGCGGAATCACGAATCTCTCCCCCACTTTGTCCGATAGTCTGCCGAACGGCAGAGCGGAGACAACAAAAACGAGGCTGTAAACAAGATACAGAAGAGGGACGTTTCCGATAGGCGAACCGATTTCTATCGGGCGAAGAAGCATAAGAGTAATAGGGAGCGTTCCCATTCCAAAAATAAAAACGGCAAAAAGAAAGAGACTGAATTTCCTGTTATTTTTGAAAACCCTGACATCAAACCTCATCGGCGGTTTTTTCACGCCGTCCGGAACATCTTTGATGAAAACAAAACTTAAGAGAGTGAATATGCCGATAAAAAAGGCGATGAAGAACAAAGGCAGATAATTATTGTCGCCGAATATGGAGAGTATGAGCACCGCGCCCAACGGGCCGGCGATTCCGCCCGCTCCGTCCATGGCCCGCTGAAAGTTAAACGACTTCCCAAATTCACTCCTATCCGCCGACTCCGAAAGAAGAGCGTCTCTCGGAGCTTCGCGAAACCCTTTACCCACGCGATCCACTACACGAATGGCGAAAATCCGCGGAAAAGACGTGGCGACGACATAGAGCGGCCTGACGGCAAGCGACAGGGCGTATCCCAGCACGGCAAGCGATTTTCTTTTGCGGGTCTTGTCCGAGATGTGTCCGGAAACTATTTTCAAAAAGCTCGCTATGGCATTGGAGGCGCCTTCCATGACTCCCACAAAAACCGGCGGAACGCCAAGCGTGACGCTCAAAAACACCGACATCACCGATTGGATCATTTCGTTGGAAAAATCGTTAAAAAGGCTTACAAGCCCCAGGAAGAAAACATTTTTCCGGAAGCCGAAAATTTTCCCGTCTTTCGGTCCGGCGGATGCCGAGACAGGTCCGGCGGATGGAATCATTTACTAAGATTAAGTTCTATCCTGCTTCCGGCGTTGATATTAAGCCTTTTGGCAAGCCCGGCGTTAATCTGCAAGACCTTATCAACAATCTGGTCGGGCGAATAAATATTCATCCCATCAATCACCGTGTTCTTTTCCTGTTCGGCGTTTTCGTCCACCTCAACGACCGTGTCGTCGTCTATCCAAATCAGGTCAATCGGGAACTTGATTCCTTTCGGCCAAAAATGCGGAATTTCCTTGGGATCAAAAACAAAAAGCATTCCTTTGTCTTCCGGAAGATCTTCCCTGCCGGATAGGCCCTTCATCCGGCGAAGCGGAGAATCGGCGACTTCAACCTTAAACGTGGTTCCGTCCACCGTAACGGTGTTCGGGTTCCGGAGTTCCCTGTATTTAATCCACAACGCCCTTACGAAAATGGCGATGATAATAAGGATGAGGGCTCCGATAAGAGACAATACGATTTTTTTATGCGCGCTCATTGGAGTGATTTATTGGCTTATTACGTGTAATTCTACCATATTTTGGAGAGAAATTTCGTCGCCGATGCCGATATTTTCCGAAGAGACTGTTCCGGCGGGGACTTCAAGCGCCATGTATATCGCCTCCGGCGGATAATAACGCTTAAGGTCGGAATCAGGGACTCCCGGTTCGGGATTAACGCTCTCTTCCCAGCCGATTATTTTGTTTCCGGATATCCAAATTATGTCTATCGGGAAGTTCATATCCTTCATCCAGAAGCCGTAAGCCGCCGGTTCGTCAAAGACGAAAAGCATGCCGGATCCTTTGGCAAGCGATTCCCTGCCGGAAAGACCCAAGTTCCTTTCGCTTTCCGTGTCGGCGATTTCAACGGAGAAAACGCTGTTTATTTCGTTTCCCTCCGCGCGGAAATATCCGTCCGAAAGAGGATTGGGTTCGGTCTTTGACGCGTAAATCGCCGTTCCGATAAAAACGCAGGCGGAAAAGGAAACGGCGGCGAAAATAAGCTTATCTTTCATGGATCGCGTTAATAGTATCACCGACGCCGGCGCCAATCATGTCGGCAGAGCCGGCGGGAATTTCCAAAGCCGAATCCGCTTTATCCGAAGGCATAAAGAGTTTCACGCCTTCCGACATGGCGGGAATATTCTTTTGGACGCCGATGATTTTCCCGCCATTCATCCAAATCACATCAATCGGAAAACGCATGCCGAAATTCCAGAACACGCGCTGTCCGGCGCGCGGGAAAACAAAAAGCAGCCCTTCGTTTCCGATAGGGCGCCGGCGAAAAGACAGGCCGAACATCCGGCGGAAAAAAGAGCCGGCGACGCCGGCCTTTATTTCCCCTTTCGGAAAACGGAGCGCAGTTTTACCCGACGAATTTCTGGAAAGCTTTTTCATAACCATCAACCATTTTATCGGTTGAGAAATTTTCTTCAACGTGTCTGCGGCAATCGGATCGGGAAATTGAATCAATTTTTTTGATGGCGGACGCCATCTGCTTCACTGTGTCAACGATGAATCCGGTCTTGCCGTCAACGATAACTTCAGGCACCGAGCCTCTTCTTGTGGCGATAACGGGCGTTCCGCACGCCATCGCTTCCGTCATAATCAAGCCAAACGGCTCTTCCCACTGTATCGGGAACAAGACGGCTTTCGCCTTGCGGTAGTACTTGAACAGCTGCTTTCTCGGGACAAATTCCATATGCGTGATTTTCCCTCCGAGATACGGCTTTATCTTTTTATCCCAATATTCATTCTTGGGTTTGGGGCCGATTATCAGCAGCTTTTGGCCGGATAGTCTCGCCGCCTGGACCGCTTCCGCCACGCCCTTCTCCGGAATGATCCGGCCGACAAATAAAAGATAGTCGTCGTGCTTAGCGGAATACTTGAACTCTTCAAGCTTGAGCCCGTTATAGACGGTTGCGAGATAATTCAGCTCCGGAGCGGGCTTTCTTTGTGAGTCGCTGATTGAAACGTATCCCTGATTCGGACTACTGAACAGATCAAAAACTTCTTTTTTCCAGGGATACACCGGGTCGTGCATGGTGTACGCCACTTTTACATTCGGATTCCCCAGCGCGAGCGGAAGCGCCCGGTCTATAGGATGGATATGGAGCAAGTCGTATTTGCCCTTACTTGCTTCGGCAAACATCCTGGAAATCAAAAACTGGTCCCACAGATGGAATAGTTTGTCTCTTTCCTTTCCGCGGACACTTTGGTCATCCAATATCTTTCCTCCTTTAACTTTGATGAGCGGGTCCAAGCCGCAATCAATCACTTTAACGCCGGGAATATCCGTGCCTTTAGGTCCGTAAAAATCAACCTTATGCCCTCTTTTAACCAACCCGGCGGAAACTTCCACGGCAATGTCCATTGGAGCGTAAATAATCCCTTTCGGGGGCGGGGTGGTGTAATGCCCCGTCACCATGGTCGCGATTCGCAATTTTTTAGCCATTGTTCAATATATCCAAATAGAATTTTTCGTATTCGTCCACCATTTTCTCCTTGCTGAAGTTTTTAACGATATGGTCGCGCGTATAAGCCCTGTCCATTTTGCCGACTTCCTTCATTTTCTCGGCAAGCAGGTCAATGTCGCTGTCTATCACAAATCCGGTCTTGCCGTCTTCAATCAATTCCGGCATTGAGCCCCGGCGATAAGCGATGACCGGCGTGCCGCACGCCATGGACTCGGCGACAACAAGCCCAAACGGCTCCTCCCATTCTATCGGGTAAAGAAGGGCGGTCGCCGAGCCATAAAATTCGGGAAGCTGCTCTTGCCCCAATTCGCCGATATAGGTAATTTTGTCGTTCAAGTGCGGCTTGATGACGGTGTCAAAGTATTCCTGCTGAGTATCGTCTATGCGTCCGGCGAGCGTGAGGCGGGCGCCGATTTTCTCGGCGGCGGCGATGGCGTTCTCTATTCCCTTGTGCTTGTTGATTCTCGCTATCCAGATGAAATGGTCTCCTCCCTCGCCGAATTTAAAGTCGCCGGTATCTATGCCGTTGTAGATGACGCGCGAAAGAGGCAAATCAATCATCGCCTGACTCCTCGCCGACTCGCTGATAAAGGCGATATTCGTGCGGGAGGCTTCCTTGGTGAATAATTTCAACCGGTCATCCTTGGTGGCGTCGGCATTCGTGCGATATAGCGGATTATGCATCGTATGCACAAAAGGGCGCTGCGATATTCCCTGGAAAAACAAAGCCCACACATCAAGGTGGGAATGAACGATGTCATATTTTCCGGACGCAGCTTCTTCGGTCGCTTCCGCCAAATTTTCCAAGTTCCAGAACGGATTATTCCACGAGATGCCGGCTTCAATCAGCGGTTTTTCGTAAACGCTTACTATCTCAGCTTTGGATTCGGAACCCGGAGCGGCATAGAGCTTGACTTCGTGTCCTTTCGCCGCGAGACCATCGGCAAGGAGAGCGACGATGCGCTCAATGCCGCCGTACTTCCCCGGAGGGATAGTGAACCACAGCGGCGCCACCTGGATTATCTTCATGCCTCTTATTTTAACAGTTTTTCGTAAATTTCCTCGTATCTGTCCACCATCATCTTGAGGGTGAAGTTTTCAAGAACCCTATTGCGGCAGTCCACGCGTTTGAGCTTTGCCACCTTTCTCATCGCCTTCACCATTTCGTCGGCGTTTTCAACTATATATCCGGTTTCCCCCTCGGTAACCACCTCCGGAACGGAACCCCTGTTGTAGGCGATAATCGGCGTTCCGCACGACATCGCTTCTATCATCACGAGTCCGAACGGTTCATCGCGATTAATAGGGAATAAAAGCGCTTGGGCGTTTTTCATTAGCCGGACTTTTTCGGCAAAATCCACTTCGCCAACGAATTTGATATTCGGTGTACTCAAAAGCGGCTGGATTTCATTAAAGAAGTATTGCCACTCGGAGCCTCCAACCAAGTTTCCGGCAATCACGAGCTTTTTCTTGGCGGTGTTCGCCGCCTTGATGGCTTCCATTATTCCTTTTTCTTCGTTCAGCCGGCTTAGATACAGAAAATAATCTTCGGGGTGGTCGTTGAATTCATATTTGCTCGCGTCCAGACCGTTATAGACGACTCCGACGGTTTTCACCCCTTTTTCCTCTATTCTCCGTTTGTGGTCTTCGGAAATGGCGCAAAAGTTCATCTCGGGACAAGCGAGCGCCGCCTTTGCCGCTTCTTCGTCAAGCGGACGGTGGAGAGTGGTGAGTATCGGAACAGGCGAGCCTCCAAAAAGCAGCGGATACATAAAGAACTCCGCGTGGCTGTGAATGAGGTCAAATTCCCCCCTCCTTTCGTACACGTGATCAAGCATCCGCATTATCACGGCATGGGGACTTCTAAGTTTTTGGAGCCATAATCCTTTTTCCGTCATCGGCTCCAGGCTCGCATCGGTTACCGAGTCGCCCGAAGCGAACAAGGTGACGTCGTATTCCCTTTTGACCAGCTCTTCGGTGAGAAGAGAGAGCATAAGTTCTATTCCGCCGTAGGTTCTCGGAGGAACGGGAATCCACAGAGGGGCGAGCTGCGCGATTTTAAATTTCATACAGGCAGGCTTAAATTATACCATTAACCGGCGAGGCAGCTCGTGCATCGCGATACCAAAAGCAACAGACACGTTCAACGATTCCTTTTGCCCAAACATCGGAATTTCAAATATTTTATCGGATGTTTTTAAAATCTTCGGCGATACGCCATCCACTTCATTGCCAAAAACGAGGGCGATGTCTTTGTCTTTCACGTTTTTCAGCTTTCCGATATCTTCCGAATCATCGCTCTGCTCAACAGAAAATATTTTGAATCCTTTCTTTTTGAGAGAGCTTACCGCAGCGGCGGTCGTTTTAAGGTATTTTGATGGGACGGTTTTTTCGGCACCTAAGGCGACTTTAGCGATGTCGCTCCGCGCTCTGCCAAACTTGTCGGTTGGGGCCGGAGTCGTCCCGCAAAGCCAGATTTCCGAAACACCGAAAGCGTCGGCAGTGCGGAAGATTGAACCGACGTTATGAGCAGAGCGAATATTATCCAAAACGGCGATAACCATTGTCCGCTTTATAACATTAAACATCTTAAGTTGGTATTTATTTATCACCAATACTTAGAACCTGCCTAAATTGACGGCCGTCAATTTAGGCAGGTTCTGATTTGTTATTCTTTACTCCAGTTCTGGAAGGATTATATTTTCTTCCTTATCTTTATTGTCGTCCTCCTCATTTCCTTCGCCTTCTTCTGTATCGCCGTCTCCTCCGTTTAAGATATTTACTGGCAACAACGGAGCGGTTACGCTCGTTTCCACGATATCCGAGTAAACACCGAAATCATCCACGGCGCGGACTTGAATCACGTATGTCGTCCCAGGAAGCGGGACTATTTTGTCTCCGGAGGCGGTCCTATTCCATGTTGCGCCTTCGTCGTAGCTTACGATTATTCAGAAAATATATGAGTAGAGTTAACCTTTGCGAATTCCTTTATCTTCTGTTCAAATTCAGTAATTGGAATGAGTTGGTCAGGCTTCTTTGTTAATTTATAAGAAGCATTGGCTCCCTTCTCCATAGATACTAAGTTTCCTGCTTTTCCTGTTAAAATGTCCGCCTTTGACCACAGTCCGAAATATAACTCATTTGGGGTAACGCCTAGGCACAAGACGGCATCATAGGATCTATGGTAGCGTATATGATTAAACTGAAAACTGTTGTTCGTATCTTCTGTGGCGGTCTTGAGCTCAAATTTAATACCTAGTATTTCAATATCCCACGGACTTTGAGTTAGTCTTGATTCGTCTTCTCTGTGAGGAAAGTCGCACGGTATTGAGAGTTCTCCACAAAGACTCTCAATAAAATCTTGACCAATACTTCCAACTTTTGTATTTGAAACTGTTTTTATTTTAATAAAATCTCCTTCATTCCACTTAGGATTGTCTGTATTTTTATTTAAGGCGTTAATAAATAAATCTTTATAATTTATGTTTGGCATGTTCTATGTTTAGATGGTCTAATAGCGCATGTTTAATGTGATACATAGAGATATGTCTGCAGTTATGCGTCGCAAGATTACTGTATTGGTCCCAATCAATACTATAGAGAATACTAGTAACCTTTTTCTTGTCTTTTTTGATAATTATCCCATATCCACATCCATACTTTACGTCAGAAAAACTATTAACTAGTTTTGGATGATCTCCAAAATAAGTTCTTTGTAAGAAAGTACTACAATTATTAATTTTGTTCATTCCACACAATCGTTCTTTTCTAAAGTCAACTGTAAACAACTCAATGAACTCGTTAGCCATGCTCAAGTCTGGAAGCGCTGAAGCTTCTCCTTTTTTCCAAATTTGCCAAAGGGTATTAACTTCAATTTTTTCTCCACTCGGTAACATGAATGGATCGGAAGGTAATTTCTCCGAGTGTAACAACTTCATTCCTGTTACTCTATTTTTAGGACTACCTTTCCCGTCGCTCTGAAACGACATGGGTAAGATAAATCCTATGTAGTCACAAAACTCAGCTGCGCGATTCAAAAAAGCGAGAGCGAGCCATCCACGATATCCAAAAGGAGGATTACCTATTGCGACGCATGGTTCATCTTCCCATTCTGGCTCCCAGGTCAAAAAATCTTGTTGAATATATTCCGCTCTAAATTTTTCGACATCAATGCCAATCCTCTTTTTTTTAGGGAGTAGGTCATAAAACGATCCTGTTCCAGCACTTGGCTCAATGATGTGATAATTTTTAAGTAATGCCTTATCCTTTTTAAGAGTCTCCTGAAAGGACAGCCAGCAATATCTGGCGATTTCTGGAGTTGTATTGAATTGGTCTAGCCCCACATCTCTGCCGCGAACCCATTTGGGGATGCGATTACTTTTTTCCCAAGCCCTATTTCTTATGGTTAATGCATCCATTAGTTAATTATAACACCAGAAAAAGAGGAGTGGTTATATAGAAAAAGGGAGAAGCTCCTCACTTCTTCCCCCTTTTCCGCTTTCGCTAATAGCAATTATATCAATAAGCCCTTAACTTTGAATACCCCTTTTGTGGATAACTTGGTTAAGAGATAAACCTGCCTAAATTGACGGCCGTCAATTTAGGCAGGTTTTAGAGCCGCGTCGTTTTTTGTTAATTCCCTCTTTTTATTTTTGTCGCCTATAATTAGCCGGTGAACTCACGGATTATCAAGAATGCTTTTTGGCTCTTTTCCGGCCAGGCGATCGGGCGCGCCCTTCGGGCTATTCTCATCATCGCCGCCGCCCGCACGCTCGGAACGACCGACTGGGGTGTCTTCTCTTATGCCCTATCTCTCGCCGCCGCCTTTACCGTTTTTTCGGACATCGGCATCAATGCTCTTTTGGTCCGCGAGGGCAGCCGGAATTCAGACCTTACCTCCAAGTATCTCTCAACCGGTCTCGCCATTAAAATCGGATTGCTCGCCATCCTTTCCGTCTTTGCCGTATCGGCGAAAGATTTGATAATTCGCATCCCGGAAGCGTCGGCACTCATTCCACTCGTCATAGCCATATTCATTTTGGATTCCCTTCGCGATTTCGTCTCTGCCATCGCCCGCTCCATTGAGCGAATGGATATAGAAGCGAAGGGTCAGATAGCAACGAACGTCGGCATCGTGGCGTTCGGCCTTTTATTCCTGATTATCAGCCCTTCAAGCAGCTCCTTGGCTTTAGGCTACGTAATCGGCACGTTTATCGGCTTATTTGCCGTATTCATACCGCTCAGAAAATATTTCAGAGGGCTCATAAAAGAATTCAGCCGAAAGCTCGTCAAAGAGATTTTAGTTTCCGCCTGGCCGCTCGGATTAGTCAGCCTTATGGGTGTAATCACCATCAATACAGACATTCTCGTTTTGGGAACCGTCGGTTCGGCGGCGGATGTCGGTCTTTTTTCCGCGGCGCAAAAACCCGTTCAGCTTTTATATCTGATCCCGAGCCTTCTCGCCGCCGCTTTCTTTCCGACGCTTTCAAGAGAAGCGGGAGAAAACGGTCAGTTCCGCAAAACCCTGGAGCAAGGCATCAGGTCCGCCTATCTCTTTGCCGCTCCTTTGGCGGTCGGCGGAGCGCTCGCGGCAAAGCCCGTTATTGAGCTCTTGTATGGAGCGGAGTTCGTATCTTCTTATATCAGTTTCGCCTTACTCTCTCTTACCTTTGTTTTCGTCTACCCGTCGCTCTTTTTCACCAACGCCCTGTTTGCCCGCAACAGCCAAAAGTCTTTTTACGGCTATCTGATTATCGGCGTGCTCGTGAACATCATTCTTGATGTGGTGTTGATTCCCCACATGGGAATCGCCGGATGCGCTCTCGCGACGCTTGTCGTCCAGGCGGCATTGTTCGTTTACGGAATCATTAGGCTTAAAAAATCGCTGTCTTTCAGCGTTTTTCCAAAAATCGGGAAGATTGCCTTATCCGCCGTTTTCATGGCTGTCGCGGTTATCGGATTCGTGTTTGTTGAGGCCCATCCGCTCGTTATCGTCGCCGCAGGGGCTATTGTTTATCTGGGCTCTCTCCTTTTACTCAAGGAACCGACGTTAAATCAGATAATTTCCGCTATCCGCCGCAAGCCGGGCATCAGTTCGGGCGTGGAGGTATAGGGTTCGTTTTTCTGGTATAATCATGCCAGCATGACAGCTAAAATATTCAACTGGGTCATTCTGACTTTCGGGATTTGGGTCATTTTGTCTCCGATTTTACTCGGCTCTGTCGGAACTGTCCTTTTCTACAGCAACACGGTCGTCGGCGCCCTCTTGGTGGTTTTTGCCGTCAAGAATATAATGGGCGGTAAGAGCATAAAAATATAAACAAATGGTAAAAATAAAAATATATTCCACTCCGTTCTGCGGATACTGCAAAATGGCGAAAGATTTCTTTGATAAAAACGGCCTTCCGTACGACGAAGTAGACGTTTCGGTGGACGAAGACGCGGCAAAAGACATGGTTGCCCGTACCGGACAGATGGGGGTGCCGGTCATAGAGATCGGCGACGAAATACTCGTCGGGTTCAATAAAACGCAGATAGAGGAGGTTCTCGCCAAGGCTGGAGCCAAAGTGGAGGAGTAGGACTTCAAAACCCCGCCAAGAGGCGGGGTTTTTAGTACCGCTGGCAGAGATTATAATTAAGGGACCATGTACGAACTTATCATTGTCGGTGGAGGGCCGGCGGCGACTTCCGCCGGAGTTTATGCCGCGAGAAAGAAGATCAAGGCCGCCGTTATCGCCGATTCTTTCGGAGGGCAATCAATCGTTTCGGACAAGATCGGAAACTGGATAGGAACCAAGCTCATCACCGGCTGGGATTTGGCGCGACAGCTTGAAGAGCACCTAAGAGACCAGGAAGGGCTGGACATCATTGAGGAAAAAGCCGTTGAAGTCGTAAAAAAAGAGGGCGGCTTTACGGTTAAAACCGAACCGGGAAAAGAATACGAAACAAAAGCCGTCATTATTTGCTCCGGCGGAAGGCATCGGCATCTCGGAGTTCCCGGAGAAGAAAAGCTCATCGGTAGAGGCATAGCTTTTTGCTCCACTTGCGATGCGCCGTTCTTTAAGGGTAAAGATGTGGCGGTCGTGGGAGGCGGAAATTCCGGTCTGGAAGCCGTTATGGATTTGGTTCCGTACGCCAATAAAATCTATCTGCTCGCGAGAGGAGACAAAATAAAAGGAGACCCGGGAACGCACGAAGATGTCTTAAAGTGCGGGAGGGCGGAAGTGATATACAACGCCGAGGCCAAAGAAATTTTGGGTGAAGAAACAGTGTCAGGGATAAAATATACAGACACCGCTTCCGGAGAAGAAAAAGAAATCTCCGTTCAGGGAATATTCGTGGAAATCGGCACGACACCGAACTCCGACATGGTCAAGGATTTGGTTGAACTGAACGAACGGGGAGAGATAAAAGTGGACGCCAGAACCGGAAGGACTTCGGTCTTGGGGATATGGGCTGCCGGAGACGTGACCGATTTGCTCTACAAACAAAGCAATATAGCCGCGGGAGATGCCGCCCGCGCAACGCTTAATGCTTACTCTTATCTAAAAGAAAGGGGGTAATCAACCCGCGGACAATTGATTGATATAATTAAAACAGCGTTGGATAACGCTGTTTTAAAAAGGCTTTTAATAATCTGTCTGAATTAAAATTAGGTGAATTCAGCAGATATTAGTATGAGAAAATCATTTAAAAATGGAATATTGGTAGCACTGGAATTAGGGGGATTGTTAATCACCGATGTAATGATTATGTCCCGCCGGCCATATAGTAGCGGAGCGAGGGCGGTAAATAAAAGGATCGGTGAGATATTAACATCATTAATACCTGATCCTTCCGATAAAAATACCGAGAAGGGATTAAGAAACACCATATATAAGTTAAAGAAAGACGGACTGATTGATTATGAAGAAACAAATAGAGGAAGAAAGATTCTTATAACCCCGAAGGGAAAAGATTTTATAACAAGAAGTAAAGAAAGTCTGTTGCCACCGAGAAGATATTCTTCAGTTGAATCCCAAAAGTCAGACAAAGGATTGAAAATCATAATATTTGACATCCCGGAGTCCGAAAGAAGAAAGAGAAATTGGTTGAGGTCAGCTATTAAAAACCTCGGATTCAACCAGCTTCAACAAAGCGTGTGGGCGGGAAACGCTTCAATACCGGAGTTATTTTTGGTAGATATCAAAGAATTAAACTTGTTGAATTTTGTTGAAATTTTCTCGGTAAACAAGAAAGGAACCATTCAAAAGACATCCTTTGAATAGGCTCAAAACCTGCCTAAATTGACGGCCGTCAATTTAGGCAGGTTTTGGTGGAATGGGTGGTAAATAATTAACGGCGCACTTGAGGAGCTGAAAATTAAAACGAAACCAAGAGTAGGATGGTGGCGGAAAAAATCGCGAGGGCGGTTGCCCAAAACGGAGCGTTCGTTTTATAGAGCGTTCCGCGAAGGTATTTCACGATGGCGTTTAAAACACCCGCGAAAACCATAAACACCGCTACGGACGCCCACCAGACGGGGATGTTGAGGTAGAAAACGCCCCAGGAGAGCTCGGCGACAAGCAGAGCGACAACCGCCGCGAGAAGAGAGGTTCTACCCGCTCCACCCGCCGGAGACGGAGCAAATTGGTTAAACGCGTCCCTGCAAACGATGAATACGATCATTGCGAGAATGGGCAACGAAACTATTCCGGAGAAGAATTCCCAGAGGCCAAAGAGCGTCAGCGCGCCGCACAAAAAAAAGAAAACCGGCGAACGATGGAGAAAAACAACGTTTTTAACGCCGAGTAAAAGGAAAAACAGTATTCCCGAAAGAACGGCGGCGAACGCCGCTGGATGGACGGAAAACAGCGAGCCCATCAAAACGGCAAACGACACGAACGTCCCAATAAAACTGAACGAGAATGCCGTGGGAATAAAATAAAGCAAAGCCGCCAATATTCCCGCCGCCCAAACGGGCAAGAAATAAAGGCCGAGAGCTATAACGATGGCTTTAGCTGCCAATCTTAATTTCGGAATTCTCAATACCGATTTTAATTTTCCCGCCATCTTTCATTTCCCCGCGGATTATTCTGTCCGCGAGCTTATCAAGAACGACTTTTTGGATGAGCCTCTTCAAGGGCCTCGCTCCGAATTCGGGGTCAAATCCGTTTTCGGCCAGATATTTTTTTGCCTGCGCGTTAACGCTCATTTTAATCCCCTTTTCTTCCAAGCGTTCACGCACCGCTTCAAGCTGGATGTCCACGATTTTAATCAAATCGTCTTTGGTAAGCGACTTGAAGATAATGATGTCGTCCAGGCGGTTTAAAAATTCGGAGCGGAACTCCTCCTTTAGAGATTCCATCACCCGTCCGCGGTAATTCTCTTCGCGCTCTTCAATCTCTTCTTCATCGGAAGAGGAAAAGCCTATGCGGGAAATTTCCTTGCCAAGCTCCGAGCCGGCGTTTGAAGTCAAAATGATGATGCTGTTTTTGAAGTTCACCACTTTTCCTTTGGAATCGGTAAGGCGTCCGTTATCAAGCACCTGGAGCAGGATATTAAAGACTTCCGGATGCGCTTTCTCTATTTCATCAAAGAGAATAAGACTGTACGGCCGGTGACGGATTGTTTCGGTAAGCTGGCCGCCATCGTCGTGTCCGATGTAGCCCGGAGGCGAACCGATAAGACGGGAAACGGAGTGGCGTTCCATATATTCGGACATATCCACCCGGATAAGGGCGTCTTCTTTATTGAACATAAACTTCGCCAAAGCTTTGGCGAGCTCCGTTTTACCGACACCTGTCGGCCCCAGGAACATGAACGAGCCCAAGGGGCGGTTCGGGTCCGAAAGGCCTGCTCTTGCCCGGCGGATGGCGTTAGATATGGCGGAGATGGCTTCTTCTTGGCCCACGACCCTCTTGTGGAGCTCGTCTTCTATGCGGATAAGCTTTTCGGACTCGGTTTCTAAAAGGTTGGTGATGGGGATGCCCGTCCAGCGGGCGATAACCTCGGCGACGTCTTCCTTGCCCACTTCTTCCCTGGAATAACGCTTTACGGCGTTAGGGGCAAAGTATTTCTTTTCATAAGCGGCAAGTTCCTTTTCCGCCTGCGGGAGGTCGCCGTAGCGTAGTTTCGCCACCGCCTCTAAATCGCCTTCGCGTTCGGCGATTTCCGCCTCGCGCTTAAGCGTGTCAATGCGGCGGCGGAGATTGCGGACGTTTTCGCCAGCCATCCTTTCCGCCGACCATTCGGCGTTCATTTCGTCGTACTTGCCATGGATTTCGGCGAGTTCTTTGTCTATCTCCCCTATGCGAGCGGCCCTGGTCTTGGAAGTCGGTTCGTTTTCCAAAGCCTTCTTTTCTATCTCCAGACCCGTGATTTTCTTTTTGAGCTTATCTATATCGTGCGGGACGGAATCGGTTTCAAGTTTTCTCGCCGCCGCTGCCTCGTCTATCACATCCACCGCCTTATCGGGAAGAAAACGGTCGGTGATGTAGCGGGACGACAAACCGACGGCCGCCTGGATGGCATCGTCCGAGATGCGGAGGCCATGGTGCGATTCATAGCGTTCTTTGAGGCCGCGTAAGATGTTGACGCTGTCTTCAATAGTGGGCTCGTCAACCATAATGGGCTGGAACCGGCGTTCAAGAGCGGCGTCTTTTTCAATGTTTCGCTGGTATTCTTTAATAGTGGTCGCGCCAATCGCGTGCAGCTCCCCTCTCGCCAGAGCAGGCTTTAGTAAATTGGAAGCGTCAATCGCGCCTTCCGCCTGGCCGGCGCCGACAATCGTGTGGATTTCGTCTATGAAGAGAATATATTTGCCGTTCGCGCTTTTGATTTCCTTGATGAACGCCTTAAGGCGGTCTTCAAATTCTCCGCGGAATTTCGTTCCGGCGATAAGAGAGCCCAAGTCAAGCGAAACGACTTCTTTTCCCTTCAGAGTTTCCGGAATGTCGCCCTCCACGATTTTCATGGCGAGCCCTTCAACGATGGCGGTTTTACCGACACCCGGTTCGCCGATAAGGCAAGGATTGTTTTTAGTGCGGCGGGAAAGAACCTGAATGATACGGCGAAGTTCTTCGTCCCTGCCGATTAACGGGTCCAGCTTTCCGGCTTTGGCTTTTTCGGTCAGGTTTTCGGCATATTTTTCCAAAACCCTGAATTTTGATTCCGGAGTTTCGTCCGTGACCCGGACGTTGCCGCGGAGTTCCGCCAAAGCGTTCAATACCACGTCGCGCTTTACGCCGAAGCGTTCAAGAAGTCCTCTTGCCGCCGACGGAACTTCAACGATTCCCATAAAGAGATGCTCGCAGGAGATAAACTCATCCTTGCTCGCCTTGGCGAACTTGGAAGCGACATCAATGATGTGAACGGTCTCCTGGGAAAGATATAGTTGGGCGACAGGATTGGAAGAGAAAGATTTGGGGTATCTCCTCATCTCCGCTTCCAGTTCGGCGTCAAATTCATCCAAATCCACGCCGGCTTTTTCCAAAATCGGTTGAATAAGGGCGTCAGCGTCGTGCAAGAGTACGGAAAGCAGATGGAGAGCCCGAAACTCGCCGTGTCCTTCGGAGGAGGCTAAGTCCTGAGCGTTTTGAATGGCTTCTTGAGCTTTGATGGTAAAACGATTAAAGGCGTTGTTCATATGATTCTCATTAATTATAACGCAGAAGAGGGGTCGTTGTTATTGAGCTGAAAAATACGAGAAATAGGCGAAAATGTCAAAGAAACATAACTCTCTCAGTGGAGAAAAACCTGCCTAAATTGACACCGGGTCAATTCAGGTAGGTTTTAAAGATACGATTTTCGTTAATTGCCGCGGGCGGGAATTTGAGGCAAGGCGGACAATAAGGACTCAAGCACTTTGCGGGCTTTGTTGATGGGGATGGCAAAACCGATGTTTTCGGCATCGTCAGCTATTGCCGTGTTGATGCCGATAACCTCCCCTTTCAAGTTAATGAGCGGCCCACCCGAATTGCCCGGGTTGATGGCGGCATCCGTTTGGAGAACGCCCTCAATGGTTTCAGTGTCGCCAGACGGATCAAACGCCGTGATGGTGCGGGTAAGCCCGGAAATGACGCCTACCGAAACGGTATCTTTATATTCCCCCAATGCATTCCCTATCGCTATCGCCGTTTGGCCCAACCGGACGGAATCCGAGTTGCCGAGAGCAAGCACAGGGAATCCAGCTCCCTCAACCTTAAGCAGGGCTAAGTCTTCGTCGTCATCAACACCGACGACTCGCGCATCATAGCTGGTTTCATCTCCCAGGAAAACGGTGTAATCGGCGTCTTCTTCAGAAACGACGTGGCGATTGGTAAGAATAAGGCCGTCAGAAGAGACAAAGAATCCCGTTCCTCCGCCGACTTCAACACTTTCCGTCCGTCCCGAGTCGCAGGGAATGTAGAAACGAAACCCGTCTCCGAAAAAGGGGTCGGTGACCGGGCAGCGTTCAAGGATCGGAACGTCTTTGGTTATAACGATGGAGACGACGCTCGGCGCCGCTCTGTCCACCGAAGAAATAATCGCCTCTTCATATTCAATACGGGATTCGTACGAATCCGTCGGGATTTCATTCCTTAAAAATCCGGATTGGGTTTCCGTTCCGCCGTTTACGGATTCGGCGTCATCCGATTTTTCCCAGAATTTGAGATCGTTGAAAAAGTCGCCGACGTCCGTCCAAACACCCGCGGATGCCGGAGTGGCGCGGATTAAATCAACGGCAGCAATAAGGATTGCGGCGACAATAGCAAGAGAAATAAAAAGAACGCGATACTTTCTGTCCATAAAGATAATTATAAAACAACGAGCGAAACGTTAAAGATGTTTAATCCGCCGAGCGAGCGAAATTAAATCGCCTCGCTTGTCATGATTCTGCCAAAGTTCACACCAGGTGAATGTTGGCAGAATTGAGTCTTTAGCAATGATGCAAAAATATCGCGGATAAATAAAACCTGCCTAAATTGACACCAGGTCAATTTAGGCAGGTTTTGGTGGTTAGGCGGGTTCTTAATGGTGGGCGGGATTGGAGCGCGAGAATTTTGGGAGGCAAAATAATTAAGAGCAAAATCTTTTGATATAAAACAAAATCCGCCTATTAAAGGCGGATTTTGCTGAATTCTTCAGATACAGTTTAGTGCATAGCAGAAAGCTGAGCCTGAAGCTGAGCAACCAACTGCATAAGAAGATTCACGAGCTGAACCTGAAGAGCGTATATCTGAGCCTGAACTCCAGTAAGATTAGCGGGAGCAGTGGCAGCTGGAGCAGCTGGAGTCGAAGAAACGACCGAGGAAACAGTTACCGTAATATTAGCAGGAGTATCCTCGGTGTTATTCGTCCAGTCTGTAGCACGGGCTTTAATATTCACTTTGCCAGCTTGAGCATTCGCCCAAGTGTATTCCCAGATAACATTGGACTCGTCAATGCTCGTAACATCAGCTGCGTTCCAAGTGATTCCCCCATCAAGGGAAACTTCAACCTTTTGGACCGATGAACCGCCGGTATCAAGAGCTGTACCGGTTATCTTAAGAGCCTGGCCGGCCTGAACAGTTGAACCCGCGGCAGGCGTAGTTATCTGCGTATTAGGAGCGGTCGTGTCAGCGGAAACAGGAGCGCTAGCGGGAGCGATGCAAGTCGTCGCAGAAGGAGTAGAGATTGCCGAAGTGGTGGGTCCAAAACCGCCAGACTTTATAGCAAAGTAATAGCGAGTATTCGGATTCAGTCCGGTTATGAGCTCTTGTTTTGCGGCAGCCTTAGTCCCAATAGCCCAAGATTGAGTGACGGTCGTTCCCGCATTGAACTCACCATCGTTCGTCATCGCGGCCAAGGCGCGCTTAACGGAATAGGTAGTGGAAGCTCCAGCAGGAACGGTCCACCTGAGCCAGATGGCTCCGGCTTGGCCGGATGCTTCACAGGTTAGCGTGTCAATCGCCGCAGGAGCAGCGAGAACGGTGAATGCCGGTGAAACAACGGAGGCGAGAGCGGCATCAGCAGCAGTAGTGGTCGCTATCGTAGCCGTATGGGCGGCTCCGGTTGCTCCGTTAACAACTCCCGATAAGTTTATAACCTTAGCTCCGGCGGTGGCATTAGTGCCTGTGCCGGACCTTGTAATCGTAAGCACTTGGCCAACATCAGCGGCGGTAAATGTTCCATCTATACCAGTGGCCGAATCAATATCGGCCGTGGTAATGTCGAAACCAGCGGGAAAGGTAATCGTAATTTTACCAGTATGAGGAATAACACCAGTCGCCGGAACGGTAAAGTTAACAGCGTAAGTGGTAGTCGCACCGGTAACCGGATCATAAGGAACAACTGTCGCGGAAGTGAGAGTATCCTCGGCTTCGTCAGCGACAGTTACTTGGGTGTTGGCATTTCCGGCGAGGTAAGTAGCGCCATCAACAGCCCAATCAAGAGCAGTGGCAACCGAGGTGGCAGTCTGACCGATCATGCTAAGACCGGAAACAGTAACATGGTCCGCGGCAGTAAAGTCGGCGGTAACGTTAAGAACGAGAATCTTTACGCTCTCGTAAGAGACCGTGGTGCTCACGGCGCCGGTCGTATTGCCGGTCACATCTATGACGGCAGTAGTATCTGAGATATCCCAGATAGCATTAACGCCGGCAGGAATCCTTATTTTAATGTCGGTCGTGGCATCTATTTCACCGCCGGCATCGGTAACAGTTATAGCGTTGATAGCCTTAAGTTGGCCAAGATCAACGGTCAAGGCGGTTGACGTCATGGTTCCCGCAGGAGCAGCGGCCTTCGCCATAGGGGCAATAAAGGCAACCATCCCGAGAACCAGGGCAACAGCGCCCAGTATAGGAAACAATTTTTTCATGTTTTATTTGGTTTATTTTTTATTTTTACCCTCCCAACTTTTGAGACTCAAGATAATTACTTAATACCTTTTTCAGGTAGTTCTTACCCCATCCGGTCTTTAAGAATTTTTCCCTATCATAAGCATCTTTTTGATTAATATATGCCTCTACATATATCAATTTCAGACTTCCTTTATTCCTCGTAGAAAAATTCTTGCCTGACCGATGTTCCAGCAATCTCCTTTTGAGGCTATTAGTGCAACCCACGTAGTTACTTCTGTCTGATGAACTTTGAAGGACGTAAACGAAGTGGGGCACTTAAATCTCAAAAGTTAGGAGGGTGAATTTTTAATCTTTTCGGCGCTATGCCCATCTCATCGACCATATTATCCGGTCTTTACCAGAAAATAAGCAGATAAGGGTAAGAGCCGTATGAAACTATTATACAGCAAAATGAATAAAATGGGTGTGAATAACCCCGATAGTCGCCTTCGATAACTTATGAGATAAATCCCTTAAAACCAAAAACTCCCCGAAGGGAGTTTTTGGTTTGTAATCCTTGCTTTGTCTCAAGCAATACAGGGACTACGGAAGCGTAATGGTGTTCGTAACAGCAGGGATGGACCAAGTGGTACCACCATAACCGAGACGTCCGTCAGTAGCGTCAGTATCAACACCGTCGATAGCGGCAGCGGATTCAACGATCGCAGCTCCAACAGTTTCAACTGACCATTGCATCTGAGTGCTGGAAGGCCATTTGGCAGTGTCGGTAGTCGTGATCTTCAAGATCAACTGCTTGGGAGAGCCGGCGCTTACGGTAATCAAGCCGCCAGTGGCGTCAGTGAACTTGATGGTTCCGCTGCCCTTTACAAGGGTAACGACATCAGTTGCATCAGCACCATAGGCCAACCTGTTGCCTTCTCCATCGTAAAGTTCAAAGAGAAGAGCATCGTTAGCGTCAGCACCATCGGTTAATCCCGAAGGAAGACCAGTCTTCGAAGTAAAGGTAATCTCAGAGATCGCGAGATCCTTAAGATCAGAGCTTACGTTCGCAACATCCCAGATGGCGTAGGTAGCCATGGTTCCACGGGAAACGGATCCCGAAGGAGAAGTCGCGGCCTTCTTCATCTCAATGAGATGGCTGTCAAAGCTGAAGGTTCCACCGGCGTATGGAGAGCTGAAGTATAAGTTCAAGCCAGCCGTATCGGGGTTCATGTCATAAGTGCTGGCAGAATCTTGACCATTAAACTTAAGCATACCGGTGGTGTTAGGAATATTAACGGTGAAAGCCGTAGTATCCGTAGCACCAGAAGCGACGTTCGCTTTAACAAGAACCGTCTTATAGGTGTCCTTCGTGAAGATTACATCAGAGATGAAATCAGACGAGGAGAACACGAAGAGGTCAACGTTGCCAGCGCCGTCTTGAGCTTTCTGAGCATCAGATTGACTGGCGACAGGTACGTAAGCGACGGGATTAGACAACTGGGTAACACCATCGTCGGCATAAAGCGTGATGCTGGAAATATCAGCTTCATCGTCGTAGTTAGTACCAGTTACTCTAACCGTCAAATCAGTGAGCTTAAGGTCTTCGCGCTGGGCGTTAACCTTAAGGGCAGCGAGGGTAACGCTGTTGATAGGAGCCAAAATGCCTTGGGCATACGGGGTCTTAGTGGAATCAGCGGTCGGAATAGCTTTTCCGCTCGCGTAAACCGTAATAGCCGTAGACGAAACTTCAGAAGTGCTCGAAAGAGTAGCTCCAGAAGCAAGTCCATAGGCAGTATAGCCTTCAACAGAAGTAGTGACAGTATCAGGCGCAGCGACATCAAGGCCGCTGGTAACACCCTTTACAGTCAAAGTCCTCGTGGTATTAGCAGGAACAGTCCAGTTCAAAGAGAAAGTCTGGTTATTTTCATCATCAACAGTGACGAGGTCGGAAACCAAAGAATCTCCGTCATAAAGACCAACTAAACCGAAGTAGTTGGTAGTCGTAAACGCGGAGGAGTTAACGAACTTAACAAGCATAGTGTTAATGATTACGTCTCCGCCGTTCGCGCGAATATCAAACTTGGCAATATCCTTTTTGTTAGTGGTCTCAATGATGTAGCTTGAGGCGCCCTGCGGGTGGCTCGCGGACATAGAAACGGTAAGCGTTTCATTGCCGAGAGTGATAGTCGTACCAGTGGTGGAGCCGGAAGAAGTTACGTTCGTTCCGGAAGTAACACCACGGCCAACAGCACCGCCGGTCGCAACCGCCATGATGATAGTGCGGCTGTTCGTGCCTCCATCAGCGATATCAGCGACAACTTCCAAGTTAACGGAAGCGCCTTTGGTAAGGCTGATAGGAGTCGTGAGATTGAAGGTAGCCTTGTTGTTAACAAGAGTAGTGGTCGCCAATACGGTAATATCGCCGACTTTCCTTAACCTCAAATTGCTGATGTCAGATCCAGTGATGGAACCGGTGTTCGTGAGAGTTACCTGATTAAGGACGATATCCTCATTGGAACCAGCGGAAACATTGAACCTTTCAGCAATAACGTCCTTCTGACCAACTTTGACGCTGGTAGTAGGAACGGAACCGTACTTGCTAACGGAGAGGCCTCCGAGCTGTCCAGCCGGAACGATAGTGAAGCTGTTTCCAACTATAGGATAGTTACCGGTAAAGGTAGTGCCACCCAAGATAGCGGAAGCAGATTCCAATCCGTAACGGACGGCGGCCATCACGTTAGTGGTAGCAGAGCCGATGTTAGCGGTAACGCTTATAGTCCTCGTGCCATTCGCAGGAACGGTCAAAGCGGGGACGATAACGAAGTTAACCTGGTTGCCGGCAGGAGTCCTGTCGGTTCCGATCTGGATGTTGTTTTCGTCATAAAGTTTGACGGCAGCAACATCAGTGGTACCAGTAGCCTCAGTAGTTCCGTAGGACTTAAGAGTAAGTCCAGTAACATTAGTGACCGTGGAGCCACCGGTAAAGGTGAGCTTTAAGACAGTATTGTTTGCGGAACCTTTTTGAACGTTCGCTGAAACCGGATTATCGGAAGAAAGCGAAACGGTCAAGGGGGCGGAAGCGGGAGTCGTCGGGGTCGTGGAAGTTCCGCCCATAGACGCGATTTTAGCGCGAGTGATGGCACCGAAATATCCGGCGGTCGGCGAGATTCCATTGGCAGCTTGGAACTTAGCCAAAGCAGTTTTAGTCAACGCACCGAAGTAGGTTGACTCATTGCCGACGGAGCCAGCTCCGGAAGCGGCAACAACATAGCCCTTAGCGTTCAAGTACTGCTGAAGAGCGCGAACATCTTCACCCGTAGAACCCAGGGTGAGGTCCCGGGTAAAGTTGTAGGTGGTAGTAGTGCCTCCAGTAGTAGTAGAACCGCCGAGCTGAGCTTGGAGAGCCGTGATCTGGGCCAAGAGAGCGGCGATCTGGGCCTGAAGCTCCGCAGTAGTCTGCGCAGCAGCAGGAGTGATTCCAGAAACGCCCACTATGGTTACCAAAGCGATAGCGGCAACTCCGAGTTTGCGTGCAATTTTACTCATTTTGTACAAATTCAGAATTTTTTGTTTTGTTTTTTGTTTTTCGGTTAGCCTTTATCCCTTGTCTGCAATCGACCCGCCGCCTGATCTTCGTGAGGATGAGTGGCAAGCTTGCTTATAAAAGGAGGCTCTTAAAGCGATTTCGGCGAGCGGGAGGATAAAAAATCCTCACGCAAGGTGAGGCTTAAATAAACGTACTAACTAAATGATGCCGACGGCTTCGCCTCACACAAAGCTTTTGGTTAGCCGCATTATAGCGACTCATTGAGTATAACGCAAAGGGTTTAAAAGGGTTACAAAAACCTAAAGAGCGATCACGTCGGAGTAGTCAGAAGGGTCGTCTTCGTAAGAAAATTGGGGGGCGTTTTCGCTTAAGGAAATAGCCTCCGGAGAACCCTCCGGGATATCATCGGCAGCGTAGAATTGAGAGGATTCAGGGGACGAAGGAGCCTGGGTTCCCGCCTCCCGCCTCGGCGAAGCCTCAGCGAGACGAGTCGTGGGGGCGACGTTTTTAAGAGCGTCCGTTGGAACGATATTAGAAGGAAGGCGGTAAAAGCTGGTGGGGCCGGGGTTACCAACGCGTTCTATTCTACCCTCTTTTATTAACGTGTCCGTCATACGGCGGACTGTGCGTCCGCTTACTTCGTTAAAGGCCGACTCAAGCTCCTTTAACCTGGCCTCCTTATGCTCCACTATATATTGGTACACTTTGTCCGAGTTGAGAGAACTCTTTCTGCCTGGAGATGTCCGAGTACGTTTAGAGGGTACCTGGACAGAATCCTGGATTCCCATCTCCCGCCTCGGCGAAGCCTCAGCGAGACGAGTCACTGGGACGACAATCTCTTTTACGGCGTCCACGTTCTTTCGAGTGAACTTGGGAGATATGTCCACGTCAGAGGCCTGGGAATTAAAAGGAGTATTAGAGAGACTCTTTCTGAGGTTTTCCAATTCCCTAATTAGGACAACGGCATTAATGGGTTTAATCTCCCCCACCTCCCGGCCAAGATTGATTAAGTTTTCGGCGGAAAAGATGTTTTCCGGACAAGGGTCAACCGCGAGGGAGACCGCCAACGTCTCAAGCTCGGACTTTAAGCACGGGTGGCTCATGACCGCCGCTACTTTGAACATAGATACCGATATGTCCGAGACAAGCGACTGAAGTCCGAAATTCATTAGCTTTTATATAACACCGTGGCCTGGTAGGCGCAACCCCAACGCAAAACAAATTTTGCTACGAGGCAAGTATTGACGTGAGACGGTATTTGTCATGGGGTAACCCCCCGACACAAATCAAAGATTTGCTACGGGGTGAATTGCCGCGGATATGAAAAAGCCCTCGCAAAACGAGGGCTTAAATTTTGACCGCATACGCGGTCTTAGATATCAGGTTCGGATGGTTCAGCAAGCAGAAATTTCACAAACTCCAGCGGAGACATATCCGCCGGGATTTCTTCCTCCGGAGGGAATTCCAGCGCGACATTTCCAAAAACGCAGAAGCCAAGTATATCGCCGGATTCTATCGTTCCGACCGTTTCGCCAGCCAAGACTTCCATTGTTTTGAGCGGAGTGTTCAATTCCGGGCAGATTTCGCTGTTTTCCCTTTCGTCCGTGAGGGCGTCGGGCGTTCTTATAACGGCAGCCGTTATGGTTACGCTCGTGCGGCTTATGCTTGTGAATTCCACAGACATCTCATAAACGCCGTCATCTTCGTTTCCCCAATAGATTTTACTTACCTCTCCGTCATAGGGAGCAAGCACAGGGGTTCCGACGGGAACTTCCATCTCTATCATTATTGATGTCGCGCCGGTTATAAACTTAGCCGTCTCCCAGCATTCCGCCGGAAAGATGAAGTCGTCGGCAAGAACCGGTTTTTGGGAAGCAGTTGGTTCCGTTTTTAGCGGTTCCGAACTGATTGACGGTTCTAAAGACGGAGACAGCGACGGCAAGGCGGATAGAGACAGAGACGGTAAAGCTGACGGCGATGCCGATAAAACTATCGGTCTATTCGCAACGCAGCCGCAAACCATCATGACGACAAACAACGCGCCCAACAACATAAATATCTTTCTTATTTTCGGGGCCAATTTAAAACCCCTCCTTTCTTAAAAAACTTTATCGCGAGATTACCATAATTTAAGCTTTTTGTCAAAAAAGAGGGCTCCTTAGGCAGTTAGCCGCTCGGGTCCCCTCTCGTCGTGATGCGTCCATATTAACAACTTTTGATAGTTACGCCAATGATGTTAGATTAGCTTGTAAAAATTTCTCTATAGACCGAATAGTTTCTTCTTTAAACATTGGATCGCTTTCTGCTACCCATTTTGCCAAATTATAGAGCTTTTGATTATCAGCCTTAAGCCAATGTTTGTTTTTAGCCAGGAGAACTAATGTTGTTGTGACCGCAATCCTCTTATTTCCATTTTGAAATGGGTGGTTTTTGATTATCGAATAGAACAAAATAGAGGCCTTGGATATCAATCCTTTGTATAGGAATTTTTTATCCCAAGTTTGAAAAGGCAACGCCACACAGGATTCCAGCTTATTCGGATATCTCGTTTCAAAATCAGGAATCGGCTCTCCCCAAGACATCAGCTCTTTAGCGAGGGAAAACGCTATATATTGTATCTCGTCCACCGAGATATTTTGGGTTTTCATTCGCGATTACTCTTTGCCAAGCAACTTTAATGCAATACCATAGTCTTTAACCGCCCTTTTAACAGATTCTTCGATAATTCTTTTATTTTCTTCGGAAAGCCCTTTTCTATCCTTAATGACCTCTTCCCGAGGTATGGCAAAATTACGTCCGAATTTTTGGGCTTTTATCGTTCCGGCTTTTATTCTGTTAAATACGGTAACCCTGCTTACGCCAAGTTCTCTTGCCGCTTCGGCAGTTGTTAAGTATTTATCGTTCATTGTTAATAGATTAACCTTTGTTAAGATATTAATCAATACCTTAACAAGGGTAGGTTTTCTATACAGAGCAGTAAAAAAACCCGCCAGATGGCGGGTTTTCCTTAAACTTTCCTAACTCTTACGAATTTACGCTTGCCGGCCTGGATAACGATACCTTCTTCGGTGACAGTTATTTCCGCTTTGGGGTCCAAGATCTTTTCGCCGTCCACCTTGAGCCCTCCCTGCTCTATCAGCCTGCGGGCTTCGCTTTTGGAGGAAATGGCGCCGGAGGAAATAAGCAAGTCCACGGCATCCGTTTTATTAAAAGCGACTTCCACCTCCTCAATGTCGGTCGGGAGTTCTTTATTTTTGAAAACCGAGTCAAATTCTCCAGCCGCTTTTTCGGCTTCGTTCCAGCCGTGGTAAATGGCGACGATTTCCTTTGCAAGCCGGGCCTTTACATCGCGGGGGTTCAGCTCGCCGGATTTTAAGCCCGATTCAATCTCCTTTATCTCGGCATTGGCCATATAAGTGCAGTCGGTAAATAGCTGGGGAATGTTTTCGTCCGCCTGGGCCATAATTCCGCCGAACATATCTTTTGCCGAGCTGTCTAAAAAGACTCCCGTTCCCTGGCTCTTGGACATCATTTTTTCACCCGTCACGGGATTCACAAGCAGAGTCGTGATAAACACGAACTTTTCCCTGTTGTTTATCTTCCGCTGAAGGGTTCTGCCAGCCAAGGCGTTGAACTTTTGGTCATTGCCACAAAGCTCAATATCAACGTCCATGGCGACGGAGTCGTATCCCTGCATAAGCGGATAGAAAAACTCATGAAGATAAATGGGTTTCTCTTCGTTCATTCTGCGTTCAAACATATCCCGCTCCAGCATTTGCTGGACGGTAAAGTTGGAAGCGAGCGAGATAAGGTCCTCAAAATCCAACTTGGAGAGCCAGTCGTGGTTATATTTGATGACAACAGGATTTTTGCGGTCTTTGAGACTGATAACCGGGGCGATTTGTTTGAGCCAGGTTTTGACGTTCCGCTTAACGTCCTCGCGGGTGAGCTGCTTGCGCGCGGCGTCCTTGTCCGTCGGGTCGCCGATGCGGGCGGTGAAATCCCCTATCAAGAAGATAACCTGATGGCCAAGTTTTCTGAATCGCTCCAAGACCATGTAATTAGTGGCGTGGCCCAAGTGAAGAGATGTGCCCGTGGCATCCGTACCGATATAAATTTTCAGTTTTTTACCAGACAAAAGAGCCTGCTTAAGGGCATCTTTGGACGGCAAAATTTCCGCGACTGAACGATTAAGGAGCTCATCTATGAGCGCGAGCTCTTCTTCCCTACTTAAAGCGGAATTACTTGGCTTTTTTAACAACTTCATCAATGAGTCCGTATTCCTTGGCTTCTTCGGCCGAGAGCCAGTAGTCTCTGTCGGAGTCGTGCTCTATTTTAGAGAGAGATTGGCCCGTCATCTTGGAAAGAAGCTGATTTATTTTGGCTTTAGTCTTTAATATCTGTTTGGCGGCGATTTCAATGTCGCTCGCCTGGCCTTCCGCCCCGCCCATAACCTGATGGATAAGAACTTCGGAATTCGGCAAAGCGATACGCTTGCCCTTTTCGCCCGCGGCGAGCAGAAAAGCGGCGATGGAAGCCGCCATGCCGACACAAACCGTTTCAACGGGAGGTTTAACGAATTGCATAGTGTCGTATATCGCCATACCGGCGGTAACGACGCCTCCGGGCGAGTTTATGTAGAGCTTTATGGGCTTTTTCTGGTCTTCACTCGCCAAAAAGAGCATTTGGGCGATGATTATGTTCGCCACGCCGACATCAACAGGGCCACCCAGGAAAATAATCCTGTCTTTTAGAAGGCGGGAATATATATCAAAGGCGCGTTCGCCGTGGGGCGATTTTTCAATAACGGTGGGAATAAGGTAGTCGTTTTTAATGGGATTCATTTTAAATTGGTTTAATTATCGCATTTTTTATATCCCATGACGAGGCGACAAGCAAGAACCAAAATCCCGCCTTATTGAGGGCGGGATTCTGATTCGGATTAATGTATTCCGCCTGCGGCGAGACAGGTCCGCCTGCGGCGA